>ENA-UOTW01000007-UOTW01000007.1-synthetic-metagenome-genome-assembly--contig:-NODE-7-length-111428-cov-4.087948_pt1 | contig 111428 bp, 98 predicted proteins | sample MGYA00238141_ERZ746978 | MGnify/ENA primary metagenome ERZ746978 (study PRJEB28755, sample SAMN02352454) | synthetic metagenome | study: EMG produced TPA metagenomics assembly of the Artificial... | reverse complement strand
GAGATAAAGAGCCGGGGAAAGATAGAGATAAAGAGCCGGGGAAAGATAGAGATAAAGAGCCGGGGAAAGATAGAGATAAGGAACCAGAGAAAGATAGAGATAAAGAACCGGGGAAAGATAGAGATAAGGAACCGGAGAGGGATAAAGAGAAGGAACCAGATAAAGAGACGGATAAGGTTAAAGATAGAGACAAGGATAGAGATAGAGACAGAGACAAAGATACGGATCAAAATAAAAATACGGCAACGCCAACAACAGCAACAACGCCAACACCACCAACAAATAACCAAGGAACCCAAAATCCTGCTAAAGTCGAAAAAGAAGGCAATTCGACAACAAGAACGTTTGATGATTTAAAAAACCATAAGTGGGCGCAAAACTCAATCGAGCTGTTGAATTCTAAGGGAATCATTTTAGGAACCTCTGATCACACATTTACTCCAAAAGCGGCCATGAAGGGCGGAGATTTTGCTCTCATCGTGATGAGAATGTTTGATCTGAAGCCAGATGTGGCAGGAAATACCCCTGATGTCTCACAAGATAGCTATTATTCAGGGGCAATAACAAGCTTGAAGGATCAAGGAATCATTCAGGGCTTCGAGGGTGAACAGTTCAATCCAGACACGCCTATTACAAGACAAGATCTAATGGTTATCTTGTATCAGGCCATGATTAAGTCCGGTATGGAGCTGAAAAAGGGTGAAGCGGCTGAGCTGAATCGCTTTGCCGATTCTAATCAAGTAAAAAATAACGCGAAGGAAGCTATCAGTGCATTAGTGGCAGAAGGGATTGTAAAAGGAGACGGTAAAAACCTCAATCCAACTGCTCCTGCTTCAAGAGCGGAAATTGCAGTACTGCTTGAACAAGTAGTACATAAAATGCCTGAGAAGAAATAATCAAATGGTACAGTACTAAAAATAGTGCCACTCTAAGGACGTCCAGCGGATGCCTTACGAGTGGCAATTTTTATTTAGGAAGCGGCTTAATTGATCTGTGGTAAAAGCATTATGAATTCAGTACCTCGTTTGTAATTCATACATGCGGCGGGTTTGAACAGTAATACCTTTCGCAGATGGTGTGGCTGTTTGTCAATCAGAATTAGGAGAAGGGTGTAAGAATTGACTTCTGCAAAGGCTTTCCGAATGGCTTTGATGGCATTAATACCAGCATAACCTCCACCAACAACAATACAAGTTACTTCCTGCATGCAAATCCTCTCCACGTTTCGGTTTGCACATATAACGATCAAGCAACCAATTTTGTGAGAAACGATAGGAAGAGAGGGGAAATCAGGATAGACATATTACGCATGCTGTAACTGATTACATAGACAAAAGGCATTACCAATAGGTGTTACTTCTTTAAAAGCCAAGTAGATTTGCCGATATTTCTTTTGCTTTACCTTCCTTATTTCAATATTCTTATGCGATTTGAAAAATAGCTCAGGCCCCATCGTAATCCCGATACCTTGAGAGACCATGTTGACGATCGTTTCACAATGAAGAACCTCTAAAATGACATGGGGACGTACCTGATGAGCGGTTAAATTTTCTAAAACGAATGTCTGATAAGGGCCTTTTGGCATGATAAAGTCCATACCAGCTATTTCTTTAATATCGACGACTTTGTGCTGACAAAGGGTGTGGTTTTTAGGCAAACCCAAGACTAATTCATCTTTTTTTACGGGTATCACGTTCAAACGGTGATTGATAGGAGCATCAACAATAAAGCCAATATCTACGGTTCCGTTTACAATCCACTCCATGATTTCCCCATATGTGCCCTCAAATAAAATGACTTTTACACCAGGATAGGTCTTTTTTAAATTGGCCAGCATGGCGGGTAAGATCTGTGATGCCGCGCTTGTAAAGGCCCCTATTTTTAGAGTGCCTTCGAGTTGATTATTTTGAATCGATAATTCCTGCTTAATAATAGCCTCGCTCTTGAGAATCTGCTGTATATGCGGCAGGATTCGATCAGCAAATGCAGTCTGGCTAATTTCTGCTTGCTTATTTCGGTGTAGCAAAGGATAGCCAAACTCTTTTTCTAAACTCGCAATAGCATGGCTGACTGCTGATTGAGTCATGTTAAGCTGTTCAGCAGCTCGTGTAAAATTCCCTAACTCAACAACCTTTTGTAATACCTCATATCTAGCTATCGTCATAAGTTATCCTCATACCTTCTATGCATATTATTAATTTCACTAATATGACTATACCCGATAGGATAAGAATTGGACATCAAAGAAAAAGGGTGATTACCATTGAGAAGGATATATTTATTGCTGTTGGGTATGTTCGCACTAGGTGTGGATGCTTATGTTATGGCTGGAATTTTACCTAGTATCGCTGAAGACTTTCGTGTATCTATTGGGGTCGCAGGACAAACTGTTAGCGTATTTACCTTATGCTATGCGATTGCAGCTCCTGTATTTGCAACCTTCATGAGCAAAACAAATGCGAAATATACATTAGTAACGGCTTTATCAATATTCACACTTGCTAATTTTATTACTGCGGTTACGCATCAGTTTATCCTTTTATTGATTTCAAGAGGACTAGCGGGGATAGGGGCAGGGCTATACGCGCCATTAGCCTCATCAGCATCCGTTTCCTTAGTTGAGGAAAAGCAAAGGGGGAGGGCGTTAAGTACAATCTTGCTAGGCATGAGTGCGGGAACGGTAATAGGCGTCCCTTTGGGGATTTATATTTCCGCTATCTTTGAATGGCGGATGACTATGTGGTTTATTGTATGGATTGGTGTAGTAGGAATCGTAGCTGTATGGTGGAAGTTCCCAGAGGTACAATCAAATAGTTTGCCGACACTCAGAGAACGAGTGCGTATGTTTAAAAATAAAGATATAAAGCTTGTTATGATGATAACGGTGCTCCTTAGCTTTTGCAGTTTAGGCTTATATACGTACCTAGATCTTATTATTAGGGCATATGGATTTGAGCAATCGATTGTGTTTATTTGGATGTGGGGGATCGGTGGCATTACTGGGAGCTTTATCATTGGTTATCTTATGGATTTTTATAAGAAACCCAGAGTTATATTAATGTACTTATTAATCGTGATGCTAGTATCTTTTATCATAATGGGCAGCATTCATTCCTTGTCAGCCATACTTGCTATCGTCTTGATGCTGTGGGGGGCTAGTGGCTGGGCGGCCTTAGCAACCCAGCAAAAAACACTAGTAGAAATCAGTCCAGAGCATGCTACTATTTCCATTGCCCTGTTAAGCTCTATTAATTATCTTGCTGGTTCCATTGGGACGATGACAAATGGAATATTGCTAGAACAAGGAATGACACCGGTGATGTTACCTTACCTTACAGGTGGTATTTTAGTGATTGCGATCGGATTACAATGGGGTTTGATAGCAAGAAAATGATGATAGAAATCGTATAGGGGACAAACAGTAGGGCTATTGACTACTTTTTACAAAGAGACCTATTAACTAAAGAGGCAAATCGAATAAAAGAAATTCTTACATGCGCTATAATAAGGGTAACCCTTATAAGGAAGTGTAATGATATGAGCAATAAAACAAATGCTTGTCGTTTGCTAGATAAACATAAGGTTCCCTATACGGTGCATGAGTACGAATGGGATGAGGAGCATTTAAACGCGAAACATGTAGCTCAGCAGGTTGATTTACAAGTAGAGCAGGTTTTTAAAACTCTGGTACTTCGTGGTGATAAGACCGGGGTTATCATGGCTTGTATTCCTGCCCATAAGGAGCTTCACTTAAAATTACTGGCAGCCGTTAGTAAGAATAAGAAGGTAGAAATGGTGCCAATGAAAGAGATACTAGAGTTAACGGGATACATACGGGGCGGGTGTTCACCTCTAGGCACCAAAAAAAATTACCCACTATTTATTGACGAGTCAGCTCTTAGTCTCCAGCTAATTAGTATTAGTGCTGGTAAAAGGGGTTTGCAGATCTTTCTTAATCCCGCTGATTTGATTAAGGTAAGTAAAGCCACTTCTGCGAGCCTGACTATGTAGAGAGATTCTATCTTATCTGTTGAATAACGATATCGAAATGTAGCGCTATTCTTTGGAAGCCTGTAACAGCAAAAAACTTGTTGTTACAGGCTTTTTTTCGTTAGTCTGGAAGTCTTTTGCTTTACGCGATTGGCTAGTTTCTATAACAAATCTATCATTTGTAAATCGTAATGATTATTATTTGTGTTGACTTGTTGCTGTGAGTGCAGTAGTATATTGGTTAAATCGTAATCATTACGATTTGATTTCTAGCATGCTATCTATTATCTTCTATACCTGTACGAAAGAAGGGTACTTACATATGAGTGAAAAGCAGGTTCCGGTTACTGTATTAAGCGGATATCTTGGAGCGGGTAAGACTTCTATTTTGAATCATGTTTTACACAATCGAGAGGGCCTTCGTGTAGCGGTCATTGTAAACGATCTAAGCGAGGTGAATATCGATTCCAATCTGATAAGGAATGGCGGTGGAATTTCCAGAATAGACGAGAAGGTTGTGGAGCTGTCGAACGGTTGTATTTGCTGTACGCTACGTGAGGATTTGTTAGTGGAAGTCGAACGGCTAGTCAATGAAGATCGCTATGATTACATCCTGATTGAATCCACCGGAATAGGAGAGCCGTTACCAGTAGCGCAAACCTTCACGTATGTAGACGAAGAAATGGGGATAGATCTTTCGCGTATATGCCGGCTGGATACAATGGTGACGGTAGTGGACGCGAACCGTTTTTGGCATGATTTTTCCTCAGGAGAAAGCTTATTGGAGCGCGGCCATGCAGTGGATGAAACAGACACGCGTGAAATCGTCGAATTGCTAATTGACCAAATTGAGTTTTGTGATGTTTTAATCGTAAATAAATGTGACATGGTTAGAGAACAGGATGTACAGCATTTGGAGCAAATTCTTCGTAAGCTTCAGCCAACGGCAAAATTCATTCGAAGCTCCTATGGCAAAATCGATCCTAAAGAAATTCTTCATACAGGGCTGTTCGATTTTGAAAAAGCAAGCCAATCGGCTGGATGGTTACAAGAATTACAAAAGCCAAGCCATACGCCAGAGACGGAAGAATACGGAATCTCCTCTTTTGTCTATCGCCGAAGAATTCCGTTTCACCCTGAAAGATTATATAAATGGCTTCAGGATTGGCCTGAAGATGTAGTGAGAGCAAAGGGCTTCCTATGGGTTGCTACCCGTAATGACATAGCTTTGACGATTAGTCAGGCAGGTCCATCGATTCAATTGGAGTCAGCGGGCTATTGGGTGTCGGCTTTACCCGAAGAAGAGAAGCAGCAGATACTGGCGGAAGACCCTGAATGGGCTGAAGAATGGGACCCTCAATTCGGAGATCGTATCAATGAGCTTGTATGTATTGGATTTAATCTGGATCAAGGCAAGATCATCCGGTCTTTAGATGCTTGCCTTTTAACAAATGAAGAGCTGCATGCAGACTGGAATACGTTGAAAGATCCATTGCCAACAAGTGATGTTATTGTCGAGATGCTTAGTAGCCAGGATGAATAAATAGAAATGATCAGGAGGATTTAACCAATGAGAGTAACAGTTACCCTGCAATGCACAGAATCTGGAGATCGTACCTACATTACAACAAAAAATAAAAGAAATAATCCCGAACGCCTAGAGCTAAAGAAATATTCCCCTCGTCTAAAAAAATATACTCTTCATCGTGAAACGAAATAGCTGGCAGGTAAGACAAAGACACTCTTTTCGCATATAAGAGAAAAGAGTGTCTTACTCATAGTGGGCGATCTCTGTTCAACCACATTTGCTAGTAGCTAGAGATTGGGTAGTAAAGAAATCAACTAGCTGAGAATCGTGCCGTCAGTATGAGGAAGCAAATGAAGTTTATTTACTAAAATGATTCGCGATCGATTGAAACACAGCAAAATTTTCATCATGGTAATCAGCTCTACCGTAATCAGGGTCCGCGCTGGTTTTGACGATTACTACGTTGGCCTTTGGATTAACATAGATGAATTGTCCATAGACTCCAATAGCGCTATAGGAACCATCTGCGGGATCAGCCTCCCACCATTGGTATTGGTAGCCTAACACTCCCTTAGGGTCGTGATTAGGCTGAGGCTTTTCTATCTGTGTGGACTCTTGCACCCACTTTTTTGAAATGATTTGTTTTCCGTTCCAATTTCCTTCATGAAGATATAAGCTTCCAAACTTAGCATAATCCCTAATGGTTGCGTTTAGACCCATAAAGGATAGCTCTGTGCCAAGGCGATCGGTACTCCAGTAAGCATTAAATTCCATTCCAAGAGGCCCCCAAATTTTCTCCTGTAAATATTGGGACGGAGGATTGCCCGTAACCTTACTGATCAGCATGCCAAGAACCTGTGTATCAATGCTGATATAATGCTGAAAAGTTCCGGATGGCCGCTGAGATTGTAGCCCCAGTGCATAATCATTAATCGATTTATCGAATAGAAATGTCTTATACATCATCATGTTTATATCTGAGAAGGTGGTGTCATAGTCTTCATCAAAGCTAACTCCAGAAGCCATTCGCAGAATATCTTTAATCGGTACACCATCGTAGCCGCTGCCCTTCAATTCTGGCACATAGTGGGTGATCGGATCATTTACATTTTTAATGAATCCTTCATCAAGAGCGATACCAACAAGTGCCGAGATAAATGACTTAGCCACTGACCAAGAAGTAAACCTTGTTTGTTCATTTATACCGTTTTGATAGAATTCCTTCACGATCTTATCATCCTTGAGCACTAGTAATCCATTCGTCTTTGTTCGTTGCAAAAAGTCTTCAATAGCTAATGTTTGATCTTTGTATGTATAAGTTTGGGGCAACTCTTTTTGTAATGTATCAAAATAGAAAACAGGCTGCGATGCTTCTATAGCGCGACTTGGAAAAATATTGTCCATGCTCTGAAAATTATAGCTAAGCTTATCCTTATTCAGCACGTGAATAATGTTCCAATTCCGAATTACTGCCCACATGAGGAGAAGTAATATAGCAGTAACAACGATACTTATGCTATACCACCATATTTTCTTTTTCGATAGTTGTTTACTCTTCAAGAAATACCCTCCTTCATTTACCTAATTATGGTATTCCTTTTGATTATAAGACAGCGGGATATCCTTGTTCAATATATTGGGTTTATATCCTGTTTTTAGAATATGAGGACTTATGATTTTACATTCATTCGTTTATTGCTAAACAGAACATGAAGCCGCTATTGGTTATTTTTTGTTTAGAGAGTGTATATACATGTACAAGAAGTTCAACATGATAATATCAAAGCAATAAAGTCACTACAGATATAAAATTAATAATTGTAATTTTTTAGACTATTTGTTATGTTTAAGCTGAAAATCAAATATGTGTAGAAACAGGTGCAGATAACCTTCGTTATTTGCTTAAAAGGGAAGTTCGGTTCGAATCCGACGCTGTCCCGCAACTGTAAATGAGAGCTATTCGAAAAAATACCACTGTTTTCATTCAAATGAAAATGGGAAGGTTCGAATCGCGATGATCATGAGCCAGGAGACCTGCCTGTTTTAGCACACACATCAGTTCCTACGAGGATAGGAGGTGTTACGTGCGAGCGATGAAACATGTGGTATTTTAAGATTTTTACATGTTTATTTGAGTTTTTCGCTTTCGCCCATTAACAACAACTTTCTTTTAGGAAGTTGTTTTTTTGCGTGTTGCGCTGTTTTGAAATCTAGGAGGGATTTTTTGTTTGGGACAATAGGATATTTCAGAAATTATTTCAACACAGCAATCATGAACAATCTAAGTATAGAAAGTCCTAATTCGCTAGAAGTCATTTATGCTCTATTAGGGAATGAAATCAAGCGACAAGACGTTACAGAGGAAGTCAAAACAGATTACTATCGCAACCTTGAAAAAGCCTACAAGCTAACCAAAGAACAGTTATTTGGAATGGAGGAAGAAGAATGAATGAGCTTGAAAAATTTTCTCCTGGGCTAGACGGTGTGGTGGCTACAGAAACAAGCATTTCCTACCTTGATACCATACAAGAGGAAATCGTGATTCGGGGTTACGATCTGATTGAGCTTTCTAAATCCGTTAGCTATGTCGATATTATTCATCTTTTACTGGAGGGACGGCTTCCCGATCAGGAAGAGAAAAACTCTTTGGAAACAAGCATGCTAGAGCGAGATGAATTGCCTAGTGCGGTGTTTGAGGTTTTAAAGCTGTTGCCTGAGCAGACACACGCTATGGATGGCCTGCGAACAGGAATTTCCGTTCTGGGAGGGTATGATCATCGAATTGACGATCGCTCCATGCTTGTTAATAAGGAGCGGGCTTATCGGTTATTAGGTCAAGTTCCTAGCATAGTGGCTAATAGTTATCGGATTCTGACCAAAACGGAGCCGATCCATCCAGACAAAAATTTACCGTATAGTGCTAACTTTTTCTATATGCTCACCGGGAGAAAGCCATCGCCGATTGAGGAAAAAATATTTGATCTGTCTCTGCTTTTGTACAGCGAGCATGAGATGCCGAATTCCACGTTTACAGCAAGGGTCATCGCTTCTACGCAATCGGATTTGTACGGAGCTTTGACGGGGGCGGTTGCTTCCTTGAAGGGCAGTCTTCATGGGGGAGCAAATGAGGCTGTTATGCACTTATTGCTAAAGGCAGGGACAATTTCCAAGTTCGAGGAGCTGCTGTGTACCAAGCTGTCCAACAAAGAAAAGATAATGGGATTTGGTCACCGGGTCTATATGAAAAAAATGGACCCGAGAGCGACAATGATGAAAGGAGCCTTACAGCAGCTATGTCATATAAAAGGGGACGATCTTTTATACCACATGTGTGAAGCCGGTGAGAGGATTATGGAGAGGGAAAAGGGACTTTACCCGAATTTGGACTACTATGCAGCGCCTGTGTATTGGATGCTTGGGATTCCTATTCCATTGTATACACCTATCTTTTTCGCTGCGAGAACAGCAGGAATTTGCGCACATGTTCTTGAACAGCACGCACAAAATCGTCTATTCCGGCCACGTGTAAAATATGTAGGCGAGCGGCATGTTCTTTGAGGTAGGATTGGGAATTTTATGTGTAAGCCAGCAACGCCTACATGATGTTCTGACCAACATCACGTACCATGATAAATAATTTTAAATAGAAAGGGAAGGATACTTTGTTAAAAAATATGGAGATAAACAAAACAGATGAGCTGATCGAGCAAATTACAGATTATGTTTTACATAAGAGGATTACGAGCTTGGAAGCATTTGAGACTGCTAGATATGTCCTACTGGATACACTTGGATGTGGAATTTTGGCATTGAGCTATCCTGATTGCACGAAGCTGCTTGGACCTATTGTTCCGGGGACAATTGTTCCCAATGGATGTAGGGTGCCAGGTACATCCTTTGTTCTTGACCCAGTGAGAGGCGCTTTTAATATTGGTTGTATCATTCGTTGGCTAGATTACAATGACACGTGGCTGGCGGCAGAGTGGGGACATCCATCAGATAATCTGGGTGGAATTTTAGCCGTTGCTGATTATATAAGCCGTGTACGTATCTCGGAGGGGAAACAGCCATTAATGATACATCAGGTGCTGGAGTCGATGATTAAAGCACATGAAATTCAGGGAGTGCTGGCATTAGAAAACAGCTTGAATCGAGTCGGGCTTGATCATGTATTGTTTGTTAAAATTGCAACAACAGCAGTGGTAGCACAGATGCTAGGAGGAACCCGTGAAGAAATAAACAACGCATTATCAAATGCTTGGCTTGATAATAGCAGTTTACGGACATATAGGCATGCTCCGAATACAGGATCACGTAAATCCTGGGCTGCTGGTGATGCAACTAGCCGAGGTGTTCAGCTAGCTATGATGGCCTTAAAGGGAGAAATGGGATATCCAACAGCTCTTACTGCACCAGGCTGGGGATTCCAGGATGTCTTGTTCAATAAACAAGAGTTAAAGCTAGCTCGACCCTTGGATGCCTATGTAATGGAGAATGTGCTGTTCAAAGTCTCCTATCCAGCCGAATTTCATGCACAAACAGCCGCGGAATGCGCAATCAAGCTTCATCCGGAGGTAATGGCTCGTTTTGATGAGATTGACAGCATTACAATCACAACGCATGAATCAGCTATTCGAATCATTGATAAGGTAGGTCCATTGAATAATCCAGCAGACCGGGATCATTGCTTACAATATATTACGGCTATCGGCTTGCTATTTGGTGATATAAATGCAGACCATTATGAAGACCTAGCAGCATCTGATCCAAGAATCGATATCTTACGTAATAAGATGGTAGTTGTTGAAAATAAACAGTACAGCATTGATTATTTAGAACCGAGTAAGCGCTCGATCGCTAACGCTGTTCAAGTGCATTATAAAGACGGGTCTTCTTCTGAGCAAATAGAATGCGAATATCCATTAGGCCACCGCTTCCGCAGGGGAGAAGCCATCCCTAAAGTCATTGAAAAATTTGTTGAAAATGTAAGGACACATTATTCACAAAAGCAGGTTCGTAAAATAAAAGAAGCTTGCATGGATTCAGAAAGGGTAAACAGCATGGCCGTTACTGAATTTATCGAATTATTTTTACTATAGAGAGGGGCAAACGAAATGGCTTGGATTGTCGATCAGCCGTCATCACAAGCTGAATTAGCAAAGAAATTCAGGGAACTGATGAATGCGCCCGATCTTTTGCAAATTCCCGGCGCACACGATGCGATGGCGGCTCTTATGGCAAGGCGGGCGGGGTTTTCAGCGCTCTATTTATCTGGTGCAGCTTACACGGCCAGTTGTGGTTTGCCAGACCTAGGAATCGTCACGTCTACTGAGATAGCTCAACGGGCAAAGGAATTGATACGCGCAACTGATTTGCCAGTATTAGTAGATATAGATACAGGATTTGGCGGGATTCTTAATGTTGCCCGGACTGCTAGAGAAATGCTAGAGGCTAATGTTGCTGCGGTGCAACTAGAGGATCAGCAGCTTCCCAAAAAATGTGGACATTTAAATGGCAAGAAGCTTGTGACGACAGAAGAAATGGTCCAGAAGATTATCGCGATTAAAAAGGCAGCGCCAACGTTAGTACTTGTCGCACGTACTGATGCTAGGTCAGTAGAAGGTTTGGACGCGGCGATAGAAAGGGCACGTTCTTATGTGGAGGCTGGGGCAGATGCCATATTTCCCGAAGCACTAGAATCAGCGGAGGAGTTTCGTATGTTTGCCCAGCGTATATCGGCACCTTTACTAGCAAATATGACTGAATTTGGGAAAACTCCTTATTATACAGCAGAGGAATTCGCTAAGCTGGGGTACCGCATGGTTATTTATCCAGTAACGTCGCTTAGAGTGGCGGCTAAGGCATACGAGCGTGTTTTTCAAGTGATGAAAAAACAAGGTACACAAAAAGGTGAACTAGCTAATATGCAGACTAGAAGCGAATTGTACGAAGCTATTTCATATGAAGAGTTTGAAGCGTTAGATAAGGAAATAGCGAAAACGATTTTAACCAAAGAACAATAGAACACGGGATAAAACGATAAAAAGCGATGAGGGGTTTCTTTGCGGGTCATGTACGTGCAGATACTAACCAGTCGCTTTTTTCTTCACCATGAATGAATAAGGAACGAAATACCCCTGTTCCTTTGAATTGGGCAGGATGAAATTAGGGGGAAGGAGTAAGGTAGCTATGAATAATGTGGACCGCTATTCCGTCCTGAATTGGATGAAAAAAGATAAGTGGATGGTACGTAAAGACAGCTCTATTAGAGAAGTTATGCGAGGAATGGTCCAATTAGAGAGTACGGAGCTTCCCGTTATTGAAAAGGGGAGTTTACTTGGGGTTATCAAATTGCAGGATTGTGTTCAGGGATTGGAGGAAGGAATCGGCTTAGATGGTATCATAGCCCCTTTGCTATCCAAGCATTCTTATACGGAAACGTCTAGTTTTTCCATGCGGGATATCGAAAGGCTTCCTTTATACATCACAAATGCAAAGAATCAGAAATACGAAGGGGCAATTCGTAACAAAGAACTGCTGATGTACCAGAAGTCTTTGCATGCCATGTTGATGAGAACCAAGCCAGCTAATGGGCCGGATAAGCCCTTTGCATCGGCTGTCATGGAGGAGATACTTGGGGAAAGTCCGGCTATTATGAAGGCAAAACAAATGGCTAGGAAGGCTGCAATGTCGAGAGCTCCTGTTTTGCTGACGGGAGAGAGTGGGGTTGGAAAGGAACAGTTTGCGCGTGCCATTCACGATCTGGGAATGACCAGAGAAGGTTCCTTTATCCCTGTAAATTGTGCAGCTATTCCAGATAATCTATTAGAATCAGAACTATTTGGCTATATTGGTGGAGCGTTCACAGGGGCAAACAAGGACGGAAAGCCTGGAAAATTTGAGCTTGCCCATAGGGGTACCTTATTTTTAGATGAAATTGGTGATTTACCGCTATCTACTCAAGTGAAGATTTTAAGGGTTTTACAGGAAAAAGAGATTGAACGCATTGGCAGTGTATCTTCCGTATTTGTAGATTTTCGATTGATCACAGCGACGAATAAAAATTTAGGGGAACTGGTGAAAAGGGGTGAATTTAGAGAGGACCTCTATCATCGGCTTCACGTTATTCCTATTCATATCCCCCCTCTTAGACAAAGAAAAGCTGATATCCCGCGTATTATGGAGGAATACTCCAGCAGACTTTGTACCACGTACGGAACCACCAAAAAAACAATGGATGAAGAAGCGTTACAACTCTTTTTTAAATACGATTGGCCAGGAAATGTCCGTGAACTAATCAATGTTATGGAAAGAATGTATGTATTGATCGATCACTCTCATATAGGCACAAAAGACTTGCCAGAGGAATTTATATACCATTATCACGCTCAAACGGAATTGAACTCGACGCTTGTTTCCTTCCAAAATCGACACAAGAGAGCTATGCCGCATCAAGAAGAGGAAGAAAAAAAACGAATTGAAAATGTCCTAAAGGAGGTCAAAGGGAACAAATCAAAAGCGGCCGAGCGTTTGGGTATCTCACGAGCTACCCTATACAATAAACTAGCTAGGTTTCATGTCTAATAGGAAAGTGTTTACTCTGTCCATTTGTTCAAACAAAATATACAAACTCTTCCGTGTTTCCCCCTTATATTACGGAGGCTATTCATTGGCACAGCCCTTGCAATATAGGTGAGATGTAAGAATGCCGAAGAGGAGGATAGGGATGGGGATAAGAGAAGACAACAAATGTTTGGTCGTAGGATCATGCTTGTTTGATAATCAATCTTTCTTTTCACCCGAGGATTTTGAAGCTGAGGAAGAGCTGATTGCGAAAACAACAGAGCAGTTTGTTCAGAGTGCCATTATTCCCAAATTAGAGAGAATAGAACAACATGACTACAGTGTGACGAGGAAGCTGTTTACACAAGCAGGGGAGCTTGGCCTGTTGGGAGTGGATGTTCCAGAGGCATACGGAGGAGTTTCCTTGGGGAAAAAAGTGTCGGGCTTGGTTGCAGAAAAGATGGGTTATGCTGGTTCCTTTAGCATATCCTTTAATATTCATGCAGGTGTTGGCACACTCCCATATGTATATTATGGGACCGAAGAACAAAAACAACGTATATTACCCAAGCTAGTGTCAGGGGAATGGATTGCTGGCTATGCCTTAACGGAACCAAACGCTGGTTCTGATGCTCTTCAAGCAAGAACATCTGCATATCTAAACGATGCTGGTACAGCTTGGATTTTAAATGGTGAAAAGCAGTGGATTACCAATGCAAGGATTGCAGATGTTTTTGTGGTATTTGCAAAAACACAGCTGGGGATGACAGCATTTATTGTTGAAAAAAGCGCAAGTGGGGTTTCCTTAGGGCCTGAAGAGAAGAAAATGGGCATCAAGGGCTCTTCTACAGCCACGTTATTACTAGAAGAGGTTTCTATTCCTGTTACCAATGTTCTAGGGGAGGTGGGCAAAGGGCATCGTGTTGCACTAAATATTCTCAACTTAGCTCGGCTTAAGCTGGCGTTTGGTAATATTGGCACAGCAAAGCAGGCTCTTCAGTTATCCATTGCGTATGGCACCACACGCCAGCAATTTGGAAAGAAATTGGTCGAGTTCCCGATGATCCAAGAAAAGATAGCAAATATGGCAGTGGCTATTTACGCTTCGGAGAGCGCTGCTTATCGAACAGCAGGCGTAATCGATGATTTTTTACACAGCAAGGAAGAGGCGAGTAACGAACTATCTAAATATGCAATGGAGTGTGCCATTAATAAAGTTGCAAGCTCCGAAGCGTTAGCCTGGATTGTGGATGAAGCGGTTCAAATTCATGGTGGATACGGCTATATGCAGGATTATGAAGTGGAACGACTATATCGTGACGCTAGGATTAGTCGCATTTTTGAGGGGACAAATGAAATCAATCGTCTAACGATTGCAAGAGCGCTGTTAAAAAGGACTATTGCAAAAGAAGAGATCAGAATGCATGACGAGCTTAGTAGAAATCAGCAGTTTCTCTACTACGCCAAGCAGTTGCTTTATGACGCGTTAGAAATGCTTGCAAAGCGGATCAATCAGCAAGTGGAGCAGGAACAAGAATACCTGCGGTTACTGGCTGATAGTATCCGGGATATCTATATGATGGAGTCCGTACTTATTCGGAATCAGAAGGCGCGGGCAAAGCATGGAGCAGATAAAGAGGAAGTAAAACAATTGATGACGGATGTGCTTTGTGAGGAAGGCTATCGCCAAGTAGAAGCGGCTACGATCTCCATTATTTCAAGCCTAGAGTCTAAGGAAACAAGCAGGAGGGCGCTCGTGGACAGTATTCGATCCAAAACACTCTCCATGTACTCAAATCTTGTGCTTGCGAAGCGGAAAATTGCGAACAAAATGATAATTTCAGGTAAATACGTAGTTGAAGGGGGCTGAAGGCAATGAAGCAGATAGGGTTTATCGGACTGGGGAATATGGGGCTTCCGATGGCTACGAACCTAGTGGAATCCAATTTCTCGGTATATGGGATCGACTTAAATAAAGAGGCAGAAGCTTCCTTTAAACGAGCAGGCGGGTTCGTTGATGTTGATCTTCCAAGCATGACGGCCATGTGCGAGGTTATTTTCACCAGCCTTCCTTCCCCTCAAGTAGTAGAGGATCTATATTTAGGAAAAGAGGGGCTTATCGAGCATAGCCATTCTCGCCTTGTTTTCATTGACACAAGTACGGTTTCACCTGATGTAAATGTGAGGATATTGCAAGCGGCCAACGCCAAAGGAGTGCATTTTCTGGCTGCTCCTGTCAGCGGAGGGGTCATTGGCGCGATTAATCGGACGCTTACTTTTATGGTGGGCGGGTCAAAGGAAATCTATGAACGAGTTCTGCCCATTATGAAAGTGCTAGGAACCAATATTTTTCATGTAAGCGACCAGATAGATAGCGGAACCAATACGAAGATCATTAATAATCTACTGATTGGTTTTTATACAGCAGGAGTCAGTGAGGCTCTTACCTTAGCTCAAAAGAACAAGATGAATCTAGACACTCTATTTCAGATAGTAAATGTCAGTTATGGACAAAGCAGAATCTACGAAAGAAATTACAGAAGCTTTATCGCCCCTGATGACTATAACCCTGGCTTTGCATTGAAGCTACTCCTAAAGGATTTAGGCTTAGCCCTCGATTTAGCCGAAAATAGCGAATTAGATTTGCCTATTAGTAAGGCCTTGTTCAAGCTTTATGAAGAAGCTGAAAAAGAGGGATGGGGAGAACAGGATATGTCTGTTCTTTATAAAAAAATGAATGAACAAGCCAAAAGCATTCTCTAAAAAGGAGTGAATGATATGGTAACGCTACAGGTAAAAACCATTCAGAATCATATTAATGGAGAATGGGTGGATTCCACAGGCTCAGAATATGAAAAAGTCCCTAATCCAGCCACAGGAAAAACAATCGCGATCGTTCCCTTATCCACGAGACTGGATGTAGATCGCGCCGTACAAGCAGCAGCTCAGGCTTACACGAGATGGGCGGAGGTGCCGGTTCCCAATCGGGCAAGATTCCTGTATACATTTCTCCAATTATTGCAACAGCATAAGCAGGAGCTTGCTGAAATTATCACATTAGAGAATGGAAAAACATTGAAGGATGCCAGCGGAGAAGTACAGCGCGGAATTGAAGTAGTGGAGCTTGCTACATCAGCCCCAAGCTTACTGATGGGTGAGACCCTGCCTACTATTGCTGAAGGAATTGATGGGTCTATTTGGCGTTATCCGCTTGGGGTAGTGGCAGGTATTACGCCTTTTAACTTTCCAATGATGGTCCCGCTTTGGATGTTTCCACTTGCGATCGCATGCGGTAATACCTTTGTGTTAAAAGTCTCTGAGCGCACTCCTATTTTAGCAGGAAGATTAGTTGAACTGTTTTATGAGGCCGGGTTTCCAAAGGGAGTCTTGAACTTGGTGCATGGCGGTAAGGAGGTAGTAAATGGCATAGTAGAGCATTCTGACATTAAAGCAATCTCCTTCGTAGGCTCGGAGCCTGTTGCCAAATATGTATATCAGGTGGGTACTGCTAATGGAAAGCGAGTTCAGGCTTTAGCTGGTGCAAAAAATCATGCTATTGTTATGCCGGATTGCAATCTGGAAAAGACGGTTGCAGGGGTAGTGGGAGCGGCCTTTGGAAGTAGTGGAGAGCGTTGTATGGCATGCTCAGTAGTTGCTGTGGTAGATGAAATTGCGGATCAGTTCATTGAGGCATTGGTTGAGGAAACACGTACATTAAAAACGGGTGACGGGCGTTATGAGCAGAATTTTGTGGGCCCCTTAATTCGTGAAGCTCATAAGGAGCGTGTATTGGGATATATCGAGTCTGGGATAAAGGAGGGAGCTACTCTATTAGTTGATGGCCGGAATGTGGAGGAAGAGGGAGGATATTACGTAGGGGCTACTATATTTGATCAGGTACAGCCAGATATGAAAATTTGGCAGGATGAAATTTTTGCCCCCGTTTTAAGTATTGTCCGAGTAAAAAATCTTGAAGAAGGTATAAAGCTGACGAATCAATCAAAGTTTGCTAATGGAGCAGTCATTTATACATCAAGTGGAAAGCATGTTCAAATGTTCCGAGATCAAATTGATGCGGGGATGATTGGTGTAAATGTAAACGTTCCAGCTCCTATGGCTTTCTTCTCCTTTGCAGGCAACAAAGCTTCCTTCTATGGAGATTTAGGGACGAATGGCAAGGATGGTGTTCAATTTTTCACGCGCAAAAAAGTAGTAACGCAGCGCTGGTTTTAATCACCAAAAAAGCCGATTCCTTTGCGATCGGCTTTTTTTAGCTTATTCATGAAAAAACTTCTGCACCATCTCTTCATGAACATCAGATAATTGTCTATATTGATAGTTCGGTCTATTGTCCTTATCGATTACAACAGAACGAACCCCTTCATAAAAATCGTTGTGTTTCATAAAGTTTTTGGCAAGAATAAGATCGTTTGTAAAGCATTCCTCCAGCGTTGCGCGCTCTCCTCTGATCTGTTGCTGCAAGGTTACTTTTAGGGAAAGAGGAGATTTCGACAACAGAGTTTCCCGTGTTTTGATTGTGAATGGATTGGGAGTCTGTTCAAGAGAGCTGATGATTTCCTCGACCGTAGAAAATGCAAAGTGACGGTCGATTTCTTCCTGCCATAAGGCAAGCTCACTCTTTAAGACGGAGGGCTGTGAATAGGCTTGAATCTGTTTTTCTAAAGTCCGAGCTACGTCCTGCTGCTGCCAATTTGTTTCTTCTACCTGATGTAAAAAGTCATGGAAGATTTCGCTTGGAATGCAGGCATCAGCACCATTTATATAAAGCACATCTTCAGGGCGAATAACCGTTGCGGTCAAGGCCAAATAACGCCCTATTTTTCCCGGGGCCCGATTTAAAAAATAAGCTGCCCCCACATCAGGGAAAAAACCGATATTCATTTCAGGCATCGCCCATCTTGTCTGATTAGTCACAATTCTGTGGCTGCAACCATAGGTAAGACCTACACCGCCCCCCATCACGATACCATCCAGGCAAGCAAGAATGGGCTTGGAATAACGGTACATATATTGGTCGAGCTGATACTCTACTTCAAAAAAACGCTGTGCTTTTTGCAAGGACAGAACGTCGTTTTTTGCTTCATACAGTGCCTTAATATCTCCCCCTGCACAAAATCCCTTTGACCCAGCTCCCTTTAGAATAATCAGGCTAATTGTCTGATCGGTCTCCCATTCCTTTAGCTTTGCTAACATGGGTAACAGCATCTCCAAAGAGAGGGAGTTAAGAGCCTTTGGCCGGTTTAATAAAATGGTGCCTATTCCATTCTGCGCAGTAAATAGAACATCCTCAGTCATGCACATCCTCCTTATGATTGGGTAAAAATAGGCTTGCGCTTCTCGACAAAAGCATGAATGCCTTCCCTAGCATCGTTCGTTTTAAATAATTCGGCAAAGCGATTGCGTTCTCTTTTTAGCCCGTGTTGTACATCCTCCTGATAACCTTATGGAAAACGGAGCGCAGTTCTGCAATAGATGCAGAGGATAATGCATTAGCTGGTGGGTTATTTACTTCTACAATGGCAACAAAATTTCTTTTTGAGATAGAAGTGAATGTATTCTCCATAAAGCGTACCTCCTTTGGATGATATAAAGGTTCATCATGCAAAAATTGCACCAACCAAGAGATACGCTTCCTGAAAGGGTAAGGCAGGAGAGAACTTGTCAAAGTGTCTATACAAAACAGACAGTTTGACATGACGTTTTTCATGAAAGGAGAAATGATGCTCGCTTTCCTTTTGGATAATTATACCATCAACTATTGTTAGGTATGAACACTGAAACGGGAGAATAAGTGCCAAATAAGCTGTCTCCTGCTGGTTACCCCTGTTTTCACGAAGATAGATTTAAGGTGATCCTGCACCGTATAGGCGGAAATATGAAGCGAATGTAAAGGAAAACAGGAACGCGAGCCTTGGTTGCTTGCTACATGGCAAACATCAATCTAACCTGACCGCGAGAGTTGCTGTATTTGTAGCTGATGCGGTCTATTGCTCATCGTTCCCGTCAGGCGTTTATCATATTGAGCAGTTATTTGAGCTGGAAAACCTACAAGGCTGGCTGCAAAGTGAAATCGCTATTGAATGTTGCATAAATGGCAATCAAATATAAGGAGGGCTACCCGCTACATTTTCTCATTAGACTCTCCAAAGGACCTCGACTATATTTATTTCTCCAAAAGGCTGAGAGTACAGCCGCTATGACGAAGAAAGCTAGGGAGTAGGAGACGGCAAATGCAAGCGTTTGATTTTCTATCCTACCGATATATTGCAGAATGCTAAAGCCAATAAATACATGACCCACATAATGAGTTAACGCTAGTTGTCCGGTGCTAACCATGGTTTGAGTAAACCAGTTGGTGGAACATCGTTCAGTGAAATACACACTTAGTAGGATGACAAGAATAGATGTACTTGAACCGGATACAAAATAAAAAATAGTTGGAGGAAATGCAGTAGTCGAAAAGAAGTATTCAGCCGTATCTGTTCCGATCACATGACCGATGTGCTGAATGAGTATTGACGAGAGTGTCTCCACTGCTATAGCAACTATGGCTGAGCAGATGAGGAGTTTTCTGCGACAGACTTTATTGGCTAAATCTTGCCTTCCTAGCCACATTCCTAATAGGAAGAAGCCTATCCAGGGAAAGACGGGATGATAACCATTAAACAGCAGGTTTCTAAAAAAACCTTCCAGTGTCCAGAAGTCCACATAATGGATGATCGGCTGCAATGGGTCCCAGCCTATTCCATAATGAAAAACGAGCTGGAGAAGCTGGGAGGTAACGAGAACACCTACTACAGATAGAAGTAGGGTTCTGCTGGAAGCGGCAATAAGAAAAGAACCAACAAACATGTAGACACCATAATAATGCAAAATATCACCTGTCCAGCTACAGAGGTATAAAAGGATTCCTGAAAGAAACAAAAACAGAGCGCGTTTCCAAATGATACTTCGGTTCTGCCTAATGAAAGCGGGGTTGTTGGAGTTTCTCGCTTTCTTTGTCATGAGCGAAATACCGATACCCGCTACAATCACAAAGATAGTGGATGCCCTTCCTTGAAGAAGGCTGGCTAACGCTACTAACCAATCGGGGCCATTTGTTCCCGCATTCAATACGGTAGAATAGTTCACAATGATCATACCTAGAATGGCCCAAGCTCTTGCAAAATCAAAGCCTAATATTCTTGTAGATGGTAAAGTCATTACTTACTCCTCTTTTCTCATCTCATTTTTACTGATGAACGTGGAAATCCTGAGCATCTATCAGTGTAGAAAGCATTAAAAAGTAAGAATATTATTTATTTACTTACCGTTAAGTAAACAATATACTACAAGTAGAAATACTTTCAAGATTTTTTTATCCGAGAGCCAAATACATTTTTGTAAATGGGTGGATCAAATCTTTTCAGATGGGGCTGGTGAAGTGGCTCTGGTGATCACCCGCGTATAGGAAAAAGCCTCCCTTTAACAAGCCCCCATCCCATTATTTGCTGTAAAGCCAACGATATAAAATAGGTGAGTCGCAAATGCCTGATCCTTCAGGCGGTTCTAGCTTTCAAGACGAGTACCCAATCAGTCCTTCATTTCCAAAACACGTAACACAGCTTGTCTCCAAATGTCTGCGTAATCTAAATCAAAGCCCATAAGCATGTAATTCCCGATATTATCAAACACCATAGTAAGAATATGGGCTTTTGTGGTCAGGTTTTTATTTGATAGAATCCCAAGTTCTGCGCCTTTCGTTAATAAATCTAAGAATCCAGCAAGAAATCCCTCTAAGACATGATGTAATCTTTGCTGATATTTCTCGTTTCGAGTGGAGAGTAAAAGAAATTCATTGAAAATTAGCGATATATATTTATCTTCTTTTTGAGCCTCTATCATCTGGTAGCCATCGGATAATAATTGAGCTTGGAAATTTTCTTTTGTGTATGCCTCAATTGAAACGGATTTTTTAAAATCAATCGCTTTACAAATTTCTTCAAAGAGAAAGTCGATGAGGGCTTCTTTGGATTCAAAGTAGTAATAGATGGCAGGTTTAGAAATTCCGACTTCTTTTGCAATCATAGCTAAGCTGGTTTTTTCAAACCCATTTTCGGCAAAAAGCCTATAGGCAGTTTCAACAATTGTTGTATAGGTGTCGATTTTGTTCATGATAATTGCTCCTTTATGAACCAATTGTATTTTTAGTAAGAAACGGGGCAGTCCTCGGCTGATTTTATATGCAAATGGTATCACAATCAGATATGAATTTGTCTTCCTACATAATCGTCACTTTCATTTGATGTACACAGGATGTACACATGAAAAGACTATACTAGCTGTAAAGGGTAAGCATTAGGATAAAATTATGACACTGCCAGTAACCAAGTCAATACGTGGGCAAAAGGAAAAGGACCTGTTTATCAATGATCAGGGCATTATGATCGGTGATGGGGAAGCCTGGATCAGTAAAATCAATGACAAGCTTGGAATATATGCGATTAATCGGTAAGCATTACCCTTCTCCTTCGGGCTATACTAGAATGATAGTAATTCAAAGGCAACTGAGGTGTTTTACAAAATGAAACGCAGTATTTATTAGTAGAAGACGAGCCTCTCATGCGGGAATTTGTCATGGATTCTTTTATAATCCCAAAATGAAGGGGGAAAAAGGAGAGGTCGCTTTCTACTTTAAGAATGAAAAGGGAAATCAGCTTGAATGGAAAAAGGAACTAACCTTACAATAGCCAGAAATTCCAAAAACAATTTATGCTACAAATAACATCTCATACGAAGGAACATCAACTTGGGGGAAGACAAAAATGAAATCCTATAAAACAATCGTCACTGCTTTGACTATCTCTGGGATGCTAGTGACATCAATGCCTGCTTGGACTGTTGAAGCAGGATTATCGGTGATGGCACAAGAGCAAAGATACAAGAAGACGATCGCTAATTTGGATGCGAAGACAGTTGGATTGGCTAAGAATGCAATGAAAAAACTAGCTGGAAAAGATGTTGAATTATACGGTGTAGAGGATGGAGTTGACGGACTGATCTTTATCTATCCCAAGTCTGGCAAAGCAAAAGGTCAGGTTGTTTTTAATCAAAAAACAGGCAAAATCTATAGTGCCATCCTCTATCTAACTGTTAAAGAACTAGATGCAATGAGCCCTTCCTATAAGAATAAGGCTCTTGCTGAATTGAAAAAAGCGGAGCCCAAACGCGCGATTGCGTTTCATAAGGTTAGCCGAGTCATGGGCAATCTGCCTTCTAATGGAGTAATGACGTCGATCGAGGGAAATGATATCAACGTTACTTATGAAAATGACACATTGGCAAGCATTACGATCCAATATGACTTGAAACAGGTGAACCCTAAAATGGTGAAGGCTGCCCAACAGGCAATGAAAAATTATTCAGGTACAAGGAATGCTATGTCCCAGCAGTGGATTCGTGTATATCGGAGTATAAATGGTAAAAATGATACCCTGTCCTTTCAGAGAACGACTTCTATGATAGAGATAGATACCAACACAGGTAAAGTAGTTCATGTTTCCTCCCTGGATCTAATGCCTACGATTACGCCGGAAACCGAGAAGAAGTGTAAAAAAATATCAAATAAGCAAATAAGTATGAATGCCAGTGTAGAAGTAAAGCAGGTATTCGGAATTAATATACAAGGATACTCCATGAAACGTGATCGGGATACGGTCATCTTTCACAAGAAGGGCGCTCCAACAGTGACAGGTAAAATCAATATGAAAGGCCAATTCTGGAGCTTGTCGGTTACTGCGTAATCTCCATGGTCATGAAAAACAGTAAATATGACTCATATAACAGCCCTCTATTAGATTATCTCTATCTAGTAGAGGGTTGCTTTATATTTTTCATGGGAACGAAGCAATTGTGTCTCCTTTGTCTGGTATAGAAGCTCTACACAAATACATCATTTTTTAAAATATTGACAACTTGCAATATGTTCTATAAAATTATAACTAAATTTGTTCTAAAAAATTAGAACTAAAAAGGATGAGGACAGCATGTACAAATTGGAAGTGGACTATTCACCTGTATATGAGTTTGTTACAAGTCTGTATTATTACGTAAATAAGGATCGGTTAAAGATATATGACTTAGGTTCTGATTGGAAGAAGGAGGTAGACCAAAAGCTACAGTCTGCCTTTAAGGAAGCTTTAAAAGATAAGCGAATGGAGATTCTTCATCGGTTTAGCCTGCTGATACATAAATGTCCGGGGGAACGGACGCCAGAGAATTTTATTAAGTGGTTTGAACAGCTATCTACAGTTGAAATGTATGATTGTATGCGACCGTGGGTAGATGTCATTCCTATGGATATGATTGATTTACATCAGCATTTTGTGTATCTCTTTACTGAATGGAATGAGCAATATTTCAAGCATATTGACCCTTCTATATTAGAAGCGCTTGAAAATGATGCAAATGAAAAAAGGGAACTCATACAGAAGATGGGCCCTGTTGATATTGTGGAATACAGCACGAATGGCATACGAATAGAATCGGAACAGATTCAAAAGCTATTGCTGGTTCCTCAATATCATTACGCACCTTTGAGTGTGGTCGATTATTATAAAGGATTTGTAACCTGCCTCTATCCAATAGAGCTGCAAGGGAACGCGCCCTATATCTCCAGAAGAACAATTACAATGTTTAATAGCTTGTCTGATGAGAACCGGATTCTTATTTTAAAAAGTCTGTATGCGAAGCCTCGAACATTTAAGGAGCTAACTGAAATAACGCAATTAGCAAAAAGTAATCTTCATTATCATCTAAGCTTGCTTCGGTGCGCCGGTCTGATTCGTGCCCACCATTCAAGTGAGAGAGTCATTAACTATAGTCTTCGTATCCAGCAGATTACGACTATGCAGGATAGATTGCTTTCCTATATAAAGGAGAATGAGTAATGCTGCAAGCATGGAAGGAGTTCCATCCTGTTGTAAAGCTCATTTTAATTGGCTCCGTATTAATGAACGTTGGAAACGGGATGATTATTCCCTATTTTGCCATTTACTTAGGCGAACATACTAATCTTTCTATTACTCAGATCGGTTTTTTGATCGGTTCTAGTTCATTGGCAGCGATGTTTGGTGGATTTTTAGGAGGAAGTTTGTCAGATTTAATTGGAAGGAAAAAGGTCATGATGGCATCCCTTATTCTCTCAGCGATCATGTTAATTGGATTAACACTCCATGAATTTCCTGCCATACTGATGCTAGTGACAATAGGTAGAGGTTTTACACTGTCATTTTTTGAGCCTTGTTCGAAGGCATTAATAGCTGACCTTACCGAGAGTGGGAAAAGGCTTCGCGCCTTTTCAATGAAATACTTTTGTGGGAATCTGGGATTAGCTATTGGGCCCATAGTAGGTACATTCCTCGGCTTACAAGCAACTAGCACGCTTCCCTTCTATGTTTCTTGTGCTGTTTTTCTATTCTATGGTTTGCTATTGCATCTATGGTTTGCAAAATATAAGGTTACTTCTATTTCAGCACAGCAAGAGAAGGTGACCTTTCGAGCATCGATGAAAGCATTGGGTAGAGATAAAATTTTGTTGTTATTCCTTCTGGGAGGATTGTTAGCGACCACCGTTCATGGACAATTTTCCGTGACTCTTTCTCAATATTTTTACGCGGATCTAAAGAGTGCCATTACATTCTTAGGAGTCTTATGGTCTGCCCATGCGATTGTTATCATTATGTTGAGTGTCCCTATTTTGCGTCTTATGGAAAAAAGAACCTCCTTGCAATCGATTGTGATTGGAACTTCCCTATTTTGTGCGGGAATCATTGGTTTTGCTTTCTCGCTAAGCCTTCCATCATTTTTAATTTCAATGATCATTTTTACTATAGGTGAAATATTCTTGATACCTGCTGAATATGCGATCATTGATGAGATTACACCTGATCATATTCGCGGAACTTATTTTGGAGCAGTTAGCTCTACCACACTAGGCTCCTTTATCGGACCGGGAGTGTCAGGTATGATTCTGTCACATTTTAATGGATTGACGATGTTCCTATTTTTAGCACTTTTATCTCTTATTAGCATTATCTTTTATGTTGGGGGAACCCGCTTAAAAGAACAGAGGACGTCAGTCTCCATTCATGAATAGAATAAAAATCGAACCAAGAACCGGGCAGAACTCAGGCTGAAGCTCCTGTATGTTGTCAGGTTTTTTCTTTTTGTAAAGTGTAATGACGTGCTCTGATTTGAAGATTGATAGCTAAAATAAAACATATTTTACTTTTTGGGAATGCAGTTAATTTTGAAACCTTTTTTGAGATAATCCGTATACCTCAATCGGGAAACAAAAATGTGTTACATAAAACAGCATATCTGTTTTTTGGAGGAGCCTGCCACCGCAGCTTTGCTATGTCTTTTTTTAGCTACGGTCGATGGGCTCCTTTTGTATTTTTTTCCCTTCGTGTGCTCAAGATATAAACATAAAAGAGGTGGAGAACTATGCTTGTTTTTCAATTAGCAATCATCTTGCTAGCTTCAAAAATCGCTGGAGATATCAGTGCTAAATTAGGTCAGCCCTCTGTATTAGGAAAGCTCCTTATTGGTATCGTATTAGGGCCGACTGTACTTGGGGTAGTGACGAATACAGACATTCTTCAGGAATTGAGTCAAATAGGTGTTATCTTATTGATGTTTATTGCCGGACTTGAAACCGATACAGAGGAATTCAAACGTACTGGTAAGGCATCAGCATTTGTAGGTGTTGCCGGAATTATTTTTCCTTTCGCATGTGGTTATCTAGTGGGTATTTACTTACAGCTATCTACAATTGAATCTATTTTCCTCGGTCTGTTACTTTCTGCAACAAGCGTGAGTATTTCCGTTCAGACATTGAAAGAAATGGGGAAATTAAAATCACGAGAAGGAACAACGATTCTAGGAGCTGCTGTCATTGATGACGTACTTGTTATTATTGCTCTGGCTTTTGTTATAAGCTTTGCTGGTGGAGACATCAATTTGGGAGAAGTAGTCTTGAAAAAGATAGCATTCTTTGCCATAGCTATCCTTTTCGCATGGAAAGTGGTTCCATGGGTGTTAAACAAATTTGCTCCGCTTCGTGTATCAGAAGCCGTGATTTCAGCAGGTCTCATCATTTGTTTCGTGTATGCTTACGTAGCTGAGTATGCAGGTGTTGCTGGTATTATCGGTGCTTATATTGCAGGTGTTGCTATTAGTTTAACGAAACATAAGCATGAAGTGTTCGAAAAGGTAGAAACGATCAGTTACTCGATTTTCGTTCCTGTATTTTTTACCTCGATTGGGGTAACGGCTCAATTTATAGGAATCACACAGAACATCTGGCTAATCCTAGGTTTGAGTGTGGTAGCGATCCTAACAAAGCTCATCGGCTCTGCGATCGGAGCCAGATTAGCAGGCTTTAAGTGGAGAAGCTCCCTTGGTGTTGGTGCAGCTATGGTATCACGTGGTGAAGTAGCACTTATCATCGCAGCAATGGGGCTTGAATCTCAAATGCTAAGCAGCGATATGTTTGCGGTTATTGTAGTTGTAGTATTGATTACGACAATTGTGACACCTATGATGATGAAGGCGTTTTTGAGTAATTCTAGTGGGAGCAAACAAAATGCGTAAGTAGCAGGTAAAAGATTGTTGTTGTGTGGACAGAGCGGGGTTTCTTATTAGCTATAGTAGAGAGGATAGGAAGCTTTCTTGATAGCTGGAGAAGATTTTTGTTCATCGTATAAAAAGGGAAAAGGGTGCTAACTATTCCAGTCGGCACCCTTTATTTAACGAGAGCAGAAGAGATGATTTCGTTCATGCACCCTTCGATTCTTTATTTATATGATAAGCTTATCCTCGTCTAGCACTGCATGAACACCCACAACATCGTTAACCAACTGGGTTATGCGTAAATCAACAAGCAGGCTGGCTAGATTTAAGGCTTCTTTTCGTTCATAGCCATACAGCTCCTGCATCCAATCAATCATGCCCTCTAATGCGATCATAGAGGCTTCGTGCAAATCCTTATGGACTCCAAATGTGATTTTACTAGTTGGTGTTTGTGCTCGTGGGAAGGACAGCGCTCGATCTTCTACTGTAAAAGTGAGGTCAACCAACTCCATTGGACATTCTACGGCAAGTCCAGATACTTCCCCGTCGCCTTGGACGGCGTGTCCATCTCCTACGGAAAAGAGCCCGCCATCTACAGGGATAGGTAAATAGAGCGTACTCCCGGGGATTAGCTCTTTACAATCTATGTTACCGCCACAGTAGCGAGGAGGAATAGTAGAATGAATATCTGGTTCGTCTGGCGGCATGCCCATTACTCCCATAAATGGATGAAGGCGAATTTTATGCCCTTTATCGCTGGTTCCGATCATGTTCGTCGCATCTAACTCCCAGATTAAATGATATCCTTCCTTTTCCTGCATTCCCAGACGGTTATTTACGGCGCTGGCAAATCCGCCACCCTGACTCCAGCCCCATGTGCCTACACGTAATTCATTAATATGTATTGCTAAGCTTTGTCCAACCTTGGCATCGGCAATGTACAAGGGACCAATCAGGGCATGTCCGCTATCCTGAGGGTGCTTTCGCGTACAAAATTCTACTCTTCTGCCGTTTGCTTGTTCCGGTCCTGCATTCCAATCCGCATCAAGCGTCTCAAAACGAACAGTGTCACCAGATTGTATTGTCAGGATAGGGGAAGCCTCTCTGCTAAAGGAGCCATGCAGAGTCGAGCGCTTAGGCTGGATGGTATATATAGCCATACACAGTTACCTCCTTGGTAGATTATTACAATAGCTTTCTATCAGAATAATACTGAGGAGGTAAAAGGTACAGATTTAAATATTGCTATTCCGTCCATTCGATAACGGTGCCTATTGCAAGACTTTTCCTCACATCAATGATGCGCTGATTACGACTTCCGCGAAACCGCAGGGAGGTGTCTTTTTGTTCCGCTTTAAATTTACCGTCAATAATGACATCACATAGCTCCAATAACTGCCGTTGTTCATCTAGCAGGAGTAATGCTTCAAAAGTAAATCCAGTATATGCCCAGACTGTTTTATCCAGACAAGCTTGGCGAAAGCTAGTGATAAAGGCGGCGCAGGCAGTAGCGGAGAAAAATGGGTCTCCTCCACATAAGGTCAGACCATGTAATAATGGATTATCGGAAATTTCCTGAATCACCTCTTGCTGGTACGCTCGTGTAAAAGGTTGTCCATAGCTGAAATCCCACGATTCTGGATTAAAACAACCCTGGCATGCGTGACGGCAGCCGCTTATAAACACGACCGCACGTAACCCAATGCCTTCGTTAATACTTTCCCTTCGATATTCGCAGATATGCATGGATTGACTCACTGGTGCTTCACCCGATCCAGAACCTCCGCTTGTTTTGCAGAATTAAAACGTTGTGTATAATCGCCTGTAATATAACCTGTTACACGGCGTAAACGTTGGAAATGAACGGAGTCTTCCGTACTTCCACAGTTTGGGCATTGCGTGCCGATAATCCCTTCATAGCCGCAGCTTGGGCAACGATCCAATGGATGATTAATAGAGAAATAACCTACGTTGCTTCTTAATGCGTACTGAACAATCTGTTGGAAAGCTACTGTGTTTTGTCGAGCATTTCCATCTAGCTCAATATAAGTAATCGCCCCGGCGTTGCATAGCTCGTGAAAAGGTGCTTCAAGCTTAATTTTTTGGGAAGCGGATAGCGAATAGTAAACAGGAATGTGAAAGGAATTCGTATAATATTCACGGTCAGTAATTCCCGCAAGCTTTCCATAGGTTTTTTGATCAGCTTTTGTAAATTTGCCCGATAAACCTTCAGCAGGAGTAGCAAATAAGGTAATGTTGAGATTATATGTTTCGCTCATGTCATCGCAGTATTGGCGCATGAAGGAAATAACAGAGAGCGCACGCTGGTATACCTCTGTATCTTCTCCGTGGTGCTTGCCATAAAGAGCATACATGCATTCCGCTAGTCCGATAAAGCCGACAGCCAGACTGCCATGCTTAATTAAATCAGCTACCTCATCATCGGGACGCAATTCTTTACCGCCCTCCCAGACACCCTCGCGCATCATGAAATCCGAAGCTTTGGCCGGCTGTTTAGCTTGGATGCCAAAACGATGAATCAAACCGCTGATAGCTACATCCATATAGCTTTGTAGGGCGTTATAGAAGCCGGTGATGTCTGCCTGATCGCGTTGGTTTTGACAAATCCCATATTCAATTCCCAATTTTACAAGATTGATCGTATTAAACGAGAGATTTCCCTTACCGCTACTATAATTCCGTCCAAAACGATCTGATATGGATCTTGTCCGGCAGCCCATTGTAGCGATGATGGTGTTCGGATCATCTTCACGGTAGTAGATGAGATTAAACGTAGCGTCTACATTGACGAAATTCGGATAAAGGCGCTTACTGGAGCATTCGATTGCTTCTTGGAATAAATCATAGTTGGGATCGCCCTCAGATTGATTAATCCCTGTTTTACATTGAAAAATATGCTGCGGGAAAATAGGGGTTTCTCCATTTCCTAACCCATTACTTGTTGCCTGTAATAGTGCATGTGAGACCAGACGTCCTTCCGTAGAAGTACACATACCATAATTAAGCGAGGTAAAAGGAATTTGTCCCCCAGCTCGGCTACTCATCGTATTTAGATTATGGATGAGAGATTCCGCGGCCTGATAGGTCTCTGCGACAGTCTCTTCAAAGGCATAAGTAAAGCTTTTGGGAAAATCCTGCTTTAGTTTTTCATTATCCATATAAAGTAGATCATCAGATAAAGCTAGCTCGGAACCCTCGTTAAAATAATGAAGTCCTTTTTTCAGATGCTTGACGAAGGATTTCCGGACGTAAGGGGCTAGATCCCAGTCAATCTTGTTAGCAGAAACACCGCCGAATTGGCTATTTTGCTGCGATTGAAAGATAATCGCGACTAGAGCCATTGCCGTCATAATGCTTTGTGGGGTGCGAACTGACCCGTTTCCAGTATTAAAGCCTTCAGCTAGTAGGCGGTCAAAAGGAATGAAAATGCAGTTAGTTGTACCGATTGCATACTGATCCAAATCATGTACGTAGACATAATTATGATCGATTGCTTCACGGAGCTTGCTTGGTAAAACATATTGTTTCACATGCCATTTCGCATATTCAGAGCCCATTTTACTCATTTTCCCGCTGAACGATTCTCCGTTAACATTTGCATTTTCTCGAAGTAAGTCCATATCCTGTAGGCCGATGACAGCCTCACTAATGCTGTATAACTCGCTTTGCTTCAGACGAAGGCGATCACGTTGTTGACGGTAGGCAGAAAAGGAATCAGCAACATCGTTGTGATCTTTTTCACATAACTGTGCAATAATTAACTCGTGTATCGTCTGTGTAGATATTGGATTTATGTAGGGAAGCTCCCGCTCTGCGGTTAGCGGTTGCATGCGTGGTTGCAGTGTAAGATGTTCCTCAATACAATGGGCAATCTCCTCACTAAGGGCCACGTTTACTGTACCTGACGTGGGCAAGCATGCCTGAGTAATTGTTGTGATTATCTTTTCTGGCTGAAAGATTTCTTGACGACCATCGCGTTTCATTATTAGCATGAAAAAAGCCTCCTGTAATGTGAAAAACCTGATGTGAAAGGTAAAAATACGCTTGGTAATGGTAGAAGGTAGTGCACATGAATTCAAAATGTAAGAAGCATCCCCTCATCAATTAAGAGAAAATGCTTCTGTAATGTGGTTAAATACACTATATATAGTCTACGAATTACAAAATACATCAATATATCGTATGTGTCAAATGACGGTCCTGTGACTAGACTTCAGAATGCATGTGCTATAAATAATCAGACATGATTTTTTCGGTGTCATAGGGTGTTATCCCACTATTTACAGAAAAGACGGATTGGGCACGATCAGGATTATCAACAAGCGTTCCTCTGGCTAAGGCGTGCAATACAAACAGGTCGTATAAATTTGGTTTAATCAGATTTGTCATGGCTTTTCCCATGAGCTGCATGCTGTTTCGATTATGTTCAACGTTATTGGCATAGGTAGGTTCAAAAGTAAGAGCTAAATCGGTCCAGATGACCTGACGAGCCTCTATATCAATCATAACGGGAATACAAATCGTTGTATCAGCAGTGATGTCGATTTTATTTTGTACGGTAGCCGGTTCGAAGATTTCACCAGAATTAGGGTGCTGTCGCATCATCCAGCCAGCAAAGCATTCAGGGAGATCACAATAAGGATGACTGGTAAAGGAATGCAAAGACATGGAAAGATAACGAGCCCCTGCTTTTGCCGCAGCAGCTAAATCGATATCAATGAACTCGCAGGCACCTTGTGGAGCAGTAGTAATATCACCACTATGGTAGGCCTTAAAGGAAGATGAAACTAGATTTGTATAGGAAATGTGTTCTAAATCATTCCAGTTGTGGTCATACATCACAGCAGATAAATCAACATCCACTCGATCTGTCGGAACTTGATTCACAATACCTTCTCGCCACCAAGTAAAAAATCGGATGGTATTTCCAGCCGGTAAATCAAGCTTAGAACCTCGCGTAATCGTACGGAGCGCCTTCTGAGCTGAGCGTTGGGAGAAGGGGACATTGTAATTGCGCAATCGTTCATCGACATATACATAGCCCAGCGGCGGCAATTGGGAAAAACGCTGCATGAGTTCCTTTTGACAGATGGATATGATTGAATCACCGATTTCCTTAGGAAGAGGAGCCAGTGTGTCAGCACTCACTTGAACTTTGGCTACATTTCCTTTCGGGAAAAATGTACGGACGGCTTGCGGAATGTGACGGTTCGCAAAATGTGTCATCACCTGTAGCAATACAGGAGAAGAAACCTGATCAACTATCTTTTCAAAAGCATGGACGATTGGCTGCCACTCCACACTGAGACGTATGATGTGATCAAGACGACGTGCCAGCTCGCCCGGTCTAGTGGAAAGTAGCTCGATTGCTTCTGATAGCCGTCGATGTAATAGAGCTTCCTCTACTTTACTGTTAAATGTTTCGATTTTTTGATTGTTACGAATCAGATAAAAAGCATCGGCGCACCGTGGGAAACGTAGTTTGTATTCCGTAGGGTGTAAAATTTCCCCTAATCGAATCCAACGGTTTTTATAGCGCAGCATATCTTCTTCGAGGGCAAGACAATTCTCTAATAGCCCCAAGATAAAACGTCTTTGGGCACGTGTAAATTTACGAAAGGGCGTAGCGCTGGATAGACTGATATCACCGCCAGATAAGGATGTAGCTACCCGTAAAACATCTGTTGCTGTCTTGATATGTTTGGAAAAAAAGGCAGGTGATAGTTTACTGGATGAGAACAGTAAGCCTGTGAGCAGCGCAATATTTTCTTTTAATGGAATATCTAACTGCACAAGTTTATCTAAAACCTGATATTCTTGTATAAAGAAGCTGAGGTCATCCTTGTCGGTTTCGGAAAGGGAGGTTTTGGACTGGACGAGATTCCAGAAGATTTGCTCTAATTCCTCTTCATTTCCAAGTTCAATGACAGTTAACTGATGTTGATCAAGCAGTGGAAGTCGTTTCTTTACTTCATCAATCGGAAGAGAAAGGGTGAGATAGTGAATAATGGCGTTCACATATAAGCTTGCTTGGCTTGCTTCCATTAGTTGCTGGGGGAAATTTTGATACATCGGACGATATCGTACATGAGCTCCGACCAGTTGCTTTACGTCCTTTTCTAGCTGCTGAAAGAATGTAGTAAATTCTTCGACAGATAGGGTTTGCAACCGTTCCATCAATCGGTGGGAAAAGGTGAAGCCAAGATGCTCCAGGTTTTTTAAGGCAGTAGCTAGGTAAGGAAGAGGTAAATGACTGATTCCTGTCTGTACAAGTAGCTTACCTTTGCGTCTTAGATAGATAGAATTTTTCATTGGCATAGTAAAAAAAATCAGGAGAGCAGTGCCCCTAATATCCATTTGTCGTAGAAGGAAGGAGCACTATAGCCTGATTTTTATATCCTTTTTATTATTTGTAAAGGTTAATTTTTGAATGGGAAAGATTATTCAATCATTATAGTATAGATACAAAAGTCTGTAAATAAGATGAAAAATAGTCGAAAAGAGAAAGAGTAAGGAGGAGAGAAGCCATGACAAAAGAGCATACCAATATCTGCCCCCACGATTGCTGGGACACCTGTAGTATGACAGTGACTGTCGATGAATCAGGAAAAGCAGTGAAAATTCGCGGTAACAAAGAACACCCAGTAACCAAAGGCTTTCTGTGCATCAAGGTAAATAATTATTTAGAGCGGGTGTATCATCCAGACCGGATTTTATATCCCATGAAAAGAACAGGTAAAAAAGGGGAAGGGGTATTTGAACGAATTTCGTGGGAGGAAGCCATCCAGCTCATCACGGATAAATGGAAGGAAACCATTCGTCAATATGGAGCCGAGGCTGTCTTACCTTATAGCTATGCTGGTACTATGGGGTTGATTAACTACGACAGTATGGATCGACGTTTTTTTGGTAAAATGGGTGCTTCTCGTCTGGCTCGCACTTTATGCGCATCTGCTGCCTCAGCGGCTCTACACTCTGTATATGGAACCCGACTTGGTGTCGATCCAGAGGATATGGTACATTCTCGCTTGATTATCGCATGGGGCACCAATACGCTTCATACAAACGTCCATCAGTTCCCAATTATGGAGGAAGCACGGAGGAATGGCGCTGTTTTGGTGGTCATTGATCCTTATAGGCATGAGACGGCAGAAAAGGCAGATATCCATTTGCAAATTAAACCAGGAACCGATAGCGCACTCGCACTGGGGATGATGCATGTACTAATTCAAAACGATCAGCTCGATCACGCATACATTGCCAGCCATCTACAAGGCTTTGAGGAGTTAAAGAAGCGCGTAAAACCATATACACCAGCTCATGTAGCTAGCATTACGGGGCTTTCCGAGCAGGAGATCATTGAATTTACTCAATTATATGCAAGCACCAAGGCTTCTCTTATCCGTTGCGGATTTGGTCCACAGCGTCATACGACTGGGGGAGAAATCATTCGTACATTGGCGGTACTTCCAGCATTAACAGGAGCCTGGCAGGAGCTAGGCGGAGGCTTTTTACTAGCCAATATGGATGTCGGAATCAATTACGAGAATCTATATCGAGCAGATGTGTATGAAGGAAATCCGCGGGAAATAAACTGTGCGCAATTAGGCTCTGCTCTCTTACAGCAAGACAATCCCGTAAAGGCTCTTTATGTCTATAACAGTAATCCAGCTTTAGTGACTCCTGATGCTAATAAGGTTACGGAGGGGCTACTCCGGGATGATTTATTTACGGTAGTCCATGAGCAGCATATGACAAAAACCTGCCGATATGCAGATATTATCTTGCCTGCGACTACAACTCTGGAGCATTTGGATATTCATACATCCTACTGGCATTTATATGTACAGTTAAACGAGCCTGCTATTGCCCCCTTAGGAGAAGCCAAATCTAATACGGAGACCTTCCGTTTGCTAGCCAAGGCGATGGGGTATACAGAAGACTGCTTTGCAGATAGCGATGAGGATTTAATTAGGCAGGCGTTGGATTCTACCCACCCGTTTCTTAACGGAATCACGTATGAGACGCTTAAAGAAAAGAAATATCAGAAAGTATCATTTGAAGGAGATCATTTCTTTCCGTTTCAGCATGGCTTTTTAACGCCGAGTAAAAAGATCGAGGCACTAGCGCCACAGATGAAAGAGCTAGGCTTGGAGCCGTTGGTTAACTACACACCGCTTGAGCAAAAGGCGGAGGGCGCTGAGCAATATCCTTTGCACTTTTTGACGGTGAAAGCAAAGCATTTCTTAAATTCCAGCTTTGGGAATGTAGAGACACTGAAAAAACGGGAAAAGGAGCCAGTCCTCTATATGAATCCTCAGGATGCGCTTTCCCGAGGGATTGCAGAAGGCGATCAGGTGAAAGTATACAACGATCGTGGGGAGATTGTTCTCCCAGCTAAAATTAGCGAAAAAGTAAGAGCCGGTGTGCTGGTTACCCCGATTAATTTATGGCAAAAGAATGTGAATGTAACAACCTCAGAAGCACTAACCGATCTAGGCGGTGGAGCAACCTATTACACCAATTTTGTAGAGGCAGTGAAAGTGGGGTAGGGGGCGGAGGGATGGATCAAACTGTAACTTCGTATGCATACAACAATTGGTCTAACCAAAGGCTTCTGCATCATCTAAAGGAGTTGCCAGAGCAGGTCTGGAAACAAGAGGTGCAGAGTATATTTCCCACTCACACAGCATAACCAATCATTTTTATATCATGAAACAAGGCTGAAGGACGTAATAAGGCTCCTTCAGCCTGTTTGTTATGCGCCGAATGTTTGCTCAACCTTTTGAGGTAATGATCCCCAAAACTTAGAGATGTCTGGCTTAGCGTCACCGATGATACTCTCTCCTGCTTTTCCGTGCTCATAAATGACGTCTTTGTTTTGATTTATAATCTGTAGGTACTCTGCAATGATGCTTGTTGTCTTCGTATCACTGTGAGTTTTTATGAATTGTTCGTACGCTTTCTTTACCTCTGGTAACAGCTTCATGGTTTTTTCATCAATGGCATCGTAGCGATAGTTACTGAGATATTCTTGCAAATAGGTTTGATATAGATTCCTAACATCTGTTTTTTTGATTCCGTTCTTATAGGAGGTTAGATACTTTTCTACTTTTACGATGCGTTCTCCCAGCTCTTGACGTGAGATAATTAAACTACCATCTCTGGAAATAGGTTTATTATATTCGTCCCATTGTAGCTCCAGGTATGACTTCATGTCGTCAGTGAGGTAGCGGGAGTATTGCTGTAAGGCATCATAATCTACCATCCAAAACAAATCCCCTTCGTTATCTGTTAAGGCTAGCTTGCCAGCCAATTTATCCTGCACGTATTTTTTTAAAGGCTCTTCTTGAATCTTCGTCACATCAACAGGGAAGCCAATTTCATATAGCTTTTGGGCATTGTTATTCTCAGCTAATAACTTAGAAAAGCTTTCGTTCAATCCAATCAAGTGAGTGGCATAATAATCATCTAAAATAACGAATAGCCGATCGGCAGTTTCACTTTTTACGTTTTTGATCGTCTTATCCAAGTAGGTGATTAATTCAACAGGCTCTTTTGCTTGTGACGCAATATCCTGCATTTGTTTGATAACGTCTTGTTCGACAGTTGGTTGATTCTTCTGGGGTGTATTTGTCTGAGGTGTGGTTTCTCCTTGTACCGGCTGGGAGCTTGTTGAACCACTGTTTCCACAGCCTGTTAATAATCCTATGGCTAACACTGAGCTAAGCACCAGATATCCTGAATTTTTCATAGGAACCACTCCATATCTAAAAGTTATTATTTGGTTAATTAGTAATTTATGTAAAAGATATGTATATGATACAAGACGATATAGTATGTTAATTGGTTTCAAATATATAACTAGCTTTGCTATACTACAAATAACTCAGATTCGTTGAGAATAGTTATCAATGAACCGATATGACAAAACATAGAAAGTGGCGACATATATGTCAGATCAACAACAGCAACATTCGTTTTCTGCTGAATCGACTGTAGAAATAGATCAATACCAATTTAAGCTAAAAGAGATAGAACTGCTTAAGGGAAGCCAGTATAAACCAGTCCCATTGATTCATCAGATGACCTCCTCGTATGTTTTGCTTATCGCTCTTCAAGGTCAGGGTCATGTCCTAATTGATGAACAAGCTCACCCACTACAAAAGGATGGCGTCTATGTATGTGCACCAGGTCAAACACTTGGACTTGAATTAACTCCAGAGGTAGAAACCTATTGCTATGTGATTTATTTTCATGTCTATCAGGAATCAGGAAAGCGGAGGGGACATTTGAAGCCTGTGCGTGATAAAGGACCTTTCGAGAAAGGAGGACAAGTATCGCATACGATCTCCCAACCGACGATGCTGTGCCAAACGATCGAAAAGCAATGGAAAAGCAAGAAGCCCATGGACCGTTTTTTGGGGCAAATCACTTTTCTACAGTTTATTCATACACTTATGAACAATAAGGACATCCGCTTTGAGGATTCTAAAACTGCTATTGCTAAAGCCAAAACCTACATCGATACTCATTTTAATAAAAACCTTTGTGTAGACGATTTAGCCAAAATAGCGGGAGTAAGTTCAAAGTATTTTGGCGAGCTGTTTAAAAAGACGTATGGAATCGGGGCAATTGAATATGTAACAAAGGTGAGGATGAATCAAGCAAAGCAATTTATGAGTAGACCGCAGGTTCGCTTAAAGGACGTTGCCCATCAAATTGGCTATAACGATGAATTTTACTTTAGCCGGAAGTTTAAACAGGAGGTTGGTGTATCTCCCACCACATACATGAAGCAACGTCAGAAAAAGGTAGCTATCTATAGTCACCGGCTTCTTGGCTATGTACTAGCCTTGCAGGTGATCCCTTATGCCGCTCCCCTGCATCCAAAATGGTCGTCCATCTACTATGAAAAATACCGCGCGGAAATACCTATTCACTTAAGTGCGTACCGTGTCGATTACAAATGGGAAAGTAATATTGAAGTCTTAGAGCAAATCCATCCCGATCTTATTATCAGCATCGATCAACTAGAAGGAAAAGAGAAGGCAAAGCTGGAACAGGCAGGATCAGTGAGCTATGTTTCATGGAGTGATACAGATTGGAGAGCACAATTTCTGCAAACAGCCGAGCTTTTACAAGTACCTCAGGATGCAGATAAATGGCTTATATCTTATGATCACAAGGTGAAGATGATCAGAGAGGAAATCAGCGGAGTAGTAAAAAACGATACCTTTCTGATTGTCCGTCTACTAAAACAAAATATATATGTATACAGCAATCCTAGTATGACTCAGGTATTTTATGGTGATTTGCAAATGATTCCCGCCCATCCGCTGCATGATGTGGGAATTGATGAAAAGATAACGATACAAAAGCTGGCAGAGTATGATCCTGATTATATATTGGTACTTGCCTGCCCCGAGTCAGAGACGCTACATTACTGGAAGCAACTCCAAATGAGACCAGAATGGCAACAGATTAGAGCGGTGCGTCTAAACAATGTTCATGAAATCTTTTCAAATCCTTGGCGTGATTACTCTCCGCTGGCCCATGAGCGTTTAATCGAGGATGTTTATCGTCTCTTTTCTGGAAATCGTCCATATTGATTCCGGAAATCGTTCATGGTCGAGCAGAGTCTACTCCTCTATAATCGTAAATGAGAATTATTATCAAACATTTCAGATTGTCTTATCGAGAGGGGACATTATAAACATGAATAAACGTAAGTTTCTAGGAGTAGGTCTAGTAGCCATACTGGCCCTTATGGTAACGGCTTGTGGCGGGGGAACAGAGACAACAGCACCTGCCACTCCGACAGCTACCAGCAGTGATAGCCAAAAAGCATCAGAATCAGCAACAGGTGAAACAAGAACGATTAAGTATCTTGATCAAGAATATAAAGTTCCAGCTAAGACAGATCGCATTGTCATTACAGGTAGTATGGAGTCTATGGAAGACGCTGTGGTTTTAGGTGTAGAGCCAGTAGGTGCGATTAGTGTAGGTGGTAAATTCCCGGATATTTATAAAAGTATTACAGGCTCATCGGAATCCATTGGTGAAAAAATGCAACCAAATCTGGAGACCATGCTTAAATTAAAACCAGACGTGATCCTCGGTTCGTCTAAATTTAAGCCAGAAGTATATAGTAAATTCGAGAAAATCGCACCAACTTTCCCTGTTTCTCATATCTCAAGCAACTGGGAAGCTAATTTACACTTACTAGCTGAATTAACAGGAAAGCAAGCAGAAGCTGAGAATGTACTGAAAAAATATAAAGAAGATCTAGAAAAGGCAAAAGCTTCTTTGAGCGATAAGCTAAAGGATAAAAAAGTAGTAGCGATACGCCTGCGTCAAGGTACCATCAATATCTATCCAGAAAAAGTCTTCTTTAACCCATCCTTATATGCGGAATTAGGTTTTACAGCACCAGAGGAAGTTAAGGCGGCTAAAGCGCAAGAGGCTATGTCATTAGAGAAATTTAGTGCCATGAATCCAGACTATATCTTTGTTCAATTTTCACCTGATGAAAACAAAGACCAACCTAAATCTTTAGAGGATCTAGAGAAAAATCCAATCTGGCAAAGCATTAACGCTGTGAAAAATGGCCATGTTTACGTGAATGTAGTAGATCCACTAGGACAAGGTGGTACAGCATGGAGCAAAATTAACTTCTTGAAAGCTGCGGTGGAAAAGCTGTCCAAGTAGATAAAAGGGCGAGAAGAGCGCAATGAGAGTGAAGAAATCAGTACCAGTTGCCATTTTGTTGACATCACCAATTTTTATTGTGATTTTGATGGCACTGTCCATTGTCTTTGGAGCTAAAAACATAGAGCTTAGTACAATTCAGGATGCTATCTTTCATTTTGATGCTGGTAATGCTGATCATCAGATTATCATGCATTCCAGAATACCAAGAGCTGTAGGAGCACTATTGATTGGTGCCTTCTTAGCAATGTCGGGAGCTTTAATGCAGGGGATGACCAGAAACTTTCTGGCATCTCCTTCCATTATGGGGGTATCAGACGGATCAGCATTTGTTATTACGGTGTGTATGATCTTTATGCCAGATACGTCTTCCCTACAAATGATCATGTATTCTTTAATTGGTTCTGCGTTAGGGGTAGGAATTGTATTGGGGTTTGCATCCCTGTTGCCTAATGGTATGACCCCAGTCCGATTGGCTATAATCGGGACAGTTATCGGAACAGTCCTAAGTAGTATATCGCAAGCCTTATCCACTTATTTTCAAATATCGCAGAATCTCAGCTTTTGGTATAACGCTCGATTACACCAAATTGATCCGGGCTTGATCAAATTAGCCCTTCCCTTTGCAATCGTAGGTATTTTACTGGCGTTATTTTTGTCTAAATCCATTACGATTCTGTCATTGGGTGAGGAGATAGCGGTCAATTTGGGCCAGCGTACAGCTCTGATTAAAGGGCTGACGATGCTGACTGTTGTCATTTTGACCGGGATATCTGTTGCTTTGGTAGGCAAGATAGGATTTGTTGGATTAATTGTTCCACATATTGCTCGCTTTCTGGTGGGGATAGATTATCGGTGGATCGTACCGTGTTCAGCGGTGGTTGGTGGGATTTTTTTACTATTTTCCGATATCCTAAGTCGGTTTATGAATTACCCTTTTGAAACGCCAATCGGAGTAGTTACTTCACTGTTTGGTATTCCATTCTTCCTCTATTTGATTGTTAAAAAAGGGGGAGAAAAACATGGTAACTAACAAAAAGCAATCGCGTATATTTGCTAAGACATCGACTGCTCGGTTTTGGACAGTTACAATAGCAAGTATTTGTCTTGCATTGCTAGCTATTTATATTAGTGTTACAAACGGCGAGTTTGATATGACGCTACAAGACGTTATCAACACATTGCTACGTCATGATCCTAAACCTGAGCATGATCTGGTTATCTTTGAATTTCGCCTACCGCGTATTGTGATTGCGGCCCTTGTTGGTATGGGGCTAGGGCTTGCCGGTACCGTTGTTCAAGCGATTACCCGAAATGGACTTGCTGATCCTGGAATATTGGGCATCAATGCGGGGGCAGGTGCAGCAATTGTACTGTTTATCTTTATGTTTGAGGGGAAAATGGGTAGCGAAGGGTTATTAACAACATTAGCCATGCCTTTGTTTGGTTTAGTGGGTGGTCTGCTCTCTGCTTTCCTTATCTTTCTATTTGCTTGGCAAAAGGGGAAACTAGACCCACAACGGCTTATTCTGGTTGGAATTGCAGTTGGAACGGGTCTGGGGGCATTTACGCTCTACCTTTCTTTACGCATGAACGCAAAGGATTTTGAGATGGCAACCGTGTGGATGACAGGTAGTATCTGGAGTGCTAACTGGATTTATATTGTGGCTATGCTCCCTTGGTTTATCTTGTTTATCCCGATATTATTTCGAAAAGCCAACGTGTTAAATCTATTGCAGCTAGATGAAAACAGCGTTAGAGGGCTTGGTGTATCCACCGAGAAAGAAAAAATGGTGCTCTTGCTAGCTAGTGTTGGGATCATTAGTGCATGTGTATCAGTGTCAGGTAGTATTGGGTTCGTTGGATTAATGGCACCGCATATTGCTAAAGCATTGGTCGGGAATCATCACAGACGGATATTGCCTGTATCAGCTTTGATGGGGATGCTCTTGGTTTTGGTATCAGATTTTATTGCCAAGACCGTGTTCTCGCCGGCTGAGCTTCCTGTAGGAATCGTCATTGCGATTATAGGGGGGCCATACTTCCTTTATCTGCTGTATAAAGCACGAGCCTAAAGTAGAGATATATACTAGTATTCATTACAAAAAGCCTGGAGCATATAACTCCAGGCTTTTGCGTGTAGAAAGAAACGGTTTCTTATGCAGTGGAAAAGCATTAATTCGTACTATACGTTACGCTGTTTCTTTTTTTCCATAAGGAAGCAGGTTATCTACTGCTGCCATGCTGCTACCATTCAATGCAAGATATAGCGCCATTGTGAAGAGAGCAAGGTCAAATTCATAGCCACCGATGAATCCAGCCGCCAATTTAACTTTTAGGGTAGCTCCTACCATAATGACCATGAGTAAAAATGAAATGGCACGAGTTCCTAGCCCTAAAATCAATAGGATACCTCCTACTAATTCGATAGTTCCAACTACATAAGCTAGGAAGCCAGGTAGGCCGATGCTTTCGAAAAATCCTACAATGTTTTCGATGCCCCCCTGGAATTTATCAAGACCGTGCAGCAAGAAGGTTAGACCTAGTACAACACGAAGAATGAGTGCGCCAAGCTGTTGTTTGTTTGCCACTTTTGTGTTGCTCCTTTCAGATAATGTTTAGTAACTTACTAATTATAAGTATAATAATGTTATTGCTTACTTTTGTCAAGCGTCTAACTTTAATGTTGTTTTTTTCCTGTCAGGTATATATTTATATGCGTGTATTATGTCCTTCATAACTTCTTTATATTTACTACATCAGTTCCTCATTTCTTTTTTGTATGCTAAGAAAAAAAGGAGGAGCAGATATGAAAAAATTAATTTTTTCTCTAGCATCGTTGGTTGTCGTCTTGGGGATCGCAACAGGCGTGTATGCAGGAACGTCACAGGTAACACCTGATCAAAAGCAGAAGGAATTTGAACAGATGCGCCCTTTGATGAAACAAATGCACCCGCAACTGACAGACGCACAGATTCAATCTATGTATGAAAGCTGTCATGGCCCAAACGGCATGCATGAGAGAATGATGAACAATTATACAAACCAGACTCCAAATCGTAAATAATCGCTTATAATAAAAAAAGAAACAGGATCAGGCAGACTTTCCAGAAAGGAGGGGCTGCCTACTTGTGTATTTTTGCACATAGTAAGCGAGGCGGGTGAGAGTAGATGGGTCAACACAAGATATTAGTCGTTGATGATGAAGAAAATATTTTGCAGGTAATTCGAGCTTATTTAGAGAGAAGCGGTTACATTGTTTACGTAGCAGAGACGGGGGAGGCGGCACTTCAGCTCCATCAGCTTTTACAGCCAGACCTCATCATATTAGACTTGATGCTACCTGATATGTCGGGAGAGGATATATGTCGAAAGTTACGCAAGACCTCCGATATTCCTATTCTTATGCTGACAGCTAAAAGTGCTGAGGATGATAAAATTAATGGGCTGTTAATGGGGGCCGACGATTATGTTAGTAAGCCATTTAGTCCACGTGAATTAGTGGCTCGGGTTATTACGCTGTTACGGCGGACAGGTACTACGAAAAAACAAGAGCAAGCTCTTACCTTTCTCCAAAAACGTCTATGTGTGGAACCAGAACTACATCAGGTCACGCTAGATCAGGCTAGCATCACATTAACACCTATTGAGTTTAAGCTATTGTATACGTTAGCTAGCCAACCAAAAAAAGTGTTTAGCCGTCTGGAATTAATTAATCACATTCAAGGTTATGGATTTGATGGATATGAACGTACCATTGACGTACACATCAAAAACGTAAGGCAAAAATTAAACGATGATCCCAAGCACCCCTCCTTTATTTCAACAGTGTTTGGTGTAGGCTATAAATTTTTGGTGAACCGTGATGAAGCATAAAGGGATGAAACGACAGCTTTTTCTTTCCCATCTGGGTGTTGCGCTCGTTTCTTTGTTAGTCATCATCATTATTGTAAATATCTCGGTTTCCATTACATTTGGGAAATATGTTGAAAATCAACTGCAAGCGGAGGCAGATGCGATCCTACAAGACCTGACCGAATCATATGTAAAAGCAAATGAATGGTCAAGACAGACACTTATGGGTGTGGGACATCGAGCTATGCAGCGTGACATGACTGTCATTTTGCTTGATGCAGAGGGGAACGTCATTTGGGATTCAACTAAGATGGGAATGCATATGGAAAGGCAAGGCACAAAGCATAGCTGTGCTGTAGATGATAAGCTTCCTCATTCTACCTACTCAACACCTATCATCATTGGAGATCAGCAGGTGGGTATGTTACATGTGGGGCTTCCAGATGGTCAATTCCAGGAGCAGGAGAGAGAATTCATTACCAGATTTAATGGAATGGTTGGAGGGGCGCTTCTGATTGTCATTGTCGGCGTTTATTATTATAGCGTTCGCATTTCGCGCGGTATTAGCCATCCCCTGCTTCACATGAAAGAGAAAGCGAATCGAATGCGGACAGGAGACCTCACAGCACGAGTGGAGACGGACACATTGCATGGGGAAATACAGGAGTTGGGTCAAGCGGTGAATCATTTGGCAGAGAGCCTACAAAAGCAAGAACGTCTACGTAAAAATTTAACAGCCGATATTGCCCATGAATTACGAACGCCACTGGCTACAATTCAAAGCTACATGGAAGCATTTGAAGATGGGATATGGGAGCCGACATCAGAAAAATTGCAGATTTGTCAGGAACAGACCTCGCAGCTTGTTCTATTGATAAAGGATTTGGAGAAGTTAACGGAAGCCGAAAACCCAATGCTTCGTTTACAAAAGGAGCAAGTAAACTTACCTGCTATCATAGCGGAGGCACAAAAAAGCATTGCAGAGTTATGGGACAAGAAAAGAATTCGTTATGTTCCGCCTTTCACGGACAATATCTTTGTGCATGCTGATTATCGCAGATTGTTGCAGGTATTTACGAATTTACTCAGTAATGCTTATAAATATACTCCTGAAGATGGTGAAGTATCGGTTTCCATCGAAGTGCAGCAGTCCAATATCGTAATAAATGTAGCGGATACAGGAGTAGGTATCAGAGAAGAAGAGCTCCCCTACGTATTTGAACGATTTTATCGTGGTGAAAAGTCGCGTAGTCGTAAATCAGGGGGGGCTGGAATTGGATTAGCTATCGTAAAAGCCATTATAGAAGCGCATGATGGAGAGGTGCGGGTTGAGAGCAAGGTGGGGAAGGGCACTACATTTTTGGTCCATTTGCCTATGTAAAAAGGGGAATACCTGAGGAATTCTCAGGCTCCCCGTTAGCCTATCAAGCGTACTAGCCTACTACGATCAAGAAACAGGTCTTTATATCCATCATTTCAAATAAGCAAGGCCCTCTTTGTACCAGAGGGCCTTGCTTCATTTGGAGAGATAAGACATTACATCCACATGCTAAATGTTCCAATGATAGTTGCTACAAAAAAAAGTGTCATAATGACAAATGGGAATGAAGTCAGTGTAATACCTGCAATTGCCATACCCCTACCGTTAGAAGAATTCCTTGCACGAATTCCCAAGATAAACCCCGAAGCGTTAATAATAAAGGCCAAGAAAATGGTTAGCATCGTACCAGGGGATGGTGTGTAATATCTTGAACTGTAATTTAACATGAAGCAGGACATTACAAATAAAATAATACCAAATATACCAAAAATCATTGAAACTATCGCTTGTCCTAATCTATCCTTGGGTTGATTCTTAACAGGACGCTTCTGTTGAGGGGCAGCTTGTTGAGGGGAGGGCTGGCGAGTAGTTGATGTTCTCGTTTGACCATTTGTTCCCCTGTTGCCTTGTGTGTTCGTTACCCGAGTCTGACTGCTCGCCATTCTATTTGTCTGGCTGAGAGTTGATCTATTGGGCTGAGTATTGTTCGTTCTAGTAGTTCGTTGCAATTTACTAGCTCCTTTCTGACTGAGTATATAAGTAGGTAAAAAGTAACAATATTAAATTCGTCATAATTTACCAATAACCTCTTTTTTATTTATTTTTTTAATCTATGTAGTTTTATAGACATGTTTTTATTAGTTGAAAGACACGACAAGCTGATACCATATGCTCATGGAATCAGCTTGTATTTAGGTATTTATTCATCTGTAAGAACATCCATCTAAATGTTTCCTCCACCAGATTATCGTTTCTTCTAAGCCAGCATCTAACGAGTATTTGGGATTCCAGTTTATTCCTTCCTGTAATCGAGCAATATTAGCTCCGACAAATAAAGGCTCATCCTGGGGGGATGGAATGGCTCCCCATTTGATTAAGTCCTCACTTCCGATTTTTTGACCGATAAGAGAAGCAATCTGTTTCAATTGGCTCGATTGCCCAGAAGCAATATTAACAGCTCCTCGCATCTCGCTCCTTAATAAGGCTACCAGAGCATCGGCTACATCAGCGATATAGAGAAAATCACGATATTGATTTCCATGCGTGCACAAGGCCTCTTCGCCTTTTAATAGCGAGGTGATAAGGGTAGAAATAAGTCGATTCCCCGGATCATGAGGACCATATAAATGAAAGATTCTCCCCCAGCAGGCACTCAGACCAACCTGCTCAGTGTATGATTGGAGCCATAAACGCAAAATATTTTTACAAGCAGAGTAAGGTGTTTTATAAGAATAAAGAGAGCCAGCCTCAGATAAATAACCTTCCAGCCATTCATATTCTGCACATGTTCCAGCTACGACGATCCTTTTACCACCACATTTAGCAAAATGACGAAATAATGTCATGCTCGATTGCACCCAATCGTAGTTAGCAAGCGAATGATAACAGTGGGGAGGGACTGATTCCCAAGCTAAATGTACCAGATGAGAAGGCTTCACCTGATCAATCAGAGCCGTCACTTCTGTATGGGATAAAAGGTTAGCTTGGTGCCAAGCACAGGTAATATCCAAAAGTGGCGCCTTTCGGTACGTCGCATGAACCTCCCAGCCCATTTTATGTAGCATACTAACTACATATCTGCCGATCCAGCCATTTCCGCCTGTTACGAGAACCTTTTCCATGCGCTACAGCACTTCCACTTCTGGAACAAACACTACAAATTTTCCGCCCCACTTTCGAATATAGGAGCATTCGTCCATGATTTCTGCTTTTACATTCCACGGCAAAATGAGGACGAAATCTGGTTGTGTTCGTTTTATTTCATCTGGGTTTTTAATCGGAATACGAGAGCCGGGCAGTATAAGCCCTTGTTTATGTGGATTCTGATCGACGGTATAGGGGAGAAGCTCTTTTCCGATACCGCAAAAGTGCAGGAGAGTGTTTCCTTTAGCAGGGGCCCCGTAACCGACGATTTTCTTTTTCATGTTATGGGCCTTAATGAAAAAGGATAATATATCGATCTTCATTTGTTCGACTTTCTTTGAAAACTCCAAATACGTTGATAATTGGTGAAGCCCGTGCTCTTGTTCCTTTTCAAGGATCTTTGCCACGCTTGGTTGGATGGGCTCCTTATCTTTACTATGCTTTACGAACAACCGTAAAGAACCGCCATGGGTAGGGATTTCCTCGACATCGACAACCTTTAACTCGTGGCTAGATAGGATGCTTTGAACGGAGAGTAGTGAAAAATAAGAGAAGTGTTCATGATAAATCGTATCAAATTGCTTACCAAGTATGAGCTGCAAGACATGGGGAAATTCGATTGTGATCATACCATTTGGTTGTAGTAGTATTTTTAGTCCTGCTATAAAGTCATGTAATTCAGGTACGTGTGCTAATACATTATTTGCGACAATCAAATCCCCTTTATAGCCTTCCTGTACCAATTGCTTTGCTAATCTCTCTCCAAAAAAATCTGCCCTCGTAGGAATTCCCTTATCGTTACAAATTTTCGCTAAATTTTTTGCCGGTTCAATTCCTAGTGTTCGAATATTATGCTTGTGAAAGTATTGTAATAAATAGCCGTCATTGCTTGCGATCTCAATAACCTGCGAATGGTGATGCAAATGGAACCTTGCTATAGCCATCTCGGTATATTTTTGAGCATGGGATAACCAACTAGAGGAATAGGAGCTAAAATATAGATAGTGATTAAAAATCTGATCTGGCGATTCAAACTGCCCTACTTGTACCAGAAAACATTTATCACAAACATAGGCATGCAACGGATAAAATGGTTCCATGTCATCTACACGGTCCGGTGATATAAATGAGTTAGCGAGAGGTGAAACTCCCAAATCCAGGAATGAATGAGTAAGCAACGAATTGCAAAAACGACATTTTTTATCGGACATTTTCAGTAGACTCCTAACTCCTTATAAATTTATAAACCTGTTGATTTGTTGGCGAGTGAAAGAGCTTATGTCCTTACCTGATTGATATTGCTGGTACCACTGAACAGTCCATGCAACAGCCTCTGTAGTATTTAGCTTTGGATGCCACCCGAGGGAATGGATAGCTTTAGTGCTATCAAGGGTTAGTATAGGAGATTCATAGGGGGGAGTAGTTGACGGAGTGGTTATCTGTATCTTTTCGTTCCAAATACTCGCTGCTTTATCTACTATTTCTCTAACGGTTAGGTGAGAATGATCGATCGGTCCGAAATTCCAGGATTGGGCGTATACGGGGTTATTCCACAGCTTTTCAGCGAGAAGCAAATATCCATGTAAGGGGTCTAGGACATGCTGCCACGGGCGAATGGCGTTTGGATTTCGTATACTAAGCTTCGTTGAATGAATCAATGCCCTTGCGATATCTGGAAATATTCGATCTGCGGCCCAATCACCACCGCCAATCACATTACCAGCCCTTACAGATGCAAGTCGTGTTGTGGAAGAAGATGTAGGCTGAAAAAATGATTGTTGATAAGACTCAGTGATGACCTCGGCACATGCTTTGCTGGCACTGTATGGATCGTAGCCGCCTAGCGGATCATTTTCCTGAAAGGAATGATTACCTAGCCCATCATTTTTATAACATTTATCACTTGTAACATTAATAATTACATGAACACTTTTTGTTTGTCGTGCAGCCTCAAGTACATGAACGGTTCCTAATACATTCGTATGATAGGTGATAAGTGGATCTGCATACGATTGCTGAACCAAGGGCTGGGCAGCTAGATGAAAAATAATTTCTGGCTGATAATCGGCAAGGGTTTGCAGAAGTAGCGGGTAGTCTGTAATGTCGCCCTTTATAGAACGGCATTCCTTCGAAACCTCTGCTATTTCAAATAAATGAGGGGTAGATGGTGGATTGAGAGAATACCCAATTACATCTGCCCCCAGCGATGTTAACCACAACGTAAGCCATGTACCCTTAAATCCAGTATGGCCTGTTAGTAACACTTTTTTTTGATGCCAAAAGGATTTCTTCATGCTACCAAACCTTCCAAGGGGCGTTTTTACTATCCCACAAGTCCATTAATTTTTGCTTATCTCGTAATGTATCCATTGGATGCCAGAACCCATCATGACGATAGGCAGCAAGCTGATTTTGTTTTGCTAATTTGACTAAAGCATTTGTTTCCCAAATGGTTTGGTCGTCATTGATAAAGGAAAAAATGGCTGGCTCTAGAACAAAAAATCCCCCATTTATCCAGCCGCCGTCTCCTAAAGGCTTCTCTTTGAAGTCTACAACCATCTGATCCTCAAGCATAAGGGAGCCGAATCTTCCAGGGGGCTGAACCGCAGTAACCGTCGCATATTTACCGTGCTTTTGATGAAATTCAATCAATTTTTTAATAGGAATATTCCCTACACCATCTCCGTACGTCAGACAAAACGTTTCGTCACCAATATATTTTTGTATCCTCTTAATACGGCCGCCCGTCTCCGTTCCTTCCCCTGTATCGATGAGCGTTACCTTCCATGGCTCTGCATTATTGGAATGGTTCCTAATTTCATTTTTACTCATATCGAGCGTAAAATCTGACATATGCAGGTTATAATTTGAAAAATATTCTTTAATGAGGTGTCCCTTATAGCCTAAACAAATAATAAAATCATTGATTCCGTAGTAGCTAAAGATTTTCATGATGTGCCAAAGAATGGGCTTTGTCCCTATTTCAATCATTGGTTTAGGCTTTAAATGAGTTTCTTCGCCAATTCTCGTTCCATACCCACCAGCAAGAATAACTGCTTTCATTTTTATCCTCCATAGTTGCCCAAAATGTCCCTTTTATGAAGCTTTTCATGCTTTTACATTATGCAGTAGTCCCGATAATGGTGTTGGCTTCGCACAAATCGATTCATTAAGGATTCAAGAAAAGATATGCTATGATGAAATCGATAAGTCCCTAAGAAACTGCTTACATTATGGTTTTAAGTGGGGAAACAGCTCAAGGTATTCCGGATTCAAACGAAGATCTTTTGTCCCACTCGCGTAAAACAAATAGGTTTCTTGTAGCTTCTCAGGTGTAGTGACATGATAGATACCCAAGCCGTGCTGGATACTGTGCGCTGAGAGCGTGGGGCCTATTTGCAGTTTTCGTTTTCGTGTTAAATCATTCCACGGACTGTAAAAAAACTTTATGACAAAGGCAGGCGCGGTTAGATAAACGATAAATTTATGCGGGGACCAATGTCTGCCGGCTGTATAGGCGCCGTGTTCATGCTTATGAATCAGTCTACCAATATTGGGGTGTGTATTATCTATGGGGAAGTAACCATGGTAGCGTTGATTCACCAAAGGAATGTTATAAACAGCTTCTGGATAGCTATGATTGGGATCATCAACTAGCATAATCACTCTGATTGAATACATATGCTCACCTAAAGCGGTAAGGGACGAGAAAAATTCATCTTTATTTTGACAACATAGAAACTCAGTAGTGTTTAGCACCATTTTCCAGCCTGTACATTCTTTTTCGATATCCATTACTTCACGGTCAACCTCTATCGCATCAAATTCCGGTACCCTTGAATTTCTCACCTCCCAATGGGGGGCAAAATGTTTACATATCTCAAGTGAACGATCCGTTGAACCCCGATTAATGAGAATACCATGATCAAATATCTGGGTATGATGCATCAGCCACCATGGAAGCAAATATTCTTCATTATAAAAATGCGAAATGACAGTAGTAATAGTGCTTCCTCCTTCTGGGAGCTAAATAGAAAAGAATGCTCACGTGATACTATATGACATGGATGAAAAGGTTGTCACAAACAAAAAGAAAACAAGGAAATAGGCAAGTAACGGACGAATTAGATAAAACCGCAGAAAACTGTATGTTTTTTACGACAAGCAGAAAATTTAAGAAATTCTTTAGAACTCTGTTATAAAAAAGCTAAGAACTGTTCGATATGATAAAGCTATGAAAGAAAAAATGACAGAAGTGACATTTCTGACATGGTTCTTCCGTGCTGTCATACAATCAGGGGGTTATTACTTGCAGTTGGATACGATACTTGAGTTAATTAATCAATACGGCTACTTTGCCTTGTTTTTCGCTCTATGGCTTGGCATTGTTGGTATGCCGATTCCAGATGAAGTGATTGTCATGACGGGAGGAATGGTTGGCTCATTTGGCATTCTTCAATCAATTCCTGCCTTTTTTGTCACCTATTTAGGGGTTATTTCGGGGTTGTCACTTGGATATATTTTAGGATATAAGATTGGAGCTCCCGTGTTAGATCGCATTCGGCGTAAAAGACACATGGATATCTATATTGTACGAGCTGAATATCTATTGCAAAAGTATGGGAGCCAAGCACTTGTAATTAGTTACTTTTTGCCGATTGTGCGCCACGTGGTACCTTATCTGGTCGGGATTAGCAAAATGTCTTTTCGGAGATATGCTCTGTTCTCCTTTACGACTGGCTTTGTTTGGACACTATTATTTTTTATTCTCGGGCATCTATTAGGAAGCAATGCCGCTTCTGTTGGGTACCTGATTAATGAATATAGTAAATATCTCTTAATCATTCTTCCGGTAATAGCGGCAGGGACTTTTATTGTGGTTGCCAGAATGAAAAGAAAAAGGGTAAATGTCTAATGAAAGCCCTAAAATAAAATCATCAGGATACACAGATAGAGGAACCGATTGGCCTGGTAGCGGTAGTCGGTTCCTTTATTTGCTAGATAGCATTTACCTTTATTTACCTTTCGCAAAGCCCCTTGCACCTTGTGAAATAAGGGAGTATAATCCTGTTTATCTTAATATATAGCTGGCTAACTAAATGAGGTGAGTAAAAGTGGAGGAGACTCCTTATCTGGATTCTTTAGAATTGCTACTATCTCGTGTGGTGCGATCGTATAATTATAAAATGTGGCAAATGTCGCATGAAGTAGGAATCTACCCGGGGCAATTGCCTGTTTTGTTTTTGCTAAAAAACAAAAATGGAAGAGTACAAAAAGAATTGGTTACGAAAATGAAGGTAAAGGCAGCTACGGTCACCGTCATGCTGAATCGTATGGAGAAATCTGGATTGATCGAACGTCAGCCTGATCCCGATGATTTAAGAGCATCTCGGGTTTATTTAACTGAATTAGGAAAAGAAAAATTAGATCAGATTGAAAAAGTGATTAAAGAGATTGAGAAAAAATGCTTTGAAGGCTTTCGGGAGGAAGAAAAAATCTTACTTCGACGCTTTTTAACACATATGCATCGGAATTTATCGGAGTAGTGTGAGGTTAGGTAAGCTTGCATGTCAATTGGCTGCTTCCTCTAAAATTATGTAGCTGTCAAAGTAAATGCGAAGGGAGATGCCAAGCAGAATGGGTAAACTTTTTAAATATATTGTGCCTTATAGAAAATATGCAGTAGCCGCTGTGTTACTCATGTTTCTGGAGGTGGTAATGGATTTGCTTCAGCCGACACTGATGGCTCATATTGTAGACCAGGGTGTTGCTAATGGAGATGTCACCTATATCATTCAAACCGGATTGATTATGGTAGGGGTTGCGCTTTTGGGGATTGTTGGCGGTGTAGGCTGTATTTACTTTGCCAGCATCGTTTCCCAGAATTTTGGTGCAGACGTGAGACTAGATCTGTTTAGCCATATACAGACCTTTTCTTTTGACAAGCTGGATCAGTTCAAAACCTCTTCCTTAATTACACGCCTAACTAATGATGTTACACAGGTACAAAACGTGGTTCTAATGATGCTGCGCATGTTAACACGCTTTCCGCTTCTCTTTATAGGCGGGATGGTTATGGCATTTTCATTGAATGCGAAGATGGCGCTTGTGTTGGTTGTGACCGTACCTCTCCTGATCCTATCTCTTCTGGTAATTATTAAGAAGGGTTTTCCTTTATTTAAAAAAGTCCAGGCTAGCTTGGATAAAGTAAACGGAGTTACACGTGAAAATTTGGCGGGGGTAAGGGTAGTAAAGGCCTTCGTTCGTTCAGATTATGAAAAGGAACGTTTCCAAACAGAGAACGACCAATTAGCTGATATAACGGTAAAGGCAGCACGAACCATGGCGTTGATGATGCCGATTATGATGCTGTTGATGAATCTAAGCATCGTTGCGATTATTTGGTTTGGTGGTTTTCAAGTCAATACAGGTAGCATGCAGCTCGGAGAAGTCATTGCTTTTACCAATTATATGACCCAGATTTTGTTCGCCCTTATGATGGCTGGCATGATGCTCATGATGGTGTCGCGGGCAAAAGTGTCTGCGGATCGGATTGTGGAGGTAATGGATACGAAAACCACTATTGCTGATGTCGGGCATAAAGACGTTTATATGCATACAGGAAAAATTGAATTTGACCATGTTTCCTTTCAGTATGCTGGTACTAGCGGGCAACCTGTATTAAAGGATGTAACGTTTTCGGTGACGCCGGGTGAGCGAATTGCAATCCTTGGCTCTACGGGTTCGGGTAAATCAACGTTGGTTCATTTGCTCCCACGTTTTTATGATGTGACAGAGGGACGTATTTTATTGGATGGAACGGATATTCGCGAGCTGAGCTTACAGGAGCTTCGCAAAAACATCGGGATGGTTTTACAGGAGGCAGTACTGTTCTCAGGAACCATTCGTGATAATATTCGCTGGGGTGATCCCGAGGCCTCAGATGATCAAGTGATAGCCGCAGCAAAGGCAGCCCAAGCTGATGAATTTATAGCGAAACTACCTGCGGGCTATGATACAGTGGTAGGTCAACGGGGAGTTAATCTATCAGGCGGACAAAAACAGCGCTTGTCCATTGCTCGCGCTCTACTGGCAAAGCCAAACATTCTCATTTTGGACGATAGCACTAGTGCGGTGGATTTGACGACCGAGGCTCTCATTCAAAAAGCGTTAAAAGAGCAATTAGGACATACGACTTGTTTTATTGTTGCACAACGCATTAGCTCTGTGATGGAAGCAGACAAAATCATTGTATTAGATAATGGTCAGATTTCAGATATTGGAACTCACCAAGAACTGATGCAACACTCGGATGTGTATCAGGATATCTATCGTTCCCAAGTAAGAGAGGAGGCGATTTAGATGAATCGAGGAGGATCAGAACCACAACGTTCAAAAGGAATGGGCGGGCCTATGGGAAAAGGAATGACGGGCATGCCGGTTGTTAAACCGAAAAATTCCATGGAGGCGCTCAAACGGCTATGGGGATATTTACGGGAACAACGCTGGTCGTTATTTCTGGTGTTTTTCCTAGTGCTGGCTAGCTCCGGCTTTGCGTTGATGGGCCCCTTGCTGATTGGAAAGGCCATTGATAGCATGGGGATTACCACGGGACAGGTTCAATTCTCATTGTTAGCCAAGATTGTTGGGAGCTTAATCATCGTATATATTTTGGGGGCGCTTGCTTCCTGGTTACAAACCTATTTGATGGCAAGTGTCTCGCAAAAGACGGTCAAGAGTATGCGAAAGGATATCTTTGATAAAGTACAGACTCTGCCGTTGCGCTTTTTTGATGAAAGACCCCGCGGTGATTTGATGAGTCGTCTAACCAATGACGTAGAGAATATTAATAACACTCTCTCACAAGCAACAACGCAAATTTTTTCCAGTCTCATTACTGTAATTGGGGCCGTGGGAATGATGCTTATGCTAAGTCCATCTTTAACATTGGTTAGTCTCATTGTTGTTCCACTTGGCTTATTTATTACAAAAAAAATTGCGGAGCGTACGCGTAAGCTCTTCTTAGAACAGCAGACAGAGCTAGGGCAATTAAATGGATATATTGAAGAAATGATTTCGGGACAACGGGTGGTCAAGGCTTTTAATCGTGAACAACAAACCATCGACCAATTTGCAGAAAAAAATCAGCGCTTGAAAAAAGTAGGGGCTCAAGCGCAGGCCTTCTCTGGAGTCATTCCTCCACTGATGAATGCTATTAATAATCTCAGCTTTGCGTTGGTTGCAGGCATAGGTGGGTACATGGCTGTACAAGGTGTTATCACGATCGGGATCATAACTGCCTTTCTAAATTACTCGAAGCAGTTTGCTCGTCCGCTAAATGAGATGGCAAATCAATTTAACATGCTACAATCAGCTTTTGCTGGTGCAGAACGTGTATTTGAGGTGCTGGATGAGGAACCGGAATTCGCGGATCAAGCAGTGGCGGACTCCCTTGAACAAGTGGAAGGAAAAGTAGAGTTTAAGGATGTCACTTTTGGTTATAAGCCAGATAAGCCTGTCTTACAAGAGATTAATCTGATAGCGGAGCCTGGGCAAATGATTGCTCTAGTAGGCCCTACTGGTTCAGGTAAAACAACAATTGTAAACCTATTGATGAGATTCTACGATGTGCAGCAGGGAAGTGTCATCGTAGACGGACGGGATATACGTCAGATTGACAAAGAAAATCTGCGGTCCTCTATCGGGATGGTACTACAGGATACCTACCTGTTTGCGGGAACTGTAATCGAAAATATTCGCTACGGCAGGCTAGATGCTACAGACGAGCAGGTCATGTATGCAGCTCGCATGGCGAATGCTCATTCCTTTATTGAACGCCTACCAGAAGGCTATCATACGAAGCTCACGGAGGATGCTAGCAATATCAGTCAAGGACAGCGGCAATTGCTGACCATTGCGCGGGCGATTCTAGCGGACCCATCCATCCTGATTTTGGACGAGGCAACCAGCAGTATTGATACAAGAACCGAGATGCAAATTCAGAAAGCCTTGAAAGTATTGATGCAAGGACGCACTAGCTTCGTGATTGCCCATCGCTTGAGTACGATTCAGGAGGCGGATCAAATCTTGGTCATTAACCAAGGGGAGATTATTGAGAGAGGCAATCATAAGGAATTACTGGAGCAACAGGGCTTTTACTATAATCTGTACCATACACAATTTAAGAATCAAGCTTCATAAGTAACGAAGGCCGTCCAGAGAAATGCTGGGCGGCTTTTTTTATTAAACCTTACAAAAATGTAAGTGGTGTGTAATCTTCATGCATGGTTAAAAAATCTAGTATTCATTACAATAATGACAACGAGTCGCTAGCGAACGACACTATTATGATAAAAAAGGATTGATGTCTATGACCGCATTATCGGTCACAAAAAAAGAGCGTATTGTTTCGATGGATATCTTGCGTGGGATTGCACTTATGGGGATTTTGCTGGTGAATGCACCAGCCTATATGACTTATATGGAAGGGCAAAGCATAACTCAGCATGCTTTTGATCCTACCTTACGCCTTCTATATGATTTATTTATCACAACGAAATTTTTCAGTATTTTTTCGTTCTTGTTTGGACTTGGCTTCTATATTTTTATGAGTCGTGCAGAGGCACGTGGAGATAAACCGTTTATTCTTTTTGTTCGTCGTCTGGCAGCACTCTTATTGTTCGGTATTTTACACATCCTTACCTGGTTTGGAGATATTCTGTTCTTTTATGCTATTTTGGGCTTTGCCTTGATACCTTTTTATCGTAGATCAGCGAAAACTATACTGATCTGGGCAATGGGACTCTTTGCTATAACAGTATTAGCTAGTGGAATTGCGGCTGTGCAAACCTATCTTGGTAGTCCAGTGCCAGGGTTTATCAGCTCATTTAAGAGCGATACTTTTGCCATTTTGGGGATGTTTTTACTGGGACTTTATGTAGGGAAACAAAAGATTGTAGCGGAAGTAGATAAGCATGTACACTTGCTGAAACGTACACAGCTTATTACATTCGTACTGAGTATCATTCCTTTTGTAGGGATTCTGTGGTGCCATTTTACAGATAACCCACTACAAGAAATACTCCAGCCATTTTTCTCCCGCCTGGATACTTATCCAATGGCTTTGTTATACATGAGTAGTTTGTTCCTTCTATTACGCAATGAGCGAGTGGCTACGATGTTAAAACCATTTGCTAATTACGGACGACTAGGGTTAACCTCTTATTTTACACAAAATATCATTGGGTCTGTGATCATTTCCCTATTTGGTTGGTCAAATGGCTATACATTAGTTCAGTCCTTCTACATGGCGATGATCATCCTTGGTGTTCAATTGATCATAAGTAATCTGTATTTCTTGAAGTTCAAGCAGGGGCCGTTAGAGTTTATCTGGAGAAAGCTGACGTACGGTTTTAAACGTAAGGACAAAGCAACAGCTTAATTCTATGGAAAATCAAAAACAACCATTGCCTAGCAGGATAAGCAATGGTTGTTTTTTGTATTTCTACATAATATGTCTTTTTAATTTTTGTAAAAAGTGAGAGCGAACAATGAGGAAATAAACAAGCTGAAGTACAAAGAAAATCAGAATGCTTACAATTGATGTTTTAAAAATCGAAACGAAGGTGCCGCTGGAATACACCTTTTGGAGACCGACTAAAGCTACTGACGTGTGCACGATAGCCAGTGTGAATGGAACAAAGAAGAGCAAAGCGATTTGGACAGTCATGCTTTTTTGCCATTCTTCTATGGATAAGCCAATCTTAGAGATCGTTTGATAATATTGTTTATCTCGATCAAGATCCATATAAAGTCGGAAGTATAAAAAGCTTCCTGCACAAACATAAAAGATGACGGCTACAAATAAACCGATAAATAACGCACTGCCAACGGCCCGCTTTGCTTCAGCATAGTAGGCATCACGAACTAAAGGATGTTGATCCTCGGCTAGCTTTTGGTTGATTTCTTTTGAGAAGGCTACCGCGTCTTTATTGATAGAGCCTCCCTTTCTCCACTCATGAACCATATAGCCCACAACCGTATAGTTAGAAGAGGCTCTTTCCTTCAGATAGGCAAAGTCTTCATCGGATACAGCTAATGTGTTCCATTGATAAGAAAGGACTGGCTTGTCTATCTTTTGTACCAAGCGAAAAGGCTTGCCGTCTTTCGCAAGAAGGTCAGGAATGCCATCCTCGGGTAAATAGCTTGCTCTAATCCAAAGAGCCTCCCCCTTCTTAATTTGATACGTTTCACGCTCTAGCAGTGCTGCTAATTGATTATAAGCTGATATCTTTATGACATCTGCACGTGCTACTGGCTTAGAAAAATATAAATCCTCGACCTCGACTCGTTCATAGTGTACATGGTAATTGGCTAGATGATCCTCAATGATTTGTGTCGATTTTTTACCCTCAAGCTTCTCATCGTGATAGTACTTATACTCGATTGTCAGTGGAAGCGTATCCTTGACCATACCTAGTATACCTAGGACACTGATCAATGCTCCTGCCGAAGTAAAGGCGACAGTGGAGACAATGGTTACCATAAAAAACATCTGGGCATTATCCTTAATACGATATGCTAGATCGGACAGCCAAATAATTCGGGTTCCACGCCAGTAGAGAATGGGCCTTTTTTTTACCCAATTAATCAGGAATGCTCCAAACTGAGAGTAGAAGAAGTAAGTACCGACACAGGTTAAGAGGATGACTATAAACATCCACCTTATAACCTCAAAGATATCGTTTTTAAGGGTAAACGTAATATAGTAGGCTGATCCAATGCAAAGGATTGAGAAAAGAGCTAAAATAACCGATCCCTTAGGCTCCTTTTTCGGTTTGCGTGATTCATCAAGTAAAACCTTGATACTCCGGTGCTTTGTTGTAAATAGAGTGAAAAAAGAAATAAACAAAAAGGCAGTATAAAAGGAAACGATCGTAAGTAAAAGAGCTTCAGTTGGTATATAAAATGGTATTTCGTCCATATCAAGAATGGCTGAAGCGAATATGAAGAAGGATTTGGAGAATAGCAGACCAAATCCAATGCCAACCACCATCGATAACGTAACTAACAGCAGGTTTTCCATAAATATCATGAAATTGATCTGCCAGCGTGAAATACCAAGTATAGATAAAACGGCAAACTCTTTTTTCCGCATCTTAAGAAAAATATTCGTGGAGTACCAGATAAAGGCAAAGGAAAAGCAGAAGATAATGGCTTCGGCTACGGTCATTCCATTCACCACCAAGTAATGTAGACCTTCTGTAGTCGTTCCTGGATGATAAATGAACATGCCGTAGGTAAAATAAATCATAATGACAAACGTAACACTTAAAAAATACGCCAGATAAAACCTGAATTTACGACGTACATTAGTGGCGATGAATTGTAGAAAGGTCATAGGTACTTCCCCCTAAAAGCGCAAGAACATCTAAGATTTGCTGGAAGAACACCTGACGGCTTTCTCCGCGTTGAATTTCATTATATAGCGTCCCATCCTTGATAAATAAAACGCGATCACAGTAACTAGCAGCTACAGGATCGTGTGTCACCATCATCATCGTGGTTTTTTTGGTAGCATTAATGTTTTGCAGGGTTTCCATGACGATGCGGGTTGATTTAGAATCCAGATTACCCGTAGGCTCGTCTGCTAATAAAAGGGAGGGCGAATGGATGATGGCTCTCGCGATGGCTGCACGCTGGTTTTGCCCACCTGATACCTCGTAGGGACGCTTTTGTAAAATGTGATTAATTTCTAGCTGAGTAGCGATTTCATCTAATTTCTGTTTCATTTCAGGAACCTTGTAAAAATCAAGCGCGAGCGGCAATAAGATATTTTCGCCCATTGTTAACGTATCTAATAGATTAAAATCCTGAAACACAAAGCCTAGATTACGTCTGCGAAACACCGCTAGCTTTGATTTTTTGATCTTATGAGGATTTTCACCATTTAATAGAATATCTCCAGTAGTGGGGATATCAATTGTGGCAATAAGATTTAATAGGGTCGTTTTTCCGCTCCCTGACGGCCCCATGATAGCAATAAACTCTCCCTCTTCTATGTGGAAGTTCACGTCGGTTAAAGCGCGATAGGGAATTTTCCCCCCGTATATTTTGCTGACGTTTGTTACCTGAAGAAGTCCCATGTCACACATACACCTCCATTACGTATCGTTATTCCGGTCAAGAGTCGCGTTTAGAGTATCATTTGGTTAGGTGTCAGTCAAGCTAAGCGCCGTATCATCGTTTTATCATCAGACTCTCATGAGTTTATAACGGTTCAAGCATGTTATTAGTGCCTTTACTAGCATATATTGGTATAGGCAGGAAGCGATAAAGAACATTTTACATCGTTATAAATAGAAGGAAAAATATAGTGGGGGTGCCGATCATGAAACTATTGAAATATGGCGCGGTGTTACTTCTAAGTGTGGCTATGGCGGGATGCTCAGTAATGGCAAAGGAATCTGAGCTACAAAGACCAGCAAGTATATCTGAGAAAAAAGAGATCGTTGATTTATCCAAGGTGGAAGTGAAGGAATTTTTTCCAAATGACGAAGGTACGTTTATCCTGCGTGATGTGGAGAAAAATTCGACCTTTATTTTTAATGAAGAGAGAGCAAAACAACCGCAAGCACCTGAGTCTACTTTTAAAATCATGAATGCTCTAATAGGTCTTCAAGTAAAAGCAGTGGACGATGAATATACGGTGAAGCGCTGGGATGGCGTGAAGCGCGATCTTGATGTCTGGAACAAGGATCATACGCTTGGTTCGGGGATGCGCTATTCAACAGTCTGGTACTATCAACAGCTAGCTCGCGATATTGGTGCAGAACGCATGAAGGAATGGTTACATAAAGCAGCCTATGGGAATCAGGATATCAGCGGTGGAATTGATAAATTTTGGCTAAATAGTACCTTAAAGATCACACCTCTGGAGCAGGCAGATTTCTTAGAAAAGCTATATAAAGAACAATTGCCGTTTGACAAGCAGGTAATGAAGACTGTGAAACGCATGATGATCCAGCAGGATGAGGACTTGTACACGCTTTACGGAAAAACAGGGACACGCAATACACCAGCAGTTGGTTGGTTTGTAGGGTTTGTTAAGATAGAGGGACATCCTTATATCTTTGTTACCAATGTGAATGGGGAAGGAAGTTCCTCAGGAGTAAAGGCTAAAAATATTACATTACAAATCCTCAAAAAATATAACATGCTCCCAACACCATCTCAGAACAAATAGGATGAAAAAGGGAAAGAACAAGGGCTGCAAACCAAGCAGCTCTTGTTGACGTATAAGAATCGTTTATAATAGAGTGAAGGATTAACTGTTATTTGGAGTGATATCATGTTGGGAGTAGAAGCATATCTCTTCATTAAAAAGGGAGATTCCAACCAGACGACGGTCAAAAAATTCATTACAGAGACCGAATGCACAATTGGTAGACGTGGTGCGACGTATCAACCTGATTTATCTTTTACCAGTTTATTTATATCAAGACAACACGCTGTCATCCGCCAAGAAAAAAATCAGTACGTTCTTTATGACTTAAACAGCAAACATGGCACGGAGGTAAATGGGCAACCGCTCCAAAATGCCCCGCATGTTTTACAATACGGAGATCGTATTTCATTGGCAAAGGGAGAGGCAGAATTTATTTTCTTTACATTGGAAAATGACTTGGATGTGACACGGGAGTTTATTCGACCATTGGGTGCTAGTAAGGATCAGGCGGTGGAACAGACTGAGCCAGTGGCAAGCAATGGGAGTACGGATGTGAAGGGTTTAACCATCAATGTGGAGAGAAGAGAAATTCTGCTGGATGGAGTTCGTCTTTATTTATCGGGAAAAGATATTGATCTGTTGATGCTCATGTACGAGCGTGTAAATCAAGCTGTGAGCTATGATGAGATGAAAGTGCATGTGTGGCCAGAACGGTCATCTACAGTGGATGGATTGCCAGATGTAGGTCGGGCCGAGATTAATGCATTGGTTTACCGTTTACGTAAAAGGTTGGGTGAGTACGGTGATAAAATTATCACCATACCACGGTATGGTTATATGTTGGACTTATAAAAGGCAAAAAAGCCAGAAGACAAAACAGAGGAATTCCGTTCTGATAAGAGAGGGAGGTCTGTTGTTGTTCTTCTGGCTTTTTTATTATGTGCCATTTTGATGGGACGAAGGACTGTCTCATGTAAATATGAGCGATTTATCACCGATCTAATGCTGGAACAATATGTTTATTGGATGACGTATGACCTATCTTTAGGAGGAAGGAGTGGATTTATCATGAAGAGAATACTCTTTTTTTCTATCGTTGGAGTTCTTCTTGCTGTAGGAGGAATTTTTATTTACGCCCATTTGATGGAAGATGATCCTCGTGTTGTAAAGGATCGGGCAGAAAAACGTTTTGAGGAGTATCTGGACAACTGGGGTAAACAGGACTTTGCCCAAATGTATGAGCAACTAGCTTTGGATACAAAGAAAAAAATGACAAAGACGGCATTTATAAGCCGCTATGAAAGCATTTATAACGGGATGGAAGCCAGTCATGTACAAGTGAAGGATACCTCAATGGGACGTGAATCCATCACGAAAAACGAGGAGCTTCACCTGCCCTACCAAGCTAGCATGAATACAGTCGCTGGTCCTCTTACTTTTACACATAAGCTAACAATGGTACGTGAAAATCAGAGTGGAAAAAAAGATTGGTATATCAAATGGAATGAATCCCTCATTTTTCCTAGCATGAAGGAGAAAGATAAGGTGAGGGTCCAAACCATCCTGCCACAGCGAGGGGAAATTGTAGATCGTAATGGAATCTTATTAGCCACAACAGGGGTCGCTTATGAAGTAGGGCTAATACCTGAAAAATGGGAAAAGAATTCAGACGATCAGAAACAAAAAACAGCCGCTCTATTAGATATGACCGTAGAACAAATTGCGGCGAAACGAAATGCAAAATGGGTGAAGCCAGAGTTATTTGTTCCATTAGCAACGCAAGCTAAGGAAGACAATCGCTTAGATCAATTAGAAAAGATCGAGGGCTTGATGCTACGTAAGAAACAGGTGCGTTATTATCCTTATCGTCAGGCTACTGCTCATTTAATCGGTTATATCGGCAGTATGAATGAAGAGCAATGGAAGTTATACGAGCCAAAAGGTTATCGTGCTACGGATTTGGTGGGGAAGGCGGGCGTGGAGCAGGTCTATGAGGAACAATTACACGGTACGCCAGGTGCGCGGATTATTATAGCGGATGAGCAGGGACAGGAAAAGGAAGTGCTAGCAAAAAAACTAGCACAGGATGGGCAGAAGCTCGCACTAACCATTGATGCTGATCTACAGTTTGCAATCTATGAGGAAATGAAGAATGATGCAGGGACAGCGGCGGCTATTCATCCGCTTACTGGAGAAGTGCTGGCGATGCTAAGTACACCAGCGTATGATCCTAACGCGTTTATCAGAGGATTATCCAATAAGGAATGGACCCAGCTAAATGACGATCCAGCGAAACCACTACTTAATCGGTTTGCTATTGGATTTGCGCCGGGTTCCACCTTTAAGCCTATTACGGCGGCGATTGGACTTGAACAAGGAAGTATCCAGCCTGAGCAAGGCATGACTGTCAAGGGATTACATTGGCAAAAGGATTCCTCATGGGGGAAATACGAGGTAACGCGAGTGAAAGACCCACATAGCCCTGTTACTTTAGAAAAAGCTCTCGTGTATTCCGATAATATTTATTTTGCGCAAGCGGCATTACAGATGGGGCAGCAGGTTTTCTTAGAAGGAGCAAAAAAGTTTGGTATAGGTGAAAATTTGCCGCTTACCTATCCGTTAAGGAAATCAAAAATAGCTAACCAGGATATCAGAAATGAAATTCAGCTAGCTGATTCTGGGTATGGGCAAGGAGAAGTAATAATGACACCTCTTCATCTGGCGTTGACCTATAGCGCATTTGTAAATGAGGGAAATATAGTCTACCCCGCTTTAACCCAGCAGGAGATGAAGTCACAAGCCTTTTGGAGGGAAAATGTAATGTCGAAGGAGACAGCAGCATTGATTAAAGCTGACCTAATTCAAGTGATGGAAAATTCACAAGGGACAGGGCGGTTTGCCAAACCATCGGGTATCCGTGTGGCAGGAAAAACGGGAACAGCGGAGTTAAAGGCGAGAAAAGGTGAGGATGGGTTGGAGTATGGCTGGATGGCTGTGTTTAATGTAGATAAGCCAAAGCTATTACTAACGATGATGATAGAGAATGTAAAAGGTCGAGGTGGCAGTCATTATCTTGATCCCAAGGTTAAACGAATTTTTGCGCAGGAAATGAGTAGAGATTCCTAGTGAAAAGACAGCAGAAAGATAAGGAGAGCCTTTTGTGGATAAAGCAGAACAAAAACTGCATCAGGAACAGCGCTTACAGCGTATGCAATGGATTTTTCTGATTACCTTCTTTTTATTTTCCGCGATTATTCTGCGATTGGCTCAATTACAGATTATAGAGGGAAGCGAGTTTGAAAGAGTGTTAAGCTCTCGCTCCCTCAAAAAAGACCCCATTCCGGCTGTTCGCGGCGATATTTATGATCGTAATGGCAAGCTGCTGGTACATAGCAGAGCTTCATTTACAGCAGTTTTTCATGAACCAGAGGGTATAAAGCAGCGGGAGATTATTGAATTAGCCAAGAAACTTGAAAAAGTTCTCCGAGGAATGACACAAAGTGCAATTATGAAAAAGCTGGATGTAGGCTTCACCTTGGAGAATGGGCAGCGGAAAAACATTGTTCGAAATGCCCCGAAATATATGGAAAAAGAAATTAAGTATGACCTGATCCCCGAAGAAATTGCTTATTTAGAGGAGCATCGGGAAGACTTGCCAGGTGTAGATGTGGTAACAAAATCGATCAGAGAATACGACACCAAACAAATAGCTGTACAAACCATTGGCTACGTTCGTCCTTATCATGTAGCCCAAAATTTGAACAGCTCGTTTTATAAAACAGAGCAGGAGAATTATCTTTCTGATCAATTGGTTGGATTAGACGGAATCGAGCGTAGCTATGAAAAGGAACTGCGCGGAAAGAATGGCTATCGCTTATATGAGGTGGCGGCCGATCAGTCCGTACAACGCGAGCTAAAGAAAGAGGCTCCCATACGTGGTCAAAGTCTCTATCTAAACATTGATGAGCGTGTACAGTTAGAAATTAGAGATTTCATTAAAGACTTCCTCCCCAAGCTAAGAGGAAGTGTTTCATTAGCTTCTGGAGCGAAAACAGCTTATGTAGTAGCGATGGAAGTGGATACCGGTAAGGTAGTTTCGATGGTCAGCTATCCCGAATATGATCCTAATGTGTGGGTGCATGGTCCAGATCAGGCTACGTATGAGCAAATGAAATACTCTGTTACCAATGGGACGATTCGTGAGGCTCCTTACGATGTTCGGCCATTAACAGGCCCTTCAGCGGAACAGGAAAATAATAAACATCCCAAATCAATCGTACCCTCCGGCTCTGTGATGAAGCCAATTACAGTATTGCTAGGGTTAAAAGAGGGCATCATTACGCCGAGCGATCAATGGACCGATCCGGTTACGTACTACTATGGTCGAGGGAACGATCGAATAAAAAACGATAACGGTCATAATTACGGTGTGCTCAATCCAGTAAAGGCGATAGCTAAATCCTCGAATACGTATATGGCACGCATTGGAGAAGGTGTTGCCAAAAAGGAGGGTAACAGAGCAGTTTCGCTGTTGCAGGAGTACTATCATCAGTTTGGGTTGGGCGTGTTGACGGAAGTGGACCTACCGAGTGAGAATAAGGGCAAAGAGGATTATCTAGTTATGAATCAAAACTATGGGCCACTGGCTGCAATGGTACAAGCCTCCTTTGGTCAACAGGTACGAGCCACGACAGTTCAACTAGCTCAATACGCCGCGACTTTAGCAAATAAAGGCGTTCGGCTACAGCCTCAGCTTGTGGATAAAATCGTAGATGAAAAAGGAAACATTGTGTTTCGGCCCAAGCCTAAGGTTCTAAATAAAATCGAGCAACCGCAAGTACATTGGGATATTTTACGGAATGGAATGATACAGGTAACACAACCAGGCGGAACCTCTGTCAATGCATTTCGAGGCCTTCCCTATCAGGTAGCAGCCAAGACAGGTACATCTGAACAGGATATTTATGTTCCTGTCATTTCGACGAATTCAAAAGGAGAATCCATTACGAAATGGCACAAACACGCAAGGGTCAATAATGGTGTCATTATCGCCTATGCACCCGCGGACAAACCGAAGCTAGCAGTAGCAGTGGTTGTACCAGAGGGTGGTTATGGAGGGCGCTCTGCATCAAATATTAGTCGAGCTGTGTTTCAAGCATACGATAAATATGTGGGGTTAAGATGAGTAGCTGATGAAAGCTAGCATTTGCACAGTAGGAGTAAAAGCCTGGCAATGCTGGCTTTTTTCTTTTTGTACATAAAGTAGTATAGATGTGAAACTCTTTTCTGGTTTTTTGTAACGAATAGGTTGTAAAAAAAGATCATTATGCTTGATTGAAATAAGCAAAGCTGGGGTACTTTATTTTGCCTTCTGATTACGAATTGCTTGGCATAGTCCTTCTCCCTGTAATAAGATATGTCATAATAATATAAATTTTCGTGAGTTATGTATAATCATAGGAAGGATGAGGAGAAGGTGCAGCATAAAAATAAGACAGTGGTGAAAGCATTAGATTTACTTTCTCTATTTCTTACTCATCCACATTTAACGTTAGCTCAATTAGTAGAATTAACCGATAAGCCAAAAACCTCTGTTCATCGTATGGCCGGGTCCCTTGAAGAGATGGGATTCCTTCGAAAGGACGAGGAGGGGCGGTATGCGCTTGGGTTAACCTTTCTACAATATGGTCAACTAGTGTCCGATCGGTTAGATATTCGCCAAATAGCTCTTCCCTGGATGAATCAGCTAAGAGAGGAAATGGGGGAAGCTGTTCATCTTATTATGAAGGATGGACTGGATGCTATTTATGTCGAGAAGCTAGATACCAAGCATCCGGTGCGATTGTATACGAAAGTAGGGAGGCGCTCTCCTTTGTATGCGGGGGCCTGTTCACGGATTATTTTAGCGTTTCTTTCTGATGCAGAGGTTGAAGAATATCTGGAAAACGTTCGATTTGAGCGTATTGCTAAAGGAACCATTACGAACGGCAGGGAGCTATTGAAAAAGCTGGAAGAGTCTCGTCAAAATTTTTATACGATCAGTTACTCGGAATTAGAGAACGAAACGGTCTCCGTGGCGGCTCCTATTTTTGATCATCGGGGTAAACTAATAGCTGGTCTTAGTGTTGCAGGTCCTGAGGTGCGCTTTCAGCCTGATAAACTACCTTTGCTAATTAAAGAAACAATGGAGACAGCCGAACGAATCTCGCGTGCACTTGGTGGGCAAAGAGAGTATCCGCGACATCGATGGACCCAACTGGCATAGCTTTCACTAGACATTTGATAAAGCTGATAGAAGCAGAATAACAAAACTACCTAGCGATTTGTTAGGTAGTTTTTTTCTGTAAATTGCTTCTTGTCAATCTATTAAACTAAATCTATAATGAGTAAAAATATAAAAAATGGAACGATTATTCCGAATTTCGGAACTAGTAATGCTGGCATTTCCAGGTATCACAATGTACAAGTCAAAGGGAGGGGAAGCAATGTATCGCGTAGATTTGAATTGTGATTTGGGAGAGAGCTTTGGTGCGTACCAGATGGGAAACGATGAAGAGATTCTTGCATTTATCAGCTCGGCAAATATCGCCTGCGGTTATCATGCAGGAGATCCATCTACCATGCGCAAAACCGTTCACATGGCTCTGGAAAAAGGAGTTGCGATTGGGGCACATCCAGGGCTGCCCGATTTAATCGGCTTTGGCCGCCGTACGATGGACATTTCACCACGTGAGGCACATGATATGGTGCTATACCAGATAGGAGCCCTATATGCCTTTGTGAAAGCGCAGGGGGGTGTTCTGCATCATGTGAAGCCCCATGGAGCCTTGTACAATATGGCGGCACAAAGTGAGAGCTTGGCCGAAGCGATTGCAGAAGCCGTATATAGCTTGGATTCAGAATTAATTTTGTACGGGCTATCAGGAAGCCGATTGCTTAAGGCAGCCGAAAAGCTTGGATTGCGCAGTGCCCATGAGGTATTTGCTGATCGCACCTATCAAAGCGATGGATCACTTACCTCCCGCCGACAGCCCAATGCCGTTTTAACTGACACGGATGCAGCGGTCAGCCAAGTAATTCGAATGGTTAAAGAAGGGAGAGTTACCTCACAGCAAGGAACAGATGTTAGGATTCAAGCGGATACCGTCTGCATTCACGGTGATGGAGCTCATGCGCTATCCTTTGCCAGACACATCCGATCACAATTGGAAAACGAGCAGATCAGAGTTGAAACGGTAGGACATCAAGCATAAGGCTACGTACAAGAGTAAACAACAATCTTTTACCAAATAGAGATAGACAGGTAGATTCCATGAGATAAAGGGAGGGTGTACATGTTATCACTGGTCGGAATTTTAATTGTTATTGTCGGATTTGCTTTACGCTTTAATCCACTACTCGTTGTTACAGTGGCAGGGATTGCTACGGGACTTGCAGGGAATTTATCGTTTGAACAAATCTTAATTACATTTGGAGAAGCCTTTGAAAAGAACCGCTATTTATCGTTGTTTATTTTAACGTTACCAATTATTGGTCTTTTAGAACGATACGGGCTAAAGGAACAGTCACAGCGATTAATTCGCAAAGTAAAAGCGGCTACTACGGGTCGATTGCTGATTTTGTATCTATTTGTACGAGAAGTCACTGCCATGCTAGGACTAACCAGCTTAGGTGGACATGCTCAGATGGTTCGTCCGTTGGTAGCACCGATGGCAGAAGGAGCAGCCGAGAACAAACACGGTCAATTGCCTAAAGAGCTAAGCGACAAGATTAAGGCTCAATCAGCAGCTACAGATAATATTGGTTTATTTTTTGGAGAAGACATTTTTATTGCTTTTGGTGCCGTCCTATTGATGCATGGCTTCTTCCAACAAAACGGCATCTCACTTGAACCTCTTCATATAGCAGTATGGGGGATTCCAACTGCAATTGCGGCCTTTTTGATTCATGGCACAAGATTATATTTATTTGATGGAAAAATCAGAAGATACATGGAAGAAAGCAAACAACTGCGAAAAAGTGCGTAGTATTACATGGAAGGGAAGGTGACCGCTATGTTCATCCAGTTAGATTTTATCTATTATCTTGCCGGCGTGTTTCTTGTCATTATTTCGATTTTAGCGTTAAGAGATAAAAGCAATCCCCGTCGTTTTACCACCTCCCTTTTCTGGGCCTTATTTGCCTTTTCCTTTTTAGGGGGCAAGCTAGTATCTTCCTTAGTCATGGGCATCATTGTGCTGTTAATGGCGCTTATTGCTGGTTTGGGCGGAGTACGTTTGGGAACGTATCAGCAAACAACGGATGAACAAAGAGAGGCTAGCGCCAAACGTTTTGGGAATCGTTTGTTTATCCCCGCACTATTGATCCCGGTTGTGACCGTAATTGGTAGTGTTTTATTGAAAAATGCCAAAATAGGCGAAATATTTTTACTAGATCAGCAGAACGTTACGCTGGTGAGCTTAGGAGTTGCTTGTTTAGTCTCGTTAGTGGTAGCGATGAGCATTACCAAGACAAAAGGTATTCAGCCAGTAAAAGAATCGCGTCGTTTGCTGGATGCGATCGGCTGGGCTGCTGTCCTGCCGCAAATGCTAGCCACATTGGGAGCATTATTTGGAGCCGCAGGGGTGGGCACAGTGATCGCTGATCTAGTAAGTTCTGCGATTCCAGTGGATAATCGTTTCCTAGTTGTCGTTGCATATGTATTGGGGATGGCCTTGTTCACGATGGTAATGGGGAATGCATTTGCGGCCTTTCCCGTCATGACTGCTGGGATTGGGCTACCCTTGTTAGTGCAAATGCACGGTGGAAACCCAGCCGTGTTGGGAGCAATTGGTATGTTTTCTGGGTATTGTGGCACGTTGCTTACTCCGATGGCAGCCAATTTTAATATTGTTCCGGCGGCCCTATTAGATTTGCCTGATAAAAATGCGGTGATAAAAGCGCAGGCTCCGACTGCTTTATTGCTGTTAGGAATTAATATCTTTCTAATGTACTATTTGCTATTTTAGGAGGAATATCATGGTGAAGAAAGTTTTGTTAACCGGTTTTGATCCTTTTGGTGGGGAACAAATTAATCCTGCATGGGAAGCAGTGCAACAATGCTACAAGCTTGATATTCCTAATGTTGAGGTAATCATCAAACAAATTCCCACTGTCTTTCATCGTTCTCTGGAGGTCTTGGAGAGCAGCATGGCCGAGGTACAGCCTGACGTCGTGATTTGTGTCGGACAGGCGGGCGGACGCCCGGACATCACCGTAGAACGGCTAGCGATTAATGTAGACGATGCCCGCATTCCAGATAATGAGGGGAATCAACCAATCGATCAGCCCATTATAGAAGAAGGTCCGGTAGCTTACTGGTCTACGTTGCCGATCAAAGCGATTGTCAAAGAGGTTCGGTTGGCAGGGATTCCTGCCTCCGTTTCTCAGACAGCCGGTACATTTGTTTGTAATCATCTCTTTTATGGTTTAGCTCATCTGATAGCTACGCGTTTTACAAGGACAAAAGGCGGCTTTATTCATATTCCCTATTTACCTGAACAGGCCGTTCGGTTTCCTGGACAGCCAAGTATGGGCTTGATGAGCGTGAAAAAGGCTTTGGAGGTTATCGTTCGTACCAGTGTAAGAGTTGAGCAGGATATTAAGGCGATTGAAGGACAGATCAGTTAGAGAGAAATGGTAGAGGTGATCAGGTGCAACAGCCAGATAAACAGATAGAAGGACAAGCGATCGAGCAAAAATGGTCTGTTCAGATTCTACCGCTGGGAGATGCAGCCGTGCTGGTGCAATTCCAATTAGCGGATAATGAGGATGCGGATATTTACCAGCTTGTACAGGCTTTTGCTACTCATATCGAACAACATCCGTTTCCCGGCATGATTGAATTTGTACCGGCTTTTACAAGCGTGGCGATTTATTATGATCCTATCATGGTTAAACAGGTAGTGAACCAACAGATAAACAGCACCGCGTATGAGATCGTAGTGAATAAAGTAAATGGGATGTTAGCAGGGCATACAAGCCAGTTAGAGCGACAATCACGGTTAATTGAGATTCCTGTCTGCTACGGGGGAGAATATGGGCCAGATTTAGAAGAGGTAGCCAACTATCATCAGATTACTCCAGAAGAAGTTATTCGTATTCACTCGTCAGCTTTGTATAAGGTTTACATGATCGGTTTTGCGCCCGGGTTCCCGTACCTAGGAGGAATGTCCACTGAAATAGCTACGCCAAGGAGAGCTTCTCCACGCTTACAGATTCCTGTTGGCTCAGTGGGTATTGGTGGAGAACAGACGGGGGTCTATCCAATCGAAACACCGGGTGGTTGGCAGTTGATTGGTCGGACTCCTCTTGCGTTGTTTCGTGCCAAACAGAATCCGCCTAGTTACTTACGAGCAGGTGATACAGTTCGGTTCCGCCCGATTACCCAACAGGAATATCTGGAGTGGGGAGGGGAACAGTCATGAGCATACGTGTAATCAAACCGGGATTACTCACATTAATTCAAGATCAAGGGCGGTTTGGATTTCGAAAATATGGGGTTGTGACTAGCGAAGCGATGGACCCTTTAGCCTTACGGATTGCCAACATGCTAGTGGGCAATTCAGAGCAGCTTGCAACCTTAGAGATGACGCTTACAGGAGCAGAGTTAGCTTTTGAGCACGATAGCCTCATTGCAATTACAGGGGCAGATTTGTCTTTTACAATCAATGGTGAACGTTTACCTATGTGGCGTCCTATTTTTATCAGAGCGGGTACAGTCATGAAAGGTGGAGGCTGTCGGACGGGCTGTCGCGCTTATGTAGCTGTTGCAGGTGGTATCGAGGTTGAGCAGGTGCTAGGTAGCCGCAGTACATATGCGCGTGCCGGAATGGGAGGCTATCAGGGCAGAAGCTTGCAGACAGGTGACTATCTATCAGTAGGTGAGCAAGCTGATGTGACGCGGGCTTTTCTAAAGAATTGGCACCAGAGGTTAGCGAAGAAGACATCTGTGGAAAGTTGGGCAAGTGTGGATTGGAGTGTTAGTGCCGAATGCCTAGCAACGTACCGAAGAAATCCGCAAGTCCGCATTAGTCGGGGAACCCATTTTTCCTTGTTTACCTCAGAGAGCCAACAGCATTTATTTCATTCCTCCTATAAAATCACACCTCAATCTGATCGCATGGGGTATCGTCTTCAAGGAGCTGTTCTTCAATTGGCAGAACCGATTGAGTTATTATCGGAGGCTGTAGCCTTTGGGACCATTCAAGTACCGGCAGAGGGGTATCCCATTATTTTACTTGCCGATCGACAGACGACGGGAGGCTATCCGCGGATTGGTCAGGTTGCTACAGTCGATTTACCAATTCTGGCGCAGATGAGACCCGGGGAGGAGATCATGTTTACAGAGATAAGCAGGGACGAATCGGAACAGCTATTGGTAGAGCGGGAACAATTTATTATGGAGCTACGGCAGGGAATCCATTTGCAAATGAAACGGTAGTCATTGTGTTTATTCCTTTACGAAATGCTCGTTTCTACATCGAAGCATATTCTTGTGCATGTCGCAGGAAATATGCTTTTTTTATTTAATTCCAACTTGACAGATAGGAATTATGTGATTAAACTCAAATACAAAGTTTCCTAATTTTTGGTGGCTATCAAAAAGGTGGAACAGGCATGAAGGAGGCAAACGGTATGTCTGAACAGCAGGCAAGTCGACAAGACCTATGGATGCAGAAAATTTCAGATGCTTTGAAAGGTATTGAGTATGGCTCCGTGCATATTACGATTCATGATTCGAACATTACACAAATTGAGCGAGTAGAGCGTCATCGTTATTCGCTAGAAAAGAAAGAATTTTCGAAAAAACAAAAAGGATAAAGTGCCGATCGGACAACCGAAGGCTCCTTACGTTCACTAGTGGAGAGTGAACGGGAGGAGTCTTTTTTGTATACAAACACAACATGCCGCACTTGACAATTAGAGAAGATGAAGGGGGTAACTCAATGAAAAAAAGCACTACAACCATAACCAAAGCAACATGTTTAAGCAGTAAAAAACGACTAAGGTGGCTAACCTGTCTTCTTTCCGGTAGCTTAGCGCTTGTACTGGCTGGGTGCGGAGGGGGAGCATCCTCGACAGGTTCAGAAGATAAGGGAGCCAAAACAGCAGGCACTGCTACAGACGTTTCTAGCAATAATCAATCCTCCTCAAAGCCAATTGAGCTGCTAAATGTCTCCTATGATCCGACACGTGAATTTTATCAGGATTATAATAAAAGCTTTGCTGATTACTGGAAAAGTAAAACAGGCCAAACCGTGACCATAAAGCAATCGCATGGTGGCTCCGGAAAGCAATCACGCTCGGTTATTGATGGATTGGAAGCTGATGTTGTCACGCTAGGCCTCGCTTATGACATTGATGCGATTGCGAAAAAGGGACTGATTCAAAAGGAATGGCAATCGCGCTTGGAACAAAAAAGCTCGCCCTACACCTCTACTATTGTGTTTCTTGTTCGTAAGGGGAATCCAAAGCAGATTAAGGATTGGAGCGATCTGCTAAAACAAGACGTTCAAGTAATCACACCTAATCCGAAAACCTCAGGAGGGGCAAGATGGAATTACTTAGCCGCTTGGGGCTATGCCAAACAGCTCAACCACAACAGTGACGAAAAGGCGAAAGAATTTGTACAGCAGTTATTCAAGCAGGTGCCTGTTCTAGATTCAGGAGCGCGCGGTTCCACAACGACTTTTGTAGAGCGGGGGATTGGCGATGTACTTCTTGCTTGGGAAAATGAAGCGTTTTTGGCTATCAATGAGATCGGGAAGGACAAAGTGGAGATTGTCGTGCCCTCCGTCAGTATTTTAGCTGAGCCGCCAGTGACCATTGTAGATAAAATCACTGAGAAAAAAGGAACGAAAGAGGTAGCAGAGGCTTATGTAAAATACTTATATTCGGAGGAAGGGCAGAAAGTAGCGGCTCAGAACTTTTACAGGCCACGAGTAGAGTCGGTAGCCAAAGCATATGCGAATCAATTTCCTCCTATCAAGCTCTTCACAATTGAAGAGATAGCTGGAAGCTGGCAAGAAGCTCACCAAGCTCATTTTGCCGATGGGGGAATTTTTGACCAAATCTATCAGCCATAATCGGTAATAGACGAAACTGACACAAGGTGGTGTAAAAATGAAAAACATCCGGAAACAGTCAAGTATCATACCGGGATTCGGTCTATCGCTAGGGTATACGGTTGTCTATGTGAGCCTTCTTGTGCTGTTTCCTTTATCTGTGCTTGTGCTATCGACTAGCTCTCTTAGCTGGGATCAATTTCTATCTATTGTACTTGCTGACCGAGTGATAGCATCCTATAAGCTTAGTTTTTTAGCCGCTCTTGGGGCCGCCTTAGTAAATACAGTGTTTGGCTTACTGATCGCTTGGGTACTGGTTCGGTATCGCTTTCCTGGTAAAAAAATTCTTGATGGACTGGTTGATCTGCCCTTTGCCCTGCCCACTGCGGTAGCTGGTATTTCACTAACAGCGGTTTATGCACCTAATGGTTGGATCGGTCAATATATTGAGCCACTGGGTATTAAGGTTGCCTTTACTTCACTTGGGGTTACGATTGCCTTCATCTTTATCGGAATTCCGTTCGTGATCCGCACTGTTCAACCTGTATTGCATGATGTAGATCGGCAAATGGAAGAGGCAGCCGCGAGTTTGGGTGCCACTCGCTGGGTTACGTTTTGGCGGGTTATTTTCCCTCAGCTCGTACCTGCTTTGCTAACAGGGTTCACGTTAGCCCTAGCTAGAGCAGTTGGGGAGTATGGATCTGTTGTATTCATATCAGGAAATATGCCGATGAAAACGGAAATAACTCCGCTTTTAATCATGACAAAGCTGGAGCAGTTTGATTATGCAGGTGCAACAGCAATTGCTTCGGTCATGCTTCTGCTATCATTTGTTATTCTGCTTTTGACCAATATCCTACAGTGGTGGAGTCGGAGAATGTACCGGATGGACATATAAAAAGGGGAGGATACAACATGTCATTATCTAACCAGCCTGATATTGCTAAACATCCAGGGGCTTGGTTCATGATCGTACTCTCCGTGCTGTTTTTAGGATTGTTTTTGATTGTGCCGCTGTTATCAGTGTTTACGGAGGCACTAAAGCACGGCTTCCAACCATTTTGGGAGGCGATCGCCGAGCCAGATGCGGTAGCAGCTATACAGCTTACCCTGTTGGTTGCCGCCATTTCTGTTCCACTAAATACGGTGTTTGGGATTGCGGCGGCTTGGGCAATTGCTAAATATCAGTTTCCGGGGAAAAGCATTTTACTTACCCTCATTGATTTGCCTGTAGCTGTCTCTCCTGTTATCTCGGGGTTTTTGTTTGTTTTGTTATTTGGTACGCAAGGATTGCTGGGACCATGGTTGGAAGCCTACGATATCAAGATCATCTTTGCGGTTCCAGGTATTATTGTAGCAACCATGTTTGTTACTTTTCCCTATGTAGCGCGAGAGTTGATTCCTGCCATGCAATCGCTGGGCAACGATGAAGAGGAAGCGGCTTTGTCACTTGGAGCGACGGGATGGCAAACCTTTTGGCGGGTCACATTGCCTAATCTCAAATGGGGACTGTTATATGGGATTATTCTCTGTAATGCGCGCGCCATGGGCGAATTTGGTGCGGTATCCGTCGTATCAGGGCATATTCGTGGGATGACGAACACAGTGCCGCTGCAAGTGGAAATTTTGTATAACGAATATAATTTTGTAGCAGCCTTTGCGGTAGCCACTCTATTAGCCTTTTTAGCTATTGTGACACTGATTATCAAGAGCATAATGGAGTGGAAAGCAGAGCGGCAATACAAGCAAAGGAAGGCAGACGCACCTGTCTGGGGCTATGAAACGGGGGAGAGTGTACATGGGCATTGAAATTAAACAGGTATCCAAAAGCTTCGGGACGTTTTCTGCCCTTGACCATATTAACCTACAGATTCCAAGTGGAGAGCTAGTTGCACTATTGGGACCTTCAGGATCGGGAAAAACTACCTTGCTGCGGCTCATTGCTGGTCTTGAGCAAATGGAGCGAGGAGTTATCCGCTTTGATGGAGTAGATGCTACACAAAAAACGGTTCAGGAAAGAAGAGTTGGATTTGTTTTTCAGCATTATGCTCTATTTCGCCACATGAGCGTTTTTGATAATATTGCCTTTGGTTTACAGGTGCGTCCTCGTGCAAAGCGTCCTTCTAAAAACAGCATGCGATTAAAGGTGATGGAACTTCTCCGTTTAGTCCAATTGGATGGATTAGAATCACGTTTCCCCGGTCAACTGTCCGGTGGGCAACGACAACGAGTGGCGTTAGCTCGTGCATTGGCAATTGAACCAAGCGTATTATTATTGGATGAACCGTTTGGGGCACTCGACGCGCAGGTACGTCAGGAACTGCGTCGCTGGCTGAAGCGATTGCATCATACGTTGAAAATCACTACTGTGTTCGTGACACATGATCAAGAAGAAGCCCTAGAGATGGCAGATCAAGTGGTAATTATGAATAAGGGTAAAATTGAACAAGTGGGAACGCCGATCGAAGTCTACCAGAATCCTAGCAATCCCTTTGTTTACAGCTTTTTAGGAAGGGTCAATCAATTTCATGTCTGTGGACATGAAGGGACTATTCACATGGGACAGCTAGCATGGAAATCAGAAGAAGTTTTGAACTGGAATCATACCGAAGCGATTGGGTACATCAGGCCCCATCAAATGGAGCTATCGAGCATTCCAAAAGGGGAGGGCTGGGCGGAAGCTACAGTATTACATGTCTCATTATTGGGCCCGCTTGTCCGATTGGAATGTCGGCTAGCGGAAGATGGTACGCTGTTTGAATTAGAGCTAAGTGGAGATCGGTATCGAGAGCTTTGGAAGGATTCTTCTCGGTCGTTGTATGTAAATCTTACATCCCTTCGATTCTTTCCTATCAAGCCAGCTCAACAGCAAGCGATTAAAAGAGTGAATCCCCAGTCTGTTTCACTTACGATGTCAGGGGTTAAGGTGTGAGGAAAATGAAAAAACCAACCATCGCAGACGCTTTGGTTGGTTTTTGCTTTGTTTTTATAATCCAGCAGGTAGCTGATGCTGAGAGTAAATTTCTAATAAGTGAAGAACATCGTCAATTTGATCGGTCTGCAACAAGGTCTGTAATGCTTCTGGAGAAGAAAGAACCGCTGTTAGCTGAGCCAAGGCGCGCAGATGGGTTTCATTATCTATAGCAGCTAGTACAATAAATAGCTGTGCCGAATGCTCTGGTCTTTCTGAGAAGGATACGGGATGCTTCAATTGTAGGAAGCTCATGCTCAAACGTTGAACACCATCCTGTGGCCTAGAATGCGGAATAGCGATTTTCGGCGCGATTACAATGTATGGTCCATGATCATACACAGAGCGAATCATGGCGTCTACATAAGATGGGAGAATACTTCCATTGCGAACTAAAGGTGCTGATGCAAGCCGAATCGCTTCTTCCCAATTGGCAACGGTTCGTGCCACCTGAATCTGGTCCCTCGTGAGGATGTCTGCAACAGTGGGCTTATAGGTAAGCTCCTTGTGTAACGCAGCAGGTTCCAGTAGGTACTCCTTTAACTCTTGATGGAGAGCTTCTTCATTTTCAATCACCGCATGACGACGAATAATAGACATCATGCCTTCTAACGACTCTGTTGGCTGTTTATCTTTGTCAGAAATATACGCTCCTACTCGTCTTAATAAGCGAGCTTTTTCCGCGTCATTAAGAATGGGATTTACCACGTAAACAGGTGCATCGCTTTTAGTCAGGGTGGTAGTAGAAAAGATCAGATCAACATCATAAGAGTGAGCTTCATACTCTCGTAAGGAAACCGTTTTACAAATGTCTATAGAAGAGAATAGGTTTTCTAATTGGTTTTGTAGAATTAGTGAGGTACCAATACCGTTTGGGCACACGATCAGTGCTTTTTTCCGTGGTGCTGGATTGGCTCCTTGTTTACGTAGCCACGCTCCAAAATGCATCGAAATATAAGCGATCTCGTCTTCACATACCCTTTGCCCAACTAGCTGTTCAAAATGAACAATAACCTTCTGTGTTAATAAGAAAATCTCATGATAGTGCGTTTTAATGGAATCGATCAGCGGATTGTCCATATTAATTCCATACTTGATTCGATAGAAGGCAGGCTTAAGGTGTAGCATTAAATCGCGTTTCAGCCCTTCCGGATTTTCAAACATAATGCAAGCGAACTTTTGAAAATCAGTAATCATACGCTGAACGGCTTCCAACAGCATTTGAGTATGAGAATTCTCCTGATCGGAATGATATTGGTTCATCACACGAGCGCCTAAGAGATGCGTAGCAATGTAATAGGTTTCATCCTCTGGTATATCGATGTGCAGAGTTTTAGACAATTCATTGCTGATATAGGTCGCCGCTTCAAAATGCTTTGTCTTTTTCAATACCTCTTTCTCTTCCATATCAATTGTGACATGCTGTCCACGACTGAAGCGCTTACGGAACAGATGGATGTGAATACTTAAGCTCTCCAGAACTTCATCAGTATATTGAATGCCTAATAGGCGCTCGCAAACAGATAAAGCCTCGCGGATTACTTGAATTTCTTTTGTTTTCAAGAAATCCTCTTGCTGTTCCTCTTCTACCATGGAAGTAGAATACGCCATGGTTTGAATGTGGGAGATGAGTTCATTCCAGCTTTGGGTTGTTACGGCTTGAGAGAGATAGAAAATGAGCGCCTTTCTCTTATCCTGTTCCTCGCCCTGAATAAAGTAGCCTTGCTTGCGGTCAAAATGGAGCGATATATGAAAGGCCTGAAGCTCCGTTTTTAATTTTTTTAAATCATCCAGGGTGGTGTTGCGACTAACACCTAGCCGATTCATCAAATCTTCAAGCAGGATTCTTCCTTCCCGGGTTAAGAGATAAATGGTTAGCCAAGCCTTACGCTCCTTAACGGAATACTCATATTGCCATTTCTTCATTCCTTGCAGCTTATCAGGTATTTTTTGCTTGGTTTGTTCGTCTATATAGTAGCCAGTGCTTCGGATATATTGAACAGCAGGGAGTTGATTTTCTTCCAGCCAATCGTTTATTTTGTTCATATCATAATAAAGTGTACGTTTCGAAATTCCTTGAGATTCTAAGAGCTCCTGTACTGTTACATATGAGTCAGCTTGCATCATTTTATGCAAAATCGCAGCGCTTCGTTTATCGAGCGACATGGATACAACCTCCTTTGCCAGTTGATCTGTTGCCAAGTATTTTGCAAAGATTGGATAGAAGCAAAAGATGATCGATATGATTACCTTCTATTAGGCTCATTATAAAGCAGGATGGCTTCATTAGAGAAGACCAAAAACTAGTAATCTTTTGTGCATAAGTTGGACTATTATTCATAAGATTATTCAGTGCGCGTTCAATTTCTTAACACGCAATCGTTTTTAGGTATGATAAGAAAAGTAGATCATCATGGATAAAATATAGAGATAGAATTCTCTTAGCAGGAGGAATTTCACATGCAGAAAATCGGAGTTGGTATTGTTGGATATGGTCCGTCAGCTACCACCTTTCATGTTCCGTTTCTACAAGCATCAGAGCATTATGAGATTGTGGCCGTCCTATCTTCTAAACCAGAAAAGGTAAGAGCAGACCTAGGAGATGTGCAGGTGGCTTCACAATTACATGAGCTATTGCAAAATCCCAAAGTGGAATTGGTCATCATTACGACGCCTACATCGCTTCATTACGAAATGGTAAAAGAAGCGATACATGCAAAGGTACATATTGTGGTTGAGAAACCGTTTGTGGTAACAACCAGACAGGCAGATGAACTAATTGAGCTAAATAAGCTGACAGGCAAGATACTAAGTGTTTATCAAAACAGACGGTGGGATAATGATTTTTTGACAATCCAACGCTTATATCAGGAAGGCCGACTAGGTGAAATCTATCATTTTGAATCTCATTATGATCGGTATCGGCCCGAAGTACGTGATCGGTGGAGAGAAAACGCAGGGCCAGGCTCCGGTATTTTGTATGATCTAGGCTCTCACCTGTTAGATCAGGCTATTATGATGTTTGGAATGCCCAAAGCGGTTACAGCAGATGTACAGGCACAGCGACCTGGGGCTAAAACAGATGATTATTTTCATGTCATCCTGCATTATGATCGCTTGCGAGCGATTTTACACGCGGGCATGCTGACAGTTCAACCGGGGCCGCGTTTTCAGGTGCATGGTGATAAGGGAAGTTATATGAAGTTTGGATTTGATGTACAGGAGGGGGCTATCCAAGACAATCAGCCGCTCAACGCTCCCCATTGGGGTCAGGAAGAAAAAGAATGGTACGGAGAGTTAACCACGATGGTTGAAGGTAAACCTGTGACAGAAAAAATCGTCTCAGAAAGGGGATCTTATCACCGTTATTATGATCAGCTATATGAAGCAATTCGTTTAGGCAAGCATGTACCCGTTCATGCAGAACAGGCGCGAATGAATATTTTTCTAATTGAAGCGGCTTTTAAAAGCAGTCGGGAAGGTCGGACGATTTATCTAGATTGATCCACAGAGTTTGTGGATCTTTCACTACATTGGTAAAGCTTGTGCAATCCTTCACAGAACGGACATCCAAAAGAAGGGGGAAGGCTGAGTTCCCCTTCTATAATAGGGGTAACCTAAGGAGAATGGTGGAAGGAATGGGGAGAAGAGATGGATCCATTTAAAAAACAAGAAAAGGGATTATTTATTCTTTGCATGGTGGTAGCTGTCATTATGCTATTATCCTTTGCAAGGAAGTTCTTTTAACTTGAAGCGGTCATTTTTTTACGTAAAAACGTTTCTGGATTTTTCATAAATATATGAAATCTTTGCTGATCTACATGCTACAATGATAATAAAGAACCGATATAACAAGGAGGCCATATGATGTTTGATAAAATGGTGATAGCTTTGGATGGTTCGCAGTTAAGTCCAAAAGTACAGGAAGCGGCGATTCTATTTGCCCGTGAGAATAAATCCTCGCTCACTTTTGTACATGTTGTAAAAGAATTACCTGCCTATGTAACTAGTCAATTAGTATTTATGGTTCATGACGTTCAAACTGAATATCTGGAAGAAGCCAAAAAATACGGTCAAGAATTACTAGATCAAGCATGCAAAGCGGCAGAAAAAGAAGGAGTTCAATGTGAAGCTATCCTGCTTCAAGGAGACCCAGCTAACGAATTGCTCGCTTTGGTTAAAGAAAAGAATGCTGACCTCATCATGATGGGTAGTCGCGGGTTGGGAGATTTTAAAGAATTGATGCTAGGTAGCGTTAGTCATCGTATTACACAATTGGCACCGTGCCCGGTCTTTATTATTAAATAAGCAGCTAGCAATAAGAGCTTTATCACGCAACAGAAGCGCGATAAAGCTCTTATTATGATTACATATTGCTGATTTCTAGCGGCAAGGCTTTTTACCGAATAGAATCGTCAGGTCAATGGTTATCTCTGCTACATTCATTTGTAAAAATGCTTCCATTTCTTCTCCCGTTGCTCCCCAGGATAATGGAGTCATCTGAAGCAGAGCTTCGATGGAGGTTTGATCTAAAGCAAAACAATAGCGGACTCGCTTTACATCTACAAGCTGAAAGTGACTTTTAAAGAGAGCCAGTGTGTTATCGTTGGAGTACTCCTGCCTATTCGGTTCCTTGTAAAAAGCCTCTCTCAATTCCTTCAGGTAATCTCTATTAGGGATGACCTTTACGACCATACCGTCATCAGCCATCATTCTTATAAATTCAGAGTAATTAGATGGCGATAATATATTTAAAATATAATCAAATCGTTCACTAGCAAAGGGGCAATGTGCTATATCTGTAACGCACCAGACTGCATTTGGATACTCCCGCGAAGCCATGCTAATACCTTCTTTAGAAATATCTATACCTACTCCAAAAGCCTTACCTGTATGATGTTTGCTTATTTTTGTCTGAATGCTAGATAAATGCGAGCCTTCTCCGCATCCAGCATCTAGTATACTCATCCGTTCCTTTTTGGTTTCGGTCATGATCCTTTCGCTTATGATTTCATTCAAAGGATCAAAAAATCCACCTTTGCAAATAGTCCTTCTGGATGTAAACATTTGTTTCCTGTATTTTGTGCTTGAAGCTCTCATTAATAAATTGATATATCCATGACCAGAGAGATCAAAATTATGACCCTTGATGCATAGCAGACTTTTTCGATGAACGATTCGCATTTGATTTTTACAAACCGGGCATCTAAAGATATCTTCAGACTCTAAAATCAGATTGGTATATTCTCTGGAACTCTTTGTTTTGGACACAAAAACACCTCATTCATTCGTAGTCGGTGAATGAAAAAAGGCACAGTCAAATAAACCCAAGCCATTTTTAAAAAAATGGTTGAGAATAACATGAACTGTACCTCACATTACCGTAGACGAATGAATTTGATGATCATAATGTTCAAAACTCCTCTGTGATAAAGTAAAAGGCTTTCACCCAGCTTTTATTGTAGCATATTTCGCTGTAACGAAACGAATTCTCCCTGTTACCAGCTTATTTTTAATCTTGAGATGTTATTTCGTTGAAGGGCGTAATCTCCTGTTGACTTGGAAGATGATCAGGGTTTATTATATACCCACGGGGGTATAAAACTCCTTTACATGTAAATGTGGTTGAGATATTTTTTTACTTTGATTAATACCCCATAGGGTATCTTCATTTTGATACAGGAAATGACATTCAACATACAAAGGAGCCAACAACTTATGAAAAAGAAAATCATCATAGTAGGTGGAGTAGCAGGTGGAGCAACAGCGGCAGCAAGATTGCGTCGGCTAAGTGAGCGGCATGAGCTGATTATGGTTGAACGGGGTGAACATATCTCGTATGCCAATTGCGGTCTTCCCTATTATATTGGTGGGGTCATCGAGCAACGCAGCAAGCTCTTTTTACAAACAGTAGAGGGAATGTCTCAGCGTTTTAACATGGATATTCGCATTCGAAGCGAGGTTACTCATATTAACCGGGAGAAAAAGACGGTTACGATTCACAATTTGCAAACCAAAGAGATCTACGAAGAGAGCTACGATATTCTGATCCTGTCTCCGGGTGCAAAACCGATACGACCTGCTATTCCAGGAATTGATGAGGCAAAGCAATTATTCACATTGCGAAGTGTTCCAGATACGGATGCGATTAAAAGCTATGTCGATCAACAACAGCCTACTCGTGCCGTTGTGATTGGCGGCGGATTTATTGGTGTGGAAATGGCAGAGAATCTGTCCGAGCGTGGACTTGATGTTACGCTAGTCGAAATGGGTAAGCAGGTTATGGCACCGCTTGATATTGAAATGGCTGCTGTGGTACACGAGCATATGCGGTCTAAGGGCATTACACTGCTTTTGCAGGATGGAGTGGAGGCTTTTGGCGATCAAGGAAGGATTGTTCGTCTCAGCAGTGGGCGTGAATTAGTGACAGACATGATCATTTTAGCTATTGGTGTACAGCCTGAGACTCAACTAGCAAAGGAAGCGGGTCTTTCCGTAGGGGTACGTGGAGCTATTCGTGTCAATAAGCACATGCAAACGGATGATCCAGCCATTTATGCGATTGGCGATGCGGTAGAGGTAACAGACTATATTAATAATCAGCCGACGCACATACCGCTAGCATGGCCGGCCAATCGCCAAGGACGCTTAGTAGCAGATCATATTAATGGTCACGATGTTCAATATAACGGCACACTTGGTACGTCAATTGCGAAAGTGTTTGATCTTACTGTCGCCACTACAGGAAATAATGAAAAAACCTTACTGCGAGCTGGAATCGAATATACAGCCATCCATGTCCATCCTGCTTCTCATGCTGGATATTACCCGGGAGGAGCGCCTATTTGGATGAAGCTAGTTTTTGATAAAACAACAGGCAAACTCTACGGCGCGCAGGCCGTTTCAGCAGATGGAGCCGATAAACGCATTGACGTGATTGCAACAGCGATAAAAGGAGGATTAACAATTCACGACCTTCCTGATCTGGAGCTGGCTTATGCTCCCCCCTATTCCTCTGCTAAAGATCCGGTTAATATGATAGGATATGTAGCCAGCAATATTGCTGACGGCTTAGTTGATATTGTGCAATGGCATGAGATAGATCAGATTGTAGCAGACGGAGGATTACTGGTTGACGTACGGGAGCCAATTGAAAGAGAAACGGGTTATATCAAGGGCTCCATTAATATTCCTCTGCCAGAGCTACGCAATCGCCTTGCTGAGCTGCCAAAGGATCAGACGATCTATGTATCCTGCCAAGTAGGGTTACGCGGATATTTAGCGGCCCGTCTGCTTAGTGAATACGGCTATCAGGTAAAAAATGTAGATGGTGGATATAAAACATATCGGATGGGCAAATCGACAGAAGAAACGACTGAACCAAGAAAAGAGGATGTAGCTCCAGCGGCTCAATCACAATCAAAGCGCACCCATATATCAGCATCTAACATAGATAGTCCGGCGATTACGATTGATGCATGCGGGTTACAATGTCCTGGTCCTATTATGCAGGTTTTCCAGGCTGTATCAGGAGCCCAAGACGGACAAATAATTGAAGTAAAAGCCACCGATCCTGGATTTATGGCTGATATTGCCGCGTGGTGCGATAAAACAGGGAATACCCTTCTCTCTTCCGAATATAGCAATAAAGTAGCTCATGTGTTTATTCAAAAGGGGACAAACATGCCCACCTCAATAGCAGAAGCTGCTATGCAAAAGGCCAACGCTGAAAAGCAAATTGATAAAACCGGAGCTACAATGGTCGTATTTAGTGGTGATTTAGATAAAGCGATGGCTTCGTTCATCATTGCATCTGGAGCGGCTGCTATGGGGAAAAAGGTGACGATGTTCTTCACTTTCTGGGGACTAAACATCTTGCGTCGTGAACACGCACCGGAAGTTGAGAAGGATACACTGGAAAAAATGTTTGGAATGATGATGCCAAAAGGGGCCAATAAACTAACCTTGTCAAAGCTGAACATGGCTGGAATGGGAACTAAAATGATGCAGCACGTTATGGAGAAGAAAAATGTAGATTCCCTAGAGACCCTCATGAAAAATGCTCAAGCGGCAGGAGTTAAGCTGGTAGCGTGCGCCATGAGCATGGATATTATGGGGATTAAACAAGAAGAATTAATTGACGGAGTAGATGTAGCCGGAGTTGCTTCATATCTGAGCGATGCACAGGAATCGGGACTTAATTTGTTTATTTAAGAGGAAAGATAATGAAATAGGTGAGGTGAAACGGCATGGACTATCAGGATTCCGTCAAAAATAGATTAAAGCGAATAGAGGGTCAGGTGCGCGGTGTACTGAAGATGATGGAAGAGGATAAGGACTGTCGAGATGTGGTTACCCAGCTTTCGGCTGTTCGTACCGCTGTAGATCGTGTCATTGGACTAGTTGTAGCGAGTAATTTGGAGCATTGTATACGTGAAGAATTAGAAAAGGGAAATGATCCCGAGCAGGTCATTAAAGAAGCTGTAGATATACTGGTTAAAAGTAGATAAATATCCTGTAAGTTACTCTCCTAGATATCCTAGATACAACCCGGACATAAGCTCCGGGTTGTTTTCGGTTTTCTCAAGCTTAGGAAGGTAAGCTGCATCTGGGTTCAATCTTTTCAAAAAAAGTGGAAACGAAATTATTTTACAAATAAACATACCATTTGATGTGAAGTTTGTTATAATGTACGGAAATCAAATGCAGTGAGGAGAAAAACATGTCAAAAAGTGAACAGTGGACTTCAAAGTTAGGTTTTATTTTGGCTGCCGCAGGATCAGCAATTGGGCTAGGGGCAATTTGGAAATTCCCTTATGTTGCTGGTACGAGTGGTGGAGGGGCTTTTTTCTTACTGTTTTTGTTATTCACGCTATTACTGGGTACTCCTTTATTATTAGGAGAGCTAATAGTTGGACGAAGCACGGGAAAAGATGCTATTTCTGCTTATAAAGCGATCGCACCTAATACCCCATGGCACTGGGTAGGTAGGTTGGGTATTATAACTTGTTTTATTTTATTATCCTTCTACAGCGTTGTAGGTGGCTGGATTCTTCTGTATTTCATAAAAAGCATTACGGGTCAATTACTTGGCCAAGGGTTGGATTATAATCAACTATTTGGTCAAACCATTTCAGACTCATGGCTAGTGTTGTCGGTTCAATTCTTATTTATGATGATTACGATTTTGGTTGTGTCCCGAGGAGTTTCGAATGGGATCGAAAAAGCTAACAAATATATGATGCCGGCACTCTTTTTGATTTTTATTGCCCTTATTGTTCGTTCTGTTACGTTGCCGGGGGCTTGGGAAGGAATTACCTTCTTTCTACAACCCAATTTTAGCGAATTAAGTTCTAAATCAATTTTATATGCATTGGGACAGGCATTCTTCTCGTTAAGCGTAGGTGTGTCGGTTATGGTAACCTTCAGCTCCTACTTATCGAAGAATGAGAGCTTGCCAAAATCCACAGTTTCCATTGTAAGCTTGACCATCGTAATTTCTCTGCTAGCAGGCTTGGCGATCTTCCCGGCTGTTTTCTCATTAGGAATGAAGCCTACGGAAGGTCCGGGACTTTTGTTTGTGGTCTTGCCGGCAGTGTTTGATCATATTCCGTTTGGAGCCTTTTTCTTGACCATCTTCTTGTTGTTGTTCTTGTTTGCTACGTTAACGTCTGCATTCTCCATGCTAGAAATTAGTGTAGCCGCGATTACAAAGGGCAATCAGGCAAAGCGTGCTTCCGCTTCTTGGAAGGTAGGTCTACTGATTTTCGTGTTAGGAATCCCGTCCGCGTTGGCATATGGAGTTTTAGCTGACCTAACCATCTTTGGCAAAAGCTTCTTTGATGCAGCGGATTTCTTGGTAAGTAATATCTTAATGCCGCTTGGAGCCTTACTGATTTCTATATTTGTAGCATGGAAGATGAAACGCGATATCTTGCTAGCAGAAGTACAACAGGGTTCAACTGGTAAAGTAGTCTGGTTTAAAGCGTGGTATTTCTTACTTAAATATCTAGTGCCTGTAGCTATTATTGTGGTATTTATTAGTTTGTTACTCGGAAAATAGATTACATCAATGAGAATCGATGATGCATGTAAAAAGCTCTCCAGCATAGCGCAATGCTAGCTGGAGAGCTTCTTTTTTGTCTATTCAATTCATTTCGGTAAAGGGTTTATTTACCAAGATAAGCATTTAACATCCAAACGTGTTTTTGAAGATCAGTAATAGCACCAAGCAACATATCGCTAGTGCTTTCATCGCCAGCCTCTTGAGCGATATCCATTCCTTTTTCACATTCAGTAATCAAGGATTGGAAGTCATTGATGATTGCTTGAACCATTTCCTCAGCAGATTCATTACAGGAGGCTTCATGAATGGTTGCAAGTGTTGCGTATTCGGTTAATGTTGCTGCTGGTTTACCGCCAATAGCTAATACGCGTTCACCCAATTCATCAATTCTAGTTGTTGCTTCGTTAAACAATTCTTCAAATTTTTCATGTAAAGTGAAGAAATGAGGACCTTTAACAAACCAATGATAGTTATGCAATTTTACAAATAAAACATTCCAGTTTGCTACTTGGCGATTAAGAACGTCAATTACTTTTTGATTGCTTACCATTACTTGTTGTGCCATAGAAGAACAACTCCCTTTTGTAATTTGTATTACTTTATATTAATTATAAATTAATAATAATACTAATTAACCTTAAAGTCCAGTCTTTTTTGTGAAAAGTATGTGAAGATCATTTATACAAGTCTTCCTGTGTTTTCTGGCGCCAGCATGCTTACAAACCTGTAAGCTTTTTGTAATCTCATTCGATGGAGAGTCTTTCTTCTTTTTACTACAATCAAGACAAGAGATAAGAAACGAACCAACCACTGAGGAGATGACAGACATGAGAATGATGAAGAAATCAATTGAGATCGTAATGGCGATAGTAGAAGTTTTGTTTAATGGAAAGCAAGTTGTTTTAGAGCTTAATAAATAAGAGAGTTTGTAACCTAGAATATTTTCATGTAAATGAAGTTCATAGATGTACATTTGGTCAAGACCTTCTCCTCACATAAGATGGTCTTTTTTTATGTTTTCATGCATGAAAGATAGTAAATTACAACAGTCCCATCATGAATCAATTATATCTCTATCTAGGATCGTTGCATTTGATCAAAAGTTATCATTTTAAAAACAGACATATGGATATCGAATGTTTGGAAAGGTAAGATTCGTATGATATGATTAGCTGGAAATGAAAAAAGCATAGGAGGTTACTAAATGAGGTATGAAGCTATGTTGGCATCGCATGTAGGTGGCTGGGAAGCTGCACTTGTATTATTAATTCTTGCCTATGTATTTTACAGATTAGATAAAAACAAAATTGCGAAAATCCTACATATGATACTGCGACTTATGTACATCATAATCGTTGTATTTGGAGCTATGCTCTTATTCAAGTTTTATCTGAGCGACATCCGATTCATCATAAAAGGCCTTTTGGGTGTCTGTACCATCGGCTTGATGGAGATGGCACTGGTACGTGCAGATAAACACAAGCCGAACTTTATTTTCTTTGTTGGCTCATTAGTATTGCTAGTGATTGTAGTGCTAATTGGATACAGAGTGATCTAGTAGTAAGAAAATCTATAACTGTTGAAAAAGAGATGGACCCTTGTGTGAGAGGGAACATCTTTTTTTGCTTATAATAGGGTTTTTTTATTAACTTTTTGAACAAAACATGCAATTGTTCTTATTTTTTTGACGTAGACATCTTGTTTTTTATTTGAAACTCTTTTATGTTTTAAAATGACAAATTTTCTATTACGTAGGTTTCTAAAAGATTCAAATTATTATTTTTTGGTTCCTTACATAGTAGGTTTGTCCAATAGGCATACTTCAAATAACCAAGTCAGCTATGAAAATGGGGTTTTGAAGTAAAGGAGGTTCGTACATGTTCAAAAAGATCTTCGGGGTGTTGCAACAGGTAGGTAAGGCACTTATGCTTCCAGTTGCCATCCTACCAGCCGCAGGGATTCTCCTAGCATTCGGTAATGCTTTGCAAAATCCGGCCTTGCTGGAGCAATTACCATTTTTATCAGGACCAGCGATTCAATTAGTCGCAAAAGTTATGGAAGAGGCTGGCTCCATTATTTTTGGAAACCTAGCGCTCTTATTTGCAGTTGGGGTAGCCATTGGATTAGCAGGTGGTGAAGGGGTAGCTGGGCTAGCTGCAATCATTGGTTTCTTAATTATGAATCAGGTTATGGGTGTCTTCCTTGGTGTAACTGCCGAAATGGCGCAGAATGATAAAGCCTACGCAATGGTGCTTGGAATCCCTACCCTACAAACAGGTGTTTTCGGTGGGATTATTATGGGGGTTATAGCGGCTAATCTGTACCGGAAGTTTTATAACATAGAATTACCGCCGTTCTTAGGCTTCTTTGCGGGAAAACGATTCGTACCGATCGTTACAGCGGTCGCTGCTTTAATAACAGGTCTTGTACTCATCTTTATTTGGCCGCCAATTCAATCAGCTCTTAATGCATTCTCACATGTGATGTTGGATTCCAATCCAACCGTGGCTGCATTTGTTTTTGGTCTTATCGAACGTTCTCTTATTCCGTTTGGTTTGCATCATATCTTCTATTCACCATTCTGGTTTGAGTTTGGAGAGTACGTAAACAAAGCTGGACAACTTGTTCGCGGAGATCAAGCGATCTTCTTTGCTCAGGTGAAGGATAATGTACAGTTAACAGCAGGAACATTTATGACAGGGAAGTATCCGTTTATGATGTTCGGATTGCCAGCGGCGGCTTTGGCCATTTATCATACCGCACGTCCTGAACACAAAAAGATGGTAGCCGGGATTATGGGATCGGCTGCGCTTACTGCCTTTTTGACAGGGATTACAGAGCCAATTGAATTCTCATTTTTATTCGTAGCACCAGTATTGTTTGCTATTCACGCAGTTTTTGCGGGGCTTTCCTTTATGGTCATGCAAATCCTCAATGTAAAAATTGGAATGACCTTCTCTGGCGGAATTATTGACTACTTGCTATTTGGGGTGTTACCAAACAAAACACAATGGTGGTTAGTGATTCCAGTAGGCTTGGTGCTTGCAGTTATCTATTATTTTGGCTTCCGTTTTGCTATTCTCAAGTGGAATCTAAAAACACCTGGTCGCCAGGATGAGATAGAGACTCAGGCTAGTAATACCCAAACCTCTGGATTGGCCGCAGGTGTATTGGAAGCGTTGGGCGGTAGCGTTAATATTAGTAACCTAGATGCGTGTATTACTCGTTTGCGCGTATCTGTTAATGATAGTAAGCATGTAGATAAGGAACAATTAAAAAGGCTTGGTGCAGCAGGGGTTCTGGAGGTTGGAAACAATATTCAGGCGATCTTTGGACCAAAATCTGACCAATTGAAGGAACAGATCAAGGATGTAATGGCTGGGCGCACGCCGGTTGAGAAGCCTGCAAGTCAGCCAGCACCACAAGCTGTCTCTGAGCAGACAAGCACTGCTACGGTTTTTGTTTCACCATTAGAAGGTAAAATGCTAGAGCTAAAGGATGTACCTGATCAGGTCTTCTCTCAAAAGATGATGGGAGATGGTTTTGCTATTGAACCAACTAATGGAGAGGTTGTATCTCCTGTGGATGGAACAATTGTTACCTTCTTCCCAACTAAGCATGCGATTGGTATTGCTGCAAATGATGGACGTGAAATTCTGATTCACTTTGGAATTGATACGGTGAAGCTAGAGGGTGAGGGCTTTGAAGCTCTAGCTCAAGAAGGAGACAAGGTTACAGCAGGACAGCCATTACTGCGTGTTCAACTAGCAGAGGTAGCGGAAAAAGTACCTTCTGTGATTACACCAATTATTTTTACCAACTTGCAAGAAGGGGAGCAAGTTATTGTTAAACCGGGCGCTTTGGTAAAACGTGGGGAAAAAAATATCATTTCCATTGAGAAATAAGCATCATCTATATGAAAAAAATCGGCAGAGTGATAAGAACTCTGCCGATTTTTTGTTTCGAGACATTAGGTAAGTGGCTTGGGTAAACGTATAACAAAAACCGTTGCTTCGGTATCAGTGGAGGTAAGCTTGATTGTACCTCCGTGCTTGGTCACGATCCGCTTAGCAATAGATAAGCCAAGGCCTGTTCCTCCTTCACTAGCACGGGAGGAATCAGCCCGGACAAATGGTTCGAAAATATTTTCCTTAATATCTTCTGAAATTCCAATTCCATTGTCCGCAATCTTAATGACCACATAGTATTTTTCCTCTGACAATGATATACGCATGGTTGTTCCTACGGGATTGTACTTAATCGCATTCACCAATAAGTTACTTAATACACGAGTTAATTGAATCCGATCAAAATATAGATAGATTTCTCGTTCCGGTATGTCTAATTGCAAATGAAATTGTTTATCCAGCATTTCTGTATAATGCAAAACAACCATATCACGGATAAACTCTGTAATCTCTTCTAAACGTAAATGCAGTCGATAATCAGGAGCGTCTAATTTAAGTAGCTCAAACAGATTATTAATAAGGTGATTTACCCGGATTGATTTCTGATAGATATATTCTAGGTAGCGCTGTTTTCGTTCCTCATCCGTGGCCATTCCTTCCTTTAAGGCTTTAGCATATCCCTGAATGCTGGTGATTGGTGTTTTTAAGTCATGGGAGATATCCATTAACATCCTCTGCTTACCCTTTTCTAGGATTTCATTTTCACGGCGTGTCTCTTCCAGTACATCCGCCATATAGTTAAAGGTATCACGGATTTGTACAAATTCATGCTCAGCCTTTAGGTGAATACGGGTACTATAGTCTCCATCTGTCATTTTTTTCAACGCGTCTAAAATAATAATCAGCGGAGCTTTAATACGACGAGCTGTCCAGTAAATATACAGCACAATGAAAATCAGCATGATGAAACCAAACATGCCTAAATAAGTCATAAAGCTTTTCGCAAATGGGTCGAAAATATCGATCTGTTCAAAGTCCTTAGACACAAGGATATTGTTTCTGGGTATCTTTAATAATAAATACGGTGTTTTTGGATCAAGAGTATTCTGGTACATCGAGTAGTAATAGGGCTGTTGTTCATGATTTTGCAACAGATCGAATAACTGATTCTCGGAATAGGACTTATGATCATCTAGCTTGTTGCCGTATACCCGAACCAGTTGTTTATTGGCATTGAGGTGTTCCAACCAGCCTCCAATACTTGTTAATTGCGGAAGGAGCTCCTTACGTTGATCCTCCTGCTTGTAATTAGAAGCCTCAATTTTTACATCAACAATATCCATACTTTCGATATGATTGAAGGTAGCATTGAGAAGATAGATAGCAAGTCCGATTAGAACAACCAAAAGAAAAAAATTAAAAACAAAGTAATCAAGGATGAGAGAGGTATAGAGGCTACGCGATTTTTTAGGCTTCAACCATTTTTTCAAATTTATACCCCAATCCTCGAATGGTTTTTATATAAGTGGGTTGTTTCGGATCATCCTCGATTTTTTCACGTAATTTGCTAATGTGCACCATGATGGTATTATCATCATTGGCATAGAAGTCGCCCCATACCGCTTCATAAATTTTCTTTTTGGTAAAAACCTGACCGGCATTAACCATCAAGAGTTCTAGTATTTTGTATTCGATAGAAGTCAGTGAAATAGCTTCCTCATTTCGATAGACGAGACAGCTCGCTTTATCTAGGATCATCTCCCCAATTTTAATAAGCTGCTCCTCTGGGTTAATAGGAGCTTCCACCGTAAGGGTAAATTCATGAACACGGCGAAGAAGAGCCTGAATCCGTGCAATCACTTCCAAAGGATTAAACGGTTTTGTGATATAGTCATCTGCCCCAAGCCCTAAACCTAAGATCACATCATGATCCTGCGTGCGTGCTGATAAAAACATGACGGGAATATTATAGGCTTGCCTGATCTCCTTAATAAGCTGAAAACCATCTTTTCCAGGCATCATAATATCAAGGATGACCAAATCCACTTTCTTTTGAGCCAGAACTGGTAAAACGCTATCTCCATTATGAACTTCTATGACATGAAAATCTTCCTTCTCAAGATAGAGCGTTAAAAGTTCAACAATCTCTCTCTCATCATCGGCGATTAATATGGTATATGACACGCTTTCTCCTCCGTTCTTTTCCTAAGCAAAACGTTACATTTAGAGTAACACGGACAAAAGACTTAGATGTTACATTTTAATCAAAAAATCAAGCATGTTTTATAATAGCTAATTCTACTATTTACATATTATGGGGAAATGATTATTCTTTTGGTGAAGAAGGCTATTAGTCAAATTAAGATAACCTTTAGCTTGGGATAAGGAGAATAAAAGGTTTTTCCACTATAATATAAACAAGTAAGCATCATTTAATTTTTGAGGTTTATGCAGATGGATATGAGATAATAAAATCTACCTGCAAAAAAGGGAGGTCATATATTGTTTGAATCATTGAAAATTAGTTTGTTAAAGCCAAATAACCTAGGCCAGCTTGTAAACAAGAAAGCTGGGGTCGTATTTGGATTTATCCTGTTTCTTGCCTTACTGATTAGCGTGTTTGTTTTTTCTAGTTTTTATCAGACATCAAGCATGTTTTTAAAAGAGGCACAGGCTGTACTAAACAGCACACCGGATTTTACCTTTAAAGATGATGTGTTAAACATGCAGACTGATCAGCCGATTTATTCGCCTAACAAAATGTTTATCTTTGACCCTAACAATCAAGTAAAAGCAGAGAATTATCCCAAAGGTTCGTATGTAGTTATTTTTGGGAAGGTAAAGGCAACATTTATGGAAAAGGGTGTTGTTGTACGCGAAACAAATTATATGAATTCTGGTTTACGTGACATAAGCAAGCAAGAATTTACGGAACTAGTTGATTGGCTTATAACCAAGGAAACGACAATCTGGGCCACTATATTTGCAGGTATCTTTATTTACATGATTTTTAGCACGATGTTTACTGCATTTATTCTTGGTATTTTGGCATACATTATCAGCAATCTTCAGAAAAAGGAATTAACATTTGGTCAAGCGTTTAAACTAGCGATCTTCAGTCTGACAGTACCTTTCCTAATTAAAGGGATTCTAGTGTTAGCTGCATGGCCTGTTCCTATTGGCCCGATCACCTGGGGGTTAGGTGCTGTTTACGTTGTCATGGCTGTGCGGAACATAAAAACAAGCTGATGTAGGGCTACATACCATTGTATAATGGATAATAGTAGAAAGCCGAGGAGGAAAAACACCATGTCGCAGGTACAAGTCAGAATTCTTTCTGTAAATGTAGGACAACCTCAAGTTCTTCCTTATAAAGGAAAAGAGGTAGTAACAAGCATATGTAAACAACCAGTAACAGGGCCTCTCTATCTTTCGAAAACCCAATTACAGGGGGACGCTCAAGCCGATTTGAAGTATCATGGCGGGGTAGATAAAGCCGTATGCGTTTATGCATCCGAGCACTATCCTTATTGGGAGAAGGCACTGGGTAAGGCATTGCCGGCCTCTGCCTTTGGAGAAAACTTAACCATAGAAGGATTGCTTGAGGATGAGGTTTGTATTGGGGATATTTACCGGATTGGTGGTGCTGTGGTACAAGTCACTCAGCCAAGACAGCCATGTCATAAATTAGCAAAGCGCTATGATGTAATTGATCTGGCGGTACAAGTACAGAATACAGGCTATACGGGTTTTTATCTGCGGGTTTTACAAGAGGGAGAGATTTCACAAGAAGACACGATGACATTGGTTGAAAAAGATCCTGATGGCATTTCGATTGCATTTGCTAATCAAATCATGCACCACGATAAAAAGAATAAACAAGCGATAAAGCAAATTTTGAAGGTAGAAGCATTATCTGCTAGTTGGCGTCAAAGCTTTATGAAACGATTAGGAGACGAGGAAATAGATACATCTCTACGCCTACAAGGCTCTTAATGAATCCAAAGTAAAAAATCCAGGGTGATTGTACCCTGGATTTTTTGTTATACATAAATAAACATGCTTGATTATTTTCGTTACAAAACACTTCTAGACGTTGCTGTGTGCCTATGATCAGTCAAGGTTATACTTTTGCAATCTATATTACCTACCTATTGCAACAACAGCAAGCAATAATTACCAATAGAATAAATAGAACCAAGATAATTTCAAAGTTGTTTGATCCGTTGAAAATACTCATGGTCTAATCCCTCCCAATAAGATGTACTTTATCCTATGTTTCCATAAATAAAGTGCTTGGGTAGGGGCCTCACTGCTGAAAAAATGGACTATTCTTGATAATGGTGTCCTTCATTGTTGTTTATCCAAATGATAAATAGGATGAAATAAAAGGGAACGCCAGATGTGTTATAGACAAAGAAGATATTCATAATATCTTGGGATGATGCGCTTCCGCTGGTATAGGCCACAAATCCAATAGTAAGGACAGCCAATGTATTTATGATAAGAGCCAATAGTAGAAATAGTCCGGCGATTTTCTTTCTATTCATTGCTACACTCCCCTTCTTTCTATACGAAGTAGTGATAAGAATTTATTCCCATTTTAGTATAGCCCATTTATGTTAGGGAAACAACAAACAGAAATCCCTTTTTGTGAATAGGATGAAGGCGTGGGCTATTTACATTTCAAATGAGGTGTTTATAATAATTATTACAAAGTTTCCTTAGTGCAAAAAAGGCGGTTGTTAAGGGAAAAGGGAAGACAGCATAACAAGTACATGTAAATAAAAGAGGTAAGCTGGGAAGGGAGTGATCTCAAATGACTGATCAACATCACGAAGCGGTAGCATCAGAGCAGGGAAAAGGATGGAGAAAAGGGATTACCCAGCCTTCCTTACAAGAAGTGCACAGTTCCATGCGTGTACCCAAAAATGCGTCCAAATTTCGTAAATTTTTAGCTTTTGCGGGACCAGGTTATCTGGTTGCTGTAGGATATATGGACCCTGGAAATTGGGCGACTGATTTGGCGGGAGGTTCCCAGTTCGGTTATACGCTATTGTCGGTGATTCTTCTTTCTAATATTATGGCAATGTTTTTACAAGCCCTCGCAGGAAAGCTGGGAATCGTAACAGGTCGGGACTTAGCTCAGGCTTGCCGGGATCACTATTCCAAGCCAGTAGCAATGGTCTTATGGGTTCTGTGCGAGATCGCCATTGCAGCTTGTGATTTAGCAGAGGTGATTGGATCAGCAATTGCATTGAATTTGCTATTTGGCATTCCGTTATTGTATGGGGTGTTGATTACTGCTATTGATGTGCTGTTAGTATTGTTTTTACAAAATAAAGGATTCCGTTATATAGAAGCTATTGTTATTGCGTTGATCGGTACCATTGGGGTGTGCTTCGGAGTTGAGATCCTATTGGCTCAGCCTCAAATCAGCGAGATCATGCAAGGATTTATCCCGCGTACGGAAGTCGTAACAAATCCTGCGATGCTCTATATCGCGATTGGGATTATTGGTGCAACTGTCATGCCGCATAATCTGTATCTGCACTCCTCTATTGTCCAAACTCGTGACTTCGAACGGACGCAGACTGGTAAGCGGGAAGCGATTCAATATGCTCGTTTGGACTCAACGATTGCTTTATTCTTTGCCTTGTTTATCAATGCATCTATCTTGATTTTGTCAGCCTCTACGTTTCACCAGGCTGGCATGACAGATATAGCTGAGATTGGTGACGCTTATTATTTGCTGACTCCTGTGCTTGGAACAACAGCAGCGAGTATCCTGTTTGGGGTAGCCTTGCTAGCTTCTGGTCAAAATTCTACTTTAACGGGTACATTGGCTGGTCAGATTGTCATGGAGGGTTTTATTCATTTTCGCATAACACCGTGGCTGCGACGTTTAATTACTCGTCTGATTGCGATTGTTCCGACGGTGATTGTTACAGCCCTATACGGAGAAAAGGGAACCACAGAATTACTCATATTAAGTCAAGTCATTTTGTCGATTCAGCTCCCCTTTGCGATTGTTCCTCTTGTGCAATTTACCAGTAGCAAGGCTAAAATGGGTGAGTTTGTTAATAAGAAGTGGGTTACTGCTATTGCGTGGCTGATAAGTGGTGTCATTATTGCGTTAAATATATTTTTGATCTATCAAACTGTTACGCAGTTGTAGTTATTTTATCTACAAAAAGGGATTGGACAGATAAATCACGAAAATAATAAGGTACAAAAAAACCTACCAATACGTGCAGCATCTAAGAAAATGGGCAGGCCAAATTGAGAGAAAAGTCGAGGTGAAGAAGCGTGGGAAAACTTGAAGAGATTTTAGATTACAATAAAAAGTTCGTAGAAAATCAGAGATATACGGAGTTCACAACAACCAAGTTTCCTGATAAACGGTTGGTTGTCATTTCATGTATGGACACAAGACTGGTCGAACTTCTTCCTCACGCAATGAACGTCAAAAATGGAGATGTCAAGATTATTAAGACAGCAGGAGCTATTGTCTCTCATCCGTTTGGGGCGGTTATGAGAAGTATCTTAGTGGCTATCTATGAGTTACAAGCAGAAGAAGTCATAGTGGTAGGTCATTACGATTGTGGAATGAGTGCGATTAATCCTACGCATTTTTTAGAAAAGGTGCGAGAACGAGGGGTTTCGGCAGATTCGTTACATCTATTAAAAAGTGCTGGAATTAATTTGGAAAAATGGTTACGAGGTTTTGATAACGTGACAGATGCTGTTAAAGAGAGCGTCGATATGATCCTTAATCATCCGTTACTGCCTCCATCAGTGCCAATCCATGGTTTAATCATTGACCCAAGTACAGGTAAACTAGATGTAGTTATAAATGGATATGAAAAAAAATAAAATGTACAAAAGAGTCATTACGCATATTTTACGTGATGACTCTTTTGTTTTTACTTTAATAGAGTTAATAATGTTTAATTATGTTTTATTTGATAAAACGTAAAAATAAAATTAGTATAAAATTTATTCATATCTTTCGTTATAAACATAAAAGGGGGATTTACAACTATGAAGAAAAATATATTTGTGTTGATGAGTTCCGTTCTTGTATTAGGTGCTGCTCTTGCGGGCTGTAGTACAGGTAACGGTAACGGAGCCGCTCCGGCTGGTAACGAATCTAAAAAGTCTGAAGATTCAAAAGCAAGCGGAAATCAAACCCTTCGTTTAAACCTTGCATCTGAGCCTCCTACGCTTGATCCTGGTCTTACAGAAGATGCTACTTCTGGGGCAATTGTTCGTTCTACCTTTGATGGTCTAACTCGTTTGGGTGAAGACGGTAAGCCTCACAATTCTGTTGCATCCGATATTAAAATTTCAGATGATTTAAAAACATATACATTCACGTTGCGTGATTCAAAGTGGTCTAACGGTGACCCTGTTACTGCTAAAGACTACGAATATGCTTGGAAACGCGTTCTTACTCCAAAAACAGCATCTAGCTATGCCTACCAGCTTTATTACATTAAGGGTGCAGAAGCATTCCATAAGGGTAAAGGAAAACTTGAAGACGTAGGTATCAAAGCTATTAATGATAACACATTAGAAGTTACGTTAGAAAACCCTACTCCATTCTTCTTGGAGTTAACAGCTTTCTACACATACTATCCAATTAATCAAAAAGTAGATACCGAAAATCCTGACTGGGCGAAAAATGCAAAAACCCACGTGGGTAACGGTCCGTTCAAGCTAGATACTTGGGAGCATAAGAGTAAGATTTTGTTGACCAAGAACGAAAACTACTGGGATAAAGATTCTGTAAAAATGGAAAAAATTGAATTCTCCATGATTGATGATGGCAATACAGAGCTTTCCATGTTTGACAACGGTGATTTGGATTGGGCAGGTAAACCAGTTGGAGACTTGCCAACAGATGTTGTGCCTATCAAAAAAGCAGAGGGTGCCTTGAAGATGAAGCCTACTGCATCCATCTATTGGTACAAGTTCAATACAGAAAAAGCACCGTTTACTAATGCAAAAATCCGTAAAGCCTTTGCCTATGCGGTAGATCGTAAAGCGATTGTAGAAAACATTACGCAAGCTGGAGAGCAACCAGCACTAGGTATCCTGCCTCCAACTATGGCTGTTAAACCAGAAGGCTACTTTAAAGATAACGATGCAGCAACAGCTAAAAAATTGTTAGACGAAGGTATGAAAGAGCTAGGTATCAGCAAGCTGCCTTCAATTTCACTATCCTTTAATACGTTGGAAGGTAACAAGAAAATTGCAGAAGCTATCCAAGACCAATGGAAAAAGAACTTGGGCGTAGATGTAAAACTAGAAAATACCGAGTGGAAAGTATACATTGATAAGCTACACCAAGGTAACTATCAAATCGGACGTATGGCTTGGTCTGCTGACTTCAATGATCCAATTAACTTCCTAGAGCTGTACCGTGATAAAAAAGGCGGTAACAATGATACAAACTGGGAAAATCCAAAATACAAGGAGCTATTAATCAAGTCGGCTTCTGAACCAAATCCAGAGAAACGTACACAGTTGTTTGCTGAAGCAGAGCAAATCATCATGGATGAAATGCCTGTAATTCCAATCTACTACCGTACACAAAACTGGATTCAAAATGACAAAGTAAAAGGCGTATTGCTTGATGCACTTGGTTTCGTCGATTACAAATGGTCTTACATTGCTGAATAAGATATCGAAGAATAAAAAAAGAAGCCTGTTGAGTTGTTCAACAGGCTTCTTGTATTTGATTGTGTATCGTGCCTTTCGTTAAAATGAAAGGAATATAAGCATGCGCTACAAACGGCAAATGTCTGGTGGACAATCATCACAGCATATTTTTTCCCGTAAATAGTGAATGTCCTTTACTAGAATGTAGCCATTTGGCAGAGGCTCAATAACATCTAGTTTTTTTAAATCACCTAATAACCGATTAACACTTTCGCGTGTAAGTCCAATAAATTGAGCTAAGTCTTTATTGGTCAGTGATAGATCGATCAGGATACCGTTTGGAAGCTGACGGCCGTATGTGTTACACATGCGAATGAGAGTTGAATAGAGCGCACCTGTTTTTCCGTTTAATAAAAGATCGCGGAACTTAGATTGCATACGGCGGTTCTCAAGACTCATCCAACGTAGGAACTCTACACAATAGGCTCCGTTTGCCGTAAGGAGCTCTTCTAGGGACGCGCGAGAGATGACTCGTAATTCACCGGGCTGTAGGACAACGGCAGTAGCGCTATAACACAGGGATGAATTAAATAACCCGAACAGCCCAAATAACTCACCCGGATTATATACTTGAAGGGTTAATTCTTTTCCGTCTGTGCTTGTCTTAGATAGCCGAACCTTACCGCTTTCTACCAAATAAACATAATCAGCAGGGTCTCCGTCAAAAAATAACGGCTTACCCGGAATACTTTCAACGAGGGTCGACATACGTTTCATATCTTCCCAAAATGCTCGGGATATTTGATCCACGAAGGTTTTCGTTTCTACAGGCATGAAGATTTTCCCTCACTTCATACTTTTCTCTCTTGTAAGTGATACTTGTTACAAGGTACGGTCTTAGTATATCAATTACGGTTGCATATGAATATAGCATCATAACTATTTTGCCATTTGTCCATAAATGTATGAAAGAAGTATGAAAAATAAGCGGGGTGATGAAAAATGGTGGATTCATTATGTATTGTAATTTTAGCAGGGGGACAAAGCAGCCGTATGGGTAAGCCCAAAGAATTACTGGAATGGCAGGGGAAACCACTCATTTTACATATGCTGGAGCAGATTTTGCCTCTGGGTCGCCCCTGTGTGATCGTCACGAATGATCCAAAACGATTGCCTCACATCAATGAGCTTGGAACAAAAGTGTTTATCACAGGTGATATCGTAGCTTCACATGGGCCGATCAGCGGTATTTATTCGAGTATGTCTGTAAGACAGGAAGAGTGGTATTTGGTTGTATCCTGTGACCTGCCATTTTTACGTACGGAGCATGTACAACGCTTATTCGAAAATTTAAACGATCGTTTAGATAAAGATATAAATGCTGTAGTAGCTAAAGCAGGCGGGCGATTACAACCGTTATTTGCGCTTTATCATCAACAAACCAAAGAAATTTGGAAGGTAGCTCTGGATCGGAAAGATTTCCGGGTAATGCATGCGTTAGAAGAGATGATTGTAAAGGAAGTAACGGATGAATGCTGGGATGATCTGACGACGTTTAATATGAATACCCCTGCTGATTATGAAGAAGCAAAAAAAGTATGGAATAGCAAAAATTCATTAGGAGAAAACAAATGAACAAGAAAGGAAACCAAATGGATTCTACAGATATTGTTATTCAATTTGTGGGATATTCCAACTCAGGCAAAACTACATTGGTATGCAAGTTAATTGAGCGATTTACACAAATGGGAATACGACTGGGTGTAATTAAGCATGATGGGCATGACTTTGAATTAGATCAGCAGGGAAAGGATACATGGAACTTCCGGCAGGCAGGAGCTCCTATGGTAGCTATTCAATCGGCTACACAAACCGCTTGGATGGAAAATCAAGCAGTTCCACTCCCCGAGCTTATCACGAGGATGAGCGAACAAGGGGCCGAGCTGATTATAGTGGAAGGCTTTAAACGGGAGTCCTATCCGAAAATCGTGGTAATCCGGCGCGAGAAGGACAAGGAGTTGCTGGACAAGGTGCAAAACATCCTGGCAGTAGTAAGCTGGCTGCCATTACAGAAGATGTCTATCCCTGTTTTTTTCATTGATCAGGTGGAGGAGATTTTTCAATTTGTTGATAGGCACAGGCTTGTACAAAATAAGAAAACAAAAGAAAATAAATAAAATAATGAGATTGGCTGAGGAAACGTGAGAGTGTTTCCTCAGAAATGCGTAATTTCAGATCAAATTGACAGTTTTTGTAGCTAGATCACTGTTAACAGAAGATAAGCAAGGACGTATAATAAGACTCGTAAGCAACCAATAGCATAACGGCCAAATCCCGAGGCATTCGGGAACGGAGGACCCACTTTTTATTGGGGTTAATTCTACTAGATGTAGAAGGGATGAGTAACTCTTTCGCCATCCTACCCGTCAGCTAACTTCGTCGGCTAAAGCGAAGGAGGTCAATGAGACCACCTGTATTTATTGAGGGGTTTTTTCTTTTTCCCTCAGAGCTAAAAAGCGTAGGTCTTTTTGTTTTGCTTACATTTATTTCAAACATCATACGTACAACTGTACGAAAGAGGATTAGGGAGACAGAACGCAAAGAGAGCGATGGCTAGCTGGGCGTTAGGTAGACCAATGAGTGCTTCTTTTTTGACGGTTGAACATTATAACAAATGAGTAGGCAGGCTCTGGTGAGGCAATAGGTAAGCTTCGCTAGGATAGGCTGTGACTTACGGTTTGTATCATGTTCTTTTTACCGTTTGGATAGGAGCAAGCATTGGTCTATTTTTTGTTCCAAGGTGGACTTCAAATGAAAGGGAGAGCACAGGGGAACCACAGATTGTCGAACGTTGATCAGACAGTTGGCAGAGGAGGAAAAAAGGATGGATATTGTTGCGATTTTACTGGTGGCAGGTGCATTCAGTCTATTTTTTGGAACGATGGCATTCTGTGACAAGGTGGTAACAGAAGAAGGGAGAGAAGAGCGGTGACTATACTCATGATCATCGTTACAGGGGTTATTCTCTACCTCATCGATGCATTAATTCGTCCTGAAAAGTATTAATAGTACCAACTGTAAACTGTAGAAACGTTAGGAGGAACTGTTGTGGATTTGTTGCAAATTGCCGCAGTATTAGGAATGTTGCTGATCCTAGCCATTTTATTTGGTCGTTACTTGGCGCAAGCTTTTTCATGGGAGGCAACTAAGGTAGATCGAATATTCGGTAGATTCGAGCGAATTATATATAAAGCTTCTGGTATTCAAGTGAGAGCAATGACATGGAAACAGTACGCAGGAGCAGTATTACTTAGCAATCTTGTCATGTTTATCATTGGGTATCTCATTGTTAGACTTCAGGGATTTTTGCCGGGGAATCCTAGTCGGATTGATGGCATGGAACCGCTGCTTGCCTTTAATACAGTAGCTAGCTTTTTAACAAATACGAACTTACAGCATTATAGTGGAGAGTCAGGCTTGTCCTACCTGTCCCAAATGACGGTTATTATCTATTTGATGTTTACAACGCCTGCCACTGGTATTGCGGTTGTGATGGCCTTTATGAGAGGAATTACAGGACAAAAGCAGATTGGCAACTTCTACGTAGACCTGATTCGGGCACATACCCGCGTGTTATTGCCTTTGGCCGTGGTTGTTACTTTATTATTGGTAGCTCAAGGGGTGCCACAAACGATGAGTCCAACAGTGACTGCTACTACTTTACAGGGTGCGGAACAACAAATTGCTCGTGGACCTGTGGCTTCCATGGAATCCATTAAGCACCTTGGTACAAACGGAGGAGGATTCTTTGGAGTTAACTCTTCACATCCCTTTGAGAACCCTACACCTTTAACCAATGTTATTGAAATCTTATGTATGTTTCTCATCCCGGCTTCCTTACCGTTTACTTTTAGTGCTATGGCACGCAATAAAAAACAAGGACTTATGATATTTAGTGCTATGTTCCTGATGTTTTTAACTTTCTTGACGATTGTATATGTTGCGGAATCGAATGGAAATCCAGCGTTAGCTCAAGCGGGGCTGTCTCAGGAGAATGGCAGCATGGAAGGGAAAGAAGTTCGCTTCGGTATTGCACAGTCGGCTCTATTTACTGCGGTAACCACAGCGGCTACTACAGGAACGGTTAATAACATGCATGATACCTTAACGCCACTTGGCGGGATGGTTCCGTTAGCTCAGATGATGCTAAATTGTGTGTTTGGCGGAGATGGTGTCGGCACAATGAACATTTTGATGTATGCCATTATGGCTGTATTTTTAGCAGGCTTGATGGTAGGGCGGACACCAGAATATTTGGGGCGCAAGATTGAAAGTAAAGAGATGAAATTAATCGCAATCGCTATTTTGATTCATCCGTTAATCATCCTAGCTCCATCTGCGATTGCTTTGGCTAGCGAACTGGGAACAAGCTCTATTTCAAATGCTGGCTTCCATGGAATTTCTCAAGTGGTATATGAATTTACTTCTTCAGCAGCTAATAACGGTTCGGGCTTTGAGGGCCTATCTGATAATACGCCATTCTGGAATATCTCAACGGGCCTGGTCATGTTATTTGGACGCTATTTCTCGATTGTTTTAATGCTAGCGGTAGCAGGCTCCCTAATGATGAAGAAACCTGTGCCGGAAACCATCGGTACCTTCCGCACGGATAATACAGTATTCATGAGCATCTTGCTTGCTACGGTACTCATTGTAGGTGCGTTAACATTCTTCCCTGTGATTGCTCTTGGTCCTGTTGCCGAGTGGCTGTCGATACGCTAATGAAAAAAGGAGTCCTTCACTATGAGTAATCAACGAAAATCCTTGGTTACCAAGGAGATAGTTTGGCAGGCAATGATTGATGCCTTTAAGAAATTTAACCCGCGGTTGATGGTTAAAAATCCAGTCATGTTTGTGGTGGAAATAGGCTTTGTGATTACCCTCATTTTAAGTGTTATGCCAAATGCCTTTGGTGGCGAGTCCAATGCTTTTTACAACAGTATCGTGAGCGTGATTCTGTTTGTGACCATCCTGTTTGCGAATTTTGCTGAAGCTCTGGCGGAAGGGCGTGGTAAGGCACAGGCTGATAGCTTGAAAAAAAGTAAGCAGGATATGACAGCAAATCTATTACAAAAAAATGGAGTCATAAAAGTGGTTAATTCCACAGAGCTACGCAAGGGCGATATTGTTATCGTTACTACCAATGAGCTAATCCCAAGCGATGGTGAGATTATTGAGGGAGTAGCATCAGTCGATGAGTCGGCTATTACGGGTGAATCGGCTCCAGTCATCAAGGAGGCAGGTGGAGATTTTAGTTCGGTTACTGGCGGTACTCGCGTGGTTAGCGACCGAATTACGGTACGTGTGACGGCAGATCCAGGGGAATCCTTCTTAGATCGAATGATCAGTATGGTCGAAGGAGCAAAACGGCAAAAAACTCCTAATGAGCTAGCTTTACATACTCTTTTGGTAAGCTTAACGTTCATTTTTTTGATCGTATGTACGACACTGTTACCAATTGCTTCTTATGTAAATGTAGTGATTCCAGTTGCGACCTTGGTTGCTTTGCTGGTCTGCCTTATACCAACAACCATTGGTGGATTATTATCTGCGATCGGGATTGCAGGGATGGATCGGGTTACCCAATATAATGTGATTGCCATGTCAGGAAAAGCGGTCGAAGCGGCAGGAGATATAAATACCATTATTTTGGATAAAACCGGGACAATTACGTATGGCAACCGGATGGCCTCAGAATTTGTGGCAGTAGGCGGTTCAAAACAAGAAGAGCTATATCGAGCAGCTCTGCACAGCTCCTTGCATGACGAAACACCAGAGGGGCGCTCTATTGTAGAACTAGCTAAAAAAATGGGAGTTCCTGAATCAGAGTGGCACATTTCAGGTACAGAAGGTGTGGAATTTAAAGCGGAAACTCGAATGAGCGGTATTAATTTTTCAGATGGCCGTGTGGTAAGAAAAGGGGCTGTTGATGCCATTAAAGCCTATGTTATAGAGAGAGGCGGTCAAGTTCCTAACGATTTGGACACGACAGCGAATCGAATGGCTAAGGAAGGAGGCACCCCATTAGCAGTGGTAGATGGTACGCAAGTATTGGGCGTCATTTATTTAAAGGATACGGTAAAAGCAGGTATGCGCGAGCGCTTCGAGGAACTGCGGCGGATGGGAATCAGGACGGTGATGTGTACAGGTGACAATCCATTAACGGCGGCTACCATTGCACGCGAAGCTGGTGTGGATGATTTCATTGCAGAAGCTAAACCAGAGGACAAGATCGCGGTTATTCGCAAGGAACAGGCGGAAGGAAAGCTAGTGGCGATGTCGGGTGATGGGACGAATGATGCACCTGCACTAGCTCAAGCCGATGTGGGATTAGCGATGAATAGCGGTACGATTGCTGCGAAAGAAGCTGCGAACATGGTTGATTTGGATTCTGATCCGACCAAAATTATCGAGGTAGTGGCAATAGGGAAACAGCTTCTTATGACTCGTGGAGCTCTTACTACTTTTAGTATTGCAAACGATATTGCCAAGTATTTTGCCATTATTCCGGCGATGCTAATGGTGGCAATTCCTCAGATGCAAGCGTTGAACATCATGCAACTGGCCACACCTCAAAGCGCAATTTTATCAGCATTGTTGTTTAATGCGATCATTATTCCATTGTTAATACCGTTAGCGATGAAGGGTGTTACATATAAACCTATGAGTGCAACCAAGCTCTTGTCCCGCAATCTGTTTATTTACGGATTAGGCGGAATCATTGCTCCTTTTATCGGTATTAAGCTATTGGATATGCTGTTGGTGGTAGTTGGTTTGCAATAGAAAAACTAATAAACGAAAAGGTGAGAAATCATGTTAAAAAATATACGAGTCAGTCTCGTGCTGTTATTGATCTGCGGCGTTATCTATCCCTTGCTCATGACGGGTCTGGCTCAGGCGTTAATGCCGGCACAGGCAAATGGAAGCTTGATTACGGATGCGGCTGGGAAGGTCGTAGGGTCTAAGCTAATTGGTCAATCATTTACTGACCCGAAATACTTCTCTGGACGTGTTTCTTCTATAGAATATAACGCGGCTGGATCAGGCTCGAATAACTATGCTCCGTCCAATCCAGCATTAGTGGAACGAATGAAAAAGGACGTAGCAGCTTTCTTGACTGCGAATCAGACTATTGTGCAGGCCGAAATACCTGCAGATTTAGTAACGAACTCAGCTTCAGGACTTGATCCGCATATTACACCAGAGGCGGCTCGTGTTCAGGTGGCGCGCATTGCAGCCTTGCGCAATTTGACTACAGATCAGCTTAACCAACTCATTCGCAACCACACAGAGGATCGCTCGCTGGGTCTGTTTGGTGAAAAACGAGTAAATGTATTGGAGTTAAACATGGCACTGGATCAGGTGAAGTAGTATGGATGATTTTCGCCGAAAAACGCCAGAGGAAATCTTGCGCTCTATTTCGGAAATCCATAAAGGTCGTTTGCAAATTATTCTGGGGGCGGTTAGTGGCTCGGGCAAAACCTACCACATGCTGTTAGAAGGACAACGACTCCGGAAAAAAGGCTTAGATGTGGTTATTGGTGTGATTCATTCACGTGCCATTAACCAAGGAAAAAATTACGAGAAACTGGAAGGTTTCGACGTAATGCCTGCTATTGTTTGGGATGAAAAGGGCATGCTGAAAGAGGACCTCGATGTTGAAGGAATCGTTAGACGTGATCCAGAGGTCGTCTTGGTGGATGAGTTAGCGCATCGGAATCGACCCGAAGCGGTACGTCGTACTCGGATCGAGGACGTTCGTTATCTGTTAGAACACAATATAAGTGTGATCACTACGCTTAATATCTACGAACTCGAAGGAATGAAAGGCATAGCCCAACGACTAACCGGGGTGCCTGTTCGTGTAGCCGATTGTGTCGCGGATGAGACGTTAGCCGAAGCGGATGAGGTAAAGCTTTTGGATGTTCCACCGGAAGTTATTCTTAAGAGATTGCAGGAGGGAAGGATTTTACCTCACTCATCTGGTCAAGGAGAAGCGTTGTCTAAGCTTACGTCAAAGCATCAGTGTTTGTATCGGCATGATAATTTGGCTGTGCTAAGAGAATTGGCATTACGTTTCGTGGCTGGGGAAGTAAATGATGATTTAGACAGATATCGTGAACAACAGGGGATGCTTGGCCCGTCTGGAGCGAGTGAGCGTATCCTGGTTACTGTTCAGTATCATTGGAATGGTTCGATTTTGATTCGTCGCGGACAACAAGTAGCTAAACGCTTAGGTGCGGAGCTTCTTATCGCATGCTTTCGTAATAACAAACGGATGATGTCTAAGGAAGAGGAAACCTTTAAACGCTCAATGGTTACGTTGGCCCAAAAAGTGGGTGCAAGCTTTGAAGAGGTCTCTTTATCCAAGGATAGTGATGTTGCTAAAGAGATGGTACAGTACGCTTTGCAACATAACATTACCCGGATTGTCATGGGGCAATCCAAGCGAAGCAGATGGGAAGAAATTGTGCACGGGTCGATTATTAACAAGATTTTACGCAAAAGCAAAAATACAGATGTCCTCATCGTGGCAGATCGCTCGGCAACCAGTGGGGGACGGGTTCTCCCTGCTAAACGCCATCGTGGATTTGTTCCTCATCCATTTCATCGCCTTTCGACAGAGGAGATGGAAAAGGAGATTAAGCGAATAAAACGTGGCAAATTAAAAATTTTTGTTGGAGCAGCGCCAGGTGTAGGAAAGACATACACCATGCTTCGCGAGGCGAATGAGCTGTTACACAGCGGGATAGATGTTGTAATTGGATTATTGGAAACACATGGGCGCAAAGAAACCCACGAGCAAATAGGGAAGCTAACGATTATTCCGAGGAAGGTGATGCTCTATAAGAATGTATATTTGGAAGAAATGGATACTGAAGCTATTATTAGGCGCAATCCGGAAGTGGTTCTAGTGGATGAATTAGCCCATACCAATGTTCCGACTAGCCGGTTCTTAAAAAGATACGAAGATGTCGAGCACATCCTGCAAGCTGGCATTTCTGTAATTTCAACTATGAATATTCAGCATGTAGAAAGTCTAACGGATAGTGTTGAACAAATCACAGGTATTCGAATACGGGAAACAGTCCCTGACCGCATCTTACACGATGCAGATGAGATTGAGCTGGTGGATATTTCTCCTAAAGCTTTACAAGAGAGAATGAAAGAGGGCAATATCTATGCCTTAGATAAGGTAGAGCAGTCGCTAAATCACTTTTTTCAGCTTGGAAATTTGATTGCTTTACGTGAATTAGCTTTACGTGAAGTGGCGGATGATGTGGATGAGCGTTTAGAGTCTTGGGAGCGTAAGGGGGCGTTACGCGGGCCGTGGAGAAAACAAGAGACTATTTTTGTCTGTGTAAATTTACGTGAAGACAGTGGACGATTAATACGACGCGGATTTCGCATTGCTTATCGGTTAAAGGCAGATTGGTATGTTGCGTATGTACAGGACCATAATCCCCTTACTCCAGATGAGCTTGATTTACTAGACAAACTTAGGTATTTAACGGAACGCATGGGTGGTTCTTTTGAAATTTATCAAGTACAAGAACGAAGACACATTTTTCGTGAGTTAGTCATGCAGATGGATCGTAAAAATGTTACGCAGGTCATCATCGGCCATTCTGCTCGGACGAGATGGGAAGAAATAAAAACGGGCTCTGTTGTACAAAAATTATTAAGGCAAATACGCCATATGGATGTTCTTGTTGTTGCGGATCATAATCCAGTCACACAGTGATTTGAATGAATGAGGCGAAAGCAGGATGAAAAGTATACTTATTGTAGGCCGCGGAGAAGCTTTTTGTGATTTTGTTCAAATTGCTAGTAAGCATGAGTTAGATCGAAATCTAATAGATGGCTTGCAGATTGTGGCCTTTTATCGGGAAGCATTGAGAAATAATAGGGCTAAAGAAGGGTTTCGCCAAGTGGCTACACAGGGCTTTGCTCCTGAAGAAACAAAGCTTGCTTCGTTTGAACAGGTTTACTTGTTTCCTGATGAATGGAACGATTCGTTTCGCGTTATTGCATTTTTCGTTAGTTTGGGTACTTGTCGCGTATATGTTATGACACAGTTACCACGGTATGCTGCTTTATATCGGAGATTAGGGGCACATTATGTGTTTATCAGTAGTCCTAAGCATCGAGGGTATCGCTGGTTGTTGGATAATGCTGAAGATGATGAAAACACTCCTTTATAACGCGGAGGAGTGCTTTCAACATTTTAGTGTTCATTTATGGGAGAGGCTGTTAATTGCTGGAGGTATTATCTTGTAGGTGTTTTTCTAGGTCTTTGTCCAGTACGTATACCTCGATCCGTTCACCCATTTTGGTACTGATATCGCTGTGGCTGGAAAGAACCTTAAGGCCTGTAATTCTTTCTACAATTGCCTCCGTTTCCTGACTGTACATTTCACGTAGGATTTCGCGCATTTGTTTAACAACGCGGCGCCCTTTTTCATGATGAGACAAATGCTTTTCCTCTACAGTAAGGACTCCTTTAAAGCGAGAAATGATCATGTCACTGACGATATATGTTTTGGCTTCTTGGGGGCCACGTCCAATCAGCTCTCTTTGAAATTTAATAAAAGCTTCGCTGATTTCGGCTTCCAGCTTTTTTTTGGATAAGTTACTCAACTGACTCCCTCCTAAGGAAAGACGTTCTATTCTGTAAATAGTGGCATCTTCATGGATATACTACCCAGCAGAAGAGAGACTGTCAATGAGGTGGTTTGTGGAGATTGGGCATGGTAGAGAAAAGTAGCGTTTTAAGTCAAATTCACCCGTATGAGAGAGATCGTTCATGCAAATCGATTCCGATCAAAAGAGAAATGTACGTGAGGAGGTCGTAAGAGGGATAGGGAGGCAAGTGAGTATGTCTTACAATTACAGGATCCGTTAAGGAGGAGAGATGGCAATGATAAGTATCCAAGAGAATATGGAATTAAAACGGATTGCTCAGGCCTTAGAAAGATTGCTTCAGCTTTTAGATGAGGAGAAGAGGAGTGCGATCCAATCAAAGCTGAAGCACAAAATGAATCTTTCGATGGAAATGAGATTATTTCAGCGCATTGTAGCTGTCTATCGAGAGGAAGAGATCATTAAAAGAGAGTGTGCGTTAAAGAGAAAATCATCCTGTCGCCTTTCTAAGCAAATTCAGTTGGTTTTTTTGCGTTTTTTGATGGAGCATAGTTCAGTTATAGAATTTGAACTGGATGGGGGCTTTATTATTGGGAAAAAAGCTGGGAAGGTCATGTTTGCTATTAAACTGTTTCCGCATTTGGGTGGGTACCGTGGGAAAGCTTGGTATAAAATGATTGATAAGGTTGCCAGAGAAGCATGTAAACAATATCAGATTGACAGCGGACAGGTGTACTTGTTTGTATCTTCATTAGTTAATAGCATAGATGTTCGAGATGTAAAAGAGCTAACAGGAAAAAGCTATCGTAGTTCCTCTGACATCCTGTCTATCCAGCATCGATCTATCTTATATGAGTATCTGAGGCTCTATCTGGGGCGTATTACTGGACTGAAGGAACCTGATAACCAGATATATTTTTTGTGTGCTAATATCCATCCGAATATGGTAAGCCTTCAAGTGAAAAACGACGATAGTGATGGAATTGGAATGGAGCAGCAGGATTGGTTAAAGCCTTCTATCGCTGAGTTAATTCATGTAATAGAAAAAAAGAAATAATATAGTTGCATAGAATATTCTATTATGATATCATTTGAAATCGTTGCGCAGTTGCCACACTTATGTAAAGGTAAATTGAATTTTAATCACGCTAAAAAAACTTTTGAAAAAGTGTTGACTTCTAAACAACTGATATGCTATATTATAAAAGTACCACCGAGGAACACGAAATAAGAGGTTGAACGGTGGGGTTAAAATGATCTTTGAAAACTGAACAGTAAAATGTTTGATAGAA
>ENA-UOTW01000006-UOTW01000006.1-synthetic-metagenome-genome-assembly--contig:-NODE-6-length-114600-cov-37.013872_pt1 | contig 114600 bp, 114 predicted proteins | sample MGYA00238141_ERZ746978 | MGnify/ENA primary metagenome ERZ746978 (study PRJEB28755, sample SAMN02352454) | synthetic metagenome | study: EMG produced TPA metagenomics assembly of the Artificial... | reverse complement strand
GCCGTCCAATCCAATGCTTTTGTGAGACGATAAATCATGAGGTTTTTAAACCAAACCATAGTTTGTTCCTTCTTTTTTAAGGTAGAATAAGCAACTTATGTCGTATTTGCGACAAAATAATTCAGTATTGTAACGTAGTTCGAGAGAAAAATATGCAAGCGAAATCAATTTGCTTTATCGGTGGCGGGAATATGGCACAAGCCATTATTTTTGGTTTACTCAAACAAGGCTACCCGGCTAATCAAATCACTGTCAGCGATCCAAATGCGGCAAAACGTCAATGTCTCGCTGAAAAAGGGGTAAATACTGTTGAAGCAAGTCAGACAGATACGCAAGATGCGGTGGAAAAATCAGAGGTTTTACTGCTCGCCGTCAAACCGCAAATGATTGCCGCAGTTTGCCAAGGATTAAGTGCGGTCGATTTTAGCCAAAAATTAGTGATTTCAATTGCAGCAGGGGTTTCAGTAACAAAATTACAATCACGTTTGCCCACCGCAAAGCAAATTGTACGCGTGATGCCTAATACGCCTGCGTTAGTGGCAGAAGGTATGTCAGGCCTATTCGCACAGGACAGCTTGAAACCTGAATACAAACAATTCACACAAGATTTGCTCAATGCGGTGGGAAAAACCTGTTGGGTAACTCAAGAAGCAGATATGCACACCATTACCGCAGGCTCAGGCAGTAGTCCGGCGTATTTTTTCTTATTTATGGAGGCAATGCAACAGGCATTGTGTCAAATGAATATGGACGAAGACACCGCTCGCTTATTAGTGCAACAATCCGCTTTAGGCGCGGCAAAAATGGTGATGGAAAATCCTGACTTACCGATTGCAACATTGCGTGAAAATGTCACGTCAAAAGGTGGTACAACGGCGGCAGCATTACAGGTATTTAATCAACAACAGTTACAACATATCGTCCAGCAGGCGATGCAAGCTTGTGTCGAACGTTCTCAACAAATGGAAAAATTGTTTTAATGAAAATTTCAGCATTTAACTGGCTTGCTTTAAGCTTCTTTGGGTATTTTTGTGCTTATGGCGTGTTCGTGCCTTTCTTTCCTGTCTGGCTAAAATCACAAGCCTATGGGGAAGAGTTAATAGGTTTAGTGATTGCCAGTTCTTATGTCTTTCGCTTTATCGGTGGTATCTTCTTTTCCAGTTTAGTGAAAAAAGCCTCACAATTAATTTATGCCCTACGTTATCTGGCTTGGATAAGCTGTTTGATTGTCTTCAGCATGAGTTTGATGACCCAAAACTTTTGGTTACTGTTTATTGCCATTGCCTTGTTTGCGATGGTCAATGCGGCAGGTATGCCAATCAGTGATACGTTAGCCAGCATCTGGCAACAACAAATCAATCTCGACTATGGCAAAGCACGTTTAATTGGTTCCTTTGCCTTTGTCGTCGGCGTAGTCGTATTTGGTTATGTGATTGGTTTCATTGGCGAACACAATATTGTTTGGATTTTAACCGCACTTTTAGCCCTCTATGCAGTGCTACAAATGACAACACCTATGCCTGCGCCGACAGATCAACAAAGTGCGGTTGAAAATAACATTACCTTTAAAGCGTTACTAAAAAATCAAACAACTTTACGTTTAATTATCGCGATCTCCTTAATTCAAGGTTCTCATGCCACTTACTATGCTTACAGCGTCCTCTATTGGACGAGCTTGGGGATTTCAGTGCAAACAACCAGTTTACTGTGGGGCTTAAGTGTGATCGCGGAAATGTTGCTCTTTTTCTTTTCAACAAAGCTCTTCCGCACATGGAAAGTCAGTGCGTTATTTTACCTCTCTGCGATTGCAACGGTAATTCGTTGGGCGGCGTTGAGCATCGCGACAGACGTTTGGAGCTTAACCTTAATTCAAACCTTACACAGTTTGACTTATGCGGTCAGTCACTATGCCATTATTCGTTATTTTACGACCCAGCCTATTCAGCATATTGCTAAATTACAAGGGCTGTATAATGGGATTTCAGGTTGTGCCGCAGTCGCATTATTAACAGCCTTATCTGGCTTGTTATACCCTGTTTCTCCCACAATTACGTTCCTTGCGATGACAGGTGTTGCAGCTTTGGCATTCGTCGTGATTCCACGTAAAGTCGATGCCTTTTTACTTAAACGGTGCTAAACATGAAAGATTCCGCGTTAATTGAGCTTTTTCTAAATGAAATTTGGATCGAAAAGCAACTCTCGCAAAATACGATTGCCTCTTATCGCTTAGATTTGACTGCACTCACTCAATGGCTAGAAAAACAACAATTAACGCTTATCAATCTGGATGCCATCGACTTACAAACATTTCTAGGTGAACGCTTAAGCCAAGGCTACAAAGCCACCAGCACAGCTCGCCTACTCAGTGCGATGCGAAAATTATTTCAATATTTATACCGTGAAAAATACCGCACAGATGATCCCAGTGCGGTATTAAGTTCTCCCAAATTACCTAGCCGCTTGCCTAAATACCTAACGGAACAACAAGTTACTGATTTACTGAACTCCCCTGATGTCGATATCCCCTTAGAATTACGCGATAAAGCCATGATGGAATTGCTTTATGCAACAGGATTACGGGTCACTGAATTAGTGTCATTGACTATTGAAAACATAAATATTAATCAGGGGATTGTACGGGTTGTTGGTAAAGGAAACAAAGAACGGATTGTTCCCATTGGGGAAGAAGCAACTTATTGGATTCGTCAATTTATGCTATATGGACGTCCTTTTTTATTGCATGGACAAAGCTCAGATGTCGTCTTCCCAAGTAAAAGAGCGGTACAAATGACACGCCAAACCTTTTGGCACCGTATTAAACATTATGCGCTTTTGAGTGAGATTGATATCAATAGCTTATCGCCCCATGTACTGCGTCACGCTTTTGCTACACATTTAGTAAATCATGGTGCGGATTTGCGTGTAGTACAAATGTTACTCGGACACAGCGATTTATCCACAACACAAATTTATACTCACGTTGCTAAAGAGCGTTTAAAACATTTACATGAACGCTACCATCCAAGGGGCTAACATCAAGCATAAAAAAACTGCATCACAAGGATGCAGTTTTAACGTTGGATAACAGGATTAGAAAGAATCTTAGCGTTCATCGGCACGACGCGCTTCGCCTTTATGTTGTAATTTATTTAACTGACGCTCTAATTTTTCTTCTACTTCGTTGACGGCTTTATACATATCTTCTGACTCTGCTTTTGCAAACAAATCGCCAAGCGGGGTACCAATCGATGCCTCAACCGAAAAACCTTTTGGTATTTTGTTTAAAATAAAGTGGGGATTAATTAATTGAGTTTGCCATTTACCTAATTTAGCAAGTCTATCTTCGACGTGAGCACGGATTGCAGGAGTGATTTCCATTTGTTTGCTTGTGATGTTTAGAGTCATAGCATTTACCTCTCTGTTGAAAAGGGGACTTTTTTGTCCCTTGTGTTGAATAATCCTTATCTACAACATAGTCACCTTACACGCAGTTTTCAAGTCTTTTTATCGATTTTTTACGGAAAAATTAAAAAGTATGATCTAAGTAGAAAAATTGTGATTTAGTACTGGATTATTCACTCAAAGTTGATATGATTGAGGGGATTCCATCGTCTCCCCTCTCATCATTTTATACTTATATTTCAACAAATTAAGCAGTTTCATCTGCATCTGTTTGCTGCAATTTCAAACGGGAAAAATACGCTTCCGTTTCACTCACAATGACATGACGTAAACCAATTAACGCCACTAAATTTGGCAGTGCCATCAAACCATTAACAATATCAGCAAGAATCCAAATGACATCTAAATGAATAAATGCGCCACATCCAACTAACACAATGAATATAAAACGATACGCTTTAAGTTTACTCGTACCAACCAAATACACAAAACAACGTTCACCGTAATAGCACCAACCTAAAATTGTGGTAAATGCAAAGAACAACAACCCTACGGTAACAATCGTACCGCCTAAATTAGAGCCCAATCCCGTTGAAAAGGCATGATTGGTTAATGCTGCACCTGCTATCTCTGTCGATTGCCATGCGCCTGTGCTCACTAACACAATACCAGTCATAGAACACACAACAATTGTGTCTAAAAACGTCCCCGTCATCGAAATCAGCCCTTGTCGCACGGGCTCCTTGGTTTGTGCAGCAGCCGCGGCAATAGGTGCACTTCCTAACCCCGATTCATTCGAGAAGATACCACGTGCTACACCTGATTGAATGGCTTTCATCACGGTATAACCTAGCGCACCGCCTAACGCAGCAGTGGGATTAAAAGCACTATAAATAATCAGTCCAATCGCTTGTGGTACCACTTGCCAGTTTATCGCTAAAATAATTAACGAGGTCAACACATAAAGAACTGCCATGAAAGGCACGACATAAGAAGAAACAATCGCGATACGTCTTACGCCCCCCAGGATGATCAGTGCAACTAATGCCGTAATAATGGAGGCAGTTAACGGGATTGGCACGCTAAAGGTATCATGCATAGCATGAGTAATCGCATTAATTTGTGGGAAGGTTCCAATGCCAAAAAATGCAACTAAAATACCAAATAGCGCAAAAAGTTTCGCTAACCATTTGATCCCAAGACCACGCTCAATGTAGTACATTGGACCACCCGCCATAAAACCTTGTTTATCACGAACACGATATTTTACTGCCAACAAACATTCTGCATATTTTGTCGCCATCCCTAATAACGCAACAATCCACATCCAAAAAACCGCACCCGGTCCACCAGCTTGTACCGCGGTTGCCACCCCAACAATATTCCCTGTACCAATCGTCGCCGCTAATGCTGTACAAAGTGCCGCAAAAGAAGACACATCACCTTTTTTAGCGGCGCCCTTTTCTTTTCTAAAGAGATAAGATAATGCACGAGGCAACTGGATAAACTGGATAAAACCTAAACGGAATGTTAAATAAAGCCCTGTACCAGAAAGCAAAAGCAGTAGAGGTGGGCCCCAAATAAAACTATTAATTGATGATAAAGTTGATTCTAATGACATGATAAGATCCTCGTAAAAAATCACAGATTACAAGGAGGCAAAAGCATTTTGCGGAAGAGTTAAAAAAGAGAAAAGCACGCATGTAGCCCATGCATGTAAACATCAAACCGAATATCTTGTTGCCCCTGTCCTTTTGCCTGAGCGTTTGAAAAAACGGAAAAATTAACCGCTCTTTTTGCGCCTTCGGCGGCCGTTTTATCTCTTTTTAATATAACGGCTCTCTCCAAGGGTTCGTCCAGTAACAGTCCCTGCTTATAATCAGCGCCTGAAAGAGTTTACCTCGTCGGCGTAGGGTCAATTCCCTACTCTCCAGCTACCTTCATCCGAACTTACTTTTGTTGAATTTTTCAAAAAAGCACAGCAAATTTTAGCAGATAAATAGTAAAAAACAAGAAATTGATAGGTGTGATTTAAGATAAAAAAGCAGGTGTTATCCTGCTTAGAGGATTTATTTTCGCTGCTCTCGTTTCCATTTGAGTGCAATATAACCACAACTTGGGATCAAATTTAATTGCTTATCATGGACGAAATCTGACAATGCTTGATAGAGTTTATCCGCAATACCTTGTCCTCTCAACACCTCTGATACATAAGTATGGTTCGCATTAATCGTCTTTTCATCCACAAAATAATAGGTTAACTCTGCTATTTTGTTACCCTCATGGTCTAAACAAAAAAATACACCCTGTTGTTCTGTTTGTTGATGTTGAATAAGCATCAATGTGCTCTCCAGTCTTCTTGCTCGTCGTTCATCGCAAAATCTGCACTCTCACAAGGAATCGCTTTTTCCTCGGCTGCCCATTCCCCCAAATCAATTAACTGGCAACGTTTGCAACAAAAAGGGCGGAATGGGCTTTTATCTGACCACTCCACCTGTTTTTGACAAATCGGACAAGGCACACTGAAAATATCGTCTGTCATAAATTTCTCATTACGCATTTTACGCGTTGGCTAACTGTAAATATTGATGGTGTAATTCTAGCACTTTTTGTTTTAAAACAGGTAAATTTCCCTTTAAATCCGCATCATTCTGGATCACGTCATCCGCAAATTGTAATCGTGTTTGTCGATCAACTTGTGAAGCCATAATATGTTGAATGAGCTCAATCGAATTATTATCCCGTTGCATCGCACGCTGTATCTGCGTTTCCGGTTCTACATCAACCACGAGTACACGCTGACAAAAAGCAGTTAAGTTATTCTCGATTAATAAAGGCACCACCCATAATACATAAGGATACGTTTGTATCTGTAATTGGCGCAACATCTCTTCACGAATGGCAGGATGTAATAACTGATTAAGCCAGACTTTATCCTCTGGATGACGAAAAATACGCTCACGTAATTTCGCACGGTTAAGCTCGCCATTTTCGCATAAGATATGCTCACCAAAATGATCGACTATTTTGGCAAGCAGTTCAGATCCTTTTGTAACGATATCTCTCGCCACGACATCTGCATCAATAACAGGTACGCCAAGTGCCATGAATAAATGGGCAATAGTACTTTTACCACTGCCTATACCACCCGTGAGTCCCACAATATATGTCATTGATTTCCCTCTTATTAGATCCAAAGCTTGCTCATCATACTTGGACTATACCAATTAGGCAAGATAACACATAACGCACTGAATATCAGGAAAGGTGCAAAAGGAAGTTGTTTTATTTTCTGTCCTTTAATCCTTAACCCCAAGACATAACCCACCCCCATCACACAAGCGAGAAATAGCCACAAAGGCAACCAAGCAAAGTGTGACATACTCCCTAAACCAAGCATCAGCCAATAATCGCCTTTACCAAGGAGCTCTTTACGATAAATCCCTTTACTCAAATGATAGAGACAATAAAAAGCGAAAAAACCTGTTAATGCACTCTGTAAACTTTGTTCAAGATGAAGAGGACTCACTTCAACATAAGCAGCCACAACGCCGATCCAGAAAAGACAATAGCATAACTGCACTGAAATCAGTTGATATCGCCAATCAATGACAGCAATACAAATAGCAATAGACACATAACTGGCGATGAATACACCTTGATAAGGGATCTCAAATAACCAGTCCATCATCACAAATAAGCAAGCAAAGGCTATAAAAAAGAGCCAATGAGATGCGCAGTGCAAAGGTGCCAAATGACTGTTTCCCTTATTAAAATCAGGTAGATTGGTATCAAATAATGCCTGATATGCTACATAAACATCTTTAGCGACCCAATCACGAAAATGCAGAAGATAATAACGACACCATACTCCCATCAAACCACCAGCTGCTATCAGAAATAATCTCATTACACCAATGCCCCCATATTAAACATCGGTAAATACATACCCAATAAAATGACACCAATAATCGAACCAATCACTAACATTAAACAGGGTTCCAATAATTGTGAAAGTAAATCAAGTTGGTGCTCTAACGTTTGTTGATAACTTTCTGCTATATACTGCAACATTTCGCTTAATCGCCCTGTCTGTTCACCAACATGTAACATCTGTTGTGCCATCTCCGGAAAGATCAATGTCACAGCAAGCACTAACATTGGATAAAACAACATTTTCTGAACTTTGCGTCGTAACCCCAGTGATTGTTGACGTTGTTTCGCTAATTGTGCACAAACAAGCGGTAGTTTCCCTATCGATTCACCAACAGAAATTAATTGGTATTCCTGTTTTGTTAAGTAACGATCTTGTGTAGCTAGCGCGGTTGAAAAAGAAAATCCACTTTCGAGTGAACAGAGTAACTGACGTAACCATTGCGTTAACTCAATATTGCTAGCATGTCGCTGTAATAGCTGCAAACTTTCCTTCAAGGGAACCGATGCTTGTAATAGCATCGCTAATTGCATTAACAGATCACAAATCTCGGTATATTTAGATTGCATAGAAAGCTGCCAATTTCGTTGTAAATGCAGTTGGTGAACGCCCTGAAGTAATAAAGATTGCTGTGCTATCTCTTTACTTTCCGCCACAATAACTCCTTTTTGTATTTGTTGTAATCGATTTATTCCTTTCCAACGAAACATTTTTAATTTTTTCATCATTCACCTAATACACATTGTACTTCATTGTCATCGGTCATGCCTACCATGACTTCCTGCATTACAATTCGTTGTACTATTTGTATTATAGATACAAAGTTCTACCTCGGCACGATAAGGAGCAGCGGCTTGCAATAATTCAGAGATTGCCGCTTTTTTTGTATAATTTTGATAAGATGGCACGGCAATCGTGGCTAAAATCGCAATAATGGCAATGACAATCATTAATTCAATTAGCGTAAACCCTTTTTTAATCGAAAAGAAAATAGATTTTTTCATATAAAACTCCTTTTGTCACATAAACGAAGACACACTAAAATGCTGAATGCCACAACGAGTGGACTGGCATTTTCTCGCCAACGAAGTATGTAATAAAAAGGTTTACTCAGAAAAAAACACAAATTACTTTTTCGATCTTTATCGCAAAACGGATCACTTATGACAAAAAAAGCAAAGCAACATATTCAGCAAGGGTGGCTAAAGGGGGCCAAAAGAGTCCTTTCTCCACATTATGATCAACGTCCAGATCTACATGACATTTCTCTACTTATTATCCACTATATTAGCCTCCCACCAGAGCAATTTGGCGGACACTATATTGATGATTTTTTCCAAGGCAAACTAAATCCTACACAACATCCTTATTTTGAAGAAATTGCAACATTACGTGTTTCTGCACATTGTTTAATCAACCGACAAGGTGAAATTACACAATATGTCAATTTTAATGATAGGGCTTGGCATGCTGGTGTCTCGCAATTCGAAGGAAGAGAAAAATGCAATGATTTTTCTATTGGTATTGAATTAGAAGGAAGTAATACTCAGCCTTTCACTGTCGCGCAATATCAATCATTAATCACTCTCACAAAAGCGATTATGGCAAGTTATCCAGACATTACATTACAACGGATCGTGGGGCATTGCGATGTTGCGCCAGGTCGCAAAATCGATCCGGGTCAATATTTTGACTGGCAGACTTATCTAGAAGCGCTACAAAACCAGTGACCAAAAAACAAACACAAGAAATGACTAATTCATCACAACTAACAGAAAAGCAACATAAAACTTTATCTATTTGATTTATAAGACAATAAATACATATCGCATTGAGCATTAATTAATCAAAATGAGTTACTAAAATGAATTCCTCTATTCAACCACAATTTTATCCACAGAAAACGTGAATAACTTATTTTTCTGACAACAACACGACTACACGTTGTCAAAGTGGAAGAAAATACCGATTTTACTCATCAGTCATGTCAAAAAATCATAAAGAACGCGCGATCTTGTATGTCTCTGTGTAAAAAAGAGAAGCCAAATTGAAACACATCTAACCTATTGATTAATAAAATATTTTACTTATTAACTAACGGTTAACTGTTGTTTATGTGCGGGTTATAAACAACGTTATCCACATTTTGTGAAGACAAGTCATCATAATCTCAAATACATAAAAGAAGAGATTTTGCCAAAAAGCATAAGAAACCTTGTGCTTAATTGGATTATCAGTTGAGAAAATCATGATTATATGAAATAATCGACAGATTATTTTATGATGAATTAAATAGATAGATTAAAGGAGCGCTAGTGTTCGATTTCGATGGCTACCGTCCGAATGTAGGTATTGTCATTTGCAATAGTAAAGGACAAGTACTTTGGGCTAAAAGATACGGACAAAATTCTTGGCAATTTCCTCAAGGCGGCATTAATGACAATGAAAGCGCCGAGCAAGCCATGTATCGGGAATTGTTTGAAGAAGTTGGCTTATCGCCTAAAGATGTCAAAATATTATATATTTCAAAACATTGGTTACGTTATAAATTACCAAAACGTTTGTTACATTACGACAGCAAACCCGTGTGTATCGGTCAAAAACAACGTTGGTTTCTATTGCAGCTGGTTTCCGATGAAAAAAATATCAACATGCAATCCAGTAAATCACCTGAATTTGATGGTTGGCGCTGGGTCAGCTTCTGGTATCCTGTCCGCCAAGTCGTGTCTTTTAAAAAAGAAGTGTATCGTAAAGCAATGAAAGAATTTGCTTCAGTCCTCTTTGATGGGGCGAAAGAAAATCTTTTATTGAGCAAAAGCAATGAAAGTGACCTAAAAGCACGTCATACAACAAAAAAATCCACATTTTTAACCAAGTACTCAAAAAAACATTTTCATAAATCAAGGGGTTGAGTATGTTCACCTTTTTTCTTATATGCCTAGCGGTTGGTGTATTTACGGGCTTTTTAGCTGGTCTTTTTGGTATCGGTGGCGGTCTCGTCATTGTACCTGTACTCGTTTATTTAATGCCTAAATACATTGGTGTGCCGGAGGCGATAGTGATGGCTTGTGCGCTTGGCACGTCTTTTGCCACCATTGTGATTACAAGTTTTTCTTCTGCTCAACGCCATCATAAACTCGGTAATGTTGTATGGGATGTGGTCAAAATACTTGCCCCCGTTATCATGATAACCACCTTTATTTCAGGTTTCTTCATCAGCTACTTGCCCAAAGACATTTCAGCAAGACTCTTTACCTGTTTAGTGATATATCTTGCCATCAAAATGTTTCTTCCCGTTAAACCTAAACCAGTAACCAAAGCGTTAACCAAGACCTCAACCATCATAGCTGGTATCCTTATTGGTATGGCATCTAGCGCAGCCGGAATTGGTGGCGGTGGTTTTATTGTCCCCTTCCTCAACTCAAGAGGCATTGATATGAAAAAAGCGATTGGCTCCTCTGCAGTGTGCGGCAGCTTATTGGCAATTGCGGGCATGCTAAGCTTTATGATTGCAGGTTGGAAAGTAGAAGGGTTGCCAGAATATTCTATGGGCTATGTTTATTTACCTGCGTTAGTAGGCATTACGTTAACTTCTATTTTTACTTCAAAAATTGGTGCAACGGTCACTTCCATATTACCCGTGCCTATTCTTAAGAAAGCTTTTGCGCTTATGCTACTTATCCTAGCTATCAACATGATTCTAAAATAAAGGAATTTTATGCAATCGAGTTATTTTTCATTTCCACAGTTTGATCCCGTCATTTTTGAAATCGGTCCTATCGGTTTACGTTGGTATGGCTTAATGTATTTGCTGGGGTTTCTCTTTGCCCGTTGGCTTGCGGTGAAACGTGCTAACCAAACAGGCAGTGGCTGGACAACAGACCAAGTGGATAGCCTGTTATTTAACGGTTTTATGGGCGTTTTTTTAGGTGGGCGCATTGGTTACGTGTTGTTTTATCAATTCGATTATTTCTTACAAGATCCTGCGTATTTATTCCGTGTTTGGGAAGGCGGTATGTCTTTCCATGGTGGCTTAATTGGTGTGATTTTAGCCATGTTAATCACGGCTAAAATACAAAAACGTGGTTTCTGGCAAACGGCAGATTTTGTGGCACCTTTGATTCCATTTGGCTTAGGTATGGGACGTATTGGCAACTTTATCAATGACGAATTGTGGGGACGTGTCACGGATGTGTCATGGGCAGTATTATTCCCATCAGGCGGATATTTACCACGCCATCCATCACAGCTATACGAAGCGGTATTAGAAGGCATTGTGCTATTCTTTATTTTGAATTGGTATATCAAAAAACCTCGACCAATCGGCGCAACCGCTGGCTTATTCTTACTCGGTTACGGTATTTTCCGTTTTATCGTTGAGTTTTTCCGTGAGCCTGATGCCCAACTAGGCTTATATTTTGGTCAACACATCTCTATGGGACAAATTCTCTCCACACCAATGATTCTAATTGGTGTGGTAATCATGTTAGTGGAATATCAAAGTGCGGGTAAAAAAAGGTAAATTTTATGAAACACTATTTAGAACTTTGCCAACGTATCGTTGATGAAGGTGTTTGGGTTGAAAATGAACGGACTGGAAAACGTTGTCTGACCGTGATTGATGCGGATCTCACCTACGATGTTGCCAATAACCAGTTTCCGCTGATCACTACACGCAAAAGCTATTGGAAAGCGGCGATTGCAGAATTTTTAGGTTATATCCGTGGCTATGACAATGCGGCGGATTTCCGCAAACTCGGCACCAAAACCTGGGATGCCAATGCTAATGAAAACAGTGCATGGCTCAATAATCCGCACCGCAAAGGCACCGATGATATGGGACGTGTTTATGGCGTACAAGGGCGTGCATGGCGCAAACCGAACGGTGAAACAGTCGATCAATTGCGCAAAATCGTCAATAATCTGAGCAAAGAGATTGATGACCGTGGTGAAATCATGACCTTCTTCAACCCGGGGGAATTTGAACTGGGTTGCCTGCGTCCTTGCATGCACACCCACACCTTCTCATTACTCGGTGATACCCTCTATCTCACCAGTTATCAGCGTTCTTGTGATGTGCCACTTGGCTTGAATTTCAACCAAATTCAAGTGTTCACCTTTCTTGCCTTGATGGCGCAAATTACCGGCAAAAAAGCGGGTAAGGCGTACCACAAAATCATCAATGCACACATTTATGAAGATCAACTTGATCTCATGAAAAATGTACAATTAAAACGTGAACCCTTCCCGTTACCACAATTGGAAATTAACCCAGATATCAAAACCCTCGAAGATTTAGAAACTTGGGTGACGATGGACGATTTTAAGGTCACGGGATATCAATGCCACGATGCCATTAAATATCCTTTCTCTGTGTAAGAGGTCGCGTCAAGGTGCAATCTGACACGGATGAAAAGTGGATGCGTCATGCATTACACTTAGCTGATAAAGCAGAGCAATTAGGCGAGATTCCGGTGGGTGCTGTGTTAGTCGATGAGCAGGGGAATCTATTAGGTGAAGGGTGGAATTTATCCATCAGTGAATCCGACCCCACCGCACATGCTGAAATTGTGGCATTACGTCAAGGCGGACAGCGTTTACAAAACTATCGCCTGCTCAACACCACGTTGTATGTCACTTTGGAACCCTGCACCATGTGTGCAGGGGCGATTTTACACAGTCGCATTAAACGTCTGGTGTTTGGTGCTGCGGATTACAAAACCGGCGCCGTGGGTTCACGTTTTCATTTTTTTGATGACTATAAAATGAATCATGCGATAGAAATTACTGCTGGCGTATTGCAAGAAGAATGTAGCCAAAAAATCAGCGCCTTTTTCCAAAAACGCCGAGAACAACAAAAAATCGCTAAACAAAAAAGCCACCTTGAAACATAAGGTGGCGAGTTGTGTTGAAAAGCATCTGCATATCATGCCTTCCTTTTGGTTTATTTCGTTGTCTTGCAAAACTTTTTTAAAATGTACCGCACTTTCCGAGAATAAAGTCCTTCGCTGTAATTGGGCAAAGTGTATTCGTTTCAAATGAAATTGTGTGTAAATAAAAAAGAGCAGAAATATTCTGCTCCTCTTTCTTACATCGCCTAGCAAGCTAAATTAATATTTTACAATATGTCCATAACTTTCCAGAATCGATTTAATATGTTCTAAAGATTCTTTTGTTGGAGGATTGACCTCTTCCAGTTCATATTTTTCACCCATTGCTTCCCATTTGTGTGCGCCCAAACGGTGATAAGGCAATAATTCGACTTTCTCAATGTTTTTCATGTCTTTAATAAAGTGACCCAATAAATGAATATCCTCATCAGCATCGGTATAACCCGGTACGACAACATAACGAATCCAAACAGGCTGATTACGTTTAGCTAGATATTGAGCAAACTCTAAAGTGCGCTTATTTGGTACACCGATTAAGTTTTGGTGAATTTTATCATTCAGTTGTTTGAGATCGAGTAATACAAGATCCGTCACATCTAACAGCTCATCAATCACGTGATCATAATTGCGCACAAAACCGTTGGTATCTAAACAGGTATGAATCCCCTCTTTTTTACAAGCGCTAAACCAATCACGTACAAACTCTGCTTGCAATACCGCTTCGCCACCAGAGGCGGTAACGCCTCCACCAGATGCATTCATAAAGTGGCGATAAGTCACCACTTCTTTCATTAATTCCTCAACAGTAATTTCCTTGCTGGCGTGCAAATCCCACGTATCTCGATTGTGACAGTATTGGCAACGCATTAAGCAACCTTGCATAAATAAAATAAAACGAATACCGGGCCCATCAACAGTACCACAGGATTCGTAAGAATGAATTCTTCCCACAACAGCCATAATCAATCCTTAAACATTTTTTGCTTATTATAATCGAAATTTAGCCGTATTGTTGCGAATTATTCGACTATATTACATTGTCCTCACAACAAAAAAATACTCGGCATTCGCTTAAATAAATGCCGAGTGAGATACGGACTGCAGAAAAGTGTGCTGGCTTTTTTTAGAAGGTAAAACCAATGCCCGCTTGGAGTGTCGTGTTTGAAAGCGCATTTTTACGTCCTAGATCACGACGAAAAGCAAGATTTGCATGGAACCCAGTGCTTATCGGTTTAAAGTGTAAACCCGCAACAATATTTACCCACTGGTTATCTTGCGATGGCAAGACAGTCATAAAAGAACTCCCATTCAAACTCGCTTGGATGGTAGGTAAATCATTGTTCCATTCTTTTATCCAACGTGTCGTGACATAAGGTTGCCAGCTTGCCGCCTGATAACGTAAATCAAAGCCAACACCACTTCTTACACTTTTTTCAGTACGTGCGGCAAATTGCATTTGTGTGATGCCACGGTTTTGCTCACCAAATCCTGCCACATCCGTTTTGGTTTTATTGAGATCCGCAATCAAGGCGATACCTAACGCCTTGAATTTCCATTCATAGCCGGCAAATAACCCCATGCTGAAACTTTCAGCCTCGGTTTCGGCCGATTGTTGGTGAGTCGAATGTCCAATATACGCCACTCTATCTGTTGTCAATGTTGTATTATTCACTTGGAGTACACTTCCCAACCACCAATTATCTGCATCATAACGAAGTGCGGTGCTTAATACGCGATTTTGCGTATTGATATTAATCAGCCCCTGTTGCACATCTTGTTTCTGCTGACTCGCAACAAGCGCTAATTGCCACTGAGGGTTAAATTGGACTTTAGCACCAACATGTAAACTATGCCCCCCTTTTTGTTTCTGATAAGCGGCTAATGTATCAACACTCTGTGCGCTTTGTTGCTGTAAACAATGACGATTACTTTCAGTACGAATAAAATCCAATGCCAGCTCCGTTTGCTGCTGAACGATCTGAGTCAGAATCCCCATGTCCTTTGGCGTCTGTAATACATTAAGAATATAATCTGACATCGCTTTATGTGCAGTTGGTCCTGGGTGGAAACTGTCTGCAAATAAGCGTTGACTGGCAGCTGTTTGATCCTCAGGCTTACATACCGGTTTAGCTGGGTCTGCTGTGCTCTCTTTACAAACGACGGTTGTCGTATTCGTTAAACCATATTCTGCTGGACGGGTCATCATATCTTTTAATAATCCATCAGTGTCAATACGTACAATATTTCCACCCACTTGATTTAACGCTGACGTAATACTGGCATTTAAGAATGTGGTGGCTTGTGCCGCCTGTTCAACAATGGTTTTGTATTCTTTAATTAATGTCTCTGCAATACTTTTTGTATTATAACCAGCTGTGGAAAGTAATAATTTTGTATACCAAGCTCGGCTGTTATAAAAATCTTCCGCTGCTTTTTCTAATGTTTGTACACGGTGTTTTTCAAATTCTTCCAAATTCTTGGTTGGTTGGACTAAAAGTTGTTCAGCCGCCGCTTTAAAATTGGCAACAAAATCCGATTGTTTGATTACCCCATAGGATTTTGCTTGGATTTGTGCGCCGGCTGCTTCACCCAATTTATCGAAAAATTCAGGCGTATAAGTCACGTTTGGGATCGTAGGCGCGATGATCTGATTAACACCAGCCTGTTGTAATGCTCCCCATTGCTGTGCCATCGTTTGTGCCATGGTGTTAATACTGGCTAACACGTAGGCTTGTTTCTCTTCAGGTGTTGTCTTCGTTACTACTGTTGCTAATACTGTCGCCAAATCATTACCGCCTGCCCATAGAATATTTAAAGCTTCTTTTTTGACTGGCGCATGTAAATACTCGTTGATCTGCTTTTCTAGCGCTAAATGAGGTTGTTCGGCTGTTCTAGTATTATGTGCACCAACAATCACCCCACCGCTGTACGCGTAGTTCAAACCACCTTGTGTAGAAGGCATTAATTTTTTCCCAAATGCTTGAGCTAAATATTCATCATAAAGGTGATGATAGCTTCCATCAGCCTTTAAATAAGAGGCTTTCTTATTCCAACCTGTTTGCCCCATATCACTTAAACTATCACCAAACACGACAACATCTTGTGCCAGAGCAGCCGAACTTAGTGAACAAAATAATGCGAATGAAAGTGTATTAATTTTCACAATAATATCCTTCAATTATTCATCGTCAGTCAAAAATTTGCGCCATCATACGTTGATTATAGGAAGATACCTAGCCAGACCACTACTGGTATGAACAGAAGTCAATGTTTAATCACATAAAAAAGCCTCTGTGCTTTCACACAGAGGCTTTTATGTCCATTCACTTACTCAATTACATCGCTTGAGTAAAGGTACGCGTAATCACGTCTTGTTGTTGTTCTTTGGTTAACGAGTTAAAGCGTACTGCATAACCCGAAACACGAATGGTTAATTGTGGATATTTCTCCGGATTTTCCATTGCATCTAACAACATTTCACGGTTCATGACGTTCACGTTTAAGTGTTGTCCGCCTTCAATCGTTGCTTCATGGTGGAAGTAACCGTCCATTAGACCTGCAAGGTTACGTTTTTGTGCTTCGTAATCTTTACCTAAGGCATTTGGTACGATTGAGAAGGTATAAGAAATACCATCTTTCGCATAAGCAAATGGCAATTTCGCAACAGAAGTTAACGATGCCACTGCACCTTTTTGGTCACGGCCGTGCATTGGGTTCGCACCCGGTCCAAATGGTGCACCAGAACGACGACCATCTGGGGTGTTACCTGTTTTCTTACCATAAACCACGTTAGATGTAATAGTAAGTACAGATTGTGTCGGTGTCGCATTACGATAAGTACCCAATTTTTGGATTTTCTTCATAAAGCGTTCAACTAAATCACAAGCGATTTCATCAACACGGTTATCGTTGTTACCGAATTGTGGATATTCGCCTTCAATTTCAAAGTCGATTGCCACATCTTTTGCAATACCAACCACTTCACCCGCTTTATTTTTGATTTCGATATCACCACGAATCGGTTTCACTTTCGCATATTTAATGGCAGATAAAGAGTCCGCTGCGACAGAAAGCCCTGCGATACCACAAGCCATAGTACGGAATACATCACGATCATGAAGCGCCATTAGTGCGGCTTCATACGCGTATTTATCGTGCATAAAGTGAATGATGTTCAATGCAGTAACATATTGTTTCGCTAACCAATCCATAAAGCTGTCTAAGCGCGTCATGACATCATCATAATCTAAGTATTCGCTGGTAATTGGATCAGTTTTCGGTCCGACTTGGTCACCTGATTTCTCATCCACACCGCCATTGATTGCGTATAACAAGGTTTTCGCTAAGTTGGCACGTGCACCGAAGAATTGCATCATTTTACCCACGATCATTGGCGACACGCAGCATGCAATCGCATAGTCATCGTTTTGGAAGTCAGGACGCATTAAGTCATCGTTTTCATATTGAACAGAAGACGTATCGATAGACACTTTTGCCGCATAACGTTTGAAACCTTCTGGTAATTTTTCAGACCAAAGAATCGTTAAGTTTGGCTCTGGTGACGGTCCCATCGTATAAAGGGTGTGTAAAATACGGAAGCTGTTTTTGGTTACTAAAGTACGACCATCTAAGCCCATACCGGCTAAGGTTTCCGTTGCCCACATTGGGTCGCCCGAGAATAATTGATCGTACTCTGGGGTACGTAAGAAACGCACCATACGTAATTTCATAACTAAGTGGTCAATTAATTCTTGTGCTTCTTGTTCTGTAATTTTGCCTGCTTTTAAATCACGCTCAATATAAATATCCAAGAAAGTCGATACACGACCAAATGACATGGCGGCACCGTTTTGTGATTTCACTGCAGCAAGATAAGCAAAGTAAGTCCATTGTACCGCTTCATGTGCGTTAGTCGCTGGACCCGAAATATCGTAACCGTAAGAGGCCGCCATTTCTTTCATTTTGCCTAAAGCACGGTGTTGTTCCGCAATTTCTTCACGTAATTGAATCGTTGCTTGGATATCTTCGCCACGCTCTAGTTTGTCTTGTAATGACGTAAATTGGTTAAATTTATCTTTCATTAAGAAGTCTGCACCATACAGAGCCATACGACGATAGTCACCAATGATACGACCACGACCATAAGCATCCGGAAGCCCTGTGATTACCCCAGATTTACGGCAACGTAAAATATCGGGTGTATAAACATCAAATACACCTTGGTTGTGAGTTTTACGGTATTCAGTAAAGATTTGCTCGACTTCTGGTTTTAGTTCACGGCGATAAACTTTACAAGAACCTTTCACCATGTTGATACCACCAAACGGCATAATCGCACGTTTTAAAGGTGCATCTGTTTGCAAACCAACAATTTTCTCTAAGCTTTTATCAATATAACCCGGCGCATGTGAAGTGATTGTTGACGGCGTATCGCAATCAATGTCATACGGCTCGTGGGTTTTATTTTCCACTTTGATTTTTTCCATCACATCATTCCACAATTTTGTTGTGGCTTCTGTGGCATCGGCTAAGAAAGACTCATCCCCTTCATAAGGTGTATAGTTTTTTTGAATAAAATCGCGTACATTCACTTCTGTTTGCCAGTCGCCACCGGTAAACCCTTCCCAAGCCTTTTGTTGAGTTTCATTTAATTGACTCATACTCAATACCTTCTATTAATTAATGAAAATAAATCTTGTCATCGCTTACATAAAAGTAACATTGTTACTTTTACACCTAAACTGCTTAATGTGGGCGGTTAATGTACCACTGTGTTAATGCGACACAGAGGGCGCCACCAACAATATTCCCTAAGGTCACGGGAATTAAATTTTTTACTACAAAATGATACATATCTAAATCAGCAAATTGCGCGGGATTTAAACTCACAGCTTGCCAAAATTCAGGAGAAGCAAAATGCGCGATCATCATCCCCATTGGGATCATAAACATATTTGCCACACTATGCTCAAAGCCTGATGCCACAAACATCGAAATCGGCAAAATCATGATCACCGCTTTATCTAATAAGGTTTTGCCGGCATAAGTCATCCATACCGCAATACACACCATAATGTTACAAAAAATACCCAATGCAAAGGCTTCTGTCCAAGTGTGATGAATTTTATGTTGGGCTGTTTTTAAAATGGTTAATCCCCATTGCCCGTTGGCAGCCATAATTTGTCCAGCAAACCAAGTAAGCAACACAATGAAAAGTGCGCCGACAAAGTTGCCTCCGTACACCACGAGCCAGTTGCGCAACATTTGGAAAGTAGAGATTCGACCACTGACTCGCGCAACTGCAGTCATCGTTGATGAAGTAAAAAGTTCAGAACCGCACACCACTACCATAATCACCCCAAGGGAGAAAACAATACCACCGACTAATTTTGTAAGTCCCCATGGTGTATCACCATTACCGGTTTGTGTGGTTGCGTAGAAAACGAATGCAATGGCAATAAATGCCCCTGCTGGAATAGCAGAAAAGAAAGAGTAGATTTGTTTTTTTGTGGCTTTATAAACACCGACATCTTCGCCAATCTGTGCCATCTTTGTGGGTGACACCATACAGGTTGACGTTGATTCTTCTGATTTCATCCTCAAATCCCCTTACATGAATATCGTATAATGCCTAATGACGATGAGTCACATAAATCAATAATTTAAAAAAATTTTATTTTTTATAATTTTTGTTAATTATAGGGAGTTTTCGTGCAAAATAAAAGTGCTTTTTTGTTCAAAAAACACCCAAAGCCATTTTTTCTTACGCCAGATCAATTTATTGTTAAAATATTTTAATTTTCAACAAATTAACATTAATTTAAATAACTCATAACAAGATTTTAACAGTCATTTTTTAATCAGTAATAGTTCATTTTTAAAACAGAAAAAAGCTACACTCTAGTGTCCTGAAAAAATTGCCATTTTAGCCATTTTCTGTTAAAACGTGCGTAGATTTTCACATAATGAAAAAGGATAAGTAACATGGCTGAAGAAACGATTTTCAGTAAAATCATTCGTCAAGAAATTCCAGCGAATATTGTTTACCAAGATGAATTGGTCACGGCCTTTCGTGATATTTCACCACAAGCGAAAACTCACATTTTAATTATTCCAAACAAGCTCATTCCTACGGTTAACGACGTTACCGCGCAAGATGAAATCAGTTTAGGTCGCCTTTTTACTGTGGCGGCGAAGCTTGCCAAAGACGAAGGCATTGCAGAAGACGGCTACCGCTTAATTGTGAACTGTAATAAACATGGTGGACAAGAAGTCTTTCATTTGCACATGCACCTCGTGGGTGGTGAACCACTTGGTAGAATGTTGGCAAAATAATGAAAAAACTGACCGCTCTTTTCATCTCAAGCTATCTGCTTGCGGGTTGTGGTTCTCACCAATCCGTGAATCTGCTACATACACATCAGCCTATCTTGAATATTGAGGCGGATGCGCATCAGTTAGTTGAAGCACATGTTTCGCCAACACTCGCTTGGGTTAAAAATAAATATGCTACGCCCATACAATTAACTTACCAAGTATTTTGGTATGACAAACAGGGCGTCAGCCAAGCGCCCCCCCTGTCAGATAACCCATTAGGCTTGCAAGGGTATGAAAAATACATTATTCCGTTAAATAAACCCACTGCAGAAAGCCAAAACTACCGTTTATATCTGCGCTTAAAATAAGGTCTTTTATGTCAACACTATTGATCGATTTACAAGGTCAAGAACTTAGCCAAGAAGAAGTCGAGCTGTTATCACATCCTTTAGTAGCAGGGCTCATTTTATTTACACGGAATTTCCATGATCGCGCCCAAATGCAAGCGCTGATTCAATCGATTCGTCAACGCGTCAAGAAGCCGTTGTTGATTACGGTGGATCAAGAAGGTGGGCGAGTTCAGCGTTTTCGTGAAGGTTTCACCCAACTTCCTGCTATGCAAGCCTTTGCCTGTTTAATTGATGATCCTGTACAACAAACAAACATGGCACAGCAAGCTGGGTGGCAAATGGCAGCAGAAATGACCGCACTTGGTATTGATCTCAGCTTTGCGCCTGTTTTAGATTTAGGACATCAATGTCAAGCCATTGGCGACCGCAGTTTTCATTCACAAGCAGAAATGACACTCAACCTTGCCAGCGCCTTTATTGACGGTATGCATCAAGTGGGAATGGCCGCCACGGGTAAGCATTTTCCGGGTCATGGTCATGTGATTGCAGATTCACATTTAGAAACGCCTTATGATGAACGTCCAAAAAAACAGATCTTTGCGCAAGATATTCAGCCATTCCAGCAGTTGATTCAACAAAATATGCTCGATGCCATCATGCCTGCACATGTGATTTATAGCCAATGCGATCCGCAACCTGCGAGTGGTTCTGCATATTGGTTAAAACAGGTACTACGCCAACAACTTGGCTTTAACGGTGCTATTTTCTCTGATGATCTCGGTATGAAAGGCGCGGGCTTTATGGGGAATTTTGTGCAACGTTGTGAGCAATCTTTGCAGGCGGGTTGTGATTTACTGTTACTGTGTAATGAAAGAGAAGGCGTTATCCAAGTGTTAGATAATTTAAAACTTTCTGAAACAGAACCGCACTTTGCCCTACGTCAACAGCGTTTACAGCAGCTTTTCAAACGTAAAACTATTCGTTGGTCTGAATTGGAAGCCACTTCACGTTGGTTAGAAAATCACAAAATATTGACCGCACTTCAACAACGCTGGCTTGATAACAAAGCCAACAAACATTAATTAATTATGTCATCTCCTTCTACTTCTTTTGCGTTGCCTTGTCAGTATTATCAACGTGGCGATTGTCGTTCTTGTCAATGGCTGGCGACGCCTTACTCAACACAGCTTGAGAAAAAACAGCAACATCTACAACAGCAACTCCAAAAACTGGATTGTACACAAATTCAATGGCAAGCACCTTATACGTCAATACTGCAAGGATTTCGTAATAAAGCCAAAATGGCAGTCAGTGGGATGGTAGAACGACCGATATTAAGTCACCCACAAAGTGAGGCGGACTTAACCGATTGCCCACTCTACCCAGCTCATTTTACAAACATCTTTACGATTTTAAGAGATTTCATTGCACGAGCAGGCTTAGTCCCCTATAACATTCAAAAACAAAAAGGGGAACTGAAATATATTTTGCTAACAGAAAGCCAGCTTGATGGCGGTTTAATGTTACGCTTCGTGCTCCGTTCAGAAAAAAAATTGCCTTTAGTTCAGCGCGAACTGCCCGGGTTATTAGCCAAATTGCCACAACTAAAAGTGGTCAGTTTAAATATTCAACCGCAACATGCCGCCATTTTAGAAGGGGAAAAAGAAATTTTTCTCACGGAACAACACACGCTAGAAGAGTGTTTTAATCAGATTCCGTTATTCATTCGCCCATAAGGCTTTTTCCAAACCAATCCACAAGTAGCACAAGGGCTATATGGCACTGCGCAACATTGGGTACAAGAGCTACCCGTTCACAGGCTATGGGATTTATTTTATGGTGTTGGAGGTTTTGGCTTACATTGTGCACAAGCCTTACAAACCCAATACCCTGATCGCATAATTCAATTAACCGGTATTGAGATTTCCGCCTCAGCCATTGAAGCCGCAACACTCTCGGCACAAAAATTAGTGCTTAAAACAGGTAAAGTTTCAATCTTTAGATGCTAAACATTTCGCCTTAGCACAATCTCCCGCGGCACAAGACGACACACCCGAACTTGTGATCGTTAACCCTCCTCGTCGCGGCATTGGTATAGAACTGGCACAATTTCTCAATCAACTCGCACCGCACTTTATTTTGTATTCCAGTTGTAATGCAGAAACCATGGGAAAAGATGTCCTCCACTTGAGCGATTATCAACTGAAAAAAGTACAGTTATTTGATATGTTCCCACATACTTCTCATTATGAAGTGCTGTGTTTACTGGAACGAAAATAAATGTGTTTATCTGTCTTACAAGACCGATTTTTTAAGGACATAAAAAAACGGTGGAGTCTTCCACCGTTTTTCCTTCAATATCATTCAACAGATTAGTCTAAACGTTTCGATAATGCTAACCAATCCGCTTTAAATTCACGGCGCATATTGTTGATTGCATCAATAATATCGTGGTGAACTAATTGTTCATTTTGAATACCAACACAATAGCCACCTTTACCTTGCATTAATAAATCAACCGCATAAACGCCCATACGTGAACCTAAAATACGGTCAAATGCGCAAGGCGTACCGCCACGTTGAATATGACCTAAAATGGTAGCACGGGTTTCATGTTTCACACGAGATTCAATTTCACGGGCTAATTCATTCACATCACAAATTAACTCAGTAATTGCAATAATGGCATGACGTTTACCTTTGATAATACTGCGCTCAATCTGTTGAATTAACTCTTCACGGTTAAATTCTACTTCCGATGCCACAATATACTCACAACCACCAGCAATACCCGCTGAAATAGCTAAATCACTACAATGACGTCCCATGATTTCAACAATCGAAATACGTTGGTGCGAGCTTGAGGTATCGCGTAAACGGTCAATGGCTTCGACGGCTGTCTGTAACGCGGTTTGATAACCGATAGTGTAGTCTGTCCCTGCCACATCGTTATCAATCGTACCCGGGATACCGACACAAGGGAAACCATGTTCTTCCGTCAGTAATTTTGCCCCCATGTAAGAACCGTCCCCACCAATCACCACAAGTGCATCAATACCATGGGAACGTAAAATTTCAGCACATTTAGCGCGAACCGCAGGATCTTTAAATTCAGGAAAACGCGCCGATCCTAAAAAAGTACCGCCGCGGTTAATAATGTCGGAAACACTATAACGGGTCATTTGTTTCACTTTATTATGATATAACCCATAATAGCCTTCATAAATACCGTATACTTCTAATCCTGCCGCAAGTGCTGAACGAACCACGCCGCGAATGGCGGCATTCATGCCCGGTGCGTCACCACCACTGGTTAATACTGCTATTTTTTTTATCATATATTAAACCTTCTAAATAAAAATGAATCCAAAATCGTCGCTAAGATTACACTATTCATATAAACTGCTCTAGCAAAATTTATGAAAAATTCTACTGCATTTGATCTAGCTTAGCATTTTCTAATTTTTCGGCTTGTACTACGCTTGTTGGCTCATGATGAATCACGATATCGACTCGTGCAAACGCCTGACGAAGTCGTTGTTCAAGTTGTTCAGTAATATCGTGTGCTTCTAAAAAAGACAAATGATCATCGAGCTCTAAATCAAACTGGACAAAGCGAATAGCACCTGACTGACGAGTACGCAAATCATGAAACCCTAAAATACGTTTATCTGACAAAATGATTTGTTCGATTTGACGAATTTCTGCTTCGGGTAACGCTCGATCCAACAGTAATTGTACCGCTTCAAATAACATTTTTAGTGCACTGACCAAAATATAAACCGCAATGATAATTGCCCCAATTGCATCCGCCAGAATAAAATCAAACGCAGTGAACACGAGAGAAATTAAAATTGCTACATTCATGTAGATATCAGTTTGGTAATGTAAACGATCCGCTTTAATCGCCGGACTACCCGTTTTATGAATAATGCGGCTTTGGTAATACACTAACGCGGAAGTGATCACAATCGAAAACCAAATGACGGCAATCCCTAGAGTTTGATTGGTTAACGGTTGAGGATCATTAAAACGATGAATCCCTTGCAGGAGGAGAAAAACCGCGGAGCCAGAGATAAAGGCGCTTTGAATCAATGAAGCAAGAGATTCCGCCTTACCATGACCAAATGAGTGATTATCATCTGCTGGCATTAAGGCAAAACGTAAAATTAGCATATTTAAAAAGGAAGCCGCTAAGTCCAAGGTGGAATCAACAATAGATGCCAACATGCTCACAGAGCCTGTTTCCCACCACGCAAATCCCTTCACAAGAATCAACATTAAAGCAGTATAGATCGCGCAATTTGCCGCTTTTTTCACTTGTGAAGAATAGCTTTTTTCTTCCATCTATGCACACATCCATTGCCAAGCCACTTGTTTAATGTGCTTCATTTCTTTCTCTACTACATACTTTTTCAAATAACGAATCACTTTTTCATTTTTCATATGGCGCAATTTTTTGCTTTTCAGAATTTTTAATGAATATTGGTATTGCACAAATCCACAGCCCGCAATGCCTTTTCCTTTTGCCACATCGACTTGCCAATCATTATTTTTCACTGTCGGTTCATAGATGACAAAAGAATATAGGGTTTCCTGTTGTTGCTGTAATTTAAAATGTTTGACCCCAGTATTTTTATAGACACGTTGACGCAATGCGACACGATCATCTAAGCTGACTTGCATGGGATTACGATCAAATAACAATTCCACTGCACTTTTCCAATTTTCCACACTTTCCCCTTCTTCTAAATAAAAGAAACGAGCAAGATTCCCCAAATCTTGTTGCGTGGCTAAAGTATAGGTGTGTTGATTATGGGTAATCTGCTGCGGTGCCACTAATTGCGGTTTGCTGACACAGCCTGAAAGTAACAGCCCAATCAGTGCAGTTAATATGAAGAGAATTTTTTGCATACTATTCCGCCACATCACGTTTAAATACGAACTCAGTTTCATTTGAACTTGTTGGATCAAACCAATACCCGCCTAAATCAAACCCTTTTAATTGTTCCACCTCGCTTAAACGATTTTGAATAATATAGCGACACATTAAACCGCGTGCTTTTTTGGCATAGAAACTGATGACTTTGTATTTGCCATTTTTATTATCTAAAAACACAGGCTTAATGATCCTTGCATTCAATTGGCTTTCTTTTACTGATTTATAATATTCATCCGAGGCTAAATTCACTAAAACATTATCGCCCTGTGCCTCGATCGCTTGCTGTAAAGTATCGGTAATCACATTTCCCCAAAAAGCATAAAGATCTTTCCCTTTGCTATTCACCAGTTTTGTCCCCATTTCCAAACGGTAAGGTTGCATGAGATCAAGTGGCTTTAATAAACCATACAAGCCGGACAACATACGTAAATGTTGTTGGGCAAATAACACATCCTGCTGCGATAAACTTTCAACGTCTAATCCGGTATATACATCGCCTTTAAACGCATAAATTGCCGCGCGAGAGTTTTGTTCCGTATGCGCTTTTTGCCACTCTGCAAAGCGGGCAAAATTTAAGCCAGCTAACTTGTCGCTAATCGACATCAACGAGCCGATCTCCGCAGGCGAAAGCTGACGGCAGACATCAATTAATTGGGCGCTATACTCTGTTAACTGCGGTTGAGAAAATTCAAATTTTGGTACCGCACTTTCAAAATCTAAGGTTTTGGCTGGAGAAATAATGGCTAACATAATGTTCTTTCCTGAATAACGTTGAGATTAAAGCGAAGCTAATTGCCATTGAATTGGCGATAGCCCTTGCGCCATTAGATAGGCATTGGTTTTGGAAAAATGACGACAACCTAAAAAACCACGATGGGCAGAGAGTGGCGAAGGATGTGGCGCAGTGAAGACGCAATGTTTTTGCCGATCAATAAATTGCCCTTTTTTCTGTGCATGGCTCCCCCAAAGCAAAAACACCAACTTCTCACGTTGTGCATTTAAGGCTGCTATCACACGATCAGTAAAGGTTTCCCAACCAAAACTAGCATGCGAATGCGCCTTGCCTTGTTCTACCGTTAACACAGTATTTAACAGCAAAACCCCTTGTTCCGCCCAAGGCACTAAGTAGCCATGATTGGGGATCTGAAAGCCTTCAATATCTTGTGTTAATTCTTTATACATATTCATCAAGGAAGGCGGTGGTACCACACCCGGTTTAACAGAAAACGCCAACCCATGTGCTTGATTGGGACCATGATAAGGATCTTGACCAATAATCACCACTTTTACAGCTTCAAATTCAGTCAACTGAAAAGCACTAAACACCTCTTGCGGGGGAGGATAGACAATTTTACCTGATGCTCTAGCCTGATGAACCTGATCTAAAATATGTTTAAAATAAGGTTGTGTTTTCTCAGTACCAATCACATCTTTCCACGTCTTCATTTTTTCCTCCAATTGTTGAGTTTCCGATTATAAAGAACTTCCTATAAAATTGACAGTTATTGCATGCAGATTGTTAAATAAATGTTTATTTATTGTTAAATAAAAGGTGTTTGAAATCATAGCGTTACAATATTTATTGATCTAAATCAAAATTTAAAAATTAACCTATAAAAACCCTTTGTTCTAGGTCAAAACGATTTGAAATCATCAAAATTTTTGATAAAATTCTGACCAATTTACACTGATTAACAAATCGCCAACTTAGGAGGCAAACAATGATTAAAGGTATTCAAATTACCCAAGCGGCTAATGACAATTTATTAAACTCATTTTGGTTATTAGATAGCGAAAAAGGTGAAGCGCGTTGTTTATGTGCTAAAGGTGACTTCGTTGAAGATCAAATCGTTGCAGTAAGTGAATTAGGTCAAATCGAATATCGCGAATTACCGGTTGATATCGCCCCAACAGTCAAAGTAGAAGGTGGTCAACACTTAAACGTTAACGTATTACGCCGCGAAACCTTAGAAGATGCGGTCAATAACCCAGAAAAATACCCACAATTAACAATCCGTGTTTCAGGTTACGCTGTACGTTTCAACTCATTAACACCTGAACAACAACGTGATGTGATTACTCGTACATTCACACAAAGTCTATAATTGACATCCATTTGCCCCTTGAAAAAACACCTCGAGATAAAAACGAGGTGTTTTTGTTTTTGCACAGCTATTTCTGTGCCCTCACTTGACTTCATAAAGAACAGTGCTTGAGATAAAAAATTTACACCAATTTCAGTGCGCGTTTACGCTATTGCTAGCGAATTCATCAATATTCAGGTAAAATCTGGCAGTTTAACTTTATCCAATTTTTATACATAAATTGATTTTCATATGAAGAATATACGTAACTTTTCTATTATTGCACACATTGACCACGGTAAATCGACACTCTCTGACCGCCTTATTCAAACTTGCGGTGGCTTATCTGATCGTGAAATGGAAGCCCAAGTGTTGGATTCCATGGATCTTGAACGTGAACGTGGGATTACGATCAAAGCACAAAGTGTGACCTTAAACTACAAAGCGAAAGATGGCGAAACCTATCAATTAAATTTCATCGATACGCCAGGTCACGTTGACTTCTCTTATGAAGTATCGCGTTCTTTAGCCGCTTGTGAAGGCGCATTATTAGTGGTGGATGCGGGACAAGGTGTCGAGGCACAAACTTTAGCTAACTGCTATACCGCAATTGAAATGAATTTGGAAGTGGTGCCGATTTTAAACAAAATCGACTTGCCCGCGGCAGATCCTGAACGCGTAGCAGAAGAAATTGAAGACATTGTCGGTATTGACGCGATGGAAGCGGTGCGCTGTTCAGCAAAAACCGGTGTGGGTATTGAAGATGTGTTGGAAGAAATTGTGCATAAAATCCCTGCACCAGAAGGGGATCCGAATGCACCATTACAAGCCTTGATTATCGACTCGTGGTTTGATAACTACTTAGGCGTAGTATCTTTAGTGCGCATTAAAAACGGCACATTACGCAAAGGTGATAAAATCAAAGTGATGTCTACGGGGCAATCTTACAATGTGGATCGTCTTGGTATTTTCACCCCAAAACAAGTCGATACCACCATTTTAAATTGTGGTGAAGTGGGTTGGGTGGTGTGCGCCATTAAAGATATTTTAGGGGCACCCGTGGGTGATACGCTTACTTCGCACAACAATCCAGCTTCTTCTGTCCTGCCGGGTTTTAAGAAAGTTAAGCCACAGGTGTATGCCGGTTTATTCCCAATTAGTTCTGATGATTATGAAGCATTCCGTGATGCGCTCGGTAAACTTAGTCTAAACGATGCGTCATTATTCTATGAACCTGAAAACTCCACCGCACTTGGTTTCGGTTTCCGTTGTGGTTTCTTAGGACTTCTCCACATGGAGATTATTCAAGAGCGTTTAGAGCGCGAATACGATCTTGATCTGATTACCACAGCACCGACAGTAGTGTATGAAGTAGAAAAAACCGACGGTGAAGTGATTTATGTGGATAGCCCATCAAAATTACCGCCACTCAACAACATTACGGAGATTCGTGAACCGATTGCAGAATGTAACATGCTGTTACCACAAACCTATTTAGGTAACGTCATTACGCTCTGTGTAGAAAAACGCGGTGTACAAACCAATATGGTTTACCATGGTAACCAAGTGGCATTGACCTATGAAATCCCAATGGGCGAAGTGGTACTGGATTTCTTCGACCGCTTAAAATCGACTTCTCGTGGTTATGCTTCCTTAGATTATGGTTTCAAACGTTTCCAAGCCGCCGATATGGTACGTGTCGACATTATGATCAATGGTGAGCGTGTCGATGCGTTAGCGTTAATCGTGCATAAAGATAATGCACCTTATCGTGGTCGTGAATTAGTGGAAAAAATGCGTGAGCTCATTCCACGTCAACAATTTGATATTGCGATTCAAGCGGCGATTGGTAACCACATTATTGCCCGTTCTACCGTCAAACAATTACGTAAAAACGTATTAGCAAAATGTTATGGTGGTGACGTTAGCCGTAAGAAAAAACTCTTACAGAAACAAAAAGAAGGTAAAAAACGCATGAAGTCTTTGGGTAACGTCGAAGTACCACAAGAAGCCTTCTTAGCGATTTTACATGTCGGAAAAGACAAATAAGGAACATCAGGAAATACTATGTCTAACTTCTTCCTCATTCTATTGTTAGTAGCAGGGTTCGGTGTCTGGAAAGTATTAGATTATTTTGCCTTACCTAACACGTTTTCCATCTTGCTTATTCTCTTGACCGTCATTTCTGGCGCCTTGTGGTGCTATTACCGTTTTACGGTCCAACCACAGCGCGCAAGACAAATTGCGCGTGCAGAACAACGTTCTGGCAAAGCACTCAGCGATGAAGAAAAGACTAAAATTGAACCCATCTCAGAAGGCGGAGAGTTTTTATCTTCACTGTTTCCGGTTCTCGCCTTTGTGTTAATTTTACGTTCCTTTTTGTTTGAACCCTTTCAAATTCCATCTTCATCAATGGAACCAACATTGCGTATTGGTGACTTTTTGGTAGTAAAAAAATACGCATACGGGATTAAAGATCCTGTGTTCCAAAACACGATAATTGAAACTGGCAAACCTGAACGTGGCGATATTATTGTGTTTAAAGCCCCGTTACAACCTAGCGTAGATTATATTAAACGTGTTGTCGGCGCACCGGGCGATAAAGTGCAATACAACGAATACACGCGTCAATTAACTTTAACCTATGCGAAAGATGGTCAAGAATGTCACAGTGACTGTGAAACAAAAATTTTTAGCTATACTGAGCCTAAAGAAAATCCAGACTTTCAGTTTCTGATTGGACGTGATCATAAAGGTGAATATCTATATGGTCCTTCGCCGTTAGAAACCACCGAAACAGGCGATGTGTCTCACCAAATTCACTGGTATCCTGAACCAATTTCAGAAGGTTTTCGTTATAAAGCCTACCGTTCACAAAGCAATTATGTGACAGAATGGGTCGTACCAGAAGGGCATTATTTTGTGATGGGCGACAATCGTAATAACAGTGAAGACAGCCGTTTTTGGGGCTTTGTCCCAGAGAAAAACATTGTGGGGAAAGCCACATATATTTGGTTGAGTTTAGATAAGAAACAAGATCAATGGCCAACAGGCGTCCGTTTTGAACGCTTTTTTACAGAAATTAAGTAATAAGTAATGACTCAAAATTTAGAACGTTTACAACGCCAGATTGGTTATCAATTTAACCAACCAGCGTTGCTTAAACAAGCATTAACACACCGCAGTGCCGCGGTTAAGCACAACGAGCGTCTTGAGTTTCTCGGCGATGCCATTTTAAATTTCATCATTGCTGAAGCACTCTATCACCAGTTTCCCAAATGTAATGAAGGGGAATTAAGTCGTATGCGAGCCACGCTAGTACGTGAGCCAACGCTCGCGTCATTAGCTCGCCAATTTGAATTGGGGGATTATTTATCGCTCGGACCGGGCGAATTAAAAAGCGGCGGTTTTCGTCGCGAGTCGATTCTAGCTGACTGTGTGGAAGCCATTATTGGCGCTATCTCTTTAGATAGTGACTTAGCCACTACCACGAAAATCGTACAACATTGGTACCAAGCACAGCTCAAACAAATCCAACCGGGTGACAATCAAAAAGACCCCAAAACACGCTTACAGGAATATTTACAGGGTAAACGTCTTCCTCTCCCAACTTACAATGTGGTTGAAATCAAAGGTGAAGCCCATTGCCAAACGTTTACTGTCGAATGTTACGTGAAAAATATTGACCGCACTTTTATGGGAAGCGGTGCAAGTCGCCGTAAAGCGGAACAAGCTGCGGCAGAAAAAATTTTACAAGAATTGGAAAACAAATGAACGAAATCAACCTAGCGGACAACGCTAAAACTTACTGTGGTTTCATTGCCATCGTAGGACGCCCTAATGTTGGGAAATCGACGCTATTAAATAAAATCTTAGGTCAGAAAATCTCCATTACCTCACGTAAAGCTCAAACTACGCGTCATCGTATTGTGGGGATTCATACTGAAGGACCTTATCAAGCGGTATATGTGGATACACCAGGACTACATATTGAAGAAAAACGTGCGATTAACCGTTTAATGAACCGTGCCGCAAGTAGTGCGATAGGCGACGTGGATCTGATTATTTTCGTGGTCGATGGTACCCATTGGAATGACGATGATGAAATGGTACTCAATAAACTGCGTGCTGCCAAAGCACCTGTGGTACTAGCCATCAATAAAATTGACAACATCAAAAACAAAGAAGACATGTTGCCATTTATTACCGAACTGACCAGTAAATTTGACTTCGCCCACGTGGTCCCAATTTCGGCACAAGGGGGCAAAAATGTCGCAGAATTAGAAAAAATTGTGCGTGAATCTTTACATGAAGGTACGCATCATTTCCCTGAAGAATACGTGACTGATCGTTCACAACGCTTTATGGCATCCGAAATCATCCGTGAAAAACTCATGCGTTTTACCGGTGATGAATTACCTTATTCTGTTACCGTAGAAATTGAACAATTTAAATTGAACGAACGCGGCACTTACGAAATCAATGGATTAATTCTAGTTGAACGTGAAGGTCAGAAAAAAATGGTGATCGGCAATAAAGGGCAAAAAATCAAACAAATTGGTATTGAAGCGCGTGCCGATATGGAACGCTTGTTTGATAATAAAGTCCACCTTGAGCTGTGGGTAAAAGTTAAATCAGGTTGGGCGGATGATGAACGCGCCTTACGTAGCTTAGGTTATATGGACGAATAACTAAGTTTCCGACCTTGTGTAAAAGAGTGGTAAAGCCACTCTTTTTTATTGTTTCTACACGATAAAAAAAACCGCGAATGCCTTTGCACTCGCGGTATATATTACAAATTGAAGTGATAAGTGCGGTCAAAATCAAAATTTTTTCTGATTTAACCGCACTTTAGCGCACTTACTTGGTTTCTGCGTGATAATTCACTACATTAAAGAAGCGTTTACCTTCTTTTTTACCCGCATAACCACTCTTCTCCCAAAATGCTTCTTTGAGCCAACTTTCAAATTTTTGATGGCTTGGGAACGTCATTTCGCCGAAGTTTGGATCGAAAAATACGACTTTTTCGCCTTGAACAAGCGCCGACACAGTATGTGAACCGCCTTCAAGATTAATCGAGATCTTCTTCGCGCCAGCAGTATCGCTACCCGTATCTAAAATCGCTTTGGTCAATGCGGAAATATCGCTTTTCGATACCGTACCCGCCACTTCATCACGACGGCTCAAATCACCGACTTTTTGTCTTTTAGCTGCATTGTGACATACTATACAATATCTTGTTTTAATTTTGCTTGTTTTGTTCTTGGGTTAAGCTTCCCCCTATTTTCTAACCAAGATCTTCCGCTTCGACATAAGAGTTGTCGATCAATCTTTTGACTAAATCGACATTGCTTAGGTTATCTTTTTTTCGCCAGCTGATTATCGATTTTTTTCTCAATACTGCGCGTAATCAATTAGTGATAAAGAACGATAAGTTGATTCATCAATCGACAGCTTGTGCTTGGCAATATGGATACCCACATGACGTTTCTCCCTTGCGGCATAACGTTCTGCCCAAATTACCTCTGGGGCAACGCCTATCGCTTCAGCAATAATTCGCTCACCTTTTGGATAGCTCACTCTCAACGCATTTTTTAATGTAGAAGGAGCTAGACCAGCTTGTTTTGAAAGAAATTCAAGAGTGAGATTTCTTTCGTGCAGCTCATAAACAATCTTTTTGCTACTCCAATTTCTCTTCACTATTTACCTCTCTTTGCTTTTGTGCGATATTTTCTAATTACCTTTTAGTGCAACCTTTCAAGGTTACACTTTGATTTAATCTAAGCTTATATCAAGATTAAATCTAAAGTCAACACAGATTAAATCAAAATTTAAAAAATAATTTTTATTTTTCTTTAATTTCTTTATAAATCAATATGTTGTTTTTTTTTTGATTTAATCCAATTTTAGCAAATAGATCAAATCTAAGAGGTTTGAAATGATCCAAGAATGGTATGAAATAAAGGATTTAATTGGAGTTGAGGGATTGCCTACAACAGTACAAGGGTTAACTAAAAAAGCAAAATTAGAAAATTGGCAACGTCGTCGCATTACTGGCATTAAAGGTAAAGCATTTGAATATTATGTCGGTGATATGCCATTAGCAGTACAGCAGGTTCTAGGATTTAAGACTGACGAAACAAATCCCCAACCCTTGCTAAGTGAAAGAATTGACCACATTATGGCGGTAATTAATTCACTGGAAGCAAAGGTTAAGGAATTAGAGGAACCCACACTTGATAGCCTAACAGATACTTTAGATCAAGCAGAAAAACGGCTTGTGCGCTGGTTTAGACAATGTAATAAAGATAGACAGGCGATGTTACTTTCATCGGCTGAAGTGTTAGCAGATATGTCATTGAAGGAACAAAAATAGAACTCGGAGCCACTTGAGAAGTGTGAAGTAGCTTAAAGGTTTTTAAAAATAAATAACCCTAGCAAATCCTTTCTATGAATTTGCATAATACCTCGATGATAAAAAGAATTATAAAGTAATGTCAAGATAGGTAAATTAATTTTGTGAACTATGCTTAAAATCAATTTAAACTGCATTTAAATTTAGTTTTTAATTTCTCACTTTACGCGGTTGAATTTGAGTTTTCTCAGAATTTTTCCCATTTCATTATTTTTCTTTTTTCTTGATATAAAAAAGGGGCTTACTCTATATAAAGCCCCGTCTTATCTGGTTTTGAACAACTTATTCCCGTTTATTACAACAAAATCCCTATCTCTTTTTATATTTCTCACTTTAACAGGATACAATCAATCGGCATAAGAAAAACTGCCTTTTACTTTATCTAACCATGCTGTTGGTGAATCCCATTGCCCACGTAAATCAAATCGTCTTGAATGTAATCTAACCCAAGGACCACCATGTGAATGATCATGCTCATGACCAAATGGGTGATCATGGCTATGGGAAGGATCGTTATCAATACCACCAATACATCCATCTAAGTGTGCAAACACAATATCTGTATCATCTGCTAAATGTGGATAAGGTGTCAGATATCCTTTACCAAGCTCAGGTCTTGCCGCTTCATCAACCACATGGCTTTTACAGCGATCATATTTATGATTATGACCAGGCAAACCATAGCGATCGCGTCGTTCACTATAAGATACCCCTAGATAAGATTGATCCTTAATCCAAGAAACACCAATGGTTCCCACTTGTGAGCGGTTATGACTGTCTGGCAAATAACGAATCGTTTCACCACCTGATTTGAAAGCTGGTACACGATAATGAGTCGAATAACGTTTTAAGCCTTCCAAACGTAAGGCAAGATGAGGATGTAATCTAAAAGTGATCCCTGCGGTTCCAGTACTTTCCTGACTTGCTGTATCAAAACGGGTGAAAGTTTCACCTTCATAGCCCTTTTCAGGTACAGCTGTTGGAATACGTTTGTCCACGACATTCACCACACCGGCGGCAGAAGCACTAGAATATAACAAAGTGGAGGCACCACGTACTAATTCTACTTGTTCGGCTAATAAGCTATCGGCGGCAACAGCATGATCCGGCGAAATCGCTGACATATCCACGACATCTAAGCCATTTTGCAAAATTTTAATACGTACACCTTCTTGTCCTCGGATAATTGGCGCACTTGCCCCACCACCAAAAGGGTTGGAATGCACACCTAATTCACCTGCTAAGGCATTGCCTAAGGTGGCAGATTGTTTTTGCAGCCGTTCTTTTTTAATCACCTGATTGGAAATCGCTTGATAATGCTCTATCGCTGAACCAGCTAAGTGCGGTTGTGCACCACTGACTACAATTTCATCAAGCATTTCCGTTTGAGCATAAATCACATGAGTAAAAGCGACGGCACTTCAAGGTAATAAATAAGTTATTTGTTTAATTAATTTATTTGTAACCACTTTTGTTTCCACATCTTTTTTCAAATAAAAAAATAAGGTGCTAAGATTAAACATGAAAATGTTATTTTGCAACAAAAAAATCCATTTTTTGTATAAAATGTTGACCATATCTTTTTTATTAGAAAATATCTTATCCGCTTATTCCTTCTCCGTTATATCAGCTTGATATCCGCAGCTCTCTTCCTCTCATAACCAATAAACATGCCACCTCTCCCAAGCAAGACATCGCCAATACTGGTACTTAACATGACTTCTTACTCATGCACATAATTTGGTAAAGAAAGGCTATCTAAAAAATACACTTTCACTTAGAATGTAAGCGTATTGTCAGCATTGAACTCAATATGGGAGGAAACATGACATTAACGAGTGAAATTTTGCTCACAATAAAATTGCAACAGCAATTATTTGTTGATCCAAAAAGAATTCGCTTATTAAAAGAAATTCAGAAATGTGGTTCCATTAACCAAGCTGCTAAAAATGCCAAAGTCAGCTACAAAAGTGCATGGGATCATTTAGCCGCCATGAATGAAATCAGCCCCAAACCTTTACTTGAACGTAATGTGGGGGGAAAAAATGGCGGTGGTACCGAATTAACGGTGTATGCACAACGTTTATTACAGCTGTATGATTTGCTCGAACATACTCAACAAAAAGCCTTTCATATCTTGCAAGATGAAAACTTACCTTTAGATAGCGTACTGCATGCGACTGCCCGCTTTTCCTTACAAAGTAGTGCGAGAAACCAATTCTTTGGAGATATTGTTGCACTACGCCATGAAAATATCCATTGCTTTGTGGCGATTCAAATTAAAGGATTAGCACAGCCATTAACCGTTTCGATCACAGAAAAAAGTGCGCAGCGTCTGAAACTCACGTTAGGCAAAGAAGTGATGATGATGATCAAAGCACCGTGGGTCAAAGTACATCGTGAAACACCAGAGGGAGTCAACACCTTCTTGGTCAATGTAAAAGAAATCACGGATAAAGGAGATGTGGAAGAAGTCATTTTAACCTCTATCAACAAACACGCTGATGAAGATGTGGAATTTTGTGCCACACTCAATAAAGCAGAAAATTTGAAACCAGATGAACAAATTTGGATCAGTATTGATCCCGAACAAGTGATCTTAGCAACATTGTATTAAATACAAAAAATAAGGGGATATATATCCCCTTAACTGTACAAATTAAAGTGTAATTTCATCAATAGGTTTACCAAAACTGGGAATAAATACCTCAATAAAATAGCGCATTTCATCACTATGCCAGATTTTCATTAATGTCTCTAGACGTGCCTTGGCCGCTTTAAATTCTTGATTGCCATTTTCTAATTCAAATTGCGCTTTGACATAAGCACAAATAAGATCTGCTTGCTTGACGACATGCTTTTCTTGCGCAGAAAACTGGGTTGAATCAAGGTAAGGGGCAAAATCAGCTTGTAACTCTTTGGGTAATAACGCCAATAAATGAGCTTCTGCGGCATTTTCAATTTCTTTATATGCTTGTGTAATTTTGGGGTTGAAATATTTAATGGGGGTAGGTAAATCACCAGTAAAAATTTCTGAGGTATCATGATACATCGCCATCACAGCAATACGATCAGGATTTAAATGACCTTGATAAAATTTATTTTTAATGACAGCCAAAGCATGTGCTACAAAAGCAACTTGTAGGCTATGTTCTGCCAAATTTTCCTTTTCAATATTACGCATTAAAGACCAACGTTGGATCAAACGTAAGCGATCTAAACAAGCAAAAAAATGACTTATTTTAATAACGGCTTGCACAACAACTCTCTTCTTGTTTTTAATTTAACGGATATTCTTCGATGATCACAGGAAGTTCAATAATTTTTCCTAAACGAGAAATGACCACATTCAATCGGGTATTAGGTCGCGTATTGCTGATCACTTGCATCATTTGCGCGGGTGAAATAGCATCAACATCACCCACTTTTAAAATAATATCGCCTGCTTTCACACCAGCCTTACCTGCTGGTCCCTCTGGATTAACATTGGTAATCAAAATCCCTTTTTCCAAATGGGCACCTTGACCATTATTAAATAAAATATCACTTTGTACACCAAAGTAACCACGAATGACTCGTCCATCACGAATAATTTTTTTCATCACATCATTCGCCAATTCAATCGGGATTGCAAAATTTAGCCCTTCGGCAATTTCACCGGCGGTTTTACCAATACTTAGGGTATTGATACCTATTAATTCTCCTACGCTATTAATTAACGCGCCACCTGAATTGCCACGGTTAATCGAAGCATCCGTTTGAATAAAGTTTTGTCGCCCAACAGAATCCCCCACCGCATTACGTCCAATTGCACTAATAATCCCTTGCGAAACGCTTTGCCCCAAGTTATAGGGATTCCCAATCGCCAACGCCACATCACCAACATGCATTTGTCGGTGCGGATTTTGTGGAATCGTCGATAAATTATCCGCACGAATTTTAAGAACAGCGAGATCCGTCAAAGTATCAGAACCAATTAAACTGGCATCGAAAAGTTGCCCATTTTGTAATGCGACCACAATTTGATCGGCGTTTTGAATAACATGTTTATTTGTCAAAATATAACCATCTTTTGACATAATCACGCCTGATCCTAAATTGCCCACTTCTAATTGCTCGGCACTATTCGCCGAAAAAGAACGATTATAGACATTCACTACAGCTAGGGAGGCAACTCGTACAGCGTCTTTAAAGCTCATCGGTTCTGGTGCTTTGAGTAAGCTAAATCGGTTAACGTGTGAAAATACCAGAATCACTGCGGCACACACTAACCCAATCATCACTGAATGAAAAAGTTTTTTGATCATGTTGGCTCCGTAATTCGTGGGTGGTAAATCGTTTTCAGATCATCGCCGAGTTTCTCAATGGAATGCAATTGCCATAAACTTGCCTCAGCCAAGGTGCTTAAATGAGGTAATTTACATAATCCTCGTGCGGCATCACCTAATAATTTCGGTGCAATATAAATGATCAATTCATCCACTAATCTTGCCTCAATTAATGCTCCAGCCAATGTCGCACCCGCTTCAATCCAAAGCGTATTGATTTGACGTTGTCCTAATTCTGCCATTAAATCAGCTAAAGCATTGGCAGAAGCGGAAAGCTGTATTTGTTCGCAATGTGCAGGAAACTCAAGTAACGAACGCGCAGTTTGACTCACTAACCACACTGGCGAAGACAGACTGAAAAGTCGGTGTGAGGGTTGAACTCGATGTTGAGAATCTAAAATCACTCGCACAGGTTGACGTAGCTGCGCTTGTGTATAATCGGCTTTCACCTTGTCAGGTAATTGTTGCCAGCGTACATTTAATAAGGGATCATCAGCTAACACCGTTGCACTGGTGGATAAAATCGCTGAGGCTTTGGCTCGTTCTGCTTGCACATCTGCACGAGCAAGCTCACCGGTAATCCACTTACTTTCCCCGTTTGCCATCGCGGTTCTTCCATCTAAACTCATAGCCATTTTTAGCTGTACGTAAGGTCTGCCAGTACGCATACGTTTAAGAAAACCACGATTAAGCCACTCCGCCTTTTCAGCTAATAAACCGACCGCACTTTCGATCCCCGCATCAGATAACATGCTTAATCCTCGACCTGCCACTTGCGGATTGGGATCGCACATCGCACTCACGACTTTCACTACACCAGCATCGATCAAACCTTGGGCACAAGGGGGAGTACGTCCAAAATGTGAGCACGGTTCTAACGTCACATAAGCGGTTGCACCTCGTGCATTTTCTCCCGCCTCTCGCAATGCCATAACTTCAGCATGCGCCTCGCCTGCTTTAACATGAAAGCCACGTCCAACAATAATACCGTCTTTCACTAATACGCAACCCACTGAGGGGTTCGGTGTAGTAGTAAATTGCCCTTTCTCCGCTAACTCTAATGCCATTTGCATGTACACTACATCTTGTGCCGTAAATGTCATCATTAATCCCTTAATTTTTCAATTTCTTTACTAAATTGGTTAATATCATCGAAACTTAAATACACTGACGCAAAACGAATATAAGCCACTTTATCCAATTTTTTCAGCTCTTCCATGACTAACGTCCCAACTAATTTGCTTGGTACTTCACGTTCACCCGTACTGCGTAAACGATGAATAATATAGCTAATCGCCTTTTCCACATCGTTCTCACTTACCGGGCGTTTTTCTAACGCATGCTGAATGCCACGACGTAATTTTTCCTCATTAAAGGGTTCACGTGTGCCATCATTTTTAATCACTTTGGGAATAATTAACTCTGCCGTTTCAAAGGTGGTAAAGCGCTCATGGCAATTTCCACATTCACGACGACGTCTTACTTGATAGCCTTCTGACACCAAACGGCTATCGATCACTTTCGTTTCTTCCGTAGAGCAAAAAGGGCAATGCATAACGTTTCCTTATCCTTCGTAAAGTCATTCATCATAATGCATCTCATCTTAACAAAGATTCTGAATATTGACGACGAATTATTTTGTTATTTACGGCAAGATCCCAGCTAATTTAAAGAAAGTGCGGTAAGATTCCGCTTTATTTTGCAAAGACATTGGATAGGCTCGAGAGGTCGAAGGTAGCCGATATAAACTCAGCTTTCTTCCTGCATAATCAAATTGCACAAATTGATTCGTTAGCGGTGTGTTCACTTTCTCCTTTAACAAGCTCAAAATGATCTTTGTTGCTTTACCGCCTGTTGTAAATAACCAACGACAATCAGGTACTTGCTGCAATGCTGCAGCCAAATCTACGGGTTCAACAACTGTCAAAAACTTATCGGAAGCATTCTCTTTTTCACGAACGGCACGTTGTACCGTAGAACATAGTGCAATACCACGTTCACGTAAAAACATCTCAATTTTTGCCGGGTCAAAACACTTTTCATCTGGGATTTGAAAATAAGTGGCATCATCAAAAAACACTAACCCATAAATGCGCCACATATCGTTTTGAAAGTTAGGATAATGAAAATGCATACAGCGTTTATCTTCTTTAGGTGGGAATGTCCCCATCATCATGACTTTAGCATGTGCAGGAAAAATGGCTGGAAAGGGGTGTGTTTCAATCAGTAATTCAGACATAAAGTAACTCAAAACAAGCATAAAAGCGCGCACAATCCACCTTTATTCAAGAAAGTGCGGTCGATTTCTAGAACGTTTTACAAACTCACATAAAGAAAGGGAATGCCGATCCATTCCCTTTTTCATGCAATTAAAGCGCTTTCAAAATATCATCAACGCGATCTTTCGCATCGCCAAATAGCATTTGTGTGTTGTCTTTAAAGAACAATGGATTTTGTACCCCAGCATAACCGGTATTCATTGAGCGTTTAAACACAATCACATTTTGTGCTTTCCACACTTCTAATACTGGCATACCTGCGATCGGGCTGTTTGGATCATCCATTGCCGCTGGGTTAACGGTATCGTTGGCGCCAATGACGAGAACCGTATCAGTATCCGCGAAATCGTCATTAATTTCGTCCATTTCTAATACGATATCATAAGGCACTTTCGCCTCTGCTAATAACACGTTCATGTGCCCCGGTAAACGCCCTGCCACAGGGTGAATACCAAAACGAACATTGATACCGCGTTCACGTAATTTTTGCGTAATTTCCGCTACAGGGTATTGCGCTTGCGCCACCGCCATACCATATCCCGGTGTAATAATCACCGAGCTTGAGTTTTTGAGTAATTCTGCTACTTCCTCTGCCGTGGTTTCACGGTGTTCGCCTTGTTCTTCATCGCTACTTGCCACCGGATCGTTACCAAATCCACCTGCAATCACGCTAATAAATGAGCGGTTCATGGCTTTACACATAATGTAAGACAGAATAGCACCTGATGATCCCACTAATGCACCAGTGACGATCAACAAGTCATTGCTTAACATAAAACCTGCGGCTGCCGCTGCCCAACCTGAATAAGAGTTCAGCATCGACACTACCACTGGCATATCCGCGCCACCAATTGATGCGACGAGATGCCAACCAAAAGCAAGCGCAATGGCTGTCATCAATAACACAGGAAAAATATTTTCTGGGCTATTTAAGAAAGACACCATTAAAAAGGCTGAAACCACGATGGCGGCTAAATTTAATTTATGACGATGTGGCAAAGTGAGTGCTTTGGAATCGATAATACCACGTAATTTACCGAAGGCGACTACCGAGCCGGTAAATGTCACGGCACCAATAAAGATCCCCAAGAACACTTCCACATTATGGATATTACTCAGTACCTGTTGCTCAGCTATAAATGCCGCTTGTGCTGCTGCATCAAGATTGGCTGGCATCACGGCTTCATGGTGTAAACCGTAACTATTAAAGCCGACTAATACCGCAGCTAAACCGACAAAGCTGTGCAAAATTGCTACTAGCTCAGGCATTTCGGTCATTTCCACTTTTAAGGCACGTTTAATCCCAATCACCGCGCCTACCGCCATCGCGATCAGAATCCAAAATGTACCTGCTGATTGCGGACCAAAAATGGTTGCCACCAAAGCGATTGCCATACCGACAATCCCATACCAACATCCCGCTTTTGCAGTTTCATGTTTAGACAGACCTGCTAAGCTCATAATGAAAAGTAATGCTGCGACAATATAAGCCGCTTGTACTAAACCTTCAGACATGGCTTACTCCTTAATCTTTTCTAAACATAGCAAGCATCCGTTGGGTCACTTTAAAGCCCCCAAAGATATTGATACTTGCGACTAAAATTGCAATAAATGCAAGAATACTAATAAAGAAATTGCCTTGCGCAATTTGTAACAATGCGCCAACAATAATAATGCCTGAAACAGCATTTGTGACTGACATTAACGGTGTATGCAACGCATGGCTAACGTTCCACACCACATAATAGCCGACTACACAGGCTAATACGAACACGGTGAAGTGCGATAAGAATGCAGCAGGCGCCACAGATGCCAACGCCATAAACAACAACGCTGCCACTGCCATCACACCGTATTTTTTACGCGGATCGACCGCTTTTACTTCTTTTTTCTCTACCGGTGTGGCTTTCACTTTTTGTGGCTGGGCAGACACTTGGATAGGTGGTGCAGGCCAAGTCACCTCACCGTCACGAATCACCGTTACACCGCGTAATACTACATCATCGAAATCAATACTGATCTTGCCATCTTTTTCTTTACATAACAATTTAAGCAAGTTCACAAGGTTGGTGCCATACAATTGAGAGGACTGTGTTGGTAAGCGGCTTGGTAAATCGGTGTAACCAATGATTTTCACTTGATTATCGGTCACTACGACTTCGCCTGCTTTTGACAACTCACAGTTACCGCCTGTCGCCGCGGCTAAATCCACAATCACCGACCCCGGTTTCATGGATGCTACCATTTCTTTGCTAATCAAACGTGGCGCGGGTTTACCCGGAATTAAAGCGGTAGTGATAATAATATCAACTTCCTTGGCTTGTTCCGCATAAAGTGCTAGCGCACGGCGATTAAATTCTTCTGACATGACTTTCGCATAGCCATCGCCACTGCCACCTTCTTCTTGGAAATCAATTTCAAGGAAACTTGCGCCCATACTTTCCACTTGTTCTTTCACTTCAGGACGCGAGTCAAAGGCACGTACGATCGCACCTAAACTGTTTGCTGCACCAATCGCGGCTAAGCCAGCTACCCCAGCACCAATCACAAGCACTTTCGCCGGTGGCACTTTACCTGCTGCGGTAATCTGCCCCGTGAAAAAACTGCCAAATTCATGCGCCGCTTCCACTACTGCACGATACCCTGCAATATTTGCCATCGAACTTAACGCATCTAACGATTGTGCTCGTGAAATACGTGGTACCGCATCCATGGCTAATACATTAATTTTCTTCGCTGACAATTTTTCCATTAAGTCTGGATTTTGTGCCGGCCAAATAAAGCTCACCAAAGTCGCCCCTTCTTTTATCAGTGCGATTTCGCTATCCGTTGGCGCATTCACTTTAAAAATGATATCTGACTGCCAAACTTCTTGCGCTGAGCCAATTTTGGCGCCTGCTTCTGCAAATGCTTGATCTTCAAAACTCGCTTTAAAACCGGCATGATGTTCAACAATGACCTCAAAGCCCAGCTTTAAGATTTGTTGTACCGTTTTTGGCGTTGCCGCCACACGACTTTCATTATCAAGCAGTTCTCTAGGTACACCAATTAACATAATGTTTCCTTCAAATTGATTGATGATAATCTTGAGTAACCCTGTTACTCCCCTAAAAGATGACAATAAGTCAAAACCGTTTTAATGTACCATTTATTGTTTTAAAGTTGCAAAAGATTTTATTGATTATTCGAAAACGTGAACTAGGTCGTAGAAATTTTTTTTGTAAATTGCCAGAATTACATTTCTTTACAAATATGTAAAACCTGCGTCGCAATAGCATCCCTTGATATGCTTGAGGCAATTTATCTAAGAAGAGAAATTAACCATGAACACCTTACTCTTTCCATCTTGCAAAGTGGCATTTGCCGCATTGATACATGATTTAGGAAAATTTGCACAACGTGCGAAATTACCTATCTCACAAGAACAGCTTAATGCCCATAAACAACTTTATTGTCCTTTTAATCAGGAAAAAGGATTTCACTCACATATTCATGCTGCTTACACAGGCTTTGCACTTGATCAAATCGAAAAATTTTTGCCCGATTTAATCCAAGATGATCTTTACCCCTTTGCCTCCAGACATCATTCACAGCATGGCATCACAGACTCATTAATTAATGCATCAGCATGCACACCACAAACCTGAAACCCTACTTCAATGGGTAATTGCCACTGCCGATCGTGTTGCTTCAGGGTTTGAGCGTGAAACATATAAAACCAGTGGACGAAATCATTATCAAGCTCGTTTACTTAGTCTCTTTGAACCAATTAACCAGCCTCATAAAAACCAAGAAGATAGCCGATATTATTGCTATCCCCTAACCCCATTAAGCCCACAAAGCATTTTTCCACACTTAAGGAAACAACATGAGCCTGCGGAAAATACACTCGCACAGCAACAATACAGCAAATTATGGCAAGACTTTCTTGAAGGGCTAGAAAAAATCCCTGTTTCGCATCGCCAAACTTGGGATTTATGGCTTGATCACTTTGACACGGCTTATCAATGTTTTACCAATGCAATCCCTTCTGCAACCGCCTTTGGTACAAAGCCTGAAGTGTCTCTTTATGATCACAGTAAAACAACCGCCGCCTTAGCCACGGCATTATGGCGTTGGCATGAAGAAAAAGGGCTGACAGATATTGATCAAATCAATCAGCTACGAAATAAAGAAAGCAGTTGGAAAGAGAATAAATTCTTACTTATCCAAGGCGATTTCTTTGGTATTCAAGATTTTATTTTTTCAGGGGGTTCCGATACAAATAAAGCTGCTGCGAAATGACTACGCGGTCGCTCGTTCCAAGTATCATTATTTACAGAATTGGCAGCACTGAAAATTCTCCAAGCCTGTCAATTACCGAGTACCAGCCAAATTCTCAATGCAGCGGGCAAATTTTTAATTGTGGCACCCAATACCGAATCCGTAAAACAGGCATTAAACGATGTACAACACTCACTGAACCAATGGTTTATTGAAAATACTTATGGGTTGATTGGTGTTGGTATGGCATCATTACCTGCTAGCTGTCATGATTTCACCGAAGATAATTTTTCCACGTTACAAACAAAACTTTTCCAGCAATTAGAGAAAATTAAATTACAACGTCTTGATCTCACTGAAAAAACAGACAGTGTACAAGATATTCACTATCCTTATGGTACATGCAAACTCAATAGCTATTTCCCTGCTTTTTCCGAAGAAGGACATTCTCTTTTATCTTCTGATCAAATTAGTATTGGCGAGCAACTTACCAAGAAACAACGCATCATTATTTGTGAGCAAGCCGCCGATATCACAAGCACAGGTAGAACCAAAGCCCTAAAACTGCCTATTTTTGGCTATAACATCATTTTCACAAATAGTGAAGATCAGACAGGAAAATTTGGCAATCTAGCGAAAGAAAACAAGATTTATCGTTTTTGGGACTTCTCCTTGCCTAAAAACCTCACCGATTCTCTTTGGAATGGCTATGCTCATCGCTACATCAATGCATATATTCCGCTGTTTAATCAATATGATCGCTACGAATCAGATAAATATAAAATAACAATGTGCAAATATCAACCCATTGACATCCTCCCCTGCCTAAAGGCAGGGGAGGATGTCAATGAATTGTTTAAAAAAATAAAACCTGAAAAATCAGTTTGATATTCAGCTCACAACTTCGTAAACAGCTTAGGAGAGTGGAACAATGCTAAAACGTTTTCTCGATATTGTGATTTCAGCCACTGCGCTAATTTTACTTTCTCCCCTATTTTTAATTATTGCTTATCAAGTAAGAAAAAATCTAGGGACGCCTATTTTATTTCATCAGATGCGCCCTGGGCGATATGGTAAAGCATTTAACATGATCAAATTCCGCACAATGAAGGACAGCAGAAATGAAAAAGGCGAACTTTTACCTGATAGTGAACGATTAACACCCTTTGGTCATTTCCTACGTTCAAGTAGCCTAGATGAGTTACCGGAATTATGGAATGTCTTAAAAGGCGATATGAGTTTAGTTGGACCTCGTCCTCTCTTAATGGAATATCTCCCCTTATACAATGCTGAACAAGCTAAACGGCATAACGTGCGCCCCGGCATTACCGGTTAAAGTCTTTGTTATTGGTGAAGTCGCTCAACCGCAAATGCTCAAAATTATGCACTACGGTATGACATTAACTGAAGCAATCACAGCAAGTGGTGGTATTGATAAATTAGCTGCAGATGCAACGGGGATTTTCGTTATTCGTGGACAACGTTCGCCATCTACAACAAAACAAGCGACATCGCCTGAGGAAAATATAGAAAAAATTGCAGATATTTACCAATTAGATGTCACCGATGCCACCTCTTATCTTCTTGGTACCGAGTTTTATTTAAAACCTTATGATGTGGTTTATGTCACAACAGCTCCAGTTGCCCGCTGGAATCGTGTGATTAGTCAGATCGTGCCTACTTTGTCAGGGTTCGACTCAATCACTGAAAGTATGTTAAGAATCCGAAATTGGTAATATGTTTGAGCAAATTCTGGTCGTATGTATGGGAAATATCTGTCGTTCCCCTGTAGGGGAAAAATTACTACAACACCATTTCCCAGAAAAAAACATTACTTCTGCAGGTCTTGTCACTGAACGTAGTCGCTTAGTTGACAAGCCTGCCGACGATATGATGATAAAAATTGCTAGCCAGCACGGATTAAATCTCTCGGCTCATCGTGCTAAGCAGTTGACACGTGCATTATGTCATAAAGCCGATTTGATTCTTGTTATGGAAAAAGCGCATATTGAATTAGTTCATCAAATATGCCCTTTATCTCAAGGTAAAACCTAAACAACGTTTTTTAATCAACAAGCTACCAGAATTAACCGTTATTTCAGCCTTACAGGAACAACTGTCAGTTCATGAAATTGGTAAACAAACGGGTATCATTAATATTGCGATTCAGGGAAAAGATAAAAAACACATACAAGATATCGTTTCGAGTATTGCTGAAAGTTACTTATTACAAAATGTCGCGAGAAATTCGGCAGAAGCCTCTAAAAGTCTAGAGTTTCTTAATCAACAATTGCCAGATGTACGTCAGAAACTGTCTGACTCAGAAAATAGATTGAATGAATTCCGCTTAAAAAATGAATCTGTTGATCTCAGCCTTGAAGCAAAAGCCACATTAGACACCATTATCCAAATAGAAGTGGATCTCAGCGAATTGTCTATTCAAGAAAGTGAAATCTCACGCAAATTTACGCTAAAGCACCCTTCTTATGTTGCTTTAATTGACAAAAGAAATGTCTTGAATGCGGAGAAAGAACGATTAAATAAGCAATTAGAAAAATTGCCAAATACACAGAAAGAAATGATTCGTTTTACACGTGATTTAGAAGTCAACCAACACATCTACATCCAACTATTAAATAAAATGCAAGAGTTAGATGTTGTAAAAGCAAGCACTATTGGTAACGTTCGTATTTTAGATCATGCACAAGTATTTCCAAATCCTGTTGCACCTAAAAAAGCGCTCGTTATCATACTTGCCTTTTTATTAGGCGGACTTTTATCGTCCTTTTTAGTGCTGTTTAGGAATTATTTCCAACGTGGTATTGAATCAACGGCGGATGTTGACAAAACGGGACTACCGACTTACGCCGCCATTCCACATTCAGAACAACAGCCGGCGATTTCCCGCAAACATGTACTTGACATCCTCCCCTGCCTAAAGGCAGGGGAGGATGTCAATTTAAATGGGACAAAACGCAAAGCGCTGAGCTACTATGATTATTACAATTACCGTAGCTAGCATTTGAGGAAAAAAAGGAAAGTGCGTCATGTCACTCACTTTCCTAATCAATTTAGCCTAACTTAAAAAAACAAACATGTGCTGCCACATGGCTTTTTTTGCTTAATAGCCATCTTCATGCATATTCGGGAAGAACGTCTTATCTTGAATGCGTTTTACGCGTGTTTCAATCCGACCATCACTGTATAATTCAAGCTCTCGCCAACCAGGCTGAACTGAATCAAGTGTAAACGTATTATGATCTGGTTTAAATTGGATACAGGTTGCAGGTGTTGCCATCACTCTATAACCTTGCCAGTTAGCATCCATTTCTTGGTGAATATGACCATGTAAAATCCCTTTCACTTTATCAAAAGGGGCTAATGCATACGCCAATTCATGAGCATTACGTAAATTATGCTGATCTAACCAAGTTGAATGGGTAGGCAAAATGTGGTGATGTAAGACAATTAACGTATAACGTTCTGGATGATCTTTTAATTTTGCGACCAACCAATCTATTTGATATTGGCTTAATTCACCATGTGGAACGCCAAACACTTGACTATCTAACATTAAAATCTGCCAAGATTTGCCTAAAAGAATGTGCTTTTTCGGATTTAAATTACCTTGATCCTGATTTAAGATTTCAAACATTTTCGGTTGAAAGTCATGATTTCCAGGAATCCAAAAGACGGTTTTTTCTAAACTTTTCACTTGTTCACAAAAATGTAAATAGCCTTCACGACTACTATCTTGAACCAGATCCCCTGTAGCTAACACCAGATCATAGTCAAAACGACTAGCTTTAATTTCGTGTAAAACTTGAGAAAAGCTTTGAAATGTATTGATGCCTAATAATTCCCCATGCTCATCTTTAAACAAATGAGGATCGGTAATTTGAATGATTTTGAACACCTCCGCTGATGTATCATATCTATAAGTGCTGAACAAAGAGAACTCCTACGACTAAAATAAAACTCTTTGTAAATTACCGACTTATCAAAGAAATTGCACCTACCAAAATAAAAAAATGTTAGCTATGTCATATTTATTGATAAAAAATTTTCTGAAAATTAAACCTAAATCACACTTTTATCGTGTGGATTTAGAAAATTGAATTATGAGAGGGTCTTATAATTCAACTGTAACCACTGTAATCCCAACACCGCAATGCTATTATCAATTTTGCCCTCATTAACCCATTGATAAGCTTGCTCACGGCTCACTACATGGACACGAATATCTTCATTCTCTTCGCTCAAACCGTGTAGCCCTTTCGCTGTTGTGCTATCCACTTTGCCCACAAACAAATGGATACGCTCAAGCACACCACCTGGGCTGTCCCACATACTTAAACAATGTTGCAAATCTTGCACTTGCACGCCAGCTTCTTCTTCGCTTTCACGTAGCGCAACCTCTTCTGGTTTTTCCCCTTCTTCTACCATGCCGGCGATCAACTCTAACAACCAAGGTGACTGTGCTGAATCAGATTGATAAGCGCCAATACGTACTTGCTCAACCAATACAACGGCATCTTTAATCGGATCGTAAGCAATCACCGCAGATGCGGCCCCTTTGACTAACAATTCACGAGTGACTACCCCACTGTATCCGCCAGCAAACAGCTTGTGTTTAAATTGAATCTTTTTTAATTGAAAAAAACCTTGGTATAAGGTTTCTTCTTTAAGAATGTCAATATCTTGCTGACGAAACTGTTGAATTTCCATGTTATCTCCTTAAATAAAAAAACGACAAAAAATCTGCGCGAGATTCGCAAGCAAACAGGCTTTGCCCGCAATTTCTTCCTGCTGCCATGCCTCACATAATATATCTGCATTAAACTGTTGTTGGGCTTGTTGTGCAATCGGTAAATAACTGATATGCCAAGGTTCATAACCAATTTCTTTATCTTGTGGTAACTGCGTGAAAGGCAAGGCAAAATCAAAATGAGCGAGATTTTGTTGCAACCACTCACTTAATTCAAAGAAATAACCGCCTTGTTCATATTCCCAAGGTTCAAGTTGTAAAGTTTGATGAGGTGGCAATAAGTGCGGATCAAAAACATCAATTTCCGAGCCCCAATGATGACGACTACCTCCCGGCAAAGCAGACCAACGTAAAATAGCTTGTGCTTTCTCCCAGTCGGAAAGTGTGCTCAAATCGATCGGATTTCCCTGATCATCATGCACTTTACGCTCACCATAAAATTTCGCATTCCAAATGGCTTGTTGACGTTGAAAGTCACGAAAGCTACTGGCTGGTTGTAAATTAAAGCCATGTTTAGCTGCACTTTGCTGTAAACATTGAAAAGCCACTAAGCAATCTTGGTGTAAGAAATGATGGACAGAAAATGGGCAAGGGAGTGCAACTAAATGTGTGCGTGCCTTACCGGTTAATTGCTCGGGTGTAAAGAGAAAGCTCATACGCGTTCCAACATATTACACAAAACGTGCTGATATACTTCACCACATTTTGCCAGATCATCTACATTGACACATTCATCGACTTTATGAATAGTTTTATTCAACGGTCCAAATTCCACCACTTCTGCCCCCATTAACGCAATAAAACGGGCATCTGACGTACCACCACCGGTATCTAAGTGCGGTCGGTTTTGCGTGATTTTTTCCACGACATCTAGCAAGGTATCCACCAATTTGCCTTTCGCTGTTAAAAACGGTTTGCCCGATAGATGCCACTCAATACGATAATTTAACTGATGTTTTGCCAACATCTCTGCAACTTTCTTTTTAATGATGTCATCAGTCACTTCTGTGCAATAGCGTAAATTAAATTGCACATAAAGCTCACCCGGTATCACATTATTGCTACCTGTGCCCGCCTGAATATTAGCAATTTGCAATGAAGTCGGTGGAAAAAAGTCATTACCGTTATCCCATTGATAAGTGGTCAATTCCGTTAAAAAGCCAAGTGCCTTATGCACTGGATTTTGTGCTAAATGCGGATAAGCCACATGTCCTTGTATCCCTTGAATATAAAGGTTTGCTGTAATCGAACCACGGCGACCATTTTTGACAATATCACCTAACTGCTGAGCACTTGAAGGCTCGCCGACAATACAATAATCAATCGACTCACCTCTTGCCATTAATGTCTCGACTACACGTACTGTACCATCTTTAGCGGCGGCTTCTTCATCTGAGGTAATTAATAAAGCAACAGTACCTGAATGCTCTGGATTGGCTTTCACATAGTGTTCTGCCGCCACCACCATCGCCGCAAGCGATCCTTTCATGTCTGCTGCACCACGCCCATACAGCACATTATCCACTAGCTGTGCGGAAAAAGGCGGATACTGCCATTGGGTTGTATCCCCCACAGGCACCACATCGGTATGTCCTGCAAAGGCAATGACTGGCGAACCCGAACCATGTTTCGCCCATAAATTTAACGTATCATTAAAAGGGAGCCATTCGATTTGAAAACCTAAGCGTTCTAAACGCTCAGCGATGATCTGTTGACAACCTTGATCGTCAGGGCTAATGGATGGTCGGCGAATCAATTCACAGGCTAATTCAATAATGGAATTTTTCATTTTTATACCGCACTTTTGCTCAAGAAGGTAAAACGGGGTTTCTGTCAAAAAAAATCAGGGCAACCATGCCACGATCGCCTTATTTAAAACAGGCTGCATACTCTTTTGCATTAAAGCCAATCAATGCCTTGCCGTCTTGTAAAATAATTGGACGTTTAATTAAGGCAGGCTGCTCAAAAAGCACCTCAAGTGCGGTCTGTTTTGATAAATTTTCTTTCACCTCATCACTCAGATTCCGCCATGTAGTGCTACGTTTATTGACTAACACTTCCCAGCCAAACTGGGCTTCAGCTTGTGCCAACCAGCTTTTGTCTAAGCCATCTACACGATAATCATGCAATTGGTGTGTAATATTATTGGCACTTAACCAACTTAATGCTTTTTTCACAGTATCACAATTTTTAATGCCATAAACAGTAATCATCATTTCTCCTTAAAATAAAAATCCCTTAGATATTTGACCCAAGGGATTTTAGCATATTTCAAAATACGGCGTTAATGACTTGTGAGTTTACCTAACAAGGTGTTCATGCGTTTAATAAAGGCAACTGGATTTTCAAGGCTACCACGCTCAGCCAACATCGCTTGTTCAAGTAGTAATTCAATCCAATCGGCAAATTGCTGCTCATCGGCAATTTCTGCTACTTTTTGTACTAAACCATGTTCTGGATTTAATTCGAAGGTGTATTTAACCTCTGGCATCGCTTGACCCGCCGCAGCGAACAATTTCGCCATTTGGGTGGTCATCTGGTCATCACCCGTCGAAACAACCGCTGGCGTATCCGTTAAACGGTGGGTTAAGCGCACTTCTTTCACGCGCTCACCAAGCAAGGTTTTCACACGTTCCACAAAAGAAGCATATTGCTCATCTTGTGCTTTTTGACTGTCTTCCTCTTTATCCGCTAAATCACCTAGATCTAAATCCGCTTTACTGATGGTTTGCAGTGGCTTACCGTCAAATTCCGTTAAGTAACTTAACATCCATTCATCAATACGATCGGACAGCAATAATACTTCAATGCCTTTCTTATTGAATAATTCTAAGTGCGGTGAGTTTTTCGCGGCGACATAAGTATCTGCCGTAATATAATAAATCGCCTTTTGTCCTTCTTTCATACGTGCCACATAGTCTTCTAACGACACGCTTTGTTGGCTGCTGTCATTGTGTGTTGAAGCAAAACGTAATAATTTTGCAATCGTTTCTTTATTTGCAAAATCTTCTGCTGGACCTTCTTTTAACACTAAACCAAACTCTTGCCAAAAGCGTTGGTATTTCTCTGCATCGTCTTTGGCTAATTTTTCGAGCATTTGTAATGCACGTTTCGTTAGGGCTTTACGTAAAGCACTCGTGACTTTGTTATCTTGTAAAATTTCGCGCGATACATTCAATGGTAAATCATTGGAATCTAATAAACCACGCATAAAACGCAGATAATTTGGCATAAAGACTTGCGCATCATCCATAATAAAGACACGTTGTACATACAGCTTTAAGCCGTGTTTATGTTCGCGATTAAATAAATCCCAAGGGGCTTTTGCTGGCACATAAAGTAAACTGGTATATTCTTGATTTCCTTCTACTTTATTGTGTGCCCAAAGTAACGGATCGGTAAAATCATGACTTAAATGCTTATAAAACTCTTGATATTCTTCTTCCGAAATCTCATTTTTTGCACGTGTCCACAAGGCTTGCGCTTTATTGATTTTTTCCCATTTAATGCCGGTTTCTTTGCCTTCATCGTCATATTCTTTGGCTAAAATTTCTACTGGCAAACCAATATGATCCGAATATTTGCCGATAATTTCACGTAAGCGCCAATCATTTAAAAAGGCTTTTTCATCTTCACGTAAGTGAAGGGTAATTTCGGTACCGCGTTCTTTTTTGTCAATATCCGCCACAGAATACTCACCTTCGCCTGCCGATTCCCAAAGCACCGCTTTATCTGCACTTACGCCTGCTGCACGCGTTTTCACAGTGACTTTATCTGCCACAATAAAGGCGGAATAAAAACCGACCCCAAACTGACCAATTAATTGGCTATCTTTGGCTTGATCTTGTCCTAATGCACTTAAAAATTCTTTGGTACCCGATTTGGCAATGGTACCTAAATGATCGATTACTTCATCACGCGTCATCCCAATGCCATTGTCACTAATGGTTAATGTGCCTTTCTCTTCATCAAAACGAATACGCACTTTTAAATCCCCATCACCTTCATAAAGCTCTGGCGCAGACAAGGCTTTAAAACGCAATTTATCTGCCGCATCAGAGGCATTGGAAATTAATTCACGTAAGAAAATTTCTTTATTGGAATAGAGAGAATGGATCATTAGTTGAAGAAGTTGTTTGACTTCTGATTGAAAACCACGCGTTTCTTGATTCGTCGACATAATATTTCCTTCTGTTACGCTTTATTACACTTAATAAGTGCTTCCTGATATAAGTGCAAAAAACGAAATTTCAAGGGAAAATACTACTATTAAGCGCAAAAAAAGTGCGGTAGAAAGTTTCACCTTTTCCACCGCACCATTTAAACAACGTTTAATTAGGCAATCTGCTTAGAAATCGTAACGTAAACCCACTTTTGCGCCGTATTGGTTGATTTTAACGCCATCAATTTTACCTAAACGATTATATTCGATACCCGCGTTCAGAGACACATTCTTCACTAACGCATATTGTGCCCCCGCTAAAAAGCCATAGCCCAATTTATGTACTTTTGTACTGCGATATTCTGAATAGCCTGGCGCTTTAAAATCTAAAGTGGATTTGAAATGATTTTGAGAGAGTCTCATCCCGACATAAGGCTTAATTTCTGTACCAAAATTGAAATCATATAATGCAGACAGCCCCCATGAGGTCACTTTGAGCGAATATTTTTCTGGTCCAGAAACAGTTTGATGACCACCAGCATTTGGAATTGTTGCACTCTCTTGCTCAGTATGGGTTAATTTTCCATAATGGCTATAATCTAATGCTAAACGGAAATCATCAAATTTATAACCCACTGCTAAACTTGGTGAAAATTTACTTTTACTCACATCTTCAAATTTTAACTTGGAATACCCCAAATCACCCTGTACATAAAAATTAGCGCTTGCTGTTGCTGCACATAATGTGCCTAACGCTAATACAAATACTGATTTTTTCATTGTCATGTCCTCTTTAGTGTTAATGGAGTTATAAAATCTTGGCAACGATATTATCAAGCCATATTAAGTCTTCTTAATCAACCGAGATTTACAATTTTTACATAAATATACAATGTTATTTTTTTGTATATTATAGTGTCTTCTTTGTGTCAAATGATGTTCTTTGCATTGGCAATAGTAAGCAAAAGTCGGTCCTCTTACTCGCGTTACATCAAATTGATGACACACTTCCGGTGTTAAATGAAAAACATCTTGCATTACGCTCTGCCATTCTTCACCGTGTGGTTTAACGCGACCAAATACTTGATAAACAATTAAATGAGCGAGTTCATGGGGCACCACTTGCTGAATAAATGCTGCTGAATTTTCAAGTAACAGAATCGGATTCAGCCGAATTTCATTTTGTTGCAAATATGCCACACCAGCTTTCATGCCTCGTACATTATAATGCACTGTTGGCATAGAGAACGTACGATTGAAATAGCCACTCGCAAGTTGCAAACACTGAGTGAGTTTACGTTGAACTTGCCTATTTAAATGACGGAGCTGAGTTTGTGGTTGCATAATTGGCATAAAAAAGAAGGCGAACGTTGTTGTCCGCCTTTACGTTTCTTGTCCGAGTAACGGTTATTTAAGTCCTGCTGCAGTGCGTAATTCTTCTGCACGATCAACTTTTTCCCATGGGAATTGTTCACGCCCAAAGTGACCATAAGCCGCCGTTTCACGGTAAATAGGCTGAATTAAATCAAGCATTTTAATTAAACCGTACGGACGTAAATCAAAGAATTCACGCACCAATGCTACTAATAATTCGTTAGCAACTTTACCGGTACCAAAAGTTTCCACCATGATAGACGTCGGATCAGCAACCCCAATCGCATACGAAAGTTGAATTTCGCAACGATCTGCAAGCCCCGCAGCGACAATATTTTTCGCCACATAACGCGCCGCATAAGCAGCTGAGCGGTCTACTTTGGAAGGATCTTTACCCGAGAACGCACCACCACCATGACGCGCGGCACCGCCGTAAGTATCCACAATAATTTTACGCCCTGTTAACCCGCAGTCACCCATCGGACCACCAATCACAAAGCGTCCTGTTGGGTTGATGAAATATTTGGTTTCTTTTGATAACCACTCTGCAGGTAAAACAGGCTTAATAATTTCTTCCATCACTGCTTCATGCAAATCATGTTGTGAAATGCTGTCACAGTGTTGCGTAGAAAGGACGACCGCATCGACCCCAACAATTTTGTGATCTTCATATTTTAGCGTGACTTGGCTTTTTGCATCAGGACGTAACCATGGCAAGGTACCCTCTTTACGCACCTTGGCTTGACGCTCCATTAAACGGTGCGCATAAGTAATGGCTGCAGGCATCAGCACTTCAGTTTCATTAGTGGCATAACCAAACATAATCCCTTGGTCACCTGCACCTTGATCTAATGGATTTTCACGATCCACACCTTGATTAATATCGGAAGATTGTTTACCAATCGCATTTAACACGGCACAAGAATGACCATCAAAGCCCATATCAGAATGTTTATAGCCAATATCACAAATCACCTGGCGGGTTAAGTTTTCAATATCTACCCAAGCCGATGTTGTGATCTCGCCACCCACTAATGCCATCCCTGTTTTTACATAGGTTTCACAAGCAACGCGGGCTTTGGGATCTTGTTTTAAAATTTCGTCTAATACCGCATCGGAAATTTGATCGGCAATTTTATCTGGATGTCCTTCTGATACGGATTCGGAAGTGAATAAATAACGAGACATAATATCCTTCTTGTGTTCTTTTAGATGTTTCTGCGTCTGGACGGCTATAATACGCTTTTATTGAGAAAATTCAATCTTTATCGCAAAAAAATTTCCCTTCGTGATAAAACGCACGAAGGGAAATCGTTTTCAGACAAGCAAGAAAAGACAATTAAAAAATTTCACTCTCCACGAAAAAATAAGCAATTTCGCGTTTTGCACTGTCCAGACTGTCCGACCCATGCACTGAATTATGTCGCCCATCAATCGCAAAATCGCGACGAATTGTCCCCTCTGCGGCTACGGCAGGGTTCGTTGCCCCAATTAAGGTGCGATAATCTTTCACCGCATTTTCTTTCTCTAGCACTAATGCTAAAACCGGTGCAGAGATCATATACGCGACAAGCTCAGGAAAAAACGCTTTATCTTGATGCTCCGCGTAAAACCCTTCTGCTTGCGCTTGTGTCAGATGTAACATTTTCGCTGCCACCACGCGAAACCCCGCTTGTTCAAAACGGCTTAAAATAGCGCCAATTAAATGTCGTTTTACCGCGTCAGGTTTAATCAATGAGAGTGTTCTTTCTACTGCCATATCTGGTCCTTATCCCTTGACTGGATTTAATAATAAGTTGGCGAGCGTTTGCACACCAATCCCCGTTGCGCCCACAGCCCATAAATCGCTTGCTGTTTTACGATAAGTGGCTGAACAATCAATATGTAACCAATGTTGTTGATAATTTTTCACAAAGTAAGATAAAAAAGCTGTGGCTGTACTTGCCCCCGCCCCTACTGGCACCGTCCCTGTATTCGCAATATCGGCAAATGCCGTGCTTATTTGTGAACGATGTAATTCCGCAAACGGTAAACGCCAGAAAGGTTCTTGTTCGGCTTCCGCAGACTTAAAGAGCGCAGCTACCAATGCATCATCCATAGACAATACTGAGTGGTAATCATTGCCTACCGCCATTTTTGCAGCTCCAGTTAACGTTGCACAATCAATGATCATTTTTGGCTGTTGTTTATCAGCTTCAATTAATCCATCTGCAAGTACCAAACGCCCTTCCGCATCCGTATTTAAAATTTCAGCAGTCACGCCATTGCTGTAAGTGATAATATCACCCAATTTAAACGCATTGCTGCTCACCAGATTTTCTGCACAGCATAAATAGAGTTTCACACGTTGTGTTAAACCACGGGCGATGGCTAACCCTAATGAGCCTGTTAACAATGCCGCGCCGCCCATATCTGTACGCATCGTGCTCATATTATCACTTGGTTTAATGCTATAACCGCCACTGTCAAAAGTAATGCCTTTCCCCACTAAACAGGCTAATACCGGCGCATCAGGATTGCCTGTTGGGTTGAAATCTAATTGCAACATCGCTGGCGGGTTAGCAGAACCGCGTCCCACATTCCAAATACCTTGATAATTCTGTGCTTTTAATTCTTCGCCCGAAATAATATTAAAACTGACCGCACTCTTATCCCTATATTCTTCTGCTTGTTCTTCGATAAAGTGGGCTGCACGGCTCGCCAATTCCACAGGGGTAATCACTTCTGCGGGCAAATTAATCATTTCACGTACAAAATCACCACATTGAATGCGCGCTAATAATTCCGCTTGCGGTGCATCGTCTAAAGTTGGAAATTCCACCGCATAATCTTGTTTTGCGCTATAAAAACCTTGATAAAATGCCCAGCAGGTTTCTAAATCCCAATTTTCGCCAGCAAGTACCACATCTTTAATCCCCTGACCACGTAATTTACGCGCTGCTTTTTGTACAGTATTACGCGCGGAATAGTCAGTAACATGAATAGTGGCTTGCGCCTGATGAAAACTTAATAGTGCATTTTTTCCCCAAGCTTCATCTGCCACTTGAGTCGATAACATAATTTGCATTGGCATAAACGATCCTTTTATTTTTTGTATTATCTAAATAAAAATAAAGTGCGATTCACTATACCAGTTTTTCCGCACTTTAGTACCTTTTCCACAAAATATCTTTTCTTTCACGGTGACAAATAATCCACATACCATACGACTGTTTTTCGTAATCCCGTCTCAAAATCCGTTTTTGCCACCCAGCCTAATTCGTCTTGAATTTTTGAGGCATTTATCGCATAACGCAAGTCATGACCGGGACGATCTTTCACAAAAGTGATCAGCTGCTTAAAGTCGGTTATTTCGCTGAGTTGATCCGAAAACGCTGTCAATCCTCCCGCCTGTCTTAACTGATTTAAGATCTCACATAACCGCATCACAAGATGAATATTACTGTACTCACAACGTGCACCAATATTATAGGTTTCCCCCACTTTGCCCTTTGTTAGTACAAGATACAAAGCTTGTGCATGATCATCAACAAACAACCAATCTCGCACTTGCTGCCCATCGCCATAGAGCGTCAACGGTTTTCCCTGTAAAGCCTGACTTAACATAAAAGGAATGAGTTTTTCAGTATGTTGATAAAAACCATAATTATTCGTACTGTTGCTCATCACAATGGGCAAACCATAAGTTCGATGCCAAGCTCGTACTAAATGATCGCTAGCTGCTTTTGAGGCAGAATAAGGGCTACTTGGACGATAGGGGGAAGTTTCTGTAAACGCAGGTTGTGTGAAGTCAAGGTCACCAAATACCTCATCCGTTGAAACATGGTGAAAACGAAAAGCCGCTTTGCTTTTTTCGTCTAATGTGAGCCAATATTGCCGAGCCACCTCAAGTAAAGTATAGGTACCAACAATATTTGTTTGAATAAACGCGGCTGCGCCAGCAATTGAGCGATCAACATGACTTTCTGCTGCCAAATGCATAACACAATCCGGTTGATAGCGTTGAAAAATGTTGCTCAAGGTCGTGGCATCTGCAATGTCACCTTGTTCAAAATGATAACGTGGGTTGTCAACAACAGAGGCTAAAGCGTCCAAATTACTGGCATAGGTGAGTTTATCGAGATTTATAATCTGATCTGATGTTTGGCTTAAAATGTAGCGAATAACAGCGGAGCCAATAAAACCTGCCCCACCAGTAATAAGGATCTTTTTCATCTTTTATCTTGAAACGGATGGAATAAAAACTTGCCGTACATCACAAAACTTGTATAATTCAGCGCAACCGTATAATATACAGCAATTAAAATCAAAATGCTGTAAACATTTGTAGTTTATTTAGAGGAACCAATGGCAAAAGAAGATTGCATTGAGATGCAAGGCACAATTTTAGAAACCTTGCCAAACACGATGTTTCGTGTTGAATTAGAAAACGGTCACGTTGTGACAGCCCACATTTCAGGTAAAATGCGTAAAAACTATATTCGTATTTTAACCGGTGATAAAGTGACCATTGAAATGACACCTTACGACTTAAACAAAGGTCGCATTATTTTCCGTAGCCGCTAACCTATTTTGACAAAAAAGCACTGATATTTCAGTGCTTTTTTGTTTGTTCTGACTTACGGACGGGGCATGAATAAACGACGACGAATCAGTGCGCCGAACCCACGCATTAAGAGCAGTAGCAACGACAGTCCATAGATAGCGGTATTACCAAACACAGCGTAAGGCGTTTGACCTTCTGTAGCCGCCACTTTATGCGTTAACGTCGTTTCAATGAATTGTGGCGCTTGTGCAACAATTTTACCTTGCTCATCAATAAACACGCTAATGCCAGTATTGGTGGCACGAATGACTGGTTTCCCAAACTCTAAAGCACGCATTCTTGCCATCTGTAAATGTTGCCAAGGTCCAATAGAGTCACCAAACCACGCATCATTTGAGACTGTGAGAATGAAATCCGTGTCTTGTTTCACATTCTTCCTTAGTTGCTCACCAAAAATAATCTCATAACAAATTGCCGCACTTAGCTGGCGATTTTTGACCACTAACGGCGATTGAATTTCATCACCACTTTGGAAAGCAGACATGGGTAAATTAAACACACTCCCTAATGGACGCAATAATGTCTCTAAAGGAACATATTCACCAAAAGGCACAAGGTGATGCTTACTGTAACGATTTGTCGTTTCTAATGAATAAGGGAAATCCGTATTTCCCAAGGTAATAATTGAATTTAATAACTTATTTGCTGTTTCATCTTGATAGATCGTCCCCATGACGATTTCCGTTCCAGCTTGTTGTGCATGTGTTTGCAGTCCTTGGAAAAAAGGCTGAATATGATTTTCTAACACTGGCAATGCAGATTCAGGCAAAATAATGACATCAGTTTTACCGAGATGTTGACTAATTAACTTATGATAAATATCTAAAGTTTGATACAGATATTCTGGTTCCCATTTTAAATTTTGCTCAATATTGCCCTGTGCTAACGTAACAAGCAAATCCCTGTCTTCTATTTTTCTGACATACTCAGCCTTGGAAGAATAAGCTGACAATCCACCAACTAGTGTGAGCAAAAGGAGATTAGCTATCACAACATTCCACTTTCTTGGTTTAATAAGCAAGACGGAAAGTAAATTAAAAATCACCGCACTGACCCACATTACAAAGAAAGTGACGCCAGTGACACCAAACATCGGCGCGAGATGAGCAAATGGGCTATCGATTTGACTATAACCAAATTGTAACCACGGAAATCCGGTAAAGAGCCAGCCGCGTAAAAATTCGGTAAAGGTCCAAATCACGGGGAACATCGCTAAGCTACTGATTTGAAAACGCTGGATCAAATAAGCAAAGAGCATCGGATACAATGCAAGATAGGCGGCTAAGGCAAGGACTAACACATAGCTCACCACGACAGAGGCACCACCAAATTGATGAATACTAACGTGTACCCAATTTATCCCAAAAGTGAAAAAAGCTAATCCCCACAAAAATGCCGACCAAAGTGCGGTCTTTTTTTCCGCTGTTTTAGCAACAAAAATAAGACCTAAAAGCGATAAGTAAGCACAACCCCAATAATCAAAAGGGGAAAAGGCTAACACCCCGATCATGCCTGAAAAAATCGCAATAAAATAAGTAAAAATCTTTTTTTTCATCTTCTTTAAATAATGAAGCACAAGTCTTCACCCGTGCTCGTCTTCTGTATCGACGTGTTTAATCTTCCTTTAGTTCTTCGGCTTTTTCAATTTCAGCTAACTGCTCATCCGTGACAGTAATGCGTAATTGAATCAAACGACGACTATCCGCAGAAGTCACTTTAAAACCGATATTCTCAATGGTGATTTCTTCACCGCGTTTTGGTAAGTAACCAAAGGCTTGCATGACCACCCCACCAATGGTATCCACCTCTTCATCAGCAAAGTGAGTATTAAACTGTTGATTAAAGTCTTCAATATCCGTTAAAGCGCGTACCGCATAAGTATGGCGAGAAAGCTGACGAATATTGACAATTTCTTCTTCATCGAATTCATCTTCAATATCCCCTACAATTTGCTCAAGAATATCTTCAATTGTCACCAAACCAGACACTGCACCAAACTCATCAACCACGATCGCCATATGAAAACGTTCTGAACGGAAATCTTTGAGCATCCGATCAACTCGCTTACTTTCCGGCACAATTACCGCAGGACGTAATAAAGGCATTAAATCAAATTCTTCCGCATTGGAACGTAAAAAGCGGAGCAAATCTTTCGCATGTAGAATCCCTGCGATATTATCACGCTCATCCGTAATCACCGGGAAACGCGAGTGTGCTGACACAATGATCGTATCCAAACAAGAATCTAAATTTTGATCCGTGTGAATAAATACTATTTGTGAGCGGGGGATCATAATGTCACGCACGCGTAATTCCGCGATTTCCATGACACCTTCTATCATCTCCCGTGTATTTTGATCAATCAGCTCGTTTTGCTCTGAATCGCGAATCACTTCGACCAGTTCTTCACGATTTTTTAATTCACCTTGGAAAAAGCGCCCAAACAGCGATTGAAAAAAACTTTTTTTATGGTGAGATTCAGTAGAGTAAGTATTTGATTGTTCTTCGTTAGCCATAAATTTTTGAATACGTTTCCGTCAACATTGACCGTTGAAAAGTAACATATTTCCTGCTTAATAGCAAAAAAAAGCCCCTAGACAGTGGGGCAAAAAACGACAATTCGCATTTATTGTTATGATGAAAAGTTAAAACGGGTCCAATGTTGATATTTTTCTCCGACTTGGCTCATGCCGCCCAATGTCCACCACTCAGGATGATTAGGGGTATCAGGTAAGGCTTGTGTTTCTAACGCAATCCCGACGTAATCCTGATAGTATGAGCCGAAACGATTCGGCGTACCGGCTAGAAAATTCCCAGTATATACTTGTAAGGCAGGTTGAGAGGTGGAGACCTGTAAACGTAAAGAACCGTCTGCTGCCGTAAGAACCGCACTGAGTTTTTCTTTGTCTTGATTTAATAGAAAGGCATGATCATACCCCTTTACTAGGGCTTGTTCATCTTGTAAAAAGTCTTTCTCAATAGACTTCATCTCACGAAAATCAAAGCTGGTGCCCTGTACGGATTTCAACGCTGCACAAGGGATCCCCTCTGGATTCACAGGTAAGTAATGGTTAGCATTGACTTGCAAATAATGTTCTCGAATGTCCTCACCAAGCTCCGCGTTATTGAGATTAAAATAAGCATGGTTGGTTAAATTTAGTGGGGTATCTTGATCACTTTCCGCCTCAAATTGAATTTCTACACAATTTTGCTCGCTCAGTAAGTACGTTACACGTACTTTCACATGACCGGGAAAACCTTGATCACCGTCTGGCGAAGAAAGTAAAAAACACACAAAATTTTCATCGCACTTTTCCAATTGCCAACGTTGGCAATCAAAACCATTTTCGCCACCATGTAACTGATGTTGTCCTTGATTCGTCTGTAACTGAATCGGCACCCCATTTAATACAAAACGTCCATTCGCAATACGATTCGCATAACGCCCGATAGTCGCACCTAAATAAACCTGTTGCTTAGGGTAATCCTCAAGCTGACAGCCTAATAACACTTCACGTAATTGATTTTGCACAGGCACCTTACAAGACAACCATGTCGCCCCCCAATCCATCACTTGGATAGACATCCCTTTTGCATTTGATAAAGTGACTAATTGAAATGGTTGTCCATCTGGTGCGACACCCAGTGTACACTTGCTCAGCATACGCTTACTCCTTGTGAGGCAGTACACACATAAAAATCTTCTTTTAAACCCGTTTGTTGGGCGTAATTATCAGCAATAATCTGACGAACGGCTTCCACTTTTTCCACCGGTGCAACCGCCACAATACACCCACCAAAGCCACCACCAGTCATTCTAGCGCCACCGGTTTTACCAATTGCAATCTGTGCCAGTTCCACTAAATAGTCAATTTGCGGTACCGTAATCTCAAAATCATCACGCATTGACTCATGCGATTGCGCCATAAGTTCTCCCAGTAGCGCAAGATTGCCACTTTGTAAGGCTTTAACCGCATCTAAAACACGTTGGTTTTCCGTCACTACATGACGTGCACGTTTCGCCACTTCGGGATCCAATGCCGTCAACTCTGCTTCTCTTTGTTTAAATTGAGTAAGAGACACATCACGTAATGCTTTCACGCCAAAGAATTTCGCGGCGACTTCACATTGCTGACGACGAGTGTTGTACTCCCCCGCCACCAAATCGTGTTTCACATGAGAATTCACAATCATCACCGCCACATTAGCGGGAATAGGCGTTGGAATCGTTTCTAACGAACGACAATCGATCATCAGTAAATGATCTTTCTGTCCTAAGGCTGAAATCAATTGATCCATATTGCCACATTGGCAACCGACAAACTGGTTTTCAGCTTTCTGACCAATAAGCGCAATTTCCGTATTAGTTAAAGGTAAATTACCTAATTGTTGGCAAAATTTGCCAACCGCCACTTCTAAAGAGGCAGAAGAACTCAAGCCCGCAGATAACGGCACATTACCAGAAATCACTAAATCCGCACCGCACTTAAAGTCTGGACAATGGGCCTGCACAAATTTCACCACGCCACGTACATAACCTGTCCATTTTTTACTTGAATCTGGAGTAATCTCTTCTGCTAAATCAAATTCATCCCATTGCTGCAAATCACCAGCATAGACTTTAAATCGGCTATCATCCCGTTTTCGACCACTGATGGCGGTGCCATAATTAATTGCACAAGGCATCACAAAACCATCATTATAATCCGTATGTTCACCAATAATATTGACTCGACCTGGTGCATAAACATTTAAGGTCGGTGTACAATTAAATTTTTCTTGAAATAAGCGTTGAGCAGATTGCTGTGGAGTCATGTTATATCCCTTTCCTTATCGCAAATAATATGCGTCTTATCAAATGACAAATAGAAATCGCGTTGTATCTCACTTAGGTTATCTTTGCTTATAATGCACTTCACTGAGCACACGTAAACGTTCTGCGGCTTGCTCTGCAGTTAAATCACGTTGAGATTCCCCTAACATTTCATAACCTACCATAAATTTACGTACAGTAGCAGAACGTAATAATGGTGGATAAAAATGGGCATGAAGTTGCCAATGTTCATTGCTCTCTTCATTAAAAGGCGCCGCATGAAATCCCATGGAATAAGGGAAAGAGGTTTCAAATAAATTATCGTATTTTGTCGTCAGTGTTTTTAATGCCAGCGCTAAGTCTTTGCTTTGTTCTTCAGTTAAGTCCGTCAAACGTTTCACATGCGCCTTCGGCATCAATAACGTTTCAAATGGCCAAACCGCCCAATAAGGCACCACCGCTAACCAATGTTCAGTTTCAACCACCACGCGTTCTTTCAGTTCAATTTCACGTTTGGCATAGTCCATTAACATCACTGATCCTTGCTTAGCAAGATAAGCGCGCTGAGTCTGATCCGCACGCGCTACCTCATTTGGCAAAAAGCTATTCGCCCAAATTTGCCCATGTGGATGCGGATTAGAACAGCCCATAGCGGCACCTTTATTTTCAAAGATTTGAACCCATTGATATTTTTGTCCCAATTCTAGCAACTGCTCTTGCCACACTTTTATCACGTCATAAATTTCTTCGACTGTTAATAAAGGTAAGGTTTTGCTATGATCAGGCGAAAAGCAAATCACGCGACTTTCGCCTTGTGCTTTTGATATTTGGAATAAAGGATCGGTCGACTTTTCTGGATTAGGTGTTTCTTCTAATAACGCAGAAAAATCATTTTTGAACACGAAAGGCTTTTGATAATCAGGGTTTTGTTCACCCGTAATACGCTTATTGGATGGGCATAAATAACAGGTTGGATCATAACTTGGCTTTTCATCCTCAGCCACTTTTTCTTGTTGCCCTTGCCATGGACGTTTTGCTCTATGTGGTGATACAAGTACCCACTGATCGGTTAACGGATTATAACGGCGATGTGGGTGTTCGGTTGGTTCAAATAGTGAATGACGCATCTTTTACTCCCGACAACTGAAAACGGTTACATTTTATTTTTGGCATAAGATACCAAATTATCAAAAATAAACTGTTAACTAGATCACAAAATCAAGAAATCCCTTACGATTTTACTTTGTTTTTTGTGTATAAGGTGTCAGATTTAGTGCTAAACGTTTTCAAACCTAGCAAAATTTTATAGGATGAAAACAAGGGTTTCTCACAGGAAAGGTCATATTCGTTATGGTTACTATTCATGATGTTGCACAACATGCGGGTGTTTCTGTCGCTACGGTATCTCGCGTACTCAATAATCATCCTTCTGTGAGTGAAAAAGCTCTCATCGCCGTCCAAGCTGCCATCGAAAAGCTTGGTTACCAACCCAATGCGAATGCACAAGCACTTGCCATGAAAAATACTGATACTATTGGTGTGGTGGTAACAGATGTTACCGACGCCTTTTTCGCGATCTTAGTGAAAGCTGTCGATAAAGTGGCAGAAGAATACAAAAAAACCATTATCATTGGGATTGGCTATCATAATGCAGAAAAAGAAAAAAAAGCGATCGATACACTATTACGCAAACGTTGTAGCTGTCTTGTGGTACATGCAAAGGCACTCAGTGATGAAATCCTATGTCAATATTTAGAAAAAGTGCCAGGTATGGTGATTATCAATCGTGTTGTGCAAGGGTATGAACATCGTTGTGTTAGCTTAGATAATGAAAAAGGGACTTTTATCGCGACAGAAACCTTAATTAAGCTCGGGCACAAAAAAATCGGCTATATTGGTTCAAACCATTATATTATGGATGAAATAGAAAGACATCGTGGTTATCTGGCGGCGTTAAAGCAATACCATATCCCTGTCATTGAACATGCGATTACGCACAGCTCACCCGATTTTGAAGGGGGAGAAGAAGCCATGATTAACCTACTCAGTTACAATTCCGATCTTACCGCGGTGGTCGCTTATAATGATTCTATGGCAGCCGGTGCGATTTCTGTATTAAATGAAAATAACATTCGTGTTCCAGCCCAATGTTCGATCATCGGCTTTGATGATATACCAATTGCACATTATTTGATTCCTAAACTCACCACAATCCGCTATCCCATCGATTTAATGGCGAATTATGCGGCAAAATTAGCGCTAAGCTTAGTAGATCAAGATGTGAAAAAACCTTCACACATTCAATTTAATCCCACATTAGTTAGACGCTTCTCAAGCATTCACAATGTGCTAATGATGAAAACGTAAACATTTTCCATTAACAATACAAAAAACGTGGTTAAATTTGTGCAAATTTAGCCACGTTTTCTTTTTTTATAGTAAAAAAACACCTTGAAAGTGTGTTCAAGGTAACAGTTTCATGAGTCAATTGTAATCGTTTTCAAAAATGTGAGTGAGATCACAGTCTTGGAAAAGATTTTCCAGTATGATTCACCCCAGTTATCTAGGCAAAGTGGGTTAAACGCAAAAAGATAACAAAATCTATTCGTTCTAAATAGGAGAGTTATTATGAAAAAAACCGTATTAAGTGCTGTTGCTTTAGCAGTCGGTCTAGGCGTAGCCGCTTCAGTAGCGCAAGCCGCTGATCGTATTGGTGTAACCATTTATAAATATGATGATAACTTCATGTCACTCATGCGTAAAGAAATCAATAAAGAAGCTGAGCAATTTAAAGATATTGAGTTATTAATGAACGACTCGCAAAACGCACAAGCGGTACAAAATGACCAAGTGGATGGTTTGATTTCTAAAGGCGTTAAAGCCTTAGCCATTAACCTCGTTGACCCAGCGGCAGCACCAACTATTATCGGTAAAGCAAAACCTGATGATATTCCTGTTGTGTTCTTTAATAAAGATCCTGGTGCAAAAGCAATCGGTAGCTATGAACATGCATACTATGTGGGTACCGATCCAAAAGAGTCTGGTTTAATCCAAGGTTCATTGATTGCTAAACACTGGCAAGCTAACCCTGCATATGACTTAAACAAAGACGGTAAAATTCAATACGTTTTATTAAAAGGTGAACCAGGACACCCAGATGCAGAAGCTCGTACAAAATTCGTCATTGAAGAATTAAATAATAAAGGCATTCAAACTGAGCAATTATTCATCGACACGGGGATGTGGGATGCTGCTTTAGCGAAAGATAAAATGGATGCATGGTTATCTAGCTCTAAAGCAAATCAAATCGAAGTGATCATCGCTAACAACGATGGTATGGCGATGGGGGCATTGGAAGCCACGAAAGCACATGGTAAAAAATTACCAATCTTCGGTGTAGATGCGTTACCAGAAGTCCTCCAATTAATCAAAAAAGGTGAAATTGCAGGTACAGTGTTAAATGACGGTGTGAACCAAGGTAAAGCCGTTGTTCAATTAAGTAATAATCTTGCAAAAGGAAAACCTGCCACTGAAGGCACAAAATGGCAGTTAAAAGATCGTGTAGTACGTATCCCTTATGTTGGTGTGGATGCGGATAACTTAAACGAGTTCCTAAAATAATAAACTATAACAAAACAAGAAGTTGTAATTCTCGGGGAGGTATACCCTCCCCCTTTTTATGTGAGGTTGGATATGACAACTCAAATTCCAAATCAAGACAGTGAAATACTGCTCACAATGACCAATGTCTGTAAATCCTTTCCCGGTGTTAAAGCGTTAGACAATGCAAACCTAACTGTGCGCTCGCATTCTGTCCATGCCTTAATGGGCGAAAATGGGGCGGGCAAATCAACCTTATTAAAATGCTTATTTGGTATTTACAGTAAAGATGAAGGTGACATCCTTTTCTTAGGCAAGCCAGTCAACTTTAAAACGTCGAAAGAAGCCTTAGAGAACGGGATTTCCATGGTGCACCAAGAACTTAACTTGGTTAAACAATGTACTGTAATGGATAATCTTTGGTTAGGACGTTATCCATTAAAATCAGGCTTTGTCGATCACGGCAAAATGTATCGTGATACCAAAGCGATTTTTGAAGAATTAGATATCGATATCGATCCAAAGGAAAAAGTGGCCAAATTGTCAGTGTCACAAATGCAAATGATCGAGATCGCAAAGGCCTTTTCATACAATGCCAAAATCGTAATCATGGACGAACCGACTTCTTCGCTTTCAGAAAAAGAAGTTGAACACCTATTTAAAATTATCGCGAAGCTAAAACAGCGTGGCTGTGGCATTATTTATATTTCGCACAAAATGGACGAAATCTTCAAAATTTGTGACGAAATTACGATTTTACGCGATGGTAAATGGATCAATACGGTCGCTGTTAAAGGCACCACAATGGATCAGATTGTATCCATGATGGTTGGGCGTGAACTCACACAACGTTTCCCACCAAAAACCAATACCCCAAAAGAAACCATCTTAACGGTGGAAAATCTGACCGCACTTAATCAGCCATCTATTCAAGATGTTAGTTTTGAATTACGCAAAGGCGAAGTGCTCGGCATTGCGGGACTGGTTGGGGCAAAACGTACCGATATTGTGGAAACGATCTTCGGGGTGCGTGAACGTAAATCTGGTGTGATTAAACTACACGATAAGGAAATGAAAAACCGCAATGCGTTCGAAACCATTAACAATGGTTTTGCTTTGGTCACGGAAGAACGTCGCTCTACAGGGATTTATGCGAATCTCAGTATTGAGTTTAACTCATTAATTTCTAACATGAAATCCTATATCAGCAAGTTAGGTTTATTGAGTAACACAAAAATGAAAAGCGACACGCAATGGGTCATTGATTCCATGAATGTGAAAACGCCATCTCACAAAACCAATATTGGCTCATTATCTGGTGGTAACCAACAAAAAGTGGTCATTGGTCGTTGGTTATTAACCCAACCTGAAATCTTGATGTTAGACGAACCAACACGTGGTATCGACATTGGTGCTAAATATGAAATTTATCAACTGATTATGGAATTAGCCAAAAAAGATAAAGGTATCATCATGATTTCATCTGAAATGCCAGAGTTATTAGGGGTTACTGACCGAATTCTTGTGATGAGTAACGGTAAAGTCGCAGGTATCGTGAATACTGCTGAAACCTCACAAGAAGAAATTTTACAGCTCGCTGCAAAATATTTATAAAACACAGAATTAAGGAAATAAATTATGGCTGCATTAAAACAAAATAAATCCCTTGATTTCTTTAAACAAAATGCAATCTACTTTGTATTATTAATTTTACTCGGGATCATCATTGTTCAAGACCCAACATTCTTGAACTTACGAAACTTCAGTAACATTTTAACGCAATCTTCCGTACGCTTAATCATCGCGCTGGGTGTAGCCGGCTTACTTGTCACACAAGGGACAGACTTATCTGCCGGTCGCCAAGTCGGTTTAGCGGCGGTTATTTCAGCGACCTTGTTACAAGCCATGGACAACTTTAACCGCGTTTTCCCGGATTTACCTGAGCTCCCAATTCCGGTTGTAATTTTAACCGTTTGTGCGATTGGTGCAGTCATCGGTTTAGTAAATGGTTTAGTTATTGCTTACTTAAACGTAACACCATTTATTGCCACCATGGGGACCATGATTATCGTTTATGGGATTAACTCACTTTACTATGATGCGGTGGGAGGATCGCCAATTGCAGGCTTTAACGAAACCTTCTCAACGTTTGCACAAGGTTTCTTTAAATTCGGTTCCTTCAAACTGTCCTATATCACGATTTATGCTGCTGTTGCGACCTTCTTAGTGTGGGTATTGTGGAATAAAACGCGCTTTGGTAAAAATATCTTTGCTATCGGTGGTAACCCAGAAGCGGCTCGTGTATCTGGCGTTAACGTCTCACGTAACTTAGTGGTTATCTATATGATCGCGGGAATGTTCTACGGTTTTGGTGGGATGTTAGAAGCCGGTCGTATCGGTTCTGCCACTAATAACTTAGGTTTCATGTATGAATTAGATGCGATTGCAGCCTGTGTAGTAGGGGGCGTCTCATTCGCCGGTGGTGTGGGTACGGTTATTGGAGTGGTAACTGGGGTAATTATCTTTACCGTCATCAACTACGGCTTAACCTATATCGGTGTTAACCCATATTGGCAATATATCATCAAAGGTAGCATCATCATTCTTGCGGTGGCTATCGACTCACTCAAATACGCGAAGAAAAAATAAAAAGGCGTATCGCACTAGCACAAAAAAGGCGATTCTCAGAATCGCCTTTATTTTCTATCGAAGCGTCGTAAAAGAGACGAACACCACACAACTCATCATACTACTGGATCAATCCTTTCACGATATTCTCAACAAAATCCAACCGCACTTTATGCCCCTCAAAGGTTTTGCTAAAGCGGAATTTGGTTGGTCCATCAAAACGATACACACTTGGTTCAGTTTGAATTAATTGTAAAAATCTCATTGGATCCAGATCCGCATTAGAGGCAAACTCAATGAAGCCACCCTGTGCATTCGCATCAATTTTCTGAATTTGAATCTTTTTCGCCAACTGACGTAATTCTGCGATACGGAATAGCGATGTAGTGGCTTCCGGTAAACGACCAAAACGGTCAATTAACTCCACTTTTAACTCATCTAATTCCGGCTTATTCTCCGCCCCAGCAATCCGTTTATAGAAAGATAAACGAATATTTACATCACCCAAGTAATCCTCTGGCAACAAGGCAGGCAAACGTAAATCAATCTCGACTTGTTGTTGAGTGAGTTCTTCTAGGGACGGCTCACGCCCAGCTTTTAAGGCATTCACCGCACTTTCTAATAAATCCATATACAAAGAGAAGCCAATCGATTCAATTTGCCCACTTTGTTCAGAACCAAGGAGTTCCCCCGCACCACGAATTTCTAAATCGTGAGTAGCAAGAATAAAGCCCGCCCCTAAATTATCTAAGCTCTCTAACGCCTCAAGACGTTTTTGTGCATCTTTGGTCATGGCTTTTATCGGTGGGGTTAATAAATAGGCATACGCTTGGTGATGTGAGCGCCCCACTCGACCACGTAATTGATGTAATTGGGCTAGACCAAAGTTATCCGCACGCTCAATAATGATCGTATTTGCGGTAGGGACATCAATCCCCGTTTCAATAATGGTGGAACACACCAACACATTAAAACGCTGATGATAAAAATCCGACATGACCCGTTCAAGCTCACGTTCACGCATTTGACCATGCCCAATGGTCACCCGTGCCTCAGGTACCAGTGTACGCAATTTTTCAGCACAATTTTCAATACTCGCCACGTCGTTATGGAGATAATACACTTGTCCACCACGCAAAATTTCACGCAAAATCGCTTCACGGATCACTGATTCATCGCTTTGTTTGACAAAGGTTTTGATCGTCAGGCGGCGCGCTGGCGGTGTCGAAATAATCGACAAGTCCCGAATACCGTGCATCGCCATATTTAAGGTTCGTGGAATAGGTGTCGCGGTTAAGGTAAGAATATCAATATTGGCACGTAACTGTTTAATCCGCTCTTTTTGACGCACCCCAAAACGATGTTCCTCATCGATCACAAGTAAACCCAAATCTTTAAATTGCACATCCGATTGAATCAGTTTATGCGTGCCAATCAAAATATCGACTTTCCCTTCCGCCAGATTCTGCAAGACCACTTTTTGTTCTTTCGCTGTTTTAAAACGTGAAAGCACTTCCACATTGATCGGTAAATTGGCAAAACGATCTTTAAAATTCTCAAAATGTTGTTGCGCCAATAAGGTCGTCGGTACCAACACCGCCACTTGCTTATGATTCATTACCGCCAAAAATGCCGCACGCATCGCGACTTCTGTTTTTCCAAAGCCCACATCACCACAAACTAAACGGTCCATGGCTTTTGCTTGGCACATATCTGCAATCACCGCGTTAATCGCCATTTCTTGATCTACCGTTTCTTCAAACGGGAAAGTCGCTGCAAATTGTTGAAACGCTTCACGATCATAATGGAAAGCAAAGCCTTTTTGAGCTTCGCGTTGGGCATACACATCCAACAATTCCGCAGCCACATCACGAATTTTTTCCGCGGCTTTTTGACGTGCACGTACCCATGCATCACTCCCTAATTTATGTAATGGTGCCGTTTCATCAGCCCCCCCCACATAGCGACTAATCAGATGCAAAGAGGATACGGGGACATATAATTTGGATTCATTAGCATAATTTAACAGCAAATATTCGGCCGTAATGCCTCCATTTTCAAGCGTCACTAATCCCGCATAACGCCCTACACCATGATCTAAATGCACCACAGGCTGCCCAATTTTGAGTTCCGCGAGATTACGAATTAGAGTATCAGGATTAACTGATTTACGTTTATCTCGACTGCGCTGCTGTACTCGCTCACCAAGCAACTCGGTTTCCGTCATCACCGCAACTGGCTGATCGTTATCAATAATAAAGCCGTTTTCTAATCCACTTATTAAGACATTAAACTTCTCACTGATATTGGAAAGTGCGGTTAATTTTTGTGGTTTTATTTTGAGTGGCGAGAGTAAATCCAATAAGGTTTCACGGCGCCCTTCGCTTTCCACCAAAAACACAATCTTGCCCTTAAATTGCTCACTAAATTGACGTAATTGCTGTAATGGTTCTTTGTGTTGCGATTGAATAGCGAGTGCGGGTAAAGGTTGCACGGCAAGGTTCTTTTGACGTGCCGATGAACGAACTTTATCCAGTTTGAAACTGATTCTTGGATATTGCTTTAATATCCGATTAATCTCTTCGAGACGTAACCATAAACGATCAGGCGGTAAAAGCGGGCGCATAGGATCCACTTTTCGACTTTCATAGCGTTGCTCAGCATCTTGATAAAAACGCGTCCCCTGCTCTTGGATATCGCCTACATCTAACCACAAAGTATTCTTTGGTAAGTAATCAAATAGACTTGCCATCTGTTCAAAAAATAAAGGCTGCCAATATTCAATACCTGAAATTAAAGTACCTTTACTCACTTGCTGGTAGATATGTTCCGGATCACGACGAATTTCACCAAAAGTTTCACGAAATTGAGTACGGAAAAATTCAATGCCTTTCTCATCGGTTGGAAATTCATGCGCGGGCAATAAATTAATGGCTTGAATTTCTTCGAGGGTACGTTGTGTATCCACATCAAAAGTGCGGATCGAGTCAATTTCATCATCAAAAAAATCTAAACGGAAAGGCACCGCACTCCCCATTGGGAAGAGATCTAATAATGCCCCACGCACCGCATATTCCCCATGTTCCAACACCTGTTCTACCGCACGATAGCCCGCACTTTCTAACTGCAAACGCAGTTTATTAATCTGTAAGCGATCACCCTTTTTAACTAACAGCAGATTATGATGCAAAAATGTCGGCGGGCATAAACGCTGCATTAAAGTACTAATGGGTAAAATGACAATCCCTTTTTGACAATGCTGTAATTGAGATAGCGCACTTAAACGAGAAGAAATAATGTCTTGGTGTGGCGAAAATGCATCGTAAGGTAACGTTTCCCAATCTGGAAAAAAAGTCACGGGTAATGAACTAAATTGTGCCAATACTTTCTCTAAACGTACCGCACTTCGCGTATCCGCTGTGACAACTACGGTCAGACCTGAATATTGCTGCGCAATTTGGCTTATCGCAAGGTAATCTGCGCCCATCAGAACATTACCCAGAATTTTATGATCATTAGCTTGTGTAGGAATCTTGAAATCGAAATATGTGGTTGTCATAACAGCGGTGTGTAGTTAGATAAAATAAGTCAAAAAAGATGAGCGATAGTTTAGCCTAAATCGACGGCATTTCCAATGAAAGTCTGTATAAAAAGCCAGTAAAAAAGCCAAGCTTTGCTTGGCTTTTATTTAATGTCCTATACTAGCGTATGCGACAACGACGTAAAATATCCATGTCTTGTTGGTAAGTTTCACTCTCCTCCGACATCTGCATCAAACTAAACACGGTACTAAAAAAGTGATCATGAGAATAGGCTTCTTCTTTCGCTTTTTGGCGTAAACAAGTTAAATCCACTTGTTGTGAGGCTTTCCAACGTGGTGAAAACCACATGATCATCGGAATATGTGTCTGCTCTGTTGGGGCAATCACATAGGGCGCGGCATGTAAATAAACACCTTTTTCCCCTAAGGATTCGCCATGATCAGACACGTAAATCACCGCACTCTGTAAGTGTTGGCGCTGCTCTAGCTTGCTGATCACTTGATCAATAAATTGGTCTACATACAAAATCCCATTGTCATAAGTATTCACCAGTTGTTGTTTTAAACAGCGATTGATTTGGTTAGTATCACAGGTTGGCACAAATTGGCGATATTCGGGCGTATAACGTTCATAATAAGTAGGTCCATGATTACCGATAGTATGCAAAACAAGCACTGTATCCTTGTCTGTACTGTCAAGGGTCTGATCCACTTGCGTCAGTAAAATATTATCTAAACATTCTCCATTTCGACAGTATTCTGCTAAATTCAATGTTGTCACGTTCTGATAAGGAATGTGTTTACAGACGCCTTTACAATCGGAATTATTATTCAACCATTTAATAGCAATCCCTGCGCGTTGCAAAATATCCAGTAAATTATCTTGGTGATCCGCTTGTACATTGCTGAAGTGTTTACGATCTAAGCTAGAAAACATACAGGGGACAGAAACTGCAGTTGAGGTTCCACAGCTCGTCATATGCTGAAAGTTAATCACGTCCTCACCCCGCTTTGCTAATAACGGGGTGGTTTGTCGCTCATAATGGTTAAGCCCCCAATTTTTCGCACGTGTCGTTTCGCCAATGATTAAAACTGTGACATGACGATCTTGATCCGTTTTTGCTTGGCTTGCTTTCAAATCAAGTTTCACATAAGGTAAATTCGCCGCGCGTAAATCCTGTATCACATTAATCGTCGCGCCAATGAAATTGGAAGGTACTAATAAATGCGTCAGGCTTTTGTTATTGCGGAAAAAGGCGGAATAATCTTGGTAGAAAAACGCTGCCACACCAACAAATAACAAAACTGAAAGTAAGATCATGCTCAAACGAACAAGCACTTCTTTCACGACATGATGATAGTTAACACGAGTGAGACAATATAACAGTGCCGGCACAAAACCAAACGCCAACAGCCATTCTAGATAAGTCCATGTGATCAAGCGTGAACCTTCTGCCAGATTACTTTGCACTACGTTTTGCAACATCTCACGATTAAAATAAATATCAAAAAATAACGTGTTATAAGAAATGGCTGCACTGATTACGATCAAACAAGGCATGATGATCTTATGTATGACAGGTATGGCAATGATTTGAAAAGCCGCATTGAGAATCACGAAAATCACCAGTGGCATGGTGTAAATAAAATAATCGGCAGAGGTGTGGGTTAAAGGGTGGATACTCAGTACTTTGGCATAGAAAGGGTAATTTAAGATGACACTAAAGTAGAAAGCGGTGAGGGCAAGTAATTTGCTGGACGATAAGGACCAACGAAATCGTAATTTTTTCATACAACAAAACTCCTAAAAAAATCGACTTCTGTTAGAAACAAAAAAAATGAAAAAGTTCTGCTGTTTCATTTTGTTTGCTTATATAACAAATATGCCAAGTCAGTACTTGGCATGTTTTTTTACGATTTTTGTTGTTCTTGCGCCTTTTTCATTGCGGCTTTTTCTTCTTCACTCCATGTTTCATCAAACTTGACGACGGGAACACAGCAACAACCGCGACCGCCCCCCTTTTCAACACCAATGTCCTGACAGAATTTGCTATAACCGTCCCACACGCGACGTAATAAACCTTTCTTTTTTGTCTGCGCCATTTTATGCTCCTTCTCAACACCCCACTTGATTATGATAAAACGGCTGTATGATTTTGCAACAATTTCTTGACTTCCTCACGGCATATTTTTATCCCATTTTTCTTGCCTCCCGCAAATTTCATCTCGTTTGATGACGGTTGTAACAGGGCAGACAATAACGGACAAATGCACCTGTTAGTTTGTGCCAACAAACGTTGTATCGCAGGTAAGGCGGCTGTAAATGAGCCTTGAAAATAAGCAAAATGCACTAATGCACGCCAATCTTGTGGATCTAATTGCCATGTGGTGGGCAAAGAAGGGAATGCCGTCGCGAGGGGGTGTCGCGATAAACTGAGATTACGTTGGAACTGTTGGTACGCTTGCTGACAAAAGCTTATCCCTGCGGACGACAACGGTTTTAAGCCGATTACAGAGTAACAACCGCTACTGGCTTCTTTCTGTTCACCTAAATGCACCAATAAAAAACCGCACTTTTGCCAAAATGCAGCCAGCTTAGTGGTGTAACCAAAACTGACGGACAAAAAATCCACCTGTGCATCTTGGCAAATATTTTTGACTAACTGTTGCCCAATACCTTGCTGTTGCCAATCTGGCTGAACAGCAATACGGGAAATCCGCAATGAGGATAAACGGCAGGCTTGCGGCAAATGCGCTTGAAAACACAGTAATTGAGGCACTAAATTGCCACGAGGACGGCGCAAACCGCGCTCAATCTTACCAATAAGTTGTTCTGATTGCAGACTTCCCTCTTGCACAAGCCAAGCGGCACCAAGGAGATGTTCGTCTTTTTGTGCTAAATAAAAATGTTGATTTGGCGCATCAAATAAACGGCGTAAATCCAGTGGTGACGTACGGTAATGGGCACGCGTCAGTAAACCATAAAGCGGAGCAATTTTTTGTTGCTGATATAATGTATGTTGTGAATAGCGCTGAAATTGAACGCCTTCAGCTGACGCCAATGGGGCAAAAGGCAAATCTTCCGCATGTAGCAATAAGAGATCATCCATAAAGGCTTCTAACTTATCATCAGCTTGCCAACGTAGAGGCTGGTGAAGCTCAAAATGCGCAAAATTGCGGTCTAAATTGGCTAAAAATTTGAGTAAAAAACCACGCCCGGTCCCTTCGTAACTTTGTATCGTAGTGGTACAGAGTATGCCTTTAAAGGTTGATGTCAGCAGTTCTAACAAACTTAAAGGGAGCATAGCCGCTTCATCAATCAATAACCATTTATCAGCAAACGCATGGGGATCTTGTGCAATTTGCTCACAAAGTAAATCTGGTGACTTGAAATCTAACGCCGTATTAGCAAACGCTTGTAAAATCCTGACAGCCGCTTTATTCGGTGCGGTTAATATCAACGTTTGGTTTTGTTGCTTCAACTGCCTTGCCCAAAAGCCTGCTAGCGCCGATTTTCCTCGACCCCGCTTCGCCGTCACAATCAATACCGCTTCAGTAGCCTTATTGATACGGTGCAATAACTGTGCTTGTTCCACTGTCGGTTCTGATTGAAAATCGACCGCACTGGTTGACTTATCCGGCAATGATAGTGAAGGGAAAAAAGTATGATAAACTGGAAAGCCGTAGTCTCGTACTTTTTGTTGAAAATAATGTAGAAAGTGCGGTGTCAGAATAGGATCATTTTCACCAGACCAACGGACGGAATCAGGATCTTGCCAAGTGCTCAGCATCGCCCATTGTGGTAATAAAATCAGCAACACACCGTCTTGTTGCAAAGTGCCACTGGCGATAGCTAAAGCATCAAGATTCAGCCCTCCCCTTGCATCATAGACAATCAAGGCAAACTCTTGCCCCAACATGTTTTTTGCTTGCTTGAAATCGAAATGAGCAAAAGACAAAAAAGGCGGTAAATCATCGCCAATCCATACCGCACTTTTTATTCCAGATAAGCGTGCGAGTGGGGGAAATAATGCAGCATTCTCCCCCACCCAACATTGCACTTTTCTTTGCTTATTTACCCGATTCATTTCACTTTCATCGTGCTATTACCAACGATCTAACGGGTGTGACCAATCAATACTGATATCGCGTTTAGGTTTATACATCGGTTCTGGCTGACCAAGTATTTTGCGTTCCATCGCTTCTTGTTGTTCACGCATTTTTCGCTCAATAGACATCTGTTGATCACGAATCTTATCTTCGATCGCATGTTGCTGATCTTGGATACGACGTTCAATTGGATGACCGGATCGATTTTCTAAACCACGTTGCCGTTTGAGATCTTTAAAACGTTGGTTATAACGCGCTTTTAATTGGCGGCACTCTGACTCACGAATATTAGTTAAATCGTGTTTTAATTGCTGATATTTGAACTCAAAATAACCATAAGCATCAGGATCATCATAAATCACTTTCGCAGAAGATTTACCGACAATGTTTTCTAACTGTTCATGAATGATCGCTTTTACTAAATGTTTTTCTAGCGCTGTCAAACGGGCATCTTCTTGCTGCCCTAACTCAGGCAATAAACAATATTCCACATTATTCTTTGCCTGAATAAATTTATTCATGTGTTCGGTTGATATTTTGTAATAGCCCTTTTTCTCCTTTGGATAGCTACGCTGAGTTTGCGTTTCGAATGAAGGGGCGAAAGGGGGATCATAGCTTGGTTTTGAGATCGGCTTGCTACGAGGTTGATAATCTGGATATGGATAGTACGCTACACAAGCCGTTAAACTGAATAGCGCAAACACAATACATAATTTTTTCAACATGATTTTTTCCTATACAACTGTGATAAACCTGTCATCTTGGCATCTTATATGCCTAACAAAAATTTTAGACTTCTTTGACCACAATTTAATAAAATGGTTTAAAAAGAAAGCACTTTTTATCCGTGCATTTCTTTTTCGCTCAGATAAGGATCCTCAAAACCCAAAGACTGCATGATTTCCGTTTCTAACCCTTCCATTTCCTCTGCTTCGGCATCCTCAATATGATCATAGCCAAGTAAATGCAAGCAACCATGCACCACCATATGCGCCCAATGTGCCATTAATGGCTTACCTTGTTCTTCGGCTTCTTTTTCCACCACTTGACGGCAAATGACTAAATCGCCTAGCAAACTTAATTCCACTTCATCAGGGCATTCAAACGGAAAGGATAAAACATTGGTTGGCTTATCTTTGCCGCGATAAGTCAAATTCAGGTCATGACTTTCTGCTTCATCCACAATGCGCACCGTCATTTCAACATCGGAAAATTCTGGCTGGATCGCACGATTTGCCCATGCCTGAATTTGTGCTTCACTCGGTAAATTATCCGTGTTTTCGCAGACCAGTTGTAAATCAATTATCACTTGTTTCATTTATGCTTTCTCATGCGCTGTATTTTCTGACCGCACTTTTTCTATATTGTCTTTTTCAGCACGCTCTTGACGACGTTGTGCCGCGATCTCGGCACGGCGAATTTCATCTTGTGCTTCCCAAGCATCATAAGCTTGTACGACTTTCGCAACCACCGGATGCCGGACAATGTCTTTACTTTCAAAGTAGTTAAAGCTCAATTCTGGCACACTTTCTAACACTTCAATGGCATGACGTAAGCCAGATTTTTGACTACGCGGTAAATCAATTTGAGTAATGTCACCGGTAATGACCGCTTTCGAATTAAATCCAATACGTGTTAAGAACATTTTCATTTGTTCAACTGTTGTATTTTGGCTTTCATCAAGAATAATAAAGCTGTCATTAAGGGTACGTCCACGCATATATGCTAAGGGGGCGATTTCAATTACATTGCGTTCCATTAATTTTTGTACACGCTCAAACCCCAACATTTCAAACAGCGCATCATACAATGGACGCAAATAAGGTTCGATCTTCTGTCCTAAATCACCGGGTAAAAAACCTAACTTTTCGCCCGCTTCCACCGCAGGACGAGTCAGCAAAATACGACGCACATCTTGCTTTTCGAGTGCTTCCACCGCGGCAGCTACCGCCAAAAATGTTTTTCCTGTTCCCGCCGGACCAATACCAAAACTGATATCATGACGAAAAATATTGTGTAAATACTGTACTTGATTTAGTCCACGCGGTTTAATCAATCCTCGCTTGGTTTTGATCGAAGACGCATATACCTTGCTTTCATCACGTTCAGTTTCTGTTTCTTGAACTAAAATACGGCTTTCTTGAATGGCGATATGGACATCTTCTAAATCCAGTTCACGAATTTGTCCCCGCACAGGCGCGGTTTCCAAATATAACATTTGAATTAATTTGACTGCACTTTGTAACAATTTGGCATGATGAGGCTTATTTTCTGCCTCATTCGATTGAATCGTAAAAGTAAAATTACGTCGTGAAACGGTTAAATTTAATGATTTTTCAATCAGTTGTAAATTCCCTTCGTACGCACCACATAAGGCTTGTAAACGCACATTATCTTGCGGTTCAAGGGTAAATGTTTCCGTGAATAACTCCGTCAATGTGAAACCTCAAAAGTGAAAAGAAAACTTACGGTATTGTAAAGAGATTGTGGAAAATTTGCTAGGTAAGATTTCGTCTAGCCGCCACAAACATAACGGTGCAAAAAACAAGCGGGTTTTCACCTCATATCGTAGCTTTTCAGTTATGATAAGCGAAATTGTTTATGATCAGCACGTGATCTTAGGAGGCATGATGACATTGGCAAAAGACAAACTACCGGCAACCTTTCCACGACCGACTAAAGTACAGTATTTAGTTTGTTGTGATATGGATGAAACCTATATTCCTTATCACCCCGACGATCAAGTGACAAGCGGGATTACCGAATTAGAGCATTTCCTTTTAGAAGAAGGGGAGAAAAAAGGCATCCTGTTAGGTTGGATAACAGGCACGAATAAAACCTCCGCTTTACGCAAAGCAAAGCGTACTATTTCACAGAGTCCACACTTTTTATGTTGTAGTTTAGGAACCGAGTTTTATTGGATAACGCAAGGGGAATTAGTGCCATCGACAACTTGGCAACAACGTATTGCTACTTCTGGTTATCAGCAACAAAAAGTTGATCAGATCGTCGAACAAATTCTTGCTCAAGGTATCAGATTAGATAGACAACCTGAAGATTATCAAGGTCCCTATAAAACCAGTTTTTATTATTTGATCAGAGATGAGATGGAAAAAGACATTGCTTGGATACGCTCACTCGCCGAACAAGCACAACTGAGAGTACTCATCACGAAAGCAAATCCTGCTGCTGGTGATCCTGAAAACAGTTATGATGTGGACTTTATTCCAAAATGCTGTGGTAAAGATCAAGCAGTACTCTTTTTAATGGAAGAATTGAAACTCGACAAACAGCAGGTTTTAGCATTTGGTGACAGTGCCAATGATTTTGCTATGTTTGCTGTGGCTGGGAATGGCTATTTGGTAGCCAATGCAGATAAGCAGGCGATTGCGCAGTATGGCAAGTGCCTAGATAAGCCTTACTGTCACGGCATCTTGAGTGTTCTTCGTCAATTGCCGTAAAAAAGCCCATTATAATAAAGGCGAACTGAGAGTTCGCCTTTATAATGACTTATGCACTTACTCCAGTTCAGGAAAGAGCATCTTAATCACATTCTGAGTTAAACGACGAGATTTACCCGCATAAGGGAAAATATGCATCATCATCATCGGATTAAAATTCGCTTCAATCACGCCCCAAGAAGTTAAGTTTGGCGTAGCCGGTTGCTTCAAGTCAGGGATAATTAAATCCACACCACACACCGCCGCGCCCATCGCTTTCGTGATACCGACAGCCAGTTGCTTATAACTCTCGTGCATTTCATCCGTCATATCAATAGAATCACCGCCTGTACTAATATTGGAATTGGCTCGTAGTTGTACAAGCTGATCTTTAGCGGGAATGCTATCAATGGTTAAGCCTTGCTCCTTGAGCTGTAACTGCTCAATTTCGCCTAAAGCAATTTTTTTCAATGGTGTACGACTACCATCACCTCGTAGCGGATGATCATTTTTCATGGCAACAAGTTCTGCCACAGAATGCACACCGTCTCCTACTACATTGGCTGGTACACGCAATAATACCGCCAATGTTTCATCACCTAATACAAAGAAGCGGTATTCTGTTCCGACTAAATAATCTTCCACCATTACTTCTTTATCTTCACGGAAAGCAATTTCTAGCGCCTTAGCAAAATCCTCACAGTTTTGCACGCCTTGTTGGAAAATGGTGATACCCAAGCCATAATTCGTGGATTTGGGTTTAATCACTACCTCACGGTTTTCAAAAAGTGCATAACTTGCCACCGCTTTCTCAAGAGAAGTAAACTCCACACTTTGTGGCACATTAAAGCCCGCTTTTTGCAATACTTTTTTGGTCACCACTTTATTTTCCATAATTAGCGGTGAAATATAACTGTCGTGTGAGGTCATATTGCCGTTTTTCACATACTCAATATGATCACCATGTTTTAAGCACAAGAATTGATCATTTTCATCCAAAATCTCAGTATGAATCCCTTTCTGGATCACATCAAATAACAACGCTTGGGTAGAAAGTTCCATGTTATCGAATGCAGATAAGGCATAAAAACGTTCAAAGGCTTGGGCTTTATATTGCTGTGCGAGCTGGGCACCTAATTGTTGATCGCTCCCGGCTTGCTCAATCGCGCGTACTAAACGTCCTGCCACTGTTTTGCTTGGATCCGTGAATTGAGTTAATTTCTCTTTCACAATCTCAAATAATTCCGGCTCTGCGCCAATTTGCTCTAGCATCGACAATAATTCTAAGAGTACCAATTCGCCTTCGACGGCATAAGCGGTTTTTTCTAATGGACGCTCAAAAGCCACTTCTGCCAAACGCGCTTTACCTAATTCCACTTCTTCTTGATCAGCAGTGTGATCCATCCAAATCATGAATAAGGCGAACACGTGGATAAACTTCGCATCTTTTAGGCTAATCCCGTAAATCTCAAACGGATTTAAGTCAAATAAACGGAACTCCAGATATTGAATACCCGTTGTCAAAAATTCGCGCGCTTTCTTTGCACCACGCAAACGCACATTAGAATAAAATTCTTTTTCTGCAATCAATTTCCCCGTTGATACCCAATGTTCTAAGCTTTCAACATACTTTTCGACACTATCAAAAGAAACGTTAATTTCGGGATCATTCACATAACCATATTGACTTGAACGTAAACTACGCACGAATTGCCCTTTCGCTAACGGGGATCCATCTTTAAAATAAGCAGATTCAACTGTTGGTGTTGCTGCTAATAGATACAACAAAATCCATTGATAACGTAAGAAGTTTTTTGCCATTTTCAGATATAAATCATTCTGAAAATCGACCGCACTTTGATACTCATTCTGCAAGCGGAATAAACGTGTGATCAAGTCAGGGGAAAGCTGAAAGTTATAGTGAATCCCGCTGACCATCTGTTTGTTTTTACCATATATTTTCACTAAATATTCACGATAAGCCACGTCTTCTGGGTTATCTAATTGTGCCACACGAATTTGCTCTTCTGCTGGCAATCCCGCAGGCATACTCAATGGGAAAATATATTCTTCTTCGGGTAGCGAACGTTGTACCACTTCATGAATAGCAGACAACCAACGAAACGTATCTTCTAACTTTTTAGTTGGCGGGGTAATCAGCTCAAGTTGGCTCTCAGCAAAATCTGTTTGAATATAAGGATGATAACGGCGATTACCAAACACCGCAGGATGAGGAGTCGTTACAATTGCACCATCGGCAGTCACGCGCTGACTTTCTTTTTCTAACCCGAATGAGCCTTGTTGAAACAATAATCCTAATTGGTTTTCATGAATGATATGTTGAATTTTCATTTGCTTTCCTTCAAATAAATACGGTTAACCGGCTTGAACAGATGAAACTTAATCAGTGAAATAAAGGGTTGGTTTGGCATTGTAGCCTAATCAAGCGAGCAGCAGAAGAAACAAATTGCACTAAAGCATAATAGAAAAGGCGATGTCAAGTACGGATTCTTAAACATAAAATACAGCCTAAAAGCACACATAGTGCGCCCATCCCTTGGTAAACGTTCATCACTTCGCCTAACGTAACATAGCCAACTAATGCTGTGGAAATGGGCACTAATAATTGAATCACATTAAATCTCACAATCCCTTGCGTTTTCACAATAAAAAAAGCCAATAACATGCCTGTCATCATGCCATATACGCCCGCCAGACTTAGTTCAACAAGTGCGCCAATACTCACTTCAGCTAAACGAAAAATGATCTCACTTTTCAACGCCCAAACTAAGTATATCATGCCAGACAAAAATGCCGTGAATGCACTCAACACGACCACATTGGTTCCTCTCGCGACCTGCTTCACCACTAAATTTTGAATAGATTGGATGAAAATAGCCAGCGTTAAAAAAAGCGAACCTAACAAGAAATCGCTGTCTGATGCGCTGTGTTGACCATAAAGCACAAACAACAGCGAACCCAAAATCAAAATACTGCTCCCCACGACAAAAGGAATCTGCATGACTTTTTTTCTTTCATCTTGATAAATGATTGCCGCCATGAAAATCGAAAGGGGCATCGCCAGCACCCCAAAAATACTGCCAGACAAAGCTGATGTATATTTCATTCCATTGATAAAAAAATACATATTCGCGGTCATAAAACAGGCTAGAAGTAAAAATGATAAAAGTAACTTCGGCTGATGAAAAACACGCGTTAACTCAGCGCGATAATAAAAAAAAACAGGCTAAAATAAAAACGCTGCCCCCTGAGAGAAAGCGAACAGCGTTATTATTTAATGTATCAAAATGAATACTCATATAACGCATAATGGGAAAGCCGAATCCCATTAATGCGACATAACTCAAACAAATCAAGTTATCTCGCTGGATACTGAGTTTAGTCATCTTGACTGTATTATTTCGCTAAGAGATTTTGTAATGCTTGATAAAGCGCCTGAGCTTGCTCCCCAGATAACGCATTGCCATCATCATCGGTCATCACCACCGCACTTTGCTTCCCTAAGGCGCTTAACTGCATAAAATAGGTACCTGTTTTCAGTCCGCTACTGCCTTCAGCACGACCAAATGGCCACCACCAACTTTTTGCTCCAGCTGGACGGTATTTTAACTCCCTTACCCCACGACCAATAATTTCATCTTTAATATCAAATTCAAGCTGCGGTAAAACTTGTCCTAGTTTTGTCCACGCATGATTAAAGGGTGCGCCTAACACGAGAGCAGTACGCCCATTACTGTCCGTACCGAATACAGACTGAATTGGCATCAATCCGCTGTTATTCAAATCACGGACTTGTTTACGATAAGACGCATCTAATTCACCAACAAGTTGGTTCAAGCGATCAGAACTATAACGTTGTTTATCCGCTAAATGTGGACTAAATACCACCTCATTACGTTTCATCTGTAAAATAGAGACAAACAGTGCGCTATAGTTGCCAGAACTCACTTGCTCAATTTCATAACGTACTTGCGTATCCCCAATCTCATCCGCACGTCCCGTTGGAGCCCAATCTGTTACAATTTTCTCATTCGTTAACTGATAACCAATCCCCTGCTCTTTTAATAAACGTGCGACTTGTTGCAGGTTATAAACCTCTCTTTTATCAATCGGATAAGCAATTAATGCCCGTTCACCATCAAATTGTGCAATAGAATTTTGAATAATCGCTAAAGGCGTTTCTGGAGGGCGAATATCCACCTGATCCGCTTTTTTCACTTTCACTTGAGGAAGTTGATAAGTAGTATCCTGCTTTGGCAAGCTCACGCCAGCGGTGTTCAAAGGGGCGAACAGCGGTAAGGCCGCATCTGATTTTTGATAAGAATCATTGGCTTGCTGTTTACTTTCATTGCTCACTGAGCAACCTGCCAAGGTTGCAACGAAAGCAAAAGGGAATAACCACTTTTTCATAACTATTTTCCTTAATAATAAATTTTTTTCAACGCTACCGCACTTTGACAATAAGGTAAAACAAAAGTTTACTCGACTTATTGTTGTACAACCTCAGTGTATCTTATTACAACAAACCCGCGATTTTTAATGCGTCTTCGACTTTAGGTTGTAAATGTTCACTCAGCGTTGTCAACGGTAAGCGTAAAGTCGGTGTATCAATCAAACCTAAACGGTAAGCTGCCCATTTCACAGGAATTGGATTGGATTCGGCAAATAAATTTTTATGTAATGCCATCAAGCGCTGATTAATTTGTTCAGCTTCCTCAAATTGTCCATTTAGTGCAAGATGACACATTTTTGCCATGTCCGCGGCCGCCACGTTATTGGTCACAGAAATTACACCTTGCCCCCCTAATTTAATGGACTCTAACCCTGTTGCATCATCACCACTTAAGAAAATGAAATCCTCTCCCGCTAATTCTTTAATTTTGGCGACACGACTAAGATCACCGGTTGCTTCTTTAATAGCAACAATATTGTTGATTTTCGCCAAACGGGCTACTGTTTCTGGCAACAAATCGCTTCCAGTACGACTTGGCACGTTATATAAAATTTGTGGCAAATCTGTACATTCTGCAATGGCTTTAAAATGCTGATACATACCTTCTTGGGTTGGCTTATTATAATAAGGCACCACAGAAAGACAGCCTGCTACACCACTGTCATTTAAGAGTTTAGTCATTACAATGGCTTCGCTAGTGGCATTAGCACCGACTCCCGCAATCACAGGAATACGTCCATCAGCAAACTCGACCGTTTTTAAAATGATTTTAACGTTCTCATCAATGCTTAATGTTGCAGCTTCACCAGTTGTGCCTACTGAGACAATCGCATCCGTGCCCGCTGCGATATGATGTTCAACTAAACTTTTCAATCTGACAAAATCAATTTCGCCAGAACTGTCCATTGGGGTCACGATAGCAACGATACTGCCCGAGAAGAGATAATTGTTTGCTGACATACAGCCTCCTGAAAATATTTATTAATTATAAATAGCTGTCATTTTTAGAATGAATTCACTATATTGATGTTGAGTTTGCTTGTAAATTTCGATTTAAGATCGCTAAAATAGCTTGGATTTGCAAGTAATTTTTTCAATTTTTTCGATAAACTTATTTTTCAACAGAGGATTTTCATGAAAACCTTATCCATCGGCGAAAGTGCGCCACAATTTAGTTTGCTTAATCAGTGCAAAGAAAACATCACACTAAATCAATTTGCTGGCAAAAAAGTCCTTGTTTATTTTTACCCTAAGGCCCTCACACCGGGCTGTAATACTCAAGCTTGCGGATTAAGAGATAGCAAAACTGAATTAGAAAAGCATGGTGTGGTGATTTTAGGTATTAGTCCTGATAGCCCAGAAAAATTAAGTAAATTTAGTGAAAAAAAAGCCCTTAATTTTCATCTGTTAGCAGATGAGGATCATCAGGTGGCAGAACAATTTGGTGTATGGGGAGAAAAGAAATTTTTAGGCAAAACCTATGATGGTATTCATCGCATCAGTTTTTTAATTGACGAACAAGGTAATGTTGAACAGGTTTTCCGCCAATTCAAAACCTCAAACCATCATCAAGTAGTGTTAGATTATTTAACTCAAAAATAAAGGCAAAAACGACCGCACTTAACAGCGCGGTCATTGCTATCACAGAACCTTTACAGTGTAATCTCAAGCTTATCATAAGCACGGCGTGCTTTTTCTAATGCTTTCTCAACAGAAATATCACGTGCTAAAATCACGCCCATACGACGGTGACCATCTACTTCGCCCTTACCAAATAAACGAAGATTCGTATGCGGTTCAGCAAGCACCTCAGCCAATTGACCAAATACGACTTGCGTGGATTTCCCCTCAACCACAATCGCTTTGGACGCTGACGGGCTAATAAGTGTAATGTCCGGAATTGGCAAACCTAAAATAGCGCGTGCGTGTAACGCAAACTCAGACAATTCTTGTGAAATTAAGGTCACCATGCCAGTATCATGAGGGCGTGGTGAAACCTCATTGAAAATGACTTCATCCCCACAAACAAACATTTCCACACCAAAAATACCACGTCCCCCTAACGCACCAGTAATTTTTTCTGCCATCGCCTGCGCTTTTTCTAATGCCACTGCTGACATGGCTTGAGGTTGCCAAGATTCGCGATAATCCCCATCAATTTGAATGTGACCGATTGGTGCGAGAAAAGAGGTACCATGGACATGACGTACTGTTAATAACGTAATTTCATAATCAAATTTGACAAAACCTTCCACAATGACACGTCCTGCCCCCGCACGCCCACCTTGTTGCGCATATTCCCACGCGGACGGTATCTGTTCGACTGATTTCAAAATACTTTGTCCATGTCCTGAAGAAGACATAATCGGCTTAACCACACAAGGGATCCCAATTTTTTCCACTGCGCGTTTGAAATCATCAAAATTATCAACAAATTGGTAGTTTGACGTTGGTAACCCTAACTCTTCTGCTGCCAAACGACGAATACCTTCACGATTCATGGTTAATTGGGTTGCTTTCGCCGTTGGAATCACAGTAAACCCTGCCTGCTCTAATTCCACGAGCGTTGCCGTCGCAATCGCTTCCACTTCTGGCACGATGTAATCTGGCTTTTCTTTCTCCACTAAGGCTTTTAAAGCCTCGCCATCAAGCATAGATATCGTATAAGCACGATGTGCCACTTGTTGTGCTGGCGCATTAGCATAACGATCAACAGCAATCACCTCAACACCAAGGCGTTGTAGCTCAATCATCACTTCTTTACCGAGTTCGCCTGAACCTAGCATCATCACTTTTGTGGCTTTCGGCGTAAGTGGGGTACCAATTGTTGTCATATGGATTTCCTTCTGGACGGTTGTGTTTTATAAATGCTTAAAGAGATAATAATTGTTCGTCGAGTAATAAATCTTCATTTTTATTCACACTCACACCACGCTCAAGCACATTGTGTGCGATTTGTTGTGCTTCGGCTAATGAGTGCTCGGTGTAAGTCCCGCACTGGAAGGCATTTAATTCCGGGATCTGTGCTTGATCTTTTACCAATAACACATCTCGCATTGAGGCTAACCAAGCGTCTGCCACCTGTTGCTCATTGGGTGTGCCAATTAATGACATGTAAAACCCTGTACGACAGCCCATCGGGGAAATATCAATAATTTCTACTTCTGTCCCATTTAAATGATCGCGCATAAAACCCGCAAAAAGATGTTCTAAAGTATGAATCCCTTTTGGGGAGAGAATCTCTTTATTTGGTATGCAAAAACGTAAATCAAATACAGTAATGTTATCGCCCTTTGGGGTAGTCATGGTTTTCGCAATGCGTACTGCTGGCGCTTTCATACGGGTATGGTCAACTTTAAAGCTATCAAGTAATGGCATAATATGTCCTTAAATTTTCAAGTTTTCGCAAAATGCAGATAAATTTTTTTGAACTTTTTTTAAACGTATCAGTCTTAGGATACAGCAACTTGCAGTTGTTTTTAATAAAATTGGTTCCTTAGGTTATTCACCACCCATCTTGGGTGGTGTTTTTTTTTTTAGCATATGAGATATTACTAGGACATCACTTTCATCGTCAGCAACAGTAAAAAAAAATAACGTACCCATTTTCCAACAAAAATCAGCACACATGCCCCGAGTATATTCAATCTTAACCATCCTGCAACCGCGCAAAATAAATCACCAACTATCGGTAGCCAACTGAACAGCAGACTCCAAACACCGTAGCGTTGCACTTTTTGCATGACCCACTTAAAACGAGGATGCTGTTGCTGTTTTTCGGATAAACGAGGTAAACCGTAACCTAAGTAATAAGTTGTCATGCTACCTAAACTGTTTCCCAATACTGCCATATGGAATAACCACAGTACATCATCAGAGAAAAGCCCTTGCTGATTAAGTTGCAAAGGGGTGAGTAATGTAACAAACACGATTTCTGAATTACCAGGTAAAAGCGTGGCACTCAAAAAGGCACTAGCAAACATAAACCATAAGCTACGTTGTTGCCAAAAATCCCATGTCCAAAAATCACTCATTCCAGTCTGGTTTAAAACGTTGTAAATAATCTTCTCGGTCCTGCGGGCTAATCATTCGTTGTACTTTACATGGATTGCCCACAGCGACACAATTTGCCGGAATATCTTTTGTGACCACAGAACCCGCCCCAATCACAGTATTGTCACCGATAGTAACGCCGCCTAAAATCACCACATTGCCCCCAATCCACACATTATTCCCAATCACAATGGGTAGTGCTTGTTCCCATTCTGCCTTACGCAATTCAGGATCAATTGGATGCCCTACGGTGTATAAACTCACATTCGGAGCAAATAACACATCATCGCCAATCTTCACACCTCCTGTATCTAGGATAGTACAGTGATAATTCGCAAAAAAGTTTTTTCCGACTTCAATAAATTGCCCGTAATCACAATAAAAAGGCGCATTAATGTGAGGTGTATTCGCAGCTTTACCAAGAATAGATAAGATCAAACGGGCTTTTGTTTGTTTATCTGAAGGGCGAGTTAACACATTATATTCATGCAATAATTCTTTATTACGTAAGCGCATCTCTGCCAATTCCGGATCATAAGGCTGATGCGCTAAACCTAAATGTCGTTTTTCTTTGTCTGTCAACATCGTTGTTACTCTGTGATTAATGTATGAGTTCTGACATCAAAAACATGCATACCTGCTGCAAGTCCTGCTTGCACACCTAAATCAGCATCTTCAAATACCAGACAAGTTTGAGGATTTACTCCAATTAATTCGGCACAACGCAAAAAAGTATCGGGTTCGGGTTTATGTTTCGCCACATCCTCTGAAGTAACCACTGCATCAAAGCAATGTGCGATCTCCAATTTATTTAATAACTCATGTGTGATTTCACGATGCGACCCAGTGCCTAACGCCATGGGTTTTTGATTATGATAGCTTTTCACAATTTGCGCAGCAGGTAACAATGTAGCTTCCGCCATGATTAAAGCATGACCAAATTGACGTTTTAATTTCATGACTTCCTGTAATTGTGTTAATGGCATATTCGCACGCAGCATCATTTCCTGGGCAATAGTGCGAAGAGGAGCACCTGCGAGTTCATACATGACAGACGGTGATAACGGATATCCCACCTTGTCAGCCACCTTGAGCCATGCACGCTCATGACAAGGCATCGTGTCCACTACCGTCCCATCCATATCAAAAATCAACCCAGCATATTGCGCTAAAATCTTCACATCTAACATACATCACTCTTTCTATTATCAACTCAAAGCTAGGCATTATTTTGCGACAAAATTGTGATCTCTGCACTATTTAATTTTAAGAAAGTAAGCTAGACTGCAAAGCAACGTGTCGCAGGGGGAAACATGGATATCCAATCTCACTTAAAAATGTTACAAGTGCGAAAGTTAATTGATGAGCAAATTGTCGAGATTGTATTTAATGCGCAAGATCATTTGGCTCAGCACTGGCATGTTGATGTCAACACGATGCAAGTACAAACCCTGCTGGTTCACTTAGCCAATGCGTTAGGTCGGATTAAACGACAACACTGTGCCTCTCCCTTGCATAAAGATTTTCAGATAAAGATTCAAAGTGCGGTCTGTTTTCCCATTGTTTCTGCTATGCACCAAGATATTTTGGATCTGATTCCTTTCCCTATTCCCGATAACGAACAAACTTATTTTCTAGCAAATTATTATTCGTTATTGTTAGATCAACCCGATATTCTAAAAAACTGCAATTAGCTGTTGTCGTTTTAGGCACACAAACAGAATAGGATGCTATTCGTTTGAGATTTTCAACGCTTTTGCCTAAAACTCAAAAGAGAACGGAAAGTTATTTGTATTTGATAAAGTGAAGAGATTGATAAAATAATGAAATGGCGCACCCGAGAGGATTCGAACCTCTGACCGCTCGGTTCGTAGCCGAGTACTCTATCCAGCTGAGCTACGGGTGCGTATTGATATGCGTTGATCTTATTTACTTGCTTAAACCAGTTTAATCAGTAGAGTCTAATTAAAATGGCGCACCCGAGAGGATTCGAACCTCTGACCGCTCGGTTCGTAGCCGAGTACTCTATCCAGCTGAGCTACGGGTGCAGCACGATTTTACTTCCGCCAAAGTAGGCTTTGTAAAATACTTGAGTAAATGGCGGTGAGAGAGGGATTCGAACCCTCGATGGAGTTTTTGACCCCATACTCCCTTAGCAGGGGAGCGCCTTCAGCCTCTCGGCCATCTCACCGCAATCGGTTTGTGGGCGGTATAATACGTTTTTCTAAAAATAAGTCAAATCATTTTTACAAAAAAATTATTCAGTTGACTGATTTCTCTACAAATTCAATAAAATACCCACTTAAAAACTATTTACCCCGCAAAATCGCACGTAAGTTCGCCAATTGTGTGGCGGTATTCTCGCGAACTTGTTCCTGTGTTAAAGGTAGTTTATCGCGCTCCCACTGCACATCATCAGTGGGCAGTTCAGCCAAAAAGCGACTTGGCTCAGGCTTTAGTAACTCACCAAACTGGCGTCTTTCTTTGCATAACGAGAAGGTTAATGTTTGTTGCGCACGCGTAATGCCTACATAGGCTAAACGGCGTTCTTCTTCTACATTATCCTCATCAATACTGGTCTGATGCGGTAAAATCCCTTCTTCCATCCCAATTAAAAAAACATGCGGAAATTCTAAGCCTTTGGAAGCATGTAGCGTCATTAATTGCACTTGATCACTTTCATCATCCTCTTCTCCTCGCTCCAACATGTCACGTAATGTCAAACGTGTCACTACTTGATTAAGCGTCATTGGTTCGTCAATGTCATTTCCCTTTAACATCTCCGCGACCCAATCAAACAGTGTCGCCACATTTTTACTTTGCATTTCCGCTGCTTTAGGACTGGTCGCATATTCGTATAAGTATTCTTCGTAATGAAGTTGTGCGAGCATGCTACGAATCGCGCGTTCAGGTTCTGAGCGAATTACCTCATCACTTAATTGCACGATCCACTGTCCGAAATGTTGCAACGCATTATAGGCTTTAGGTGTAATTCGTTGAATTAACTCAAAATCAAAAATTGCTTCAAATAAACTACAATGTTTTTCATGGGCTAACTCACCTAATTTTTGTAACGTCACCGTCCCAATTTCGCGCTTAGGCGTATTCACAATACGTAAAAACGCGGCGTCATCATCTTGATTTACCACTAAACGTAAATACGCCATCATGTCTTTAATTTCTGCACGCGAGAAAAAGGAGGTACCCCCTGAAATTTTGTAGGGAATACGGTTTTGCATTAACACCTTTTCCAACAAGCGCGATTGATGATTACCGCGATATAAAATCGCATAATCTTTATACTTGGTTTTGCGCATAAATCGGTGTGCGATTAATTCCCCTACCACACGTTCCGCTTCTTCTTCTTCATTTTTGGCTTCGATAACTTGTAGCTTTTCCCCTTGATCTAGCGTTGAAAACAGTTTTTTAGCAAACACATGATCATTATTATCGATCAAAATATTGGCACAATGTAAAATGCGTTGTGTTGAACGATAATTTTGTTCTAATTTCACGACGTTTAAGTGAGGAAAATCGGTTTTCAACCGCATCATATTTTGTGGCTGCGCGCCACGCCAAGAATAAATTGATTGATCATCATCTCCGACTACCGTAAAGCAAGCGCGCTCCCCGACTAATAATTTGATCAATTCATACTGACTGGTATTGGTATCCTGATATTCATCGACTAATAAATAGCGGATTTTCTGTTGCCACTTCGTGCGAACCGCATCATTTTGTTGTAATAATAAGGTCGGTAACATAATTAAATCATCAAAATCCAATGCATTGTACGCACGAATTTGCTGGTTATAACGATCATAACACTCTGCAAACATTTGTTGTTTGTGATCACGTGCAAGCTGTTTTGCCTGTGGTGGCAAAACTAAATCATTTTTCCAACGAGAAATGACCGAAATTAATTCACGTAATAAATCCTTGTCCTCACACAATAAGTCCGCTGTTAACTCTTTTAATAGCGCATATTGATCATGTTCATCAAACAACGTCATATTCGCTTTAAAGCCTAATTGCTTATATTCACGTTTAATCATATCAAAGCCTAAAGTGTGAAACGTGGATACAATTAGACCACGACTGGCTTCTTTACCAATTGAGTGGGCAACACGCTCTTTCATTTCCCGTGCAGCTTTGTTCGTAAAAGTCACTGCCGCAATCTGGCGCGGAACATAGCCACATTTGGCAACGAGATAAGCAATTTTATTAATAATAACCCGTGTTTTACCCGAGCCCGCCCCAGCGAGCACTAAGCAAGGTCCAGTGACATATTCCACGGCTTGTTGTTGCTGTTTATTTAATTTCATGGGTCATTTATTCGGTTTCTTGAGTCCAGACATAAGGCAATAATGCGGTATCCAATATAAAAGAAAAAGGCAAATCTAAAATAGGAAGTCCCCAGCGCTTTGCCATTTCAAGATCATATTTTGTGCCAGCATACGAAGAATAAGACTCCGTAGGGTCAATTAATTTCACGACAGTACCACAGCCATTTAAGCCTAAAAGTACGATTAAAAGTAAGCAAAATTTTTGCATTTGTTTCCTTGTTTATTATAGCTAACTAATCCTCGCGACAATATTAAAAAATGCCATAAACATTTCTACATTTTGAATACGCCAAACCACACAAAAATGTGATACATATCACACTTTACAATTAACAAAATATATTTTGTGATATATATCACATTTTCAAACAAATCAAAGAAAAAACATTGTGATACTCATCACATATTTAATATGAAAAATTTTAGATTTCAGTTTCGCTATGCTATTTTGACTGTTGAAAATTGGTCATTTTATCGACGAGGTTAACTATGCTTTCAGCAAATGCAAAAGTCAAAGTACAAAATTTTGGTCGTTTCTTATCCAACATGGTGATGCCCAATATTGGTGCATTTATTGCTTGGGGTTTTATCACCGCACTTTTCATTCCAACGGGTTGGCTACCCAATGAAACGTTAGCCAAATTAGTAGGACCGATGATCACCTACTTATTACCACTCTTAATTGGTTATTCTGGTGGTAAATTGATTGCTGGTGAGCGCGGTGCGGTGGTCGGCGCGATTGCTACTGCGGGGGTCATTGTAGGTACTGACATCCCAATGTTTTTAGGCGCCATGATCGCGGGTCCGACAGGGGGCTGGGCAATTAAACGTTTTGATAAATGGGCTGATGGTAAAATTAAAAGTGGCTTTGAGATGTTAGTCAATAACTTCTCTTCAGGTATCATTGGTATGATCTTGGCTATTTTATTCTTCTGGCTAATTGGTCCAGCGGTGAAAGCGTTGTCCACTATGTTAGCTGCTGGTGTCGATATTTTAGTAAAAGCTCACTTACTGCCGCTCACCTCTATCTTTGTTGAGCCAGCCAAAATCCTCTTCTTAAACAACGCAATTAACCATGGAATTTTCTCCCCACTTGGTATTCAACAATCGCAAGAATTTGGACAATCCATTTTCTTCTTGATTGAGGCCAACCCGGGTCCGGGCTTAGGGGTGTTACTTGCTTATATTATATTTGGGAAAGGTACAGCAAAACAAACTGCAGGCGGTGCCACGATCATCCATTTCTTTGGGGGAATCCACGAGATTTATTTCCCTTATGTTTTAATGAATCCGCGTCTCTTACTGGCCGTGATTGCAGGTGGTGTATCTGGTGTATTCACATTGGTATTATTTAATGCAGGTCTTGTGGCACCCGCTTCACCAGGTTCGATTATTGCGGTGTTATTAATGACACCACAAAACGCTATCGTTGGTGTTCTCGCTTCTGTTGCCATCGCGGCAACGGTATCTTTCGTTATCGCTTCATTCTTCTTAAAAATTCAAAAAGAAGAAAATGGGCATTCATTAGAGAAAATGCAAGCCGCATCAAAAGCAATGAAATCCGGTGTACAGTTCAATACACCAGCTCGTTATCAAGGTGTACAAAAAATCTTTGTTGCTTGTGATGCCGGTATGGGATCAAGTGCAATGGGCGCAAGCATGTTACGTAAAAAAGTCAAAGAGGCAGGGTTAGCCATTGAGGTGACAAACTGTGCAATTAATGATTTACCGGAAGACGCGCAATTAGTCATTACGCATCAAGACTTAACATTACGTGCCAAAAAACATACGCCAAATGCTATGCATTTTTCCTTAAACAATTTCTTAGATGCCCATTTCTACGATAACCTCGTTCAAGATTTGAGCAATACAAAGGTGTCTGATTTAGCAAAGGTCAGCACGCTTGAGCCACAAGAAGCGCCTCAAACTGCATTTGTACTCACTGAAAAACAAGTCTTCTTAGGCTTAAAAGCAGCAAATAAAGAAGAAGCCATTCGATTCGCGGGGGAACGTTTAGTTGAATCAGTTTTTGTGTTACCAAGTTATGTTGATGCGATGTTTGAGCGTGAAAAAATGGTTTCCACTTATTTAGGTGAAGGTATTGCGGTACCACATGGCACAATCGAAGCTAAAGATGCGGTACTCAAAACAGGTGTTGTTGTCTGTCAGTATCCAGAAGGTGTCAAATTTAATGAGGATGAAGAAGACAGTATCGCAAAATTAGTGATTGGGATTGCCGCCAAAAACAACGAGCATCTGCAAGTGGTTTCTGCCATTACCAATGCACTAGATAACGAGGATGCCATTCGCATTTTATCGGAAACGGATGATGTCGAAAAAGTCTTAGCGTTATTAAAAGCATAATCTTCTTGGGCAGATCATTATCTGCCCATGTTTATTTAAACTCTTTTCTTATTTTTGGAGTAAGCGATGAAAGCATTACATTTTGGTGCGGGTAATATTGGACGTGGATTTATCGGAAAATTATTAGCTGATAGTGGTATTCAAGTCATCTTTGCTGATGTCAATGATCATGTTATTGAGCAACTCAAAACACAACGGGCTTATCCAGTCAAAATTGTTGGCGATCGCCTGAATGTGATTGAAACCGTGTCAAACGTCACAGGAGTCAATTCTAAAAATGAGGCGGATATTATTGCATGCTTTACTGAAGTTGATTTAGTGACCACCGCGGTGGGACCTAATGTATTAAAAATCATTTCAAGCACTATTGCAAAAGGCTTAAGCGCACGTTTTCGTGCAGGAAATACCCGCCCATTAAATATTATTGCATGTGAAAATATGGTGCGAGGTACCAGCTTTTTAAAAGACAATGTATTCTCTTATCTCACCCCTGAAGAACAGCAACAAGCGGAAGCACAGATTGGCTTTGTTGATTCTGCCGTTGATCGCATCGTGCCGCCAGTACAGTTTGATCCCGCCAACCCGTTATTAGTGACGGTTGAAGAGTTCAGTGAATGGATTGTAGATAAAACCCAATTTAAAGGTACAATTCCAGCTATTACTGGTATGGAGCAAACGGATAATTTAATGGCATTTGTTGAGCGCAAACTGTTTACATTAAATACTGGACACGCTACAACCGCCTATTTAGGCAAATTAAAAGGTCACCAATTTGTCAAAGACAGCATTGATGATCCAGATATCAGGGAAGCCGTTAAAGCCACGATGCAAGAAAGTGGTGCCGTATTAATTAAACGTTATGGTTTTGATCCTCATGCCCACGCGGCTTACATTGAAAAAATCCTGAAGCGTTTTGCCAATCCGTATTTACAAGATGATGTTGATCGTGTGGGCAGAGAACCTTTACGAAAACTCAGCTATAACGATCGTTTAATCAAACCATTACGTGGCACCTTAGAATATGGATTACCAAATCAACATTTAATTCAAACCATTGCTAGTGCCTTAGCCTATCGCAATGAGAGTGATCCACAAGCAGTTGAATTAGCTCAACTTTTACAGCAAGATGCGCTCGAAAGTGCGGTGAAAAAAATCACTGAACTGACAGAATCAAACATTGTGCAACAAATCGTAACTGCTTATAATGCCTTGCAAAAAAACTAAAGTGCCAATGCGGTCTTAATTCGGTCTAGAAAAGGATAACGAGTGCAGTCAGTCGATCCCATTTATGAAAAACTCAATGAAGCCACCTCAATTCGTGGTTTCATTACGGCTTCTGTCGCGATTTTTGACGAAGCGGTTGATCAACTTATTAATCGCGTTTTTCGTAAAACAGATTTTGCCGTCAAATCTGTAGTTGACTCATTATTATCTAATTCTGGACCGCTCTGCGATTTATCGATTCGTTTAAAAGTCTTATTAGGTTTAGGGATTATCGAGCATCATGTGTTTAGCGATATCAGCCATTTTATTGAGATTAAAGAAAAGCTGAATAACGATGAAAAAGAATACGATTTTGCCGATCTTATTATTATTGATTTTGTCCAACAGTTAAGCTGTCAAAATGATAAATCCTTGCTCAATTTTCCGATGGAAAAAGACGAAAACCCCGACTCACTGCTCTATCAAGTCAAAGCCTTACGTCGAGAAAAATTGATTCGTTCTTATCTCACCTTGGCAATCACTGAAATTTACGAGCAACTCCAAATCGAAAGTCCATTGTGAAGCAAACATAAAAAATGCGATGAAATGAATTCATCGCATTTTTGTTCAAAAGAAATGAAAATTATTTACCATCCCAAGCATGAATTGCTTTAGCACGGACATCTAATTTACTTTGTGAGTCGCCTTTGAAGTAGTTCTTATCTAAGCCACCTTCCCAGTCACCATATTGGGTATTTGGTAACACGATAAATTTTTTACCAAAGGCTTTGCTATTTTTCGCTACGAAATCACGGCGCTCTGCATTGGATTTTTTGTAAGTTGCATCACCAAAGTCGTTTAAGTTATCGCCCACAAATAACACGATGTCATACCCCATATCTTCAACTTGTTTGAAACGTACAGATTTGTTGGATTTATCTTTTTTCAACAACAAGGTTTTATCATTCACCCCAGTGAAACCAAGACGTTTCATATCATCCACTGTCCCTGCTTTTTCTACATCATCACGACGGTTAGAAACGAAGAACATCGTACCGCCATTGGCATTGACATAATTAGAGAACTCCACTGCGCCCGGAATCGCTGCGGATTGTCTCGCGTCAACCCATTTTGTCCATGTTTTCGGTGAAAAACCTTGTCCACTTTGTACTTGCCACCCCGCATAAGCACTGTTATCAATCATGGTTTCATCTAAATCCACCACCACGGCTTTTTTCTTACCTTTTTTCGCTTTTGCATGGTCAAATGCCATTTTGGCAGAGTTAAACGCTTGGTGTGCTAATGCTGCATATTCGCCCGACTGTTGCGTCCAAATTAACCCCATTGCCACTTGTTGCTGCAATTTTGCTTGATTAGCTTGCTCGACCGCTTGTTGATTTGAACAAGCCGCTAATAAAACGAGCGAACTCACGGCAATAACTGATAATTTAAATTGCTTCATTGTATTCTCCTTGAAAATTCCATTCTGACGATGAGGTTATTAATGTAACAAATTCATTCTCCTATTGTCATAAATCAGCGCGTTGAATGTGACTAAGATCACATATTTTTTATTCAATGTGATTATTTTTACATCCGCTACTGCAACATCAACCACACGAAATCGAAAAGCTTATGCTTTTTGAACGCCTTCTTGCTGTTTTACGTTATAATGGCAACCTCTTTTCATTAAATAAACGGATAATTTATGGCAAAAATCGCAGAAAACCCTTTAGTCTTAGTGGATGGTTCTTCGTATCTATACCGCGCATTTCACGCATTTCCGCCTTTAACGAATTCATTAAATGAGCCAACTGGCGCAATGTACGGTGTATTAAATATGTTAAAAAGCCTCATTTCACAAGTACAACCAAGCCATATTGCCGTGGTTTTTGATGCGAAGGGCAAAACCTTTCGTGATGAAATATTTGAACAATACAAATCTCATCGTCCCCCAATGCCTGAGGAATTACGCAGTCAAATTCTGCCACTGCACAATATTATTCGCGCCTTAGGCATTCCCTTGTTAGTGGTAGAAGGTGTGGAAGCCGATGACGTCATTGGTACCCTTGCGGTGCAAGCCTCTCGTGCCGGAAAAAAAGTCTTAATTAGTACCGGTGACAAAGACATGGCGCAGCTTGTTGATGAGAATATTATGCTCATTAACACCATGAACAATACTTTATTAGATCGCGAGGGAGTACTTGAAAAATATGGTCTGCCTCCGGAATTAATCATCGATTACCTCGCGTTAATGGGCGATAGCTCAGATAATATTCCGGGAATTCCGGGCGTAGGTGAAAAAACGGCGTTAGGTCTGCTACAAGGCATAGGTAGCATGGCTGAGATTTATGCAAATTTAGACAAAGTCGCCAGTTTATCCCTACGTGGCGCCAAAACATTAGGAGCAAAATTAGCCGAGGCAAAAGATCTCGCTGATTTATCTTATCTACTCGCCACCATTAAAACCGATGTTGCACTGGATGTCAGTCCAGAACAACTGACTTTTGGTGTTGCGAATAAAGATGCGTTAATTGAATATTTCGCTCGTTATGAATTTAGGCGCTGGCTTAACGAAGTGATGAATGGAGGAGAAAGCTCTGTCACCAATGGATCGGAACAGGCAGTGAAGATCAATCCTTACCAAGCCACTCCAAGTGCAAATGAGAGAGAAAATACCGTTTCTGTCCAAATTGACCGTAGCCAATACCAATGTCTTCTCGAACTCAGTGAATTGAAGCGCTGGATAGACAAGCTTAATCAAGCCAAATGTATTGCAATTGATACTGAAACAGACAGTTTAGACTATATGGTGGCTCATTTAGTTGGGGTATCTTTTGCGTTAGAGAATGGTGAAGCTGCTTATTTACCATTACGCCATGATTATCTTGGCGCACCTCAGCAAGTAGATTTTCAGACCGCACTTTCTTTGCTTAAACCTGTTTTAGAGAACCCTGAAATCCATAAAGTAGGACAAAATATTAAGTACGATTTAAGTATCTTTGCCCGTCACGGTATTGAAGTACAAGGCGTGAGCTATGACACCATGTTACTGTCTTATGTGTTAGACAGTACTGGGCGCCATAATATGGATGAATTAGCCAAACGTTATTTAGGTCACCAAACAATTCACTTTGAAGATATCGCGGGTAAAGGCAAAGCTCAGCTCACTTTTAATCAAATACCACTTGAACAAGCGGCGGAATATGCGGCAGAAGATGCCGATATTACCATGAAATTACAGCAGGTCTTATGGGAAAAAGTGGCAGCACAGCCTGAATTAGTGAAGTTATATCAAACCATGGAACTGCCTTTAGCCTCGGTGCTTTCACGTATTGAACGTCATGGCGTGCTCATTGATAGTGACGCACTGTTTAGTCAGTCGCAACAAATTGGCGTAAGATTGACCGCACTTGAACAACAGGCGTATGAATTGGCTGGACAACAATTTAATTTGGCCTCAACCAAACAGTTGCAAGAGATCCTGTTCAATAAATTGAGCTTACCTGTCTTGAAGAAAACGCCTAAAGGCGCGCCGTCAACGAATGAAGAAGTCTTAGAAGAGCTTGCCTACGAGCACGCCTTGCCAAAAATTCTTGTGGAGCATCGTGGATTAAGTAAATTAAAATCCACTTATACTGACAAATTACCGCTCATGGTGAATAAAGACACGGGACGTGTACATACTTCCTATCATCAGGCGGTAACCGCCACAGGCCGTCTTTCATCGAGTGATCCCAATTTACAAAATATTCCGATTCGCAACGAGGAAGGGCGCCGCATTCGTCAAGCCTTTATTGCACCTGAAGGCTATCAAATTATGGCCGCGGACTATTCCCAAATTGAACTGCGAATCATGGCTCACTTATCGCAAGATAAAGGGCTAATTAACGCATTTAATGAAGGAAAAGATATTCACCGTTCAACAGCGGCAGAGATCTTTGGCATTCCATTAGCGCAAGTTAGCAGTGAACAACGTCGTAGCGCCAAAGCCATTAACTTTGGTTTAATTTATGGCATGAGTTCATTTGGACTTTCTCGTCAATTAGGCATTCCACGTCATGAAGCACAAAAATACATGGACTTGTATTTCCAACGTTACCCCGGTGTACAAGCCTTTATGCATGACATTCGCGAAACAGCCAAAGCACAAGGTTATGTAACAACCTTGTTTGACCGACGCTTATATTTACCTGATATCCAATCTTCCAATGCCATTCGTCGCAAAGCGGCTGAACGGGTTGCTATCAACGCGCCAATGCAAGGGACGGCAGCAGATATCATTAAACGTGCGATGATTACTTTAGATCGTGAAATCGCAGGACAACCTGACATTAAAATGATCATGCAAGTACACGATGAATTGGTCTTTGAAGTACGCTCAGATAAAATCGAACACTTTCGCACGATCATCAAAACCACGATGGAACAAGCTGCTCAACTTGTGGTACCACTGATTGTAGATGTGGGTGTGGGTAAAAACTGGGACGAGGCACATTAACCTCACCCCAAATAATATGGCAAGCGACTCAGGCTTGCCATTTTTGTGTTCTCTCACACACTCGGTTTTTTAATGAGCTTTTTACGCATTTTAATGTTGATCATTTCAACCACCACGGAAAAGCCCATCGCAAAGTAAATATAACCTTTCGGAATGTGGAAATCTAAACTCTCTCCAATCAATGCCACACCAATTAAGATTAAGAAAGACAGAGCAAGGACTTTCAAGGTTGGATGCGTTTCAACAAAATCCCCGATTGGTTTCGCTGCAAACATCATTACCCCAACAGCCATCACAATCGCCACAATCATCACGCCCACTTGATCTACCATGCCTACTGCCGTAATCACCGAATCCAATGAGAACACAATATCCAAAATCGCAATCTGCGTTAAAATGCCTAAAAAGCTTACTGTTTTTGGTTTCTCTTCCTCATTTTCTTCTTCTGGCATCATGGCATGGTGAATTTCATGGGTACTTTTTGCTACTAGGAATAAGCCACCAATCAATAAAATTAAATCACGCCCTGAGATCGCCTCCCCTAATACGGTAAATAAGGTCGCTGTCAACGACATGACCCAAGAGAGAGAAAGCAATAATAAAATTCGCATTCCCATTGCCAAACCGAGCCCAATCAAGCGTCCGGATTGGCGTTGATGTTCGGGTAAACGCCCAACTAAAATACTAATGAAAATAATGTTATCAATCCCTAACACAATTTCTAAAGCAGCTAAGGTAAAAAGTGCAACCCAAGCCTCCGGACTCGCAAGCCATTCAAACATAGTCTGTTCCTTTTTTCATAAAAATGAGATAAATCATATCATTTTGTGCAAAGACACCAAGTCAATTACCCCGTGCCAAGCAAAAATTGTTGTAAAATTTCCGCAGTAAAGGTTTTACGTAAATAAAAGCCTAAAGGTAACGTATCAATCATTTCACCGTGTTTGCCAATTCCACGGGTCAACGCTTTACTGTTTGCCCCTTTCGGACGAAGCTGTAGCACCTCGCCTAAGGTCGCATTAATCTGCTCAAGCTTGCCTAAGCTAATATATTCCATTAGCTCTTCCCAATCTCGCTTTAAACGCAATTCTTGTTGTGCTGAAGGCTGCCATAAAATCGGCTGCCCAACACGCCGTTCTGACAACGGAATCTGTCTTTCCCCCTCAACTAAAATCCACAGTACCTTACTGAGTTTATGCCTAACATGTGAGTTTTCCCAACTGACCCCCACATTCTGCGTTAAGGGCGCTAAGCTGACAAAAGTGGTTTCTAACGGCATCCCCTGTGCATTAATCGGGAGCGTTTTTAACTCAATCCCCAAGTGCGCAAAATCTTGCTCAGCTTTACTGCCTGCGGTTGCACCGAGAGCGGTTTCAATTAACATACCCACCCAGCCTTTATCTCGTTTTAAGTCAGGTGGAACCGGCATATGCAGGCTTTGTGCCAGCTCAGCAAAGCGTAAGCCTGCAATCGCCTGTGCCCGTTGTAATAATTCTTGCTCAGTTTTAGGTGTCATAAAGTGCGGTCATTTTTGCTGATATTTTTTGAGGTGTTTAGGTTTTACAAACTCTACCCCGTGATCCACATAGTCAATTTGTTCTAATTGCAACAAATGGCGTTTGATGGGTAAGCCTCCACCAAAACCGGTCAATTCACGTTGTTTACCTAAAACACGATGGCAAGGAATCAGAATGCTAATTGGATTACGACCAACGGCCCCACCAACCGCACGCACCGCCTTCGGCTGACCAATTCGCTGAGCCAGCTCGCCATAAGTCGTGCTTTCACCATAAGCTAACTGTTGTAATGCAGACCAAACGCGTTGCTGAAATGCCGTACCTTTAGGGGCAAAAGGAATCGCGTCAAAGCACACGCGTTTCCCAGCAAAATAGTCCCGCAAGGCTTGCTTAACCTGTAAAAAGAGCGGTCGATTTTCATCTAAAATCCAATCAGGGCGAGGGGCAACTTGCGTGACAACAAAATCAAGATGCGTAAGTTTCTCCGCTTCACACAGCATCAATAAACGCCCAACCGGAGAATCATCATAGCAATAATAAACAGGTGACATAACATCCTCTAAAAAAGAAAAGCGTACCGAAGTACGCTTTATTATGCTTGATTTTTTGTCAATTAGAAACGGTAATTCACGTTTAAACCATAAAGGTTCGCACTGGCTTTACTAGTAAATGGAACCCCTTCTTCTTTAAAGGTATTCTTCTTGCCTTTTAAGTGTGCAAAACCGGCATCAATAGATACATTTGGCGTAAAGCGGTAAGTGGCCCCCACACTAAACCAAGTACGATCCGTATCTGGAATAGAAATGGTGTTATGCTCATCTGCAGCACTTTCATCATACGCAATACCCGTACGTACCGTTAATACATCGGTTACATCATAGCTCGCACCAAGGGCAATACGTGAAGAATCACGAAACTCTTCTGTTTTGCTAAATAAGGTCTTACCGTCCGTACCTTTTGCACGTAACTCTTTAAATTTGCTCCATTGCGTATATTTATAGCTATAGTGCATTGCAAAACGATCGGTCATTTTATGATAACCAGAAATTTCCCAATAAGCCGGTAGCGGTAAATCTAAGGTACCCGGGATTTCTTTGCCACCTGTCGCAGTAATGCCTTGAGGACTTAATGCAGGTGCAAGAGCTAAAGGAAATTGATTCGAATACTGTCCTTTAAAATTGATATCCACTTGTGAATGATAGGCAATACCAATGCGGTTACGCTCATTAAATTCATATACCAAGCCCGCATTCCAGCCAAAGCCCCATTTATCACCTTGTAGCTTTGAAATCACGGTATTCACTGGTAATGCTGCAAGTTGAGCTGCCTCAGAAACCCCCAATTGTATTAACTTTTGTGCTTTTAATCTCAAAGCTACACCCGCATAACGCTCAAGTTTCGCTTTCGCATGCACTGCGTTTAAGCCTAAGCCAACGCTGAACTTCTCCGTAACACGATAGGCACCGCTTAAGTTAAAGTTAATTGCGGTTAAATCGGTTTTACCACCTAAAAAGCCGCCCGCATATTTATCATCAAACTCGGTGGCTAAACCATAGTTGACATTCAATCCACCGCCCACAGCGAATTTTTCGTTAATTGGATACACACCATACACTGTCGGAACTAACGCATTCGGTGCAATATTTTTATAGGCGAACCCTGGCATTGGTGAGGTTAAATTAATATTTGGGTCCACATAAATTGCCCCAACAGAAATTTCAGGTTGTTTCAATAAGCTCATTAATGCCGGGTTCGTGGCAACCACTGCCGCATTATCTGCAATCGCGGCTTCCCCCGCATAAGCACGCCCTAAACCGGATGTTGACACTTCTGCTAGTTGGAAAGCGGCAGCAGAAGCGCTACCCGCGACCACCGCTAACGCGGAAGCAAGAAGAGTTTGAGTAAATTTGCTAGTTTTCGCCATAATTATGAGACCTTTGTTATTTAAGTTATTTGTATAATAAAACATTTGTAATAAAACGTTTGGATTCTAAAGAAGTATCTAGAGGGGTGCAAATGCATTTGCTCGATTTAGCAAGAGTTCAGACCAGTCAGATAGATGTGTGAATCATTGATTTCACCTTACAAAAACAAGGGTTAAATTTTACGAGCCCGCGGAACAGTGATAAAATGTGCTAAATATTTCATCAAAATTAGAAGGAAAAGGTATGAGTAAATTAAAATGCAATCCAGAAGAAGCCAAAGCCTGTTGCTGTGTTGATGTGGGTACTATTATTGATGGTTCTGACTGTACGGTAGAATTTGAACAAGTATATGCCTCGCAAGTACAAGCCGAAGAAGCACTGGCTTATTTAACTGAAAAGGCAAAAGCCGCAGAAAGCGATCCTTGCGAAATCACAAGTGATATTTCAGCCGTAAAACAAGGAGCCTTGCTTAAAGCACAATTTGTGTTTAGCTGCCAAGCAGAAGCTATGATTTTCCAACTCTCGACACGATAAAAAAGAAACGAAAAAAAACCGCACTTTGATGTGCGGTTTTTTGTTGATTACAGTAACGTCCACAGCAATATAGCTAACAGTTGAGGCGAAATAATCCGTAAGAACATCACAAGCGGATAAACCGTTGCGTAGGATAACGCAGATGCGCCACTTTCCTCTTTAATCGCATTTGCAAAGGCTAGTGCTGGCGGATCGGTCATCGAACCCGCCAATAAGCCACACAAACTTAAATAGTTCATTTTCGCGTATAAGCGTGCCACGATACCAACAATCATCAATGGTACAAAGGTGATAAAAATCCCATACACCATCCATTCTAGCCCACTCCCATTAACTAAGGTATCGACAAAATTTCCTCCGGATTTTAAGCCCACTACTGCAAGGAATAACACGATCCCAATTTCACGCAATGCTAAGTTAGCGCTAGGTGGCATAAACCAATACAGTTTACCAATGCTCCCGATACGCGCCAAAATCAACGCAACCACTAATGGTCCACCGGCTAAACCAAGTTTAAGTGGCACTGGAAAACCGGGAATATGGAAAGGAATGGAACCCAGTAATACCCCTAAACCAATCCCAATAAACACAGGCAACATTTGGACTTGTTGTAATTTTTGTTGCGCATTGCCGAGAATTGAAACCGCTTGATTTAATACTTCACTGCGCCCGACAACATGTAACACATCACCAAACTGTAATGCGGTATTCGCTGTCGGCACCAACTCAACCCCTGCTCGGTTTAATCGTGAAATCACGACGCCATATTTCTGATGAATACCTAACACGCGAATTTTCTTGCCTAAAACTTTTTCATTGGTGACCACAATACGATCGGAGCGTAAATCCCCAGTAAAACTGGATAAAGGCACATCGACTTCTTCACCTAACACCAATTTGATTTTACGCAATAAAGGAATTTCACCCACCAAATGTAACAAGTCACCTTTCTGGATAATCGTATTGGCTTGCGGCACACTAATATGCTCGTCCCGTTTTAAACGCGTACACACCACATCTCTTTTTTCATCAAAACCGGGAATATCCACTAAACGTAGCCCATCTAAATTCGGATTGGTGACTCTGACATTTATCGAGCCAAGGGTTTCTTTATCTTGCCCACTTTCTTTCAGGAAATTTTTCGCTTCATCATCAATTTTAATGCGGAAAAATAAGCGGATTAACCACATACTCAGTAGAATCCCGCAGATGCCGAATGGGTAAGCCATCGCATACGCCATCCCCATGGTTGAAGTGGTTTGCGTAAGCCCTAATTCAGAAAGAATTTGTTGCCCTGCCCCTAATGACGGCGTATTCGTCACCGCACCTGAATAAATCCCGAGAATAATATCCAATGGCACATCAGCAAGCTTATGGATCACAATCACCGCCAGTGAACCCAGCAAAACAATTAATGCTGCAAAGCCATTTAACTTAAGACCAGATTGACGTAATGAGGCGAAAAAACCGGGGCCCACCTGAATCCCAATCGTATAAACGAATAAAATTAAACCAAACTCTTGAATAAAATGCATCGTATGTGCATCTAGCTTTAAACCATATTGGTTAGTAAAATGGGCAACAATAATCCCGCCAAATAATACCCCGCCAATACCTAACCCCACGCCTCGAATCTTCCAATGTCCTATCCACAACCCAATGACAGCAACCAGTGCAAGGAGGCTTATCGTGATGGCGATATCACTCATATTGACCTCTATATCAATTTTAAATTTAACAAAAATAACTAAAATGAATTATAGCAATCTCTTTTTTTAAAAACTTGAAGAAATACTAAAAATTTAACCGTAATCACATTTTTCTTGCTAAAAATGTCAAAATTTTTAACAATACTGGCTTGTTTTTTTAAACATTATTTCAATTTGGAACAGCTATGGATTGGTCACAAGAATTATATGATTCTTTTATTTGGTTACTAAAAAGCCTTTCATTGACAACGTTACTCTTTCCTCTCACCGTTTATATTTTGGCAAAAACCACGCAATGGGGTCGCCAGTTTTGGCTGTTGGCGGAAGACTATTTCCACCCCAAACACAATCTCTTACCACTGTTTTATTTTATGATTATTGTGTTTTTCAATTTGCTTTCAGTGCGTATCAATATTTTGGTATCAAACTGGTACAACGCGTTGTACAAATCATTACAAGACATGAATGAAACCGTCTTTTGGCAGCAAATGGTGGTATTTGCCGTGATCGCCAGTTCAAGTATTACGAACGCTCTACTGACTTACTACTTGAGTAAACGTTTTTTGATCCACTGGCGAATGTGGCTCAACAATAGAATGCTCAATAAATGGACAGAAAATCAGGCGTATTACAAAACCCAATATGTAGAAGCCCAATTAGATAACCCCGATCAACGTATTCAACAAGACGTGAGTTCCTTTGTTTCGACCAGCTTAGATTTTGCAACGGGGTTAATTTCTTCTATCGTTTCAATCATTGCGTTTACCATTATTTTATGGAATCTCTCTGGACCGATGACCATTGCCAATATTGAAATTCCTCACGCGATGGTCTTTTTGGTCTTTATTTACGTGCTGTTTAGCAGTATTGTGGCATTTAAAATCGGTCGCCCGTTAATTCAGCTCAATTTTGCCAATGAACGCTTAAACGCTAACTACCGTTATTCACTTATCCGTCTGAAAGAATATGCTGAAAGCATTGCCTTTTATCGTGGTGAAAAAATGGAAAAACGTCTATTGACCACACAATTTAATCAGGTGATTAATAACGTTTGGCAAGTAATCTACCGCACCTTGAAATTATCCGGTTTTAACTTAATCATTACGCAGATTTCAGTGGTTTTTCCGCTGGTGATTCAAGTGACACGTTATTTTCATCAACAAATCACACTGGGCGATTTAATGCAAACCTCCAGTGCTTTTGGTCAAGTACAATCCTCGTTATCTTTTTTCCGTAATTCCTATGATGACTTTGCCGCTTATCGTGCGGTGTTAAATCGTTTAACCGGCTTTCATAGCGCGATTAAAGCGGCTAATCGCCCAAGCAAATTAGTGCTCACAGAAAGTCGTCATGATATTGGTTTTCATGATCTCAAGGTAGAGACCCCGCAAGGAAAAACCTTAATTGACAAGCTCAACCTACAATTCCCTCTCGGCACATGGTTATTAATTCAAGGACATTCTGGTGTAGGGAAAACAACCTTGTTAAGAACCATTGCGGGACTATGGCCTTATGCCAGTGGGACAATTCAACGTCCACAACAAGATACTCTGTTTCTTTCTCAAAAGCCTTATTTGCCACAAGGTCGCCTACTTGATGCCCTATTTTATCCTGAACTGGCGCCTGAAGACGTGAATGAGCAACAAGTTATAGACATACTCGCGAAAGTACAACTCGGGCATTTAAGCGATAAACTAGAACAAGAAAATGATTGGACAAGGGTACTCTCTTTAGGTGAACAACAACGTCTGTCGTTTGCTCGCATTTTATTGCATAAACCTACTGTTGTTTTCTTAGATGAAGCCACTGCCAGCATGGATGAAGGACTGGAAGATGCGATGTACCGCTTACTGAAAGATGAACTGCCTCAGATTACTGTGATCAGTGTTGGACACCGTTCGACGTTAATTCCGCACCATTCACAGCAATTACACATTCAATAACAAGACAGGGCGTTGTGGAGTCAACGCCTTATGAAATAAAGCAAAAACTCACCGCACTTTTGCCCTCATATCGAAATGAAAAACTTTGTTAATTGCCTGATTATTGCTACAATCGCGCGCAATTTTTATCCTGTTTAAGGTGTAATATGTTAAGATTATTAATTTTACTCATGACAACGCTTTCGCTCTCGGCATGTTTATCTACAAAACCTACAACATTTCCTGCCGAATTTGCCAATCTTGATTATGAGCTTTCTGATCAAGATGCCAGACGTTGGGCAATCGCCAGTACGAAAGTAGAACAATGTATTTACCCAAATTTAACCCGTATCCAACGCGAACATTTTTCCAAAGAAGACGCCTATATCCATTCGCAATATGTCTTTTTCTATCCACTCGAAGAAATCATTGGCGAACAATATGTCAAAATGATCCAAGCAGATGAAAAGTCCATGGGTTATGCCATATTACAATACAAAAAATTTAAGCAACGACAAGAAAAACCGTTAGAAGAAGAACCATGTCGTATATTGAGAATGCAAGCAAAAGACGATCTTGCCGTCGTCAAAGGTCAATATAAAAGTGGCATGACTGAAGAAAATCCACTTAACCAAGATAAACACAACCCTGACGGTGTTGCGACCAACCAAAATAAATTCTTCTTTGACATCATTAAATGGGGTGCCGCCTTGTTATTATAAGGCGACATCACAGAGAGAATCATCTCCTCTCTGTCTCCCTTTTCTTTGCCTGCCTCTTCCACACAAATAAAAACGTAATCGATTGCAAAGTGACTCAGTTCAAATAATTTGAGTTTGATCATTTTCATTCTGCTTTTTTTCGGCTAGTCTAACTATGTTATATACCGCATAATTTTTAATAAAATTAAGGAGAATTTATGTCAATCTTTACCCTTGCTCAACATTGGTTAGCACAAGATCCTGATCCTGAAACACATGCAGAACTTACCACACTTCTTGACGCGGCAAAAACGGGGGATGCGAAAGCAAGCACAGAATTAAATGCACGCTTTGATGGTCGTTTACAGTTTGGTACTGCAGGCTTGCGTGGTCGTTTACAAGCCGGACCAATGGGGATGAACCGCGTGTTAGTTGCACAAGCAGCGGGGGGCTTAGCCGATTATTTAAAAGACTATGATAAAACCCCTTCTATTGTCATTGGCTATGACGGGCGTAAAAATTCAGATGTATTTGCACGCGATACTGCCGAAATTATGGCAGGCGCAGGCATCAAAGCCTACTTATTACCACGTAAATTGCCAACCCCAGTCCTTGCTTATGCGATCAAATATTTTGATACCACAGCGGGGGTCATGGTGACCGCAAGTCATAACCCTCCAGAAGATAATGGCTATAAAGTCTATTTAGGTAAAGCCAATGGTGGCGGTCAAATTGTTTCTCCAGCAGACCAAGACATCGCTAAACTGATTGATAAAGTGGCGGCTGGCTCCATTAAAGATTTACCACGTAGCCAAGATTTTATCGTACTGGATGACGAAGTCGTTGATGCCTACATTGCGAAAACAGCTAGCCTTGCCAAAGAACCCCAAACAGACATTAATTATGTCTATACCGCAATGCACGGTGTCGGCTATGAAGTATTGAGCAAAACGTTAACTAAAGCAGGTTTACCACAACCACATTTAGTAGCGGAGCAAGTGTGGCCAGATGGCACGTTCCCAACAGTAAACTTCCCGAATCCAGAAGAAAAAGGCGCATTAGACTTAGCCATTAAAGTGGCGAAAGAGAAAAATGCCGAATTTATCATTGCCAATGACCCAGATGCTGACCGCTTAGCCATCGCGGTACCAGATGCAGAAGGCAACTGGAAACCGTTGCATGGTAATGTGGTTGGTTGTTTCTTAGGTTGGTACTTAGCGAAACAATATCATGCACAAGGACAAAAAGGCATTCTTGCTTGTTCATTAGTTTCTTCGCCAGCACTGGCTGAGATTGCGAAAAAATACGGTTTCCAATCAGAAGAAACACTCACTGGCTTTAAATATATTGGTAAAGTCGATGGGTTATTATTCGGCTTTGAAGAAGCATTAGGTTATTTAGTTGACCCAGACAAAGTCCGTGATAAAGACGGTATTTCTGCCGCTATTTCGTTTTTAGATTTAGTACGTTACTTGAAAAAACAAGGCAAAACACTCGCCGACTATGCCGATGAATTCACCCAAGAATTTGGTGCTTATGTGAGTGGACAAATCTCGATTCGTGTTGATGACTTATCTGAAATTGGCAAATTAATGAGTGCACTGCGTCAAAATCCACCAAGCGATATCGGCGGTTTCAAAGTCGCACAATTCTTGGATCACACCAAAACCGATCGCCAAAGTGATATTTTAGTGTTCGTTCTTGAAAATGGTAGTCGTTTGATCGTACGCCCATCTGGTACAGAACCAAAAATCAAGTTCTACCTCGATGCGAAAGGGAAAGATCCAAAAGATGCTGAGCAAGTGTTAGCCCAATTTGATGAAAGTGTTCGTCACATTTTACGTCAAGATGAATTTGGTAAGCAGGATTGCTAATCTGACTTAAACTACAACATGGCACAGTACACTGTGCCATTTTTCTTTACGCAGCTTAAGATAAACGGCGATTCAACGTCCCTTCACATTTAATATTTTTCAGCAATCACCTTTTTCTCTGGATCTGCCTCAGCAATTTTTTCTTGCGCTAATTCATGATCTGTCTCCTCTACCTCAGGCTCAGGTTGCGCAACCTCAACACAAGGATGATATTGAAAACAGCCATAAACGGGGAAATGATCAGAGCCAATCTCTGACAGCACACGAATATCACGCATCATGAAGTCATTACTGTGATAGATATGATCCAATGGCCAACGTAAGAAAGGATATTTGGCATGAAAGGTACTGTATAATCCTCGTCCCACACGCGGATCTAATAAACCACTGGTTTTCTGAAATAAGCGTGACGTTGTCGACCATGCGACATCATTTAAATCGCCAAACACCAATACCGACTGATTATGGTTACTGATCTCTTGTCCCACAAGCAACAACTTGGCATCACGTTGGGTTGAGGTGGCACTTTCTGTTGGCGTCGGTGGCATTGGGTGCAAACAATACAAATGAATCCATTCTCCAGAAGGTAAACATGCCTCCGTATAAATGGAAGGAATGTCCTCTTGTACCCAATGGCGAATCTCTGTATTACGCAAAGGCAAGCGGCTGTATAAATGCATACCGTATAAACGCTTTTTTTCGTTGTGCAAGTAAGTTTTCAAAGCTCAAATCTTCAATCACTTTCGGCTTTTCTAATTTTGATAAACCCTATAACCAGCTCCTTTCATTATTCGCATTTCATATAAACCATCACCAACTGATTTATGATCGCCAAAATTACCATTTTTAGCTCTATTAATACGAGCAAGAATAGCTGCCTTAGCCGACAAATCTTTTAGCTCTTTAAGCCATTTATTAAATACTGTTGTTTCAATTACATCGAGCATAGCAATCCCTTTTTTATTTAAATGAATTGTATCCTGTTGGATACAAAAGAACAATAATTTTTTTAAATTACTACTTCTTTATGTGACATAGCTCACAAATTCAGCAATTAATCAAAAAATTTCAAAAATATTTTTCTTTGGAAATCACACATTTAACACACACAAACACAATTTTTAAAAAATTAATGTATTTAATAAACACAACAAAACGAGATACACATCTCACGCTCTTTAAAAATCTACACATCACAAGTTAATCAGAGTTAGCCTTACTGATTAAGTA
>ENA-UOTW01000005-UOTW01000005.1-synthetic-metagenome-genome-assembly--contig:-NODE-5-length-132868-cov-36.012807_pt1 | contig 132868 bp, 125 predicted proteins | sample MGYA00238141_ERZ746978 | MGnify/ENA primary metagenome ERZ746978 (study PRJEB28755, sample SAMN02352454) | synthetic metagenome | study: EMG produced TPA metagenomics assembly of the Artificial... | reverse complement strand
TTGCTGTGGGAGCTAGTAGGAATCCCCTGCCTTTAGGCAGGGGAGGATGTCAATCTTGTTGATGAGAATTTCGTCTCATGGGAACTTTATAAGAAGGAGAACAATATGGCATTAGGTTGGTATGAACTGAAATTGGCAAAAGATGGTCAATTTATGTTTAATTTAAAAGCTGCAAATAGCCAAGTGATTTTAACTAGCGAACTTTATCGTTCACGCTCTGCCGCTGAAAATGGCATTGCATCGGTCCAAAAAAATGGTCTTGATGAAAAAAATTTTGAAGTCCGTGTTGCAAAAAACGATAAGCCTTATTTCGTTTTAAAAGCAAAAAATCATCAAGAAATTGGTCGTAGTCAATATTATTCCTCGTCCGTCTCTGCTAAAAAAGGGATTGTGTCAGTGACCAAAAATGCCGCTTCAACAGTCATTAAAGATTTGACAAGCGAAGCATAAGCCAATCAAACTGTTTGTGGTGAATCCGTAAGTCGCAGACGGTTTTCTTTTTTCCTTTCTCTTGCTTTTTCTGTGGCAAAATTTAACAAAAAGTAGTCGCTTTTCCTTTTTTTCTCGAGTATAATCTTGCGACCCTGTGAATGTACTGGATTTCCCACCAGACATTATTTTATCGAGATCACACTCGAAGGGGTGCTTGATTAAGATTCATGGTTGTGTTTATGGGTGAATAAACAACATAAACACTGGGTATTAATATTAATATTATTTTATTGGTAATTAATTAATGAAAACTTTTGTAGCAAAGCCAGAAACGGTTAAACGCGACTGGTATGTAGTAGATGCGACAGGTAAAACTTTAGGTCGTTTAGCGACTGAATTAGCACGTCGCCTTCGTGGTAAACATAAAGCAGAATACACGCCACACGTTGATACAGGTGATTACATCATCGTAATTAACGCAGAGAAAGTTGCTGTAACCGGTCACAAAGAAAGCGATAAACTTTACCACTGGCACACTGGCTATGTAGGTGGCATCAAACAAGCGACTTTCAAAGAAATGATCGCACGCCGTCCTGAAGCAGTGATTGAAATTGCGGTAAAAGGTATGTTGCCAAAAGGTCCATTAGGTCGCGCAATGTATCGTAAATTGAAAGTGTATGTAGGTTCTGAACATAACCACGCTGCACAGCAACCACAAGTTTTAGATATTTAATCACGAGGTTTAGGATATGGCAGAGAATCAAAACTACGGCACAGGTCGCCGCAAAAGCTCTTCAGCTCGTGTATTTATTAAACCGGGCAGTGGTAAAATCACTATCAACCAACGTGATTTAGACGTGTATTTCGGTCGTGAAACAGCACGTATGATCGTTCGTCAACCGTTAGAGTTGGTTGAAATGACTGAAAAATTAGACCTATACGTTACTGTTAAAGGTGGCGGTATTTCTGGTCAAGCGGGTGCAATCCGTCACGGTATCACTCGTGCATTAATCGAATATGATGAGAGTTTACGCTCTGTATTACGCGCAGCTGGTTTCGTTACTCGCGATGCACGTCAAGTTGAACGTAAAAAAGTGGGTTTACGCAAAGCGCGTCGTCGTCCACAATTCTCAAAACGTTAATTTTTCTTTTACGTTTTATATTCAGATTGCAAGCCCAAAAGGCTTGCAATTTTTTTATCTCAATAAAATTTACGAGAATCTTTGGAAATCAGTGGGCGATTTGTGGTAGAATAAACGCCCATTTTTTATATAAAATCATGCCAGAATCAGGCAAAGTTTAATAAATTTTAATTCATTTTAGAGCTGTCGGAGGAATAGATGACAAGCGCTGCAAATAAACGTTCAATAATGACACTTTTTTCAGATAAAACAGATATTTATTGCCACCAAGTAAGGATTGTTTTGGCTGAAAAGGGTGTTGCTTATGAAACGGAAGTTGTAGATCCTCAAGTCGTATCAGAAGATTTAATGGAATTAAATCCGTATGGCACGTTGCCGACATTAGTTGATCGTGATTTAGTGTTATTTAATTCACGTATTATTATGGAATATCTTGATGAGCGTTTCCCTCATCCACCTTTGATGCCTGTTTATCCAGTGGCACGTGGGAAAAGCCGTTTATTAATGTTACGTATTGAGCAAGATTGGTACCTAGTATTAGCAAAAGCTGAAAAAGGCACTGACGCGGAACGTGCTGTCGCATTAAAACAATTAAGAGAAGAGATTTTAGCGATTGCGCCTATTTTCACGCAGATGCCTTATTTTATGAGCGAAGAGTTTAGTTTAGTAGATTGTTATATCGCCCCATTATTATGGCGTATGCAAGAACTGGGTGTGGATTTCAGTGGGGCGGGTAGCAAAGCAATTAAAGCTTACATGGCACGTGTTTTTGAACGCGATTCATTTATGCAATCTTTAGGCGTGTCGGCGCCGAAAAACTTAATGGATGAGAAATAATCAGTATGCTACATAAATCATCACCAAAGCGTCCTTACTTGTTAAGAGCGTATTATGATTGGTTAGTGGATAATGATTTCACCCCTTATTTAGTGGTGGACGCGACTTATGTTGGTGTGAAAGTCCCTGTGGAATATGTCAAAGATGGGCAAATTGTCCTCAATTTATCTGCGAATGCGACAGGTAATCTGGTACTAAGCAATGAAAGTATTCAGTTTAGCGCGCGTTTTCGTGGTATTTCACAAGATATTTTTATTCCTATGGGGGCTGCGTTAGCCATTTATGCTCGTGAAAATGGTGATGGTGTACTGTTTGAACCTGAAGCGATTTATGATGAGCTCGCAACACAAAATATTGGTATTGAGCAGCCACTGAGCTTTGTTGAGGCTGTCGATAAACCAAAAACCAGTGAGAATACTCAAAAAAGCACAAACAAAGACAAAACGACGGAAAAAAAAGCGACTTCTCATTTAAGAATTATTAAATAAAAGAGGTTTTCTTTCTTCATAAAAAAACACGCTTTTACGCGTGTTTTTTTGTTGCGGACAGTTTATTGTGCCATTTTTTTTGCGGCTTTTAAGAAGCCTTGAGCACTCGTGTAGATGTCACTTTTATTCTGTGCCGCTAAAATCATATCCGACATTTCACGAAAGGCCCCTTGTCCACCTTTCAGGCTTAGTACGTGATCAGCGTGCATTTTGATATAAGCCGGCGCATCTTGTACTGCAAAGGCAACACCACAGACGGCAAAAGCAGGCAGATCAACGCTGTCATCACCAATATAAGCCGTTTCTTGCGCACAGACATTGGCTTGTTGTATCAATTCAAGACAGGCGCTTTCTTTTTCCAATTTGCCGAGGAAAAAGTGTTGGATGCCTAGATCTGCAATACGTTTGCGTAGAATCGGGGAATCTCGCCCCGAGAGTACCGCGACTTGAATGCCAGATTCCATTAACATTCTGATCCCCAAGCCATCACGAACATGAAAGGTTTTGAAAGCTTCACCATGGGCATCGTAATGCAAAGAGCCGTCGGTCAGTACACCGTCGATATCTGTAATCACAAATTTAATTTTTTTGAGTTTTTCCGTTAACATTAGCTTGTAAACTCCACTAGGCCAACCACATTTTGTTGATCATTAATCACCACTAAAGAGTGGATTTTCTTCTCTTTCATAAAGGCTTCAGCTTCAGCTAAATAGGCATCTTGATGAATGGTTTTAGGGTTCGATGTCATTAAATCTTGTGCTGTTTTACGTAAGCTTTCTGCACCATTAGCTGTAAGCGCGCGACGAATATCCCCATCAGAGATGATCCCTTTTAATTGATTTTGTTCCATTACTAAAGCAACCCCCATTCGTCCTTCATTAATAATACTCAGACAGTCTGTAAAAGAGGTCTCTAAGCGTGTGACAGGCAGACGCGTCTGCATTTCATCTTTGACGCGACATAATAGACGCCGTCCAAGACTACCGCCTGGATGGAAGCGTGCGAAGTCAGCTGGTTTAAAATCACGCGCTTTAATTAAGGCAACCGCTAAGGCATCGCCTAATGCCATTGTGACCAGCACAGAGGTCGTAGGGGCAAGATTATTAGGGCAGACTTCACGTTCAACACTGATATCTAGGACATAATCAGAGTGTTTGGCGAGGGTTGAATTTGGGTCTCCTGTAAGGGCGATGATTTTATTGCCAAAATTTTTGAGACTAGGAATGAGTTTATTGACATCATCTGTTTCACCGCTATAAGAAATCAACATGACAATATCAATTGGTTTGAGCATACCTAAGTCACCGTGGAAGGCTTCTGTAGGGTGTAGGAAAAAACTGGGTGTTCCAGTAGAAGCAAAAGTAGCGATCATTTTTTTCCCCACTAACCCTGATTTCCCGATCCCGCCGATCACTAAGCGTCCTTGACACTGTAAAATTAACTCAACGATTTCGTTAAAGCGGGTATCAAGCCGCTGACCTAAACGTGCCAGTGCTTGTTCTTCGGCCGCTAATGTTTCACGTGCGATTTGCAAATAATTCATTTCTGAGTCCTTTATCGACATAAAAACTGGGGGAATTATAACATAAGATTTTCGTTTGATTTTGAGTTTTCCATTTATTTGGAGTAAGAGAATGTTTTGTATCAAGAAAAGCTCAAAAGTGCGGTAGATTTTTGTGGCGTTTCAAATAAGTTCTGTCTTTTTGGGGAGAATTCCGTTATACTGCGCGCCTGAGTTGGTCAGACAATCGCTGGTTTATTGAAGCCCTTAACCGTCTTTATGACGACCTAGTGGGACAAATAGACGAGAGGAAAGTCCGAGCTACACAGGGCAGAGTGCCAGGTAACGCCTGGGAGGCGCGAGCCTACGACAAGTGCAACAGAGAGCAGACCGCCAGTTTCGGCTGGTAAGGGTGAAAGGGTGCGGTAAGAGCGCACCGCATGGCTGGCAACAGTACATGGCAGGGTAAACTCCACTCGTAGCAAGACCAAATAGGAATCCAATGAGTGGCCCGCTCAGGATTCGGGTAGGTTGCTTGAGCGTATGTGCGAATGTACGCCTAGAGGAATGATTGTCCGCGACAGAACTCGGCTTATCGACCAACTCAGTACTTTTCTACACTGGTTTTAACTGCATGAATTGTAGCAAAATCCGTTCGCCAGATTTTTTGGTCATCTTCGCTATTTTCCCCCATTACAGCGTTCGCGTGATATGGCATTTCACTTAAACGATAACCTTTTCCAGATAAATGCAATTCGGTAATTCCCGTATTTTTCACTAATAAGGCGGCATTTTGTGCATTGATGCCGGCACCAGCCATAATACGAATACGGTTTGATGCCTGACTGACAAGCTGTTTGATTAACGGTTGTCCTTCTATTGCGCTGGCTTTTTGTCCAGAAGTCAATACGCGTTCGCAACCTAACTGAATTAATTGTTCTAAGCTCGTGACGGGATCGCGACAGAGATCAAAGGCACGATGAAAAGTGACGCCCAATCCTTCTGCTGCCTGTATTAATGTTTCGCAAACCGAAAGGTCAATGTCTGCATGTTTGGTCAATGCACCGATCACAATGCCTTGAGCGCCGAGCTGTTTAGCAAGGCGAATATCCTCGAGCATCATGTTGACTTCTTGTGTGCTGAACAAAAAATCTCCTGCTCTTGGTCGGATCATGACATAACAAGGAATGTTAGCAAAATCGACCGCACTTTTTATCAACGAATAGGAGGGCGTAACGCCGCCAACGGAGAGGCAAGCACAAAGTTCTAAACGATCGGCGCCAGCATTTTGCGCAATGTGTACCGATTCAATATTATCAATACAGACTTCGATTTTCATGAGAAGTTATCCAAGATTCTGGTTAATAAAAAAGAGGCAAGTTGCCTCTTTCTTGTTATTTTGCTGAGTAATACCCTGCCATGGCGCTATAAATAGTATTTTCTTGCTGAATAAGTTGATATTTTGCATTTAAAATCGCCAATTTCGCATCGTTCTCCGTATTGGCGGCACTTAACCAATCACGTAACGGTGATACGCCTGCATCATAGCGATTTTTGTAATACTGTGTAATGCGTTTGTTATAGGCATCTGCTTTTTGTAGATTCGCTAAATTCGCTTGTGATTGTTGATAGCTGAAATAATGGGTATCAATTTCATTTAATGCTGTGGTGATCGTTTGTTCATAGCTCACTTTGGCGAGTTCATAATTTGCTTCTGAAATTTTGACGTTCCATTTTACCGTATTCCAACTGAGGAAAGGCAGATTAATACTGACGAGTCCACTAGCCATAGGGGTATCTAACGCGGCATTAACTTTCGCTCCTGCAGAGGCTAGGCTTGCGCCCAGTGTGATGGTTGGGAACCAACTCTTTTGAACAGCTTTAGCATCTTTGAAGGCGCTGCTTAAACGGTATTGTGCGCTTTTAATATCTGGTCGGTTCGCAATTGTTGAGACAGGCACATTAGTATTCACTCCAAGCGTTTTCACATTTAAAATGCTTGGGAATTTGATATTTAATGCTTCATTTGGTTTTAAATTTAATAAATTACGTAAAGTTTGCTCTGCCACTTTTCGCTGCGTTTGGTAGGTGATCAGCTGGTTACGCGCTCTTAATACGGCTTGCTGTGCTTGATCAGAACTCGCACTGTCTGCTACACCGAGTTTAAAACGATTTTGCATGATAGTATTAATCTGCGTGTAATATTTAATTGTTCCTTCTGTCGCTTGTACCGCATCATTTAAGAAAGCAATTTGGTAATAGGTTGCGATGAGAGAATTGATGAGTGATAAACGGGCGGCTTCAAGATCTTGGGCGCTCGCTTTGTATGCCCACTCACCAGCCGAAGCCGCATCGGCTAAGCGTCGCCATAAATTCAATGTATAGCTGACATTGATTGAACCACTATGCTGAATCTTGGAAGGTTGACTGTGTTCTATGTTACGTGTTGCACTGGATTCGACTCTGCCACTAAAGGCTGGAACTAAATTTGCACCTAATAAATTGGCTTGATAAAGTGCTTTATTCACATTGATGGCGGCTTTAGCCAAATTTTTATTGTTGTCTAATCCTTGCGTAATCAATGCATTGAGCTGTGTATCATGATATAGCGCCCACCAACTTTCTTGCACAGAATATTGTTTTGTCACCTCTTCATACTGATGAAAGTCTTGTTTGGCGAGTTGATAAGAATCATCCAGATTAGCACAACCAACCAAAGCGGTTGATAAGAGTAAAAAAGTGAGTGGGTTTCGTTTTAACATGATTACAATCCTTAGTTAAAAAATGCGAGTTGCCTTTACCATTTGCGAGAATGGATTATAGCAACTTTTCTCTTTACGTGCTAAAACCTTCATTGCAATTCTTGGTTTGCTCTCGTGTGAAAGAAAGTATGGCAATAATAGGAATCGCACAAAAATATGTTTATTAGCACAAGAGAACAATTGTTTTATGAGAAGGAAAGCGGCGGTTATTTCCTCCATGATATTTTGTTCACTGACTAAGTTTGGCGCTGTTTTTTATTTTTCCCTTCATTTATTCATGCGAGAAGTGGAAAGAAGCACACTCCAGATTTCTAAATCGCTATTGAGTGAATGAACGTTCGTTCATTTTATCATTAAAATGAAAAATAGGAAGACGAAAGCCACAAGAAAATGCGGCGTATTTTTGTATTCTGGTGGCAAACAGGGTAGAATAGTGAGTATTTTATAACAAAACCATTATGGAATTCGAGGTCAGAATGAGTCATCCAGTTGAAAATGTTGTCGCAGCTGAAAATACAGAAAAACGTCCCACCAATTTTATTCGTCAAATCATTGATGAAGATTTAGCATCCGGCAAACATACCGGTGTCCAAACACGTTTTCCACCTGAACCCAATGGCTATTTGCATATTGGTCATGCCAAATCAATTTGCTTAAATTTTGGTATCGCTGAAGATTATCAAGGGTTGTGTAATTTACGTTTCGATGATACAAATCCCGTCAAAGAAGATGTGGAATATGTGGATTCGATTAAACAAGATGTAGAATGGTTAGGTTTCAAGTGGGAAGGAGAGCCTCGTTATGCCTCCGACTATTTTGATCAACTCTATGGCTATGCGATTGAGTTAATCGAAAAAGGGTTAGCTTATGTGGATGAACTTTCGCCAGAAGAAATGCGTGAATACCGTGGTACGTTAACGGAACCGGGTAAAAATAGCCCTTATCGTGATCGTTCCATTGAAGAAAACCTCGCGTTATTTGAGAAAATGAAGAACGGAGAAATTGCAGAAGGCAAAGCCTGTTTACGTGCGAAAATTGATATGGCGTCTCCGTTTATTGTCATGCGCGATCCAGTAATTTATCGGATTAAATTTGCGACCCATCACCAAACAGGCGATAAATGGTGCATTTACCCAATGTATGATTTTACTCATTGTATCTCTGATGCTATTGAGCGTATTACTCATTCGCTTTGTACATTGGAATTCCAAGATAATCGTCGTTTGTATGACTGGGTATTAGAAAATATTTCGATTGCGCGTCCATTGCCGCACCAGTATGAGTTTTCGCGTTTAAATTTAGAATCGACCCTCACTTCTAAACGTAAATTATTACAACTGGTGAATGAAGGTATTGTCGATGGTTGGAATGACCCACGTATGCCAACGATTTCGGGCTTACGTCGTCGTGGTTATACGCCAGCTTCATTGCGTGAGTTTTGTCGTCGTATTGGCGTCACTAAACAAGATAATATGGTGGAATTCAGTGCACTAGAAGCTTGCATTCGTGAAGACTTAAATGAGAATGCGCCACGAGCAATGGCGGTGATTAATCCACTTAAAATTGTGATTGAGAATTTCGGTGGCAAAGAAATGCTGACTGCGCCAAACCACCCTAATCGTGATGAACTAGGTGTACGCGAATTACCCTTTACGCGTGAACTATATATTGATCAAGCGGATTTCCGTGAAGAAGCAAATAAACAATATAAACGCTTAGTGCTTGGTAAAGAAGTGCGTTTACGTAATGCTTATGTGATTAAAGCCGAACGTGTTGAAAAAGATGCAGAGGGGAATATCACAACCGTTTATTGTACTTATGACTCTGACACGCTAGGGAAAAATCCAGCAGATGGACGTAAAGTGAAAGGCGTGATTCAATGGGTGTCTGCGGAAGATTATTTACCTGCTGAATTCCGTCAATATGGGCGTTTATTTACGGTGGCAAACCCTGGAGCCGCAGAGGATATTCACCAAGTACTGAACCCAGATTCATTGGTGATTAAACAAGGTGTGGTGGAGAAGAGTTTAGCCAATGCACAGCCAGAAAAAGCTTACCAATTTGAGCGTGAAGGTTATTATTGTGCAGACAGCAAAGATAGCCGTCCAGATCATTTGGTCTTCAATTTAACCGTGAGTTTAAAAGAAGGCTTCTAATTTTCTTGCCGTTTGAAGAGCGCTTTTTGAAGCGCTCTTTTTTATGGGCAATTTTTTTTGTTGATTAAAAAAATAGCATTTTATTAGAAATTATCTAATTAATTTGTCTTTTTTTAATGAAAAGATAATAAAAATCCCCATTTTTCGTAAAAAAATAGTAGAATATGGCTCTTTGTTAATTTTGCTTTTTAACTCAGGAGGAATAATGAGCATATTTTCTACTTTCGAAACAATAGTAGAACAGGCTTTAACGTGGTTTGTTGAAAAAGTAGATGGTCCACTATGGGACATTACGATAGTGACATTATTAGGTGTTGGTTTATTTTTTACAATCACAACGGGGTTAGTGCAATTACGTTTATTACCACGCAGTTTACGTGAAATGTGGTCAGGTCGAAGTGCAGAAGGCAATTCATTAACGCCATTTCAAGCATTCACGACCGGATTAGCCAGTCGTGTTGGCGTAGGAAATATCGGTGGTGTCGCAACAGCAATTGCGATTGGTGGTGAAGGTGCTGTGTTCTGGATGTGGATCACGGCGCTGATTGGCATGAGTAGTGCATTTGCTGAGTCATCCTTAGCCCAATTATTTAAAGTCAAAGAACCTTGTGGTTTGTACCGTGGCGGTCCAGCCTATTACATTACCAAAGGATTAAAAGCACCGCTCTTGGGAGCAGCATTTGCAGTCAGTTTAATTTTTACATTTGGTTTTGCTTTTAATGCAGTACAAGCGAATGCAATTGTCGAAGCAACCAATAATGCTTGGCATTGGAATGCACAATATGTTGGCTGGGTGTTAGTTGCAATTACAGCATTCATTATTTTCGGTGGCGTAAAACGTATTGGCGCAGTGAGTGCGAAATTAGTCCCCATGATGGCGTTATTTTATCTGATTATTGCTGTGATTATTTTAGGCATGAATATTCATGCGATTCCGATGGTCATTTCACGGATTGTGTCGAGTGCTTTTGATTTCAGTGCTATGGCGGGTGGTATGTTTGGTGCCATTTTTTCTAAAGCCATGCTAATGGGGGTGAAACGTGGATTATTTTCTAATGAAGCAGGGATGGGATCCGCGCCAAATTCCGCAGCCTCGGCAGATGTGAAACATCCTGCGAGTCAAGGCTTAATTCAAATGCTTGGCGTCTTTGTCGATACGATTATTGTATGTACTTGTACTGCAGTCATCATTTTACTTTCGGATAACTATGGCAATGAAACATTAAAAGGCATTTCTTTAACGCAGCATGCGTTACAATATCATGTCGGTGATTTTGGTTTACATTTCTTGGCAGCCATTTTATTTTTGTTTGCGTATTCATCCATTATTGGTAACTATGCGTATGCGGAAAGCAATATCCGTTTTCTGCGTAATAAGCCACTCTTTATTTTTATTTTCCGCTTGATGGTTCTCTTTTTTGTGTACTTTGGTGCCATTAATCATGCCAATATCGTGTGGAATTTTGCTGATACAGTCATGGCCATCATGGCGATGATTAACTTGGTAGCGATTGTATTATTATCACCTATCGTTTGGTTAATTCTGAGAGATTATCAACAGCAAATAAAAGCGGGCGTTGAACCGGTATTTAAATTCGAACAACATCCTACTTTGGCAAAGCGTGGTGTCGATAACGATATTTGGTCTTAATGACTTACACGTAAAATTCCTTTATGATTGACCGCACTTTTCAGCAGATGAATTTGAATGAAATTTGTGGTCAATAAATCAAATGAGTGGGAATGAAGTATGGTTAAGATCGTAGAATGTCAGCAACAGCATTTTCATGCACTATCTTATTCATTATCGCCAGAACAAGCTAAATTTACTGCGCTTCCTTCGGTCTGGTTTGTCGATCTTAATGCAAAAAAGCCTTGGAAAGCCTTCAGCATATTATCCGATGATGAACCTGTTGGCTTTTTTGTGTTAGATCAGGGAGAGGATCGGCAAAAATATTCTGATAATCCTCAAGCTGTTTTATGACGCTCGATGTCAATTCACCCTGATTTTCAGGGACTCGGCATTGCAAAACAAGCCTTATCTCATCAGAGGCTCATGTCTTTATTATTGCACCATTTCCCTAGTAGTCATGAAATTGTACTGGGTGTTAATCATCTTAATCAGCGTGCCTATGCGTTTTATCTTGCTTGTGGTTTCAAACACACACAACGTGAGCTAATGGGGATTCGAGGCAAGCAATATATTTTGTCTTTGGATTTTTCAATATGCAAACACTCTTAATTATCCGCGGGCATTCTGGTTCTGGAAAAAGTACCTTTGCCCTGCAAAAAATGGCTGAGTTTAAGCAAAATTTTACAGAGGGTGTGCTTTTTCATGTTGAAAATGATCATTTTTTGCGAGAGAACGGTGAATACCATTGGACAGTCGAGCGCTTTCAACAAGCTAAACAATTGGCACAACAACAATTAGCTGATGCGTTAAACTATTGTGTTGAAAACCCGCAGCACGATGTTTGTATTGTACTCAGTAACGTAGGTGGGAATGCCAAGGAGATTGAAAAGGTTGTTGCAAGGGCAACAAGTTATGGTTTACACACGGAAGTATATCGCTTACAAAATTTTTTTCCAAATACACATGGTGTTGATGCGCAAGTTGTCTATGAAATGTATTTACACTTATGTGATCAGCCTGTCCAAAACGAGATTTTACTTCCTCCCATTCAACCGATGACAAAAGCAATATGCCGTGAAATTAAGAAGTTACAGGCTCAAAAAAGAAAAAACCGCTACACCAAGAAGATGTAGCGGGAGGTCTTAACATAAGAAAGTTAAAAAGACGACTGCATTTGCAGTGCACTAGCATTATCTAAGACCGAGCATTTTTAAAATAGTTCAGAAAAAGTTTTATTTTTTATAAAAAATTTTTTATTTGTGTTTCGATACCGGCTTCGTCTAAATGTAAGTCCGCTAAAATTTCTTGTTGTGTCCCTTGTGGGATAAAGAAATCAGGTAAACCAAGTTGTAATAATTTTGTTTGATGTTGTTGAGAATGTAAGACTTCAGCAACGGCACTGCCAGCCCCACCTTGAATGACGTTTTCTTCTAAAGTCACAATCAGGTCATGTGTTTGTGCAATTTGATGGATACGCTCAACATCAATAGGTTTAACAAAACGCATATCGATTACTGTCGCATTTAATTTTTCTGCCACGTTGATAGCGGTAGGTAATAAAGTGCCAAAATTTAAAATCGCAATTTTTTCGCCCTCACGAATCAGGTTGGATTTACCGAGTGCTAACATCGTTAATGGGGTGAGTTCAACACCAATGGCATTACCACGTGGATAACGTACGGCAGCAGGTTGATTGAGTTTGTAACCAGTATAAAGCATTTGACGACACTCATTTTCGTCGCTAGGTGTCATGATCACCATATTTGGGATACAGCGCAGAAAGCTAATATCAAAAGCGCCTTGATGAGTCTGACCATCTGCACCGACCACACCAGCCCGATCAATAGCAAATAAAACCGGCAGATTTTGAATAGCCACATCATGAATGAGTTGATCGTAGGCGCGCTGTAAAAAGGTGGAATAAATCGCTACTACGGGTTTATAACCCCCAATCGCCAAGCCAGCGGCAAACGTGACGGCATGTTGTTCAGCAATGGCAACATCAAAATATTGTTGTGGAAAACGGTTAGAAAACTCGACCATCCCTGACCCTTCACGCATAGCTGGTGTAATGCCGATCAGTTTAGGATCGTTTTCTGCCATTTCACACAGCCAATCACCAAAAATTTTTGAATAGGTTGGCGTTGTATTTGATTTAGGTAATTGACCACTTAAATGATCAAATTTAGGTACACCATGAAAGCCAATTGGGTCTTTTTCTGCCGGAGCGTAGCCTTTCCCTTTTTTGGTCATGATATGTAAAAATTGGGGACCTTTTAAGGCGCGCATATTTTTCAATGTGCTGATAAGTTCTTCAATGTTATGACCATCAATCGGACCAATATAGTTGAACCCTAGTTGCTCGAACATGGTACCCACAGGGGAAACAAAGCCTTTCACATGTTCTTCAGTCTTTTTGACAAATTCTTTAATCGGTGGCATACCAGAGAGGATTTTTTTACCTCCTTCACGGATAGAAGAATAAAATGATCCCGTTAATAAGCGGGCGAGATGATTGTTTAGCGCCCCGACATTTTCTGAAATGGACATTTCGTTATCATTCAAAATCACCAGCATATCGGTATGCAAGGCACCTGCATGATTCATTGCTTCAAACGCCATTCCTGCGGTAATGGCGCCATCACCAATCACACAAACTGTTTTACGTCCCGCATTTTCACGTTGTGCGGCAACGGCAATGCCTAAGCCTGCACTAATTGAGGTAGAAGAATGCCCAACACTTAACACATCAAATTCGCTTTCTTCACGCCATGGAAAAGGATGAATACCATTTTTCTGACGAATTGTGGACATTTGATCACGACGACCTGTTAAGATTTTATGTGGATAGGCTTGATGACCAACATCCCAAATCAGTTGATCAAAGGGGGTTTTATAGACATAGTGTAAGGCAACGGTTAATTCTACTGTGCCCAAGCCTGATGCCAAATGTCCACTACTTTGACTAACAGACTCTAATAAATATGCACGTAATTCCTGACAGATTTGGGGAAGTTGTTCTTTACTTAATAAACGTAAATCTTCAGGTGAATTAATTAATGATAACAGAGGATAATTTTGCATAGTTGTTAGTCAATTCCAAAATAATTAAAAAACTGACCGCACTTTGATCTTGGTATATTGTGCGGTTTAACTTTTTCTATTTACCACAAATTCAGCGATAGCACGAAGTGCACTGGTATCAAAAGGAATACTTTCTAATTCCGCGATTGCGCTTTGATACAGGTCTTGCGCTTTTTGTTTGGCACCCGCTAAGCCTAATAATTTGGGGTAGGTGCTTTTATCTGCTAATAAATCAGAACCCACGGTTTTACCAATAATGTCACTTTCGCCTTCAATATCTAAAATATCGTCTTGTACTTGAAAGGCTAAGCCAATGGCTTCCGAATACCGTCGTAATTGTTGTGCTAGCGTATCATTTTTAAAATGCGGAGAACAAATTCGCCCAAGCTGAATCGCTGCGGAAAGCATTGCCCCCGTTTTATTGCGGTGAATTTGTTCTAATTCGATTAAGCTAATGTGTTTTTGCTCAGAAATCAGATCGAGACTTTGCCCCAAACACATTCCTTTTACACCAGCTGCTTGACTTAGCGTTTGTACCAACGCAAGTTTTTGCTCTGCTTGCAGTGCAGGTGCTTGAGTTAATATTTCAAAAGCAAAGGCTTGCAACGCGTCACCGGCTAAAATCGCGGTGGCGTGATCAAAAGCAATATGGCAAGTTGGTTGTCCACGACGTAAATGATCATCATCCATCGCAGGGAGATCGTCGTGAATTAATGAATAGGCATGAACGGCTTCTACACTCGCCGCGGCATAATCGAGTTGGTTTAAGTCCGCGCCGAGCATTCGTCCTGTTGCATACACTAGGAAAGGACGGATACGTTTACCACCAAGGAGCACACCGTAACGCATGGCTTCGGCAAGAGGAGAGGGGCTGCTGTCCACATTCAATTGTTGCGCTAAAAAAGTATTAATACGTTGTTGGAGTTGGGGTAAGTCTTGTGAAAGTTGGTACATAACATGCTCGTATTGTTGTTATTCTTCCGCTTGGTAATCGCTTAATTTCGCGCTGTCACTTTTTTGTAATAAAATCTGAATGCGTTGTTCGGCTTGTTGTAAACGTTCTTGTCCCAAATGGGCAAGCTTAATGCCACGCTCAAATTCTTCTAAGGCGCTTTCCAAAGGAAGCTCACCACTTTCTAAACGTGTGACAATGGCTTCTAGCTGTTGTAGCGTATTTTCAAAATCTAATTCGGTTTTTTCTGTACTTTTTTTAGCCATTGTATATCCTTTTTACGAAAGCATTAAGGGCACCATTGTACTGTATTTTTGGGCATATGTTAAAATTATTTGCGTGTTTTTTAGAGGGCAGTGCCTATGTATTTGTTGGTTTTAAGCGTAAATTGTGAAAGATTTTTGATTCTCGGGCAGATCTGATAGAATGCACCGCTTGTAACTTGAAGACAGAAAATAAATAAACTATGAAATTTGTGATTAAACTGTTTCCCGAAATTATGATTAAAAGTGAATCGGTACGTAAACGATTCGTCAAGATCTTAACTGGGAATATTCGTAATATTTTAACGAAACATGATGAGACCATTGCGGTGGTTCGTCATTGGGATTACATCGAAGTTCGTTCGAAAAAAGAAGAAAATCGACCGCACTTAATTGAATTATTAGGGCGTATTCCGGGCATTCATCACTTTTTAGAAGTAGATGAAAAGCCGTTTACAACGATACACGATATTTTTGAACAGACTTTGCAAGATATTGGAACAAGTCTTGAGAACAAAACATTTTGTGTACGGGTTAGACGAAAAGGCAAGCATACGTTTAATTCTTTGGATGTTGAACGTTATGTCGGTGGTGGCTTAAATCAACATATTCCGAGTGCCAAAGTACAACTGAGCAAACCAGATGTCACCGTGCGTATTGATATTGAAAATGACAACATGATGTTGGTTAAAGCACGCCATGTTGGCATTGGCGGTTATCCGATTGGGACGCAAGAAGATGTATTATCACTGATTTCAGGTGGCTTTGATTCCGGTGTATCAAGTTATATGCTGATTCGACGTGGTTCACGTGTGCATTATTGCTTCTTTAATCTTGGCGGTGCGGCACATGAAATTGGTGTGAAACAAATGGCATACCATATTTGGCAACGTTATAGTGCATCACACAAAGTCCGTTTTGTGGCAATCAATTTTGAAGGCGTAGTCGGCGAAATTTTGGAAAAAGTCGATAACGGGCAGATGGGCGTTGTCTTAAAACGTATGATGGTGCGAGCGGCGAGCCGTATTGCCGAGCGTTTTGGGATTCAAGCGATCGTGACAGGCGAAGCACTTGGTCAAGTGTCGAGTCAAACCCTCACCAATTTACGCTTAATTGATGAGGCATCAGAGAGCTTAGTACTACGCCCATTAATCACCCACGATAAAGAACAGATTATCGCAATGGCGAAAGAAATTGGAACGGATGATATTGCTAAATCGATGCCCGAGTTTTGTGGTGTGATTTCGAAAAATCCAACGGTGAAAGCAATTAAAGCGAAGATTGAGCAAGAAGAACGTCATTTTGATTTTGCTGTATTAGAAAGTGCGGTACAAAATGCACAATATTTAGATATTCGTCAGATTGCCGAACAGACTGAAAAAGAAGTAGTTGCAGTAGATACGGTCGCTGTTTTGAGTGCGCAAGATGTGATATTGGATATTCGTAGTCCAGAAGAAACGGACGAAAAACCACTCAACATGGAAAATGTGCAATTAATGCCATTTTATAAATTATCTTCACAATTTGCTAATTTGGATCAGAGTAAGAATTACCTTTTATATTGTGAGCGTGGTGTAATGAGCAAATTACAAGCCCTATATCTAAAAGAACAAGGATTTTCTAATGTGAAGGTTTTCCGTCAATAGGGGAAAAAGGTGCCGAGCAGTTTACTCGGCATGTTTCACTTATTTTTTCCAAACGACGTGGAATTCACGATCTTCTTCACGATGAGAAATTAAGAATTTAGCAAAAATATCGTCCATTTCATCTTGTTCATTCACTAAGCCAATCCAGACTTCTGCATATTCTTCCGGATCAATTAAAACCCCAATTTCCATTTCCCAATCATCCGCGGTTTCGACAAACTCGACACCTCCGCGCTCTTCAAACTGGAGATTAAACAGCAAAATATCAGCAGGATCGAGGTGTTCTGGTGCCATTTCAAGGAAGATATCATAAGCAAGGTCAATGGCAACATCGGGATCTAATTTTGTTATCTCTGTCATTCTTTATTCCTTTAAGCATGTAATCAAAAATGCATCATAACATGAATTGGGATAAACATTAGGACAATTCAGCCAGTTTGTTGCTTTCTTTTTTCATGTGATTTTGTGTAAGAAGGTGAGCTTGATATCGTCTAATGGTCATATCCATTAAATTAAAAAACAGAAAAAGAAAGACCGAATTACTTGTCTTTATTGGGGGAATACTATGCATAAATTAAACGAAAATGATGTCACACCGGAACATATTTTTTTCGAACGTCGTAAAATCATTCAAAGTATGGGATTAATGGGGGCGGCTTCATTATTGCCACGTTTCTCATTGTCTGCGGAGAAACAAGATTCTCGTCAAGCCTTACATTTTGCGAAAGATCAAAATCCGCAAAACTTGCTGTTGACGCCTGAAAATAAGGTGATCGGTTATAACAATTTTTATGAATTTGGGGTGGATAAAGCTTCTCCAGCCAAATATGCCTCTGCATTAAAAACGGAGCCTTGGACGTTGCGCATTGAAGGGGAAGTCGAAAAACCGATGACGTTTGATGTGCATCAGTTAATGCAGCAGCTACCATTGGAAGAGCGTATCTACCGTTTTCGTTGTGTTGAAGCGTGGTCGATGGTGATTCCTTGGATTGGTTTTGAACTGAATAAGTTATTGGCGTTAGTTCAGCCAACCAGTCAGGCGAAATATGTCGAATTTGAAACCTTGTATGATCCAGACAGTATGCCGGGACAAAAAAATCACTTTTTTGGTGGAGGCTTGATTTATCCTTATGTAGAAGGGTTAACAATGGCAGAAGCTATGCATCCTTTAACGTTATTATCAGTGGGACTGTATGGCAAAACGTTAGCCCCTCAGAATGGAGCCCCGATTCGTTTAGTCGTCCCTTGGAAATATGGCTTTAAGAATATTAAATCCATCGTGAAGATTACGCTTAAATCTGAACAACCGATGACAACCTGGCATCATGCGGCTCCACATGAGTATGGTTTTTATGCTAATGTGAATCCCGAAGTGGATCATCCACGTTGGTCACAAGCAAGTGAGCGTGTGATTGGTTCTGGTGGCTTATTGAGCGTGAAACGTCAGCCAACATTGCTGTTTAATGGTTATGCTGAACAGGTAGCACATTTATATCAATATTTGGATTTAAGGACTTATTTCTGATGTTAAGTTTGTTCAGAATTATCATTCATGTGTGTTGTTTAAGTCCACTTGCTTGGCTAGCTTGGGTTTTGCTCAGTGGTGATGAAAGCCAACTCGGCGCAGACCCAATTAAAGAAATTCAACATTTTTTAGGCTTTAGTGCGCTCACTATTTTGTTGATCATGTTCATCTTGGGCAAGGTGTTCTATTTATTAAAACAGCCACAACTTCAAGTGCTACGTCGTGCATTAGGCTTATGGGCATGGTTTTATGTTGTCTTACATGTTTATGCTTATTTGGCGTTAGAGTTAGGCTATGACTTTTCCTTATTTGTGCAAGAGTTAGTAAACAGAGGTTATCTGATTATTGGGGCTATTGCCTTTTTGATTTTGACCTTGATGGCGCTCAGTTCATGGTCTTATTTAAAACTGAAAATGGGCAAATGGTGGTTTTACCTGCATCAATTAGGCTATTATGCGTTGCTTTTGGGGGCAATCCATTACGTTTGGTCGGTCAAAAATGTGACATTTTCTTCTATGTTATATTTGATTTTGTCTATCATGATACTGTGTGACGCCTTATACGGTTTGTTCATAAAAAGAAAAGGACGAAGCACAAGCGCTCATACTGGAAAAGATTGAGCTACGAAATAAGTGCGGTAGAATATCGCACTTATTTTTTATGATCTGTTTTAGAGAGTGTCACGAATTGATGAAGGCGTCAATTGAACCTGATTTTTGGAAACACAAAACCTTACTTGAAATGACCGACGCAGAGTGGGAAGCACTCTGCGATGGTTGTGGTAAATGTTGTTATCGAAAATTCATTGAGGGGCATGGTAAACGTAAGAAACTGTATTACACTCGCATTGCATGTAATCTTTTAGACTTAGAAACGGGAAGATGCACTAATTATGCAAAACGTTTTCAGTTAGAAACTGATTGCACGAAACTAACTAAGAAAAATTTACCCGATTTTCATTGGCTTCCCCCGACGTGTGCTTATCGTTTATTAAATGAAAATAAACCGCTTTTTGACTGGCATCCGCTGATTTCCGGTGATCCTCATTCTGTAAAAAAAGCCAATATTTTGATTAAACAGGGTATTCATGAAAAAGATGTCATTGATTGGTTTGAGTTTGTCGTTGATGGACATTAAAACCTGTTTATTTCTATTCGCGATTATCGCCGGTAGAGTCAGGAGCTCAATAAGCAGACGAGCTAGAGATGGCGACTTATTAGAAAACCAGTAGATATAGGTTAGTCCAGTCACAAAATACATTGATATGCCCTCTTGATGAGGGGAGTTATTTTCCCTTATCGGCGTAAAATCACGTTATGTGATTGAGAAACGTGTCAATACCACAAATATTTACGCTGTATTTATCACCCTGTCACATTTGATTTTTGAATCATAACCTTTGCACTCAAACCCACTTTTCTGATGTGGATTTTTTATGCACAATTCGGTCCTCAAAATTAGCTTAACACCTTGCAAATCCTGAAAATAAATTATCTTGACGAAGATCACTAATTTAAATAAAAGTCGTTGCCTTTGTAGGTTGCTTGGATAGAATAACTATTAATCATTAATCATTAATCATTAATCATTAATCATTAATCATTAATCATTAATCATTAATCTAGTTTAGGTTGTTATTAATGGATATTGCATACATCCGGCGGGAGGCTGAAAAGCAAGGCATTGCGCCCTCTCATTATGACATTAATGGGAATTTGATTTACGCCAGCCAAGAGACGTTAACTTATTTTACGGATTTATTGAAATCTTCGTCAGCCACATCAGAGGCACAATTACATTTTGATGATGTTGTCGTGTTTCTTGAAAATGAACCGATTCAGTATGCATTAACGCGTCTTCCTGTGGTTAACCAAACGCCACTGTCTTGCCAAATCATGGATGAAGCGGGTAAACATATTCTGACACAATCCTGTATTGAGCGTGACGTTATCACCTTACCTGCACTTGAGTTTGGTTATTATCATCTGCGGATCACTTATGAAAATCACGCTTATTCTGTCCGTTTATTGATCAGTCCTAAAACAGCGTATCAACCCCCTGTGTTACAGCAAAGAAAAGCATGGGGATTAAACGTTCAATTATATAGCTTACGCTCGAAGCAGAATTGGGGAATTGGGGATTTTACAGACCTAGCGTATTTAGTTGAACAGGCGACGAAGTATGGTGTGGATTTTATTGGTATTAATCCGTTGCATTTGATGTATAGTGCGGTACCAGAGTGGGCGAGCCCTTATAGCTCATCTTCTCGTCGTTGGTTGAACCCTATTTATTTATCTGTGACCACATTGCCAGAATTTAAATGCTGTAAAAGCGTGCAGCATTGGTTTGCTTCCGACGAGATTCAAGACTTGCTTGAGCAGTTACAAGCAACAGAATTAGTGGATTATGCACAAGTTATGTGGTTAAAGCAGAATGCACTTGAACAATTGTTTGCTTTCTCAAAGCGCAGTCAATCGACTTCTATCATTCAACGCCGTCAAGCCTTTTTGCAATTCATGCAACAGCAAGGTGAACCGTTATTGTTACAAGGCTTATTTGAAGTATTAGACCGTCAATCGCACTCAAATATGCCAACAGAAAAAGAGATTGGCTGGCTAGGTTGGCGTCGTGAATGGCAACAGTTAAGCCCAGCAAAACGCCAAACGTTACTCAAAACGCATCAAGCAGAGATTGAGTTTTACGCTTGGTTACAGTGGTTAGCGACAGAACAATTAACGGATATTCAAGCATTGTGTCATCGCCTCGGCATGAATTTGGGGATTTATGGTGATTTGGCAGTTAATAGTTCACGCGGTAGTGCGGATGTGTGGACTGATCCCGAATTGTACTTTGTGAATGCCTCCGTAGGGGCGCCGCCGGATCCTTTAGGACCCGTTGGGCAAAACTGGAACTTACCCCCTTATAATCCTGCGATCTTAACCCGCCGTGGTTTTCAACCTTTTATTGATATGTTGCGCAGTAATATGCAGCATTTTGGGATCTTGCGTATTGACCATGTGATGGGGTTATTCCGTTTATGGTTGATTCCCGAAGAAAAAAGCGCAGCCGATGGTGTGTATGTTCATTATCCCTTTGATGCGTTAATGGCGATTTTAACGATAGAAAGCCAACGCAATCGTTGCTTGATTGTAGGGGAAGACTTGGGCACTGTCCCAGATGAAGTGCGGTCAAAATTAAATCAGTTACACATTTTTTCTTACTTTGTCTTATATTTTGAGCAACGTAATCGTCAATATCCCGTAAGTGAACAATTTCCAGTGAAAGCTTTTGCTACCATTGGCACGCATGACGTACCGTCGTTACAAAGTTTCTGGCACTGTGTTGATTTACAACTTTTTAATCAACTCGGCATTCTAGACGGTGAGATCTTGCAACAAAAATATGAACAACGCGTGATTGATAAACAAGCATTATTGGACACGTTGCATCGTGATGGCTATTTGCCCCCTCATTATGAAGGAAATGCCTTATCAATGGCGATGCATGCTCATCTTAACTATGTGTTACACCAATACTTAGCCAGAAGTTGTACTCAATTGATTGGAGTACAACTGGAAAATGTATTAAGCCAAGAAATTTCATTTAATTTACCCGGTACTGATAGGGAATATCCAAACTGGCGTAAAAAGCTCGCATGTACACTTGAACAAATGTTTAGTGATAAGCATATCACCGCGTTTTTAGGCGCGATTGATCAAGCTCGTCATGCATGAATTTAGTTAAAGTCGAATTTGAGGATTTGTTATGGTTCAATTAGTTTCACCTTCCGTGATCAATCAATTTTTTGAAGGAACGCATGCAGACCCATTTTCTGTGTTAGGGATGCATGAAACAGAGAAAGGAATTGAAATTCGCGCATTATTGCCGGATGCGAGCCGTGTGGTTGTGATTGACAGGGAAACGCACAACGCCGTTTGCGAATTAGAGCATCTCGATGAACGCGGTTTTTTTGCTGCAGTCATACCGAAAACAAGAACATTTTTTGCCTATCAGTTACAGGTTTTTTGGGGCGCTGAATCACAATTTATTGAAGATCCTTACCGTTTTCATCCGATGTTGGCGGATTTAGACAATTGGCTATTGAGTGAAGGAGCGCATTTACGTCCTTATGAAGTGCTTGGTGCGCATTTTATGGAATGTGATGGTGTGTCTGGGGTGAACTTCCGTTTATGGGCACCGAATGCAAAACGTGTTTCGATTGTGGGCGATTTTAACTATTGGGATGGGCGTCGCCACCCAATGCGTTTTCATCAAAAGAGCGGTGTGTGGGAACTGTTTTTACCGAAAGCCTCATTGGGTCAACTGTATAAATTTGAATTGATAGATTGTCATGGTCAGTTACGCTTAAAAGCGGATCCTTATGCCTTTAGTTCACAATTGCGTCCTGATACGGCATCACAAATTAGCGCGTTACCCGAAATTGTGCCAATGACAGAACAACGTCGTAAAGCGAATCAATTTGATCAACCCATTTCGATTTATGAAGTCCACCTTGGTTCGTGGCGTCGCAATTTAGAAAATAATTTTTGGTTGGATTATGATCAAATTGCCGATGAGCTCATTCCTTATGTGAAAGAGATGGGCTTTACTCACATTGAATTTTTACCGATTTCTGAATTTCCATTTGATGGTTCTTGGGGCTATCAACCCTTGGGGCTGTACTCGCCAACTAGTCGGTTTGGTACGGCAGAAGGCTTTAAGCGTTTAATTGAAAAAGCACACCAAGCTGGGATCAATGTTATTTTAGACTGGGTACCCGGTCATTTCCCAAGTGATACTCACGGCTTAGCGGCATTTGATGGCACGGCGCTTTATGAACATGCTGATCCGCGTGAAGGCTACCACCAAGATTGGAATACCTTAATTTATAACTATGGACGTAATGAAGTGCGTAACTTTTTATCCAGCAATGCACTTTATTGGCTAGAGCGTTTTGGCTTGGATGGTATTCGGGTGGATGCCGTTGCTTCGATGATTTATCGTGATTATAGCCGTGCCGAAGGAGAGTGGATTCCAAACCAATACGGTGGACGTGAAAATTTAGAAGCCATTGAATTTTTAAAACACACTAACTGGAAAATTGATTCTGAAGTACAAGGCGCGATTTCGATTGCTGAAGAATCGACATCTTTTGCAGGCGTTACCAAACCGTCCACAGAAGGGGGGCTAGGATTCCACTTTAAATGGAATATGGGCTGGATGAATGACACTTTGTCTTACATGCAAAAGGATCCAGTGTATCGTCAATATCACCACGATCAAATGACTTTTGGTATGGTGTATCAATACAGCGAAAATTTTGTGTTACCGCTATCCCACGATGAAGTGGTACACGGTAAATGTTCTTTACTCGGTAAAATGCCGGGTGATGCGTGGCAAAAATTTGCTAACTTGCGCGCTTATTATGGTTATATGTGGGGCTATCCGGGTAAAAAATTGCTCTTTATGGGCAATGAATTTGCACAAGGGCGCGAATGGAATTATCAAGAAAGCCTCGATTGGTTTTTACTGGAAGAAGAACACGGTGGGCGATGGCATCAAGGCGTGCAATTGTTAGTGAAAGATCTCAATCATATTTATCAACAACATGCCTCGTTATTTGAACTCGACGGCTCGCCAGAAGGATTTGACTGGTTAGTGGTTGATGATCGTCAAAACTCGGTGTTTGCCTTTGAACGCCGCAGTAAAGACGGAGAGCGAATTATTGTCGTGAGTAACTTCACGCCAGTACCACGTCATGATTATCGTTTTGGCGTCAATATGGCGGGTAACTATGTGGAAATCTTAAACACAGATTCGGCATTTTATCAGGGGGCGAATGTTGGTAATTACGGTGAAGTAGGCAGTGAAGCGATTCCAAGCCATGCGCGAGCACAATCAATTTGTGTATCTATTCCGCCACTCGCCACGATTTATTTGAAATATCAAGGGGAATAACGGTGCGTGATAGGCTGTCCTATTCCGTATATAAGCAGTCAAAATATGTAGTCAAAGTGATAATGTTGTACAAATGAATACGATAAAAAGTGGGAAACCCTCTCCGTTGGGGTGTTCAAAACAAACGGAAGAAGGGCAAGACGGCTATAACTTCGCGCTTTTTTCTCAAGCTGCGCGACGAGTTGAGTTGTGTTTGTTCAGCGAAGGGCAAGAGCGACGGGTTGATTTACAACTAAGTGATGATGGGATTTGGCATATTTGGTTGAGCGATGTGTCTGTTGGGACAGAATATGCTTATCGAATTTCGGGTAAAACTGACCGCACTTTAGCGAACCCGAATAAGTTGATGCTTGATCCCTATGCTAAAGCGGTTGTGGGTAAACCGGATCTGAGTACAGCGGAAAAACGTGCTTGGTTTGATCTTAATGACCCTCGAGATAACGCACATCTTGCGCCGAAGGCAGTTATTATAGATGAGGCTTTTGATTGGCAAGGAGATAAGCCACTACGAACCCCTTGGTCACAAACAGTGATTTATGAAATGCATGTCAAAGGCTTTAGCCAATTACGTGAAGATTTGCCTGAAGCCTTGCGAGGGACTTATGCGAGTTTAGCACATCCTAATATGATTGCGTATTTGCAAGACTTAGGCGTGACAGCAGTCGAGCTATTACCAGTTCAATATCAAGCGGATGAAGTGCATTTACAAGAAAAAGGTTTAGCCAATTATTGGGGGTATAACCCATTAGCGATGTTTGCGCTAGAACCTCGTTATAGCTCACAGCACAGCAGTATGGGCGCATTGCATGAGTTTAAAACGATGGTCAAAACATTACATCAAGCAGGTATCGAAGTGATTTTGGATGTGGTGTTTAACCATATGGCTGAGTCAGAAAAGTATTTCCCAACGTTCAGTCAGCGCGGTATTGATGATGAAACTTACTATTGGCAAGACGCACAAGGACATTACCACAATTGGACGGGCTGCGGTAATACACTTAACTTGTCACAGCCGATCACGCGTCGTTGGGTGCTAGATTGTTTATGCTATTGGGTTGAGGCTTGCCATGTAGACGGTTTTCGTTTTGATTTAGGTTCAGTACTTGGGCGTGAGGGAGAGGGTGGCTTTAACCCACAAGCACAATTATTTGCTGATATTCAAGCAGAACCTCGCTTACAAGGCTGCAAACTGATTGCTGAACCTTGGGATATTGGCGATTTTGGCTATCAAATGGGCAACTTCCCCGCTTATTTTGCTGAATGGAATGATCGTTTTCGTGATGATGTGACGCGTTTTTGGTTGTGGAAGAGTGGTGAAAGTGGTGCGTTTGCACAACGTTTAGCGGGGTCAAGTGATTTATTCCAACAAACCCGCCAAGTACACAATTCGATTAATTTCATTACCGCACATGACGGTTTTACTTTACGTGATTTAGTCAGTTATAACGAGAAACACAATTGGGCAAATGGTGAAAATAACCGAGATGGGCGTAATCACAATTACAGTTATAACCACGGTGTTGAAGGGATCGACAATGTGCCAAGTGCGGTAGAAAATGGGCGTCTTTTAAGTAGCATTGCCTTATTGATGAATTTACTCTTGGCAAATGGTACGCCGATGCTCCTTGCGGGGGACGAATTTGGCAATTCTCAGTTTGGTAATAATAATGCCTATTGCCAAGATAATGAAATTGCTTGGCTTAAATGGCAAGATTTTAATCCTGTATTATTTAATGCGACTAAGCAAACGATTGCATTGCGAAAACAAATAGCGAGTTTACAACAAGACTGTTGGTGGTCTGAGGTAAATGTGCAATGGCTCAATACAAAAGGGGAGCCAATGACAATCGCGGATTGGCATAATCAAGAAAGCAAAGCCTTACAAGTGCTTTTAGATAACAAATGGCTTTTTTTGATTAATGCGAAACAAAAATTACAAACTTTTTCGTTACCAGAAGGTGATTGGGAAGTTATGTATTGTGCAACAAACTTAACCACTCAAGGCGGTTTTATCGAGTTGGATGATGTCACTTTTGGTGTGTTGCAACAGTTAAATAAGTAGTAATTATATGTAAACAATAATAAGGGTTGTTGATATGAGGTTGTGCAACGTTACCCAATAATGGAGGTCATTATGAATAGTAGCATTGTAAAATTGCCTAATAAATATGAGTTAGTGAAAGATACGTTAGTCTTAATTCTGGCAGGGGGTCGGGGGTCTCGCCTGTATGAGTTGACGGATAAACGTGCAAAACCAGCACTGTATTTCGGGGGGAATCGTCGGATTATCGATTTCGCATTATCAAATTGCTTAAATTCAGGTTTAAACCGCATTGGTGTCGTGACACAATATGCGGCGCATTCTTTGCTACGTCATTTACAAAACGGTTGGTCATTCTTACCCGCTGAGCGCGGCGAATTTATTGATATGTTACCTGCGCGTCAGCAGATTGATGATTCAACGTGGTACCGTGGTACGGCCGATGCGGTTTATCAAAATATGGCGATCATTCGTGATCATTATTGCCCTAAATATATCCTGATTTTGGCTGGGGATCATATTTACAAACAAGATTATAGCCAAATGTTATTGGATCACATTCATAGTGGCGCAAAATGTACAGTCGGTTGTATTGAAGTTGAACGTGAAAAAGCCACGGAATTTGGTGTGATGGCAGTGAATGAAAACTTAAAAGTGAAGTCATTTGTGGAAAAACCAAAAGATCCACCAGCGATGGTCGGTAAACCAAACACTTCACTCGCCTCCATGGGGATTTATGTGTTTGATGCGGATTATCTATATGATGTGTTAGAACGTGAAGTCAGTTCACCTTATACCTCACATGACTTTGGTAAAGATATTTTACCAAAAGCATTAGAAGAAGGCGTATTGTATGCGCATCCATTTAGCCGTTCGTGCATGGGACGCAACACTGAAGGGGAAATTTACTGGCGTGATGTGGGGACATTAGACAGTTTCTGGCAATCGAATATTGACTTAGTGTGTGAAAATCCACAGTTAGATATTTATGACCAAAGTTGGCCAATTCGTGGGAACCCAGTACAAACCTATCCATCAAAATTCTTCTATAAGAAAGAAAATGCGCGTCCAGTGGATAATTCCTTGATTTCTGGTGGTTGCGTGATTACAGATGCTTCTATTAGTTATTCCGTCTTATTTGACCGAATTAAAATTAATGAAGGTTCTCAAATTGATCACTGCGTCGTGTTACCACAAGTGACGATTGGTAAAAACTGTAAATTAAAACGTTGTATCATCGATCGCCATTCTGTGATTCCAGATGGCATGGAAATTGGCGTGGATTTAGAACTTGATCGTCAACGTTTTAGAGTCAGCTCTGGTGGTGTTGTATTGGTGACACCATCCATGTTAAAGAAGCTTAATGGTGAAGAAGTGGCGTCAGAAGCCCATCTTGATTAATTAAGTATGGCATCCAAGAAAATACGGTGTTTTGTCGTACGCCGTATTTTCTTTTGCAATATCTTCAAAGGAATAAAAAATGAAAGTATTACATGCTTGCTCGGAGTTATACCCCTTGTTAAAAACCGGTGGGTTGGCAGATGTGATGGGCGCATTACCTTTTGCACAAAAAGAGATTGGAATTGACGCACGTATTGTCTTACCGGCGTATCCTGCAATTAAGGCGGGCATTCCTGAGACGACTGTTGTCAGTGAATTTGATAATTTTGCAGGGCATATTGTGTTGCGTTATGGTGAATATAAAGGTCTTGGTGTGTATTTAATTGATGCGCCTCATTTATATCAACGTGAAGGCAATCCTTACCATGATCAATGGTATAACGATTATGCCGATAACTATAAACGTTTTGCATTATTAGGCTGGGTTGCAGCAGAGTTAGCCACGGGATTAGACAGTTGGTGGCATGCGGATGTGGTACATGCACATGACTGGCATGCCGGATTAGCCAGTGCTTATTTGTTTAATAAAGGTCGCCCTGCCAAATCTGTTTTCACGATTCATAATTTAGCCTATCAAGGACAATTTGCTTATCACCATTTAGTTGAAATTGGTTTACCTGCTGGCATGTTCCATGTGGATGGACTGGAATTGCACGGTCAGATTTCTTACTTAAAAGCGGGACTTTATTATTCTGATGCGGTGACGGCAGTGAGCCCAACTTATGCAAAAGAAATCACCACGCCTGAATTTGGGTATGGCTTACAAGGGCTATTAACCACATTAAATTCACAAGGGAAATTAGTCGGGATTTTAAATGGTGTGGATGATCAAATCTGGCATCCAAATCATGATGCGTACATTGAGCATCATTACAAATTAAAAGCCATGACGGGTAAACGTAAAAACAAAGAGGCATTGCAAGCTTACTTTAAGTTACCACAAGATCCGGACGCGTTATTATTTGTGATGGTGACACGTTTAACAGAGCAAAAGGGTGTAGATCTGTTAATTGACAGTGCCGAAGAAATTGTAAAACAGGGTGGGCAATTAACGATTTTAGGTTCAGGATCGCCGCATCTAGAAGCCGGTATCTTACATTTAGCCCAGCAACATCCACACCAAATTGCGGTGAAAATTGGCTATGATGAAGCCTTATCTCATTTAATGATTGCAGGTGGTGATGTCATTTTAGTGCCAAGTCGTTTTGAGCCTTGTGGCTTAACACAGTTATACGGTTTGAAATATGGCACCTTACCGTTAGTCAGAGCCACCGGTGGTTTGGCGGATACAGTGGTAAATGCGACAGTAGAAAACATCAAGTCACGATTAGCTACAGGATTTGTATTTGACCAAGCAAACCGTGAGGCATTACGCCAAGCCTTAGTAAATGCCTTTGCGTTATGGCAAAAACAGCGTCTTTGGTTTACGGTACGTAGCGTCGCGATGGAACAAGATTTTAGCTGGCAAATTTCAGCGACGGGTTATCATGCCCTATATCAACGTCTTTTATCGTTCAACTAGTATAGATTGAAGTGTGTAAATTTTTGGTCTGTTGTTATTTTTTTGATAAAAAATTGTTGCATTTTTAGTCAAAAATGACTAAATTGCACCGTTTTCTAAAATAATTAGGAGTGTAAAATAAATTATGATTATGGATAACTTTGATTCACCTTTTCTCTATAATCGCCCTGAAATTACCGTTGACTCGTTGAAAAAAAGTATTGTTTATAAATTGATTTTTTCAATTGGTCGATCACCGAAAGAAGCCAGTCAACGTGATTGGTTGAATGCCACTTTATATGCGGTACGTGATTTTGTGACAGAAGGTTGGATTGCGACGGCACGTCAATCAAGAAGTGAAGAAACCCGTCGTGTTTATTATCTGTCAATGGAGTTTTTAATTGGTCGTACGTTGTCTAATGCGATGCTCGCAGAAGGCGTTTATGACGTCGCGAAGCAAGCCTTATCTGAACTTAACGTCAACTTAGAAGATGTATTAGAAAAAGAAGTTGATCCGGGTTTAGGTAATGGGGGATTAGGGCGTTTAGCGGCTTGTTTTATGGACTCTATCGCGACCTTAGCTTTACCTGGTGTAGGATACGGTATTCGTTATGAATACGGTATGTTTAAGCAAGAAATTGAAGATGGTCATCAAGTGGAAAAGCCGGATGCTTGGCTAGATAAAGGCGCAGCATGGGAGTTTATTCGTCCTTCGAAAAGTCATACTGTTCGTTTTGGTGGTGGCATTCATTTTGAAGGTAAAAAATGTATTTGGACGAGCAAAGAAGAAGTTGAAGCCTTAGCGTATGACCAAATGATTCCAGGGTATGCGAATGATTCAGCCGCAACACTACGTTTATGGAGTGCTTATGCGGGGGATCGTTTTGATCTAGCTGATTTTAATAAAGGCGATTATTTTGCCGCAGTACAAGATCGCACATTAAGTAAAAATATCTCGCGCGTATTGTATCCTGATGATTCGACTTGGAGTGGACGTGAATTGCGTTTGCGTCAAGAATATTTCTTAGTTTCTGCTTCGTTACAAGACATTATCTATCGCCATAAGCGTATTCATAACACGATGGAAAACTTTGCAGACAAAGTGGCAATTCATTTAAATGATACTCACCCTGCCTTAGCAATTCCGGAATTAATGGTGATTTTAATTGACCAAGAAGGTTACGAATGGAAGAAAGCATGGGACATTACTCGTCGTGTGTTCTCTTATACGTGCCATACGTTAATGTCAGAAGCGTTGGAAACATGGCCAGTCGAAATGATGGCTCATATTTTACCTCGCCATTTACAAATGATTTTTGAGATCAATGACTACTTCCTAGAGTATGTCAGAACCTATGTTTCAACCGATGCGGAATTTATCCGTCGTGTCTCCTTAATTGAAGAAGGCGATCACCGTAAAGTGCGTATGGGCTGGTTATCTGTGGTAGGGTCGAATAAAGTGAATGGCGTGGCGGCAATTCACTCTGAATTAATGGTCACTTCAACCTTTGCGGATTTTGCGCGTATTTACCCAGAACGCTTTACTAACGTGACTAATGGGATTACACCACGTCGTTGGATTGGTGTCGCTAACCCAGAATTATCAGCATTATTTGATCGATACATTGGTAAAGAATGGCGCCGTGATTTAAGTCAATTAACCTTGTTAAAAGACAAAGTGCAAGATCCTGAACTGAAAAAATCCATTGCGCAAATCAAATATAATAACAAAGTCAAACTCGCCAATTACATCAAAAATGAGTTAGGTGTGGAAGTTGATCCAAATGCCTTATTTGATGTGCAAGTGAAACGTATTCATGAGTACAAACGTCAAATTTTAAACGTCTTGCATATTATTGCTCGTTATAACGCGATGTTAGAAAACCCAGAGAAAGATTGGGTACCTCGTGTCTTTATTTTAGCGGGGAAAGCGGCATCTGCGTATTATGCTGCAAAACAAACCATTAATTTAATTAATGACGTAGCGAATATCATTAATCACGATGAACGCTTACAAGGTCGTTTAAAAGTGGTGTTTATTCCTAATTATAGTGTCAGTTTGGCGGAATTGATTATTCCAGCAGCAGACATTTCAGAACAAATTTCATTAGCGGGTACTGAAGCGTCAGGGACAAGTAACATGAAATTTGCCTTAAATGGTGCACTCACGATTGGTACATTAGATGGGGCAAACGTTGAAATTTTAGATAATGTGGGTCAAGACCATATCTTTATCTTTGGTAATACGGTTGAACAAGTGGAATCGTTACGTCGTCACGGATACCGTCCATTTGACTATTATCAAAATGATGAAGAATTGCGTAAAGTGGTTGATCAAATTGTTTCAGGTCGTTTCTCACCAACGGATGCGGACCGTTATCACCAGTTGTTGCAGTCATTACAATACCATGATTACTATCAGGCATTTGCTGATTTCCGTAGTTATGTGGATATGCAACAAAACGTGGATGCGAAATACCAAGATCAGAACGCGTGGATTGACAGTACTTTGCAAAATATTGTCAATATGAGCTATTTCTCTTCAGACCGCACTATCTTGGAATATGCAGAAAAAATCTGGAAGATTAAGCCAGTGAAATAAAAAGCACTTGCTGACATAAAAGTGCGGTAAAAACTAAACGATTTTCACCGCACTTGGTTGAGAAAAGAAAAGCCACAGTAACAAGACTGTGGCTTTTTGTTTGACTTAACCCGTATTGCGCATACCGGCTGCGACACCTGTAATGGTGATCATTAACGCTTGTTCCACATCCGGATTTGGATTGTCAGGATCGCTTCTTAACCGGCGTAAAAGTTCCACTTGTAACAAATTGAGCGGATCGGTATACACATTACGTAATGCAATAGATTCTGCAATCCAAGGTAAATCGGACATTAATTGATCTTCGTGAGAAAGAGATAAGACCGTTTGAATATCTTGTTTTAATTGCTCACGCAAAGATTCACCTAAATACCAGAGTGCAGGGTCAACCAAGTGTTGATCATAATGTTCAGAAAGCCAAGTATCCGTTTTACTAAAGACCATTTCTAACATTCCAATACGCGTGGAGAAAAATGGCCACGTTTTACACATGTCTTCAATAACGGTTTTTTGTCCTTTTTCAATCGCTTGATGAAGAGAGGCGCCAGCCCCTAACCAAGCGGGTAACATCAAGCGGTTTTGCATCCAGGCGAAAATCCATGGAATAGCGCGTAAGCTTTCTACACCGCCATTTGGATTACGTTTAGCGGGGCGCGAGCCTAAAGGTAATTTGGATAATTCTTGTTCTGGCGTCGCTGCACGAAAATAAGGCACGAAATCTTTTTCACCCCGTACGATATCGCGGTAAATCTGGCAAGAGATAGTGGATAGCTCATCCATCACCGTCCGCCATTGTGCTTTAGGTTCTGGTGGGGGAAGGAGATTGGCTTCTAAGATTGCACTGGCATATAAGCCCAAACTTTCTACGGCAACGGCGGGTAAACCTAATTTAAAACGAATCATTTCCCCTTGCTCTGTGACTCGTAATCCATTTTTTAATGAGCGAGGCGGCTGTGAAAGTAAGGCAGCATGGGCTGGTGCCCCACCGCGTCCAATGGTACCGCCACGACCATGGAATAAAGTGAGTTCAATATTGCATTTATCGCAGAGGTTGACCAAGGCTTCTTGTGCACAGTATTGTGCCCAAGAGGCCGCCATCATCCCCGCATCTTTGGCAGAATCCGAATAACCAATCATCACCATTTGTTTATTATTGATGACACCACGGTACCAACCAATATTGAAGAGTTCGGACATGACTTGTTCTGAGGCGCGAAGATCATCTAAGGTTTCAAACAATGGTACCACAGGGAGATGGTAAGGCACGCCAGATTCTTTCAGTAATAAATGTACAGCAAGCACATCTGAGGCAGTTTTTGCCATAGAAATAATGTAACAAGAAATTACCCCTTCAGGCTGTTCAACAATGACACGACAGGTATCCAACACTTCTTGCGTTGCGGCAGAAGGTTGCCATTCTCTTGGTAATAATGGACGACGTGAACTCAGTTCTTTGATTAAAAAGGCTTGTTTATCACTCTCACTCCATTGCGCATAATCGCCTAAACCGATATAGCGTGTGATTTCCGCAATCGCTTCTGCATGACGGGTACTTTCTTGACGAATATCTAAGCGAGAAAGTGTTACGCCAAAGCAACGAATACGGCGTAAACAATCGAGTAATAATCCGTTAGCAATGATGCGCATGCCACAGGCTTGTAAAGATTGATAGCAATCATAAAGCGGTTCCCAAAGTTGTGCATCTTGCGTAATGATGTCTTCTTCAGCAACACGTGGTGTACGGTTAGCTAAGAGATCATCGTAATAGGCTAGTGTTGCAGTAAGCTTGCTCCGTAATGCTTTTACAACAGTGCGGTAAGGTTCCACATGTGAACCGTATTTGGCTTGGAATTCAGGGGTACATTTTACTACCGAAAGTTCATCAGACAGGGCTTGAATGTCGGTTAAAAAGAGATCGGCAGCTTTCCAACGGACTAAGCGCAATACTTGACGAGTTACTTCAGCGGTGACAAAGGGATTCCCGTCACGATCGCCTCCCATCCAAGAGGAAAAACGAATTGGATTGAGTTCAACGGGTAAATGAAAACCAAAATATTCGACCGCACTGGTATTTAAATGGCGCAGAAATTCAGGTACCGCCTGCCATAAACTGTTTTCTATGACGGCAAATCCCCATTTTGCTTCTTCAAAGGGGGTAGGACGCTGGGTACGAATTTCGTTGGTATGCCAAGCTTGTGCGATCAACTGTAATAAACGGCGTTCAATGGTTTTACGCTCAGCGTCGGTTAAATCAGTATGTTCTAATTTACTTAAACATTTATTAATTTCGACATGTTTATGGACTAGGGAACGACGCGTTACTTCAGTGGGATGGGCCGTTAAGACCAGTTCAATTAATAATTTTTGCACGGTTTCCATGACGTTTTCTTTGGGCACCTGTTGCGCTTTTAAACGTTTAAAAAGGGCTGAAATAGAACGCTCAGAGGCAACATGATCGTGGTGGTGACGAGAAATCGTCTGATATTGTTCAGCAATATTGGTTAGATTGAGGAATTGGCTAAATGCGCGAGCCACAGGGATAATGTTCTCGTTAGAGATAGTCGCTAAGGTGTTTAATAACGCATTACGTGCTTGATCATCCCCATGGCGGGAGTTACGTGAAAGGACACGGATGTTTTCAATTAACTCCAGAATGTCACTACCTTGTGCATCACTAATGGTTTCGCCTAAAAAACGTCCTAACATACTGATATTATTACGCATAGTAGAATACTGCTGAATCATAAAAAGCCTCTCTGAATAATCCTCGATTTCAACGAATGAAAGGTAAAATACCTCGACTAAACAAGATATAAACAAAAATACTTTGAAAGATCAATGATAATTAATTCATAATATAAAAAAATGGAAATAAGTGGATTTCTTTTGTTTTTAATCAATTTTTTGGATTTTTTATTGAGTATTTTTTAATGAATGGCGTTAAATATTAATGCCCTTATATTGTGAAAAAAATAAGGGCATTATGGAGGTTAAAGGCGAGATTTGACTGATTTACGGATGACAAGTTCAGGATGCATTTCGATGACGGCACGCTCTTCAGATTTTTCATTAATGCGTTCGAATAATAAGGTCACCGCACGAGCACCTAAACGGGATTTTGATTGGTGTATGGTGGTTAAAGGCGGGGAGTAAAAGCGTGAAGCGTGAATATTATCATAACCAATAATTGAAATATCTTCTGGCACACGTAAACCTTTTTCACCGATTGCGGAAATTGCCCCTAACGCCATGACATCATTACAGCAAAAGACAGCCGTCGGGAGAGTGTCTTGTGCCAAGATTTTATTCATGCACTCATAACCATCCTCAGGCTCAAAGAATCCCTCCATCACCCAATCAGGGTTAATCTTTAGCCCAGCTTCATTCATCGCTTTAATGAAACCTTCATAGCGTGTTTTGGCTGTCGTTTTCGTAAGCTCACCTGCAATAATACCGATATCTTTATGCCCGTGATCAATTAAATATTTTGTGGCAAGATAACCGCCCTCAAAACTGTGATCTTGAATGATATCAGTATGTTTATTGTCTGGTCCCCAGTCCATCACAACCAGTGGCAAAGAGGTGAAATTCGCTAATAAATCGAGTGAATCTTGAGTATATTCTGCACACATGACTAAGATGCCATCGACGCGTTTTTTAATCAGCATTTCAAGGTGGTTTTTAATTTTTTCCACGTTATTTTGTGTATTACATAAAAACAGTGAGTAACCTTGGCGATAGCAATGTTCTTCCACCGCGTGAATGATTTCTGCAAAATAAGGGGCTTCACTACTGGTGACAATCATGCCAATCGATTTTGTCGTATTGACTTTTAAGCTACGTGCGACCGCACTAGGGGAATAGTTGAGTTCTTGAATTGCTTGCAATACCAGTTTTTCTGTTTCAGCTGCAACAAAGCGGGTTTTATTAATTACATGCGAAACTGTGGTGGTGGACACCCCAGCCATTTTTGCGACATCTTTAATTGTTGCCATAATTCTTTTTCTCCATACAAATGGATTTCATTATAAAGAGTGAATGACAATTGGTTAAGTAATAGATGAGAAATATTTGTCTAACATCACAATTTTCATTTTTAAATGTTGAAAGAGACTTCTATTTCATATTGGTTTATTGATAGAATGGAACTCTATTTGATTAATCCGTAGAGGTAACAATGAGTGAATTTGGTTATGCAATGATGACGGTTGCTTTGGCGCTAGGTTTAATTGTTGTATTGGCGTTCTCAATTTTTTAAGACTAAACAAAATAAAAATAACGAAAGATCGAGGCATAATCGCCTCGGTCTTTTTTATTTGAGTATTGCTTGAAGTGCGGATTTTAATTCAGGGTAATCAAAGATAAATCCTTGAGCGAGAAGTTTTTCGGGCACAATTTTTTGGCTATCTAAAAGTAACTGTGCGCGTTCGCCGAGGAAAAAGCGGAGAAGCAATTCAGGCACAGTGGCAAATGCAGGTCGCTTAAGGATGTTCGCTAAAGTGTTGTTGAATTCAACATGACGAACTGGATTAGGGGAAACCAAATTAAAGGCGCCCTGACATTGGTGATTTTCTAATAAAAATAAAATGCCCTTCACCATGTCGTCGAGTGCGATCCATGCCCAATATTGCTTGCCAGAACCTAACTTTCCCCCAAGACCTAAACGATAGTGGGGAAGCATTTTCGCTAAAGCCCCGCCTGTTTTACTCAGGACAATCCCCGTACGCAATAAACAAACTCGTGTTTTGGCGCATAACGCTTCTGATTCCCAACGTTGGCACAGTTGGCTTGGAAACGTATCTGTTGCTGGCGTGTTTTCCGTGATGATTTCTTCTGCGTTATGTCCATAATAACCAGTGGCTGAGCCTGAAATAAAAGTATGTGGTGGGGTGCGACTGGCATTGATTCGTTGTACTAACTGTGCCGTTAAATTGACGCGGCTTTCTACTAGACGTTGTTTTTGTTGGGCTGTCCAACGTTTTTCAAAAATAGGTTCGCCAGCGAGATTAATAACCGCATCGAAGGTATCTAGCGTTGTATATTGTGCAAGAGAAGAAATGAGTGTGACAGAAGCAGGTAAAGTCTGTTTGGCGGCTTTAGGATCTCGAACCAATGCGGTGACCCCATGTGCGTGTTTGATGAGTTGCGAAGTTAGGTGGGAGCCAATTAATCCTGTTGCACCGGTAATTAAAATATTCATGTTAAGCCCCCACGATCATTGTGTTATATACTGGTTTCAAATAAATTTCGGATACTTTTGATTAAATCTGCAATATTGGCCTCTAAAGTGGGGGTGACAAAAATCGTATCATCACCTGCGATTGTTCCTAAGATGCCGTCGGCTTTACCAATCGAGTCGAGTAGTCGCGCAATTAATTGGGCTGCACCAGGTGTGGTTCTTATCACGACAACAAAATGGTTGTGATCAATGTCTAGAACTAAATTTTTCAGTGGGCTTTTGGTATTTGGTACACTGAGTTCATTTGGCAAGCAATAAACCATTTCCATGCGGGTATTGCGTGTTCTGACCGCGCCAAATTTGGTTAACATTCGTGAGACTTTCGATTGGTTAATCTGTGTAAAACCAAGCTCTTGTAAGGCTTGCACAATCTCGCTTTGTGAGCCAAATCGTTCCTGGGCAAGAAGCTCTTTAAAGGCATTGAGTAAGTTATCTTGTTTCTCGTAATTCATAGTGGGGGTTCCTTTCACCAGATAATGCAATGATCTTGCATAAATTTGCATAAATATGCAAATGAATTCCGCCGTCTTGTTTTGTTTTTATGCAAATAAGAGGCTTTTTTTGTGAAAATTTGAGTTAGATCTCACTATTGCATTTCTTTATTTGAAATTGGTTGTGGTTCATTCTAAAATCATAGGTATTTAGTTTATTAACCCATAAGGAGTAGCAAATGAAAGTTGCAGTTCTAGGTGCCGCAGGTGGTATTGGTCAAGCGTTAGCATTATTATTGAAATTACAATTACCAGCCGGTTCAGAGTTATCATTATATGATATTGCCCCCGTGACACCAGGTGTTGCTGCGGATGTCAGCCATATTCCAACAGCTGTAAAAGTGCAAGGATTTGCTGGTGAAGATCCAACACCTGCATTACAAGGGGCTGATGTAGTATTAATTTCTGCGGGTGTTGCACGTAAACCGGGTATGGATCGTTCTGATTTATTTAATATTAATGCCGGTATCGTGCGTAACTTAATTGAGAAAGTTGCGCAAGTTTGTCCAAAAGCTTGTGTGGGGATTATTACTAATCCAGTGAATACGACAGTAGCAATTGCGGCTGAAGTATTGAAAAAAGCGGGTGTTTACGATAAGCGTAAATTATTCGGTGTAACCACATTAGATATTATTCGTTCTGAAACCTTTGTGTCAGAATTGAAAAATTTAGAGCCAGCGCGCACGACAGTGCCTGTGATTGGTGGGCATTCTGGTGTCACCATTCTTCCATTACTTTCTCAAGTCCAATACGCAGAGTGGAATGACGCGGAAATTGCACCATTAACAAAACGTATTCAAAATGCGGGTACCGAAGTGGTCGAAGCAAAAGCGGGTGGCGGTTCAGCAACGTTATCCATGGCACAAGCCGCAGCACGTTTTGCACTTTCTTTAGTTAAAGGCTTAAATGGGGAAAATGTAGTTGAATGTACTTATGTGGAAGGTGATGGCAAATATGCCCGTTTCTTTGCTCAGCCTGTTCGTTTAGGTAAAGAAGGCGTTGAAGAAATTCTACCATTAGGGCCATTGAGTGCATTTGAACAACACGCATTAGATGCAATGCTAGAAACATTACGTGCGGATATTGAATTAGGCGAGAAATTTGTCAATCAATAGTCTGTGACAGGAAAAAGTGATTTCTAAAGAGAGTATCGAGATTTATTGATACTCTTTTTTTATCACAGCTAAGCCTAAATCATTTTTACTTTTTTATCTTAAAAGCGTGAATTAGTTCACATTATTGAAAATACCCATTTGCTAACTAAGGTTTATTTTCGTATTCTGTATCTAGCTAAAAATAAATGCTATAAAAAATAGCCGACATATTTTGCTTTCCGAGTAGTGCCTTGTTTCAAGGCACTTTTTTTTGTTTCAAAAAAAGCTGATATTTCTATCAGCTTTTGTGATTGCCTTCGATGATTACATCTTATCAACAGTCTTAATACCCAACAAATCGAGTCCTTGTTTTAAGGTTTTTTCTGTTAATAATGCCAGTTTTAAGCGACTGCGTTTAATTTGTTCATCTTCATTATTCAGAATTGGGCAGTGTTCATAGAATGAAGAAAAGACACCTGCTAATTCATATAAATAGGTACACAACACATGAGGTGTGCCTTCTTTGGCAACAATTTGGATTGCTTCTTCAAATTGCAACAATTTAATCGCCAACAAGCGCTCTTTTTCATTGCTGAGCACAACAGGACTTTCGCTAAGATCCAGTTCATTTAGTTCACTACGATTGAAGATAGAGCGAATACGGGTATAGGCATATTGCATATACGGTGCGGTATTCCCTTCAAAGCTGAGCATATTATCCCAATCAAACACATAATCTGTGGTTCGATTTTTAGAGAGGTCAGCATATTTGACAGAACCAATCGCAACCGCTTCAATGACCGCCGCTTTTTCTTGTGCGGAAAGTGCGGTGCTTTTTTCCTGAATTAATTGGGTGGCACGTTCAACTGCTTCGTCGAGTAAATCTGCCAGTTTTACCGTTCCCCCAGTACGCGTTTTGAAAGGCTTTCCGTCTTTGCCTAACATCATCCCAAAGTTTTTATGTTCTAATTGGAAGCTGTCTGGCACATAACCTGCTTTACGTGTGATTAACCAAGCCTGTTGCATATGTTGGCTTTGACGTGTATCTGAAAATACCAGTGCGCGATCCGCTTTTAACGTTTCATAGCGGTATTTGGCTGCCGCAATATCTGTGGTGGTGTACAGAAATCCGCCATCTTTTTTCTGGACAATCACCCCCATTGGTTCCCCTTCTTTATTTTTAAACTCATCAAGGTAAACCACGAATGCCCCTTCGTCTTCAACGGCAAGACCTTGTTGTTTCAGATCCGCGACGATATCGGACAACATGGGATTGTATAAACTTTCTCCCATGACATCCTTTTCGGTCAATGTGACATTTAAGCGGTCATAATTGTGTTGATTTTGTTGCATGGTGATATCAACTAATTTTTTCCACATAGTGCGACAATATTCATCACCACTTTGTAATTTCACCACATAGTTACGCGCTTTTTCCGCAAAAACGGGGTCCGAGTCATAATGTTCTTTCGCCGCACGATAGAAGGCTTCTAAATCGCTCAGTTCCATTTCACTAGCACTTTCATTTTCAACTTTTTCTAGGTAAGCAATCAACATACCGAATTGGGTTCCCCAGTCACCCACATGGTTAGCACGAATCACTTTATTACCTAAAAATTCGAGTGTTCGTACGACAGCATCACCAATGATAGTGGAGCGTAAGTGACCCACATGCATTTCTTTGGCAACATTTGGTGAGGAATAATCGGCAACAACGGTTTGTGTTTCTGTGGCTTGGATACCGAGTTTGTCATCGTTGACGGCAAGGCTGATTTGTTCAGCTAACCAATTTTTATCTAAGAAAAGATTAATAAAACCAGGACCCGCGATTTCGATTTTCTCAGCTATTTCGCTTAAATCAAGTTGTTCGATAACCTGTTGTGCGAACTCACGCGGATTACGTCCAAGCTTTTTCGCTGCCGCCATAATGCCATTAGCTTGATAGTCACCAAATTGTACTTTTGCTGATTGGCGAACTAGAGCATCAGATTGGGTATCTGCACCGCTAGCAATCATGGCTTGTTGAATTTTATGAGATAAAATAGATTGAATATTCACCGTTTTATACCTAAGAATAACAATTAATAAAATAATCGGTTATGATACCGTTCTTTCCTTATTCAGAAAAGATAAAGCGAGAAAAAATGATAACTTTTAATCCTTCACATGATTTATGCAATCAATATGCTGAACATTTCGTACAATTTCGTACCTTTGAACACAATATTCAGCAATTAGCAGAAATCATGCACTTAGATCTTTCTCAATATGAAATCGATCACATTGCATTGCGTGTTAACACGGAACAAAGTGCAAAATATTGGCTGACACTCTTATTAAAATACGGTACAATTTTGTCCGATAATCTGGTGAATGGACGGATTATTTATTTGATCAAGTTAGATAGCCCCTTGCTGTTTTTGGGACAATCTATTGATGTTATTGAATTACCTTTTCCTAAAAATAAGAGCTATCCCGTTGAAGGATGGGAACATATTGAAATTGTGATGCCATTTTTGCCACATGAAACGGTAGAAAAATGGGTTGCGCGGATCAATCATACGTTTTTATGGGAACTATCGGATAATTTAAACGTCAAATTGAGTGAACCTCGAGTGGAAGGCGAACAATTACTTAATCCATCGATTGCCGTCAGCTTTGTGGATAAGCAACACAATCCTACTTGTATTAAAGTTCACCCTTATCACATAAAAAAAATTATTGAGGCTGAGTAAAATGAAGAAAGCAGCGGTATTAGCAGTGGTATTAAGTTTAGGATTAGCAGGCTGTAGTAAAAATTATAATGACCAATATCATGGTAATGGTTATCGTGCAGAAATCACTATTTAGTGAATACAATGGCGAAAATCTAACCTTAACTGTGCGTAAAAATAATTGCGAACATGAAGATGGTCCAATTGAAACAATACAAATTGGACATAAATACGATTCAACTTTGGTTGTCGGTGCTTGTGTTCGAGTACTTGACAATAATGAAGGATTAAAGAACATTTCTACCTTTAATCCAAGATCACCTTTATAATAATTCTATTTTTAAAGTAGGAGTTCTATGAAAAAAGTAACATTTGCCTTAGCTATTTTAATGAGTTTAGGCTTAGCAGGTTGCGCTAACACCGACATTTACAGTGGTAATGTGTACGAAGGTAATCAAGCAAAAGAAGTACGTTCAATTTCTTATGGTACGATTGTTTCTAGTCGTCCTGTCAAAATTCAAGCTGATAGCCAAGGAGTTCTTGGTGGCTTTGGTGGCGGTGCGCTAGGGGGGATCGTAGGTTCTGGTATCGGTGGTGGTACTGGTCAAATGATTGCAACGACAGTTGGGGCAATTGCTGGTGCAGTTATTGGTGCGAAAGCGGAAGAAAAATTGAACCAAGTAGATTCTTTAGAATTAGTGATCAAAAAAGACAATGGGCAAGAAATCGTTGTTGTACAAAAGTATGATCAAAGCTTAGTTCCAGGTGCGCGTGTGCGTATCGTAGGTGGTTCTAAAGTGAATGTATCTGTGATTCATTAAGATTTCTTTTATTCATGAAAAGGCTTTCAGTAACTTAACTGAAGGCCTTTTTCTTTTACTCTTAGAAACAGATTATTGGCAATATTTCTATAATTTCTTTCACAATACATGTTAGAATTATTCGATTTTTTATTTCGTTTTTGTTAATTCAGTAAGGTTAAGGAATGAAACCCACAATTATCAGTAAATTAGAAAGTTTGAAAGAGCGCCACGAGGAGCTAGAAGCACTATTGGGTGAGGCTTCTGTTATCAGTGATCAAGATAAATTTCGAGCTTACTCAAAAGAATATGCACAATTAGAAGATGTGGTGAAATGTTTTGCTCGTTGGAATCAATTAAACAGTAATATGGAAGAAGCGCAACTTTTACTCGATGATCCTAGCATGAAAGAAATGGCGCAAGAAGAAATTGAAGCATGTAAAACAGAAATCGAACAAGTTGAACAACAATTACAAATTTTATTGCTGCCAAAAGATCCAAATGATGAATATAACTGCTATCTAGAAATTCGTGCTGGAACAGGTGGGGATGAAGCCGGGATTTTTGCTGGCGATTTATTCCGTATGTATAGCCGTTATGCAGAAAGTAAACGTTGGAAAGTAGAAGTATTAAGTGCCAATGAAAGTGAGCAGGGTGGTTATAAAGAAATTATTGTGAAGGTCAATGGTGAAGGTGTTTATGGGCAATTAAAATTTGAGTCAGGTGGTCACCGTGTTCAGCGTGTTCCTAAGACCGAATCACAAGGCCGCATTCATACCTCTGCTTGTACCGTTGCCGTGATGCCAGAGTTACCTGAGTCTGAGTTACCAGAAATCAATCCATCTGATTTACGTATTGATACTTACCGTTCTTCAGGGGCGGGTGGTCAGCACGTGAATACCACAGATTCGGCGGTGCGTATTACTCATATTCCAACGGGAATTGTGGTCGAGTGTCAAGATGAGCGTTCACAGCATAAAAACAAAGCGAAAGCCATGTCTGTATTAGCTTCACGTATTGTTCAGGCGGAAAAAGAACGTCAAGAGCAAGCCCAAGCGGATACCCGTCGTAATTTATTGGGTTCTGGTGACCGATCAGACAAAATCCGCACCTACAACTATCCACAAGGTCGTGTGACAGATCACCGTATTAACTTAACGGTTTACCGTTTAGATGAAGTGATGAATGGTAAAATTGATGAATTAATTCAACCGATTATTACCGAATATCAAGCAGATCAACTTGCTGCTTTGTCAGAGCAAGCCTAATAGATATTAAAGCGAAATCTGTAAGTAATGGATATAAACATATTCAAATGATTAAATAATGACGTATCAAGAATGGCGACAATTCGTTGAACATGTATTGATGAAAAATAAGGAGAACGATCCTTTTTTAGATGTAAAAAGTGAGAGTGTTCTCTTATTACAAACCGTCACTAAGCGTTCAAAAGCGAGTATTCTCGCTTTTTCAGAAACAGTGCTAACGGAAGTAGAATTACAGCAGTTAGCACAACTTTTAATGCGTCGTGCTAAAGGTGAGCCGATTGCCTACATTCTCGGGGAAAAAGCATTTTGGTCATTGTCATTGAAAGTGTCAGAACACACGTTGATTCCTCGTCCAGATACCGAAGTTTTAGTGGAGCATGCGTTAGACTTAGCAAAACAACGTGTGACTTCAGCGCACGTTTCTGGCGAACTTTCAATACTCGATTTAGGCACAGGAACGGGGGCAATTGCATTAGCCTTAGCGTCAGAATTGACGTCGTTAACGCAAAAGTGCGGTATCAATTTAAATATTTTGGGTGTTGATCGTATTGCAGAAGCGGTCGCCTTAGCAAAAGACAATGCCAAGCAAAATGACTTAAAGGTTAACTTTTTACAAAGTGTGTGGTTTGATGCACTTAATCCAGAGATTCGCTTTGATTTGATTGTCAGTAACCCCCCTTACATTGATAAAAACGATCCGCATTTGACACAAGGTGATGTCCGTTTTGAGCCTTTATCTGCCTTAGTCGCAGCGGAAGAGGGGTATGCCGATATCCGCCATATTATTGAACAAGCCCCTTTGTTTTTAAAGCCACAAGGGGCGTTATTACTCGAACATGGCTGGCAACAAGCTGAAAAAGTGCGATCAATTTTTCAAAAAAATTTATGGCATAAAGTTGCGACGCTAAAAGATTATAGTGGGAATGAAAGGGTAACCTTAGGTTGTTGGAGGTGAGTAGAATGAACTATGTGAAAAAAGCCCTATATGATGAAATGTTGAGTTTTTACCATACAACACTCGGTATGGAACATGAAGATCGGTTACGTCTTCGTGGGCAGATAGGCCATTTAGTCCGTGTAGCAAGAAAAGAAATTCCAGATACCTTGGAAACTAAAGCGAAAATTCATCTTCTTTTGCAGCTATTTTATGGCGAGTGGGGATTTCATTGTGATCCAGAGTCGTATTTTTTATCGTCCAATTTATACCTCAATGATGTTTTAGAAACACGTCGCGGTATGCCGGTGAGTCTGGGTGCAATTTTGTTATATATTGCAGATAAGCTCAATTTACCGCTTTACCCTGTCAATTTCCCAACCCAATTAGTGATTCGTGCGGAAGTAGAAGGAGAAGTTGCCTTTATTAACCCATGGGATGGGCAATATATTTCGCAAGCGTTATTACATAAGTGGTACGAGGGGGCGATGGGGTTTGGTATGACATTGACACCCGCTGAATTAGCGATTGCGAATGTGGGCGATTTACTAGGGCGTTTCCGTCAACTTGCCAAGAATGCGTTAATTCGGGAAGAAAAAAATGATGAAGCCTTTTGTTATATTGCACGTTTAATTCATTATAATCCTGAAGATCCTTATGAAATTCGTGATAGAGGATTGGTTTTAGCACAAATGGGCTGCTACCATGTGGCAACAGAGGATTTTCAGTATTTTATCGATCAATGCCCTCAGGACCCAACAGCGCTTTTACTGAAAAATCAGTTAGAAGAGTTAAAACAAGATACTTATCCTATACATTAAGAAGGAAAACATGATGCAAAATAAAGTGATTCGCTTAGGCGAAATTGAGATTTCTAATGATAAACCCTTTGTTTTGTTTGGGGGAATGAACGTATTAGAAAGTCGCGATATGGCGATGCAAGTGTGTGAAGCTTATGTTAAGGTCACGGAAAAATTAGGGGTGCCTTATGTGTTTAAGGCTTCTTTTGACAAAGCAAACCGCTCATCTATCCATTCTTATCGTGGACCAGGTATGGAACAAGGTCTGAAAATCTTCCAAGAGTTGAAAGACACATTTGGGGTTAAATTGATTACAGATGTACATGAAATTTATCAATGTCAACCAGTCGCTGAAGTTGTTGATATCATTCAATTACCTGCTTTTTTAGCACGTCAAACCGATTTAGTGGCAGCGATGGCAAAAACGGGCGCGATTATTAATGTGAAAAAACCACAATTTTTAAGTCCCGGTCAAATGGGGAATATCGTTGAGAAAATTGAAGAATGTGGTAATGATAACGTTATTTTATGCGATCGAGGCACCAATTTTGGTTATGACAATTTAGTTGTAGATATGTTGGGTTTTTCTGTAATGAAAAAAGTATCAAAAGGTTGCCCTGTGATTTTTGATGTGACCCACGCATTACAATGTCGTGATCCATTCGGTGCGGCTTCAGGGGGACGCCGCGGGCAAGTCACGGAATTAGCGCGCGCGGGAATGGCAGTGGGATTAGCCGGGTTATTTTTAGAAGCGCATCCGAATCCGAGTCAAGCGAAATGTGATGGGCCTTCGGCTTTACCGCTATCTGCATTAGAAGGTTTTGTACATCAAATGAAAGCGATTGATGATCTGGTGAAACATTTCCCAGAATTAGATACCGCCAATTAATTTGTGTGAAAAACGAAAGCCCTGCCTTTTCTGAGGTAGGGCTTTTTTTTATATGTCTATATTATTCATAAAAGTCACTTATTTTTGAATGTATTGCAAAAATTTATTATTGCGCAAATTTCTATTTGCTATCTGAAATTAAATTGGACAGAATAGAAATGCTGATAACAAAAAGGAGTGAATAATGTTAAAAATTGTTTTTCTAGATAGTACCGCGATACCTAAACATATCCCGATTCCTCGCCCAAGTTTTCCACACCAATGGGTTGAATATGAGCATACGACACCAGATCAAGTCGTAGAACGTATGCAAGATGTAGACATTGCGGTAACCAGTAAAGTCCTCTTTAGTCGTGAAGTGATGCAACAATTACCTAAATTAAAATTAATCGCGATTACGGCAACAGGGACCAATAATGTGGATTTGGTGGCTGCACAAGAACTTGGAATCACGGTGAAAAATGTGACAGGGTATTCATCTACAACCGTACCAGAGCATGTGATAGGTCTGATATATGCGCTCAAACACAGTATTATGAGCTGGTATCGCGATCAATTATCTGCAAAATGGGCAGATTGCAAACAATTTTGTTACTTTGATTATCCGATTACAGATGTGAAAGGCTCAACCCTTGGTGTCGTGGGACGAGGCTGTTTAGGTTCTGAAATCGGTCGATTAGCGACCGCACTTGGCATGAATGTACTTTATGCAGAACATAAAGGTGCGAAAACATGTCGTGAGGGTTATACCCCCTTTGAAGAGGTGTTAGCACAAGCGGATATCTTGACATTACATTGCCCATTGACGGATACCACACAAAATCTGATCAATCAAGACACGTTAGCTTTGATGAAAAAAGGCGCATTTTTAATTAATACAGGGCGTGGTCCTTTAGTGGATGAACAGGCGTTAGTCGCTGCATTAGAAAGTGGACATCTTGGTGGTGCCGCAGTTGATGTGTTAGTGAAAGAACCGCCTGAAAAAAACAACCCAATTATCCAAGCTGCCACAAGTTTGCCTAATTTAATTGTTACCCCGCATATTGCTTGGGCATCCGACAGTGCGGTTACTACCTTAGTGAATAAGGTGAAACAAAACATTGAAGACTTTGTAAAAAATGAGCAAATTGCTTAACTAAATTAAATATCGTGATGTTGTTGTATGTTGTTTATGCAATAATAGCACGATATTTTTTATGACTTGATTTTGGTAAAAATGAAATTTTCTGTTCCTTTATTCATTGCATTGCGTTACTGGCGAGCAAAAAGTGCGGACCGTTTTGGATGTCTGGTTACCAATCTGGCCAGTATTGGTATTGTGTTGGGCGTGATGGCATTGATCATTGTGTTGTCTGTGATGAATGGCTTAGAACAACATCAAAAGAAGCATGTCTTAGCAAACATTCCACACGCCATTGTTATGCCAGCAACACAACGCATTACATTAACAGATGAAATGATTGCATTACCGCCTTTTGTGCAAAAAGCGGTGCCGATCAATCAAACACAAGTGATTTTACAAACGGCAACAGGCGTGAGTGCGGGTCAAGTCATTGGTGTACAACAATCGGCTGATGATCCTTTATTAATGGATATGTTGAGCCGTGATTTTGAACAAATTCTACCACCAGGTGCCTTTAATTTAGTGATTGGGGCGCAACTCGCACAAAAATTACAGCTACATATTGGTGATAAAGTGCGCTTGATGATGACAGAAATCAGTCAATATACGCCTTTCGGTCGCGTTCCCGTACAACGTCTGTTTACGGTCAGTGATATTTATTATTCAGGAGACGAAGCATCGAGTTATGAAGTTTTTGCTCATTTATCTGATATTGGACGTTTAATGCGCATTCAACCTGATCAGGCACAAGGCTATCGTTTATTTCTGCAAGACCCTTTCCAAATTACTGAACTTCCACAATATTTTGCTGAGCAATCTTGGCAATTATACGACTGGCGTCAACAAAAAGGCGAATTTTTCCAAGCGGTGCGTATGGAAAAAAACATGATGGGACTTTTAATTAGCTTAATTATTGTTGTGGCAGTTTCTAATATTGTGACATCACTTAGCCTTATGGTCGTGGATAAACAAGGCGAGATCGCGATTTTACAAACACAAGGGCTTAATAAACGCCAAGTGCGGTCGATTTTTATTTATCAAGGTTGTTTGGTCGGCTTTGTTGGTACCGTGATTGGTGCCATATTAGGTGTTCTCGTGACGCTAAACTTAGATAGGCTAGTCGGTTGGTTCAATTCTGCGGATATTTATTTACCGACGGCATTTGATCCGCTCCAGTTCATGATTATTTTATTTTTTTCGTTATTATTATCTTTAATTTCCACAATTTATCCTGCTTCTCGTGCAGCGCAAATTGATCCAGCAGAAGCACTACGTTATGAATAAGAAGGCAAACTTGGATATGAAATCACACTTATTACATTGTCAGCATATTACAAAATATTATCAAGAAGGGGCGCAACAGACACAAGTTTTAAAAGACGTCTCTTTTTCGATGCAAGCCGGGGAGCTTGTCGCCATTGTCGGGAGTTCAGGGTCGGGGAAAAGCACACTCTTACACGTGTTAGGGGGATTAGATCAGCCGACAAGTGGTGAAGTCTTTATTCAAAATCAATCATTGCAGAAAATTAATGCGAATCAGTTAGCGCAATTACGTAACCAATATTTAGGGTTTGTTTATCAATTTCATCATTTAATGGCGGATTTTAGCGCGCTTGAAAATGTGATGATGCCCATGTTAATTGGTAAGCAAAATAAATCGGAAGCGCAAGATCGTGCAGAAAAAATGTTAACTGCGGTGGGTTTATCACATCGTATCTCACATCGCCCGTCCGCCCTTTCTGGTGGAGAAAGACAGCGTGTTGCCATTGCTCGCTCATTGGTCAATCATCCCGCCTTGGTGCTGGCTGATGAACCTACTGGTAACTTAGATAGGAAAACCACAGAAAGTATTTTCGATCTGATTAAACAACTCAATCAAGAACAAAATATTGCGTTTTTATTAGTCACACATGATTTAGCGCTAGCTGAAAAACTATCGTGTCGTTTAGTGATGCAAGATGGTGTATTACGTGAGGAGCATTAAATGAATACACCGCTTTTTATTAGCTGGCGTTATCAGCGAAGTAAGCAAAAAAATCGCTTAGTTTCTTTGATTTCTGCGTTTTCTAGCATTGGTATTGCACTGGGCGTTGCTGTGCTAATTGTGGGACTGAGCGCCATGAATGGATTTGAACGTGAGTTAAATCAACGCATTTTAGCGGTGGTTCCGCATGTTGAAATAATGGCTTATCCCAATGAAAAAGGTACCAGTAGCATTAAACCTTGGCAACCCTTGGTTAAAACATTAGCGCAGCATGAGCAAATCGACGGCATTTCGCCTTATGTGACTTTTACTGCTTTAGTTGAAAATGGCACCAAACTCAAAGTGGTGCAAGTCAAAGGGGTAGAAAAGTCCGCACAAGATCAAGTCAGCGCGTTAGGGCAATTTGTATTAGATGAAGGGTGGATGGTTTTTGAACAGCAGTCTGGTTTGATTTTAGGTTATGGCATTGCTCGTGATCTGGACGTAGTAGCTGGGGATTGGGTGAGCTTACTGATTTCGCCACCCAATGAGCAAAATCAATTGGCTCAGCCCATTCGTCATCGCATCCAAGTCAGTGGCATTTTACGTTTAGAAGGTCAATTAGATCACAGCTATGCTTTATTACCGCTTACACAAGCTCAGACACTATTAGGTATAAGCACAGACGAAGTACATGGTGTGGAACTGAAAGTGAAACAGCCATTTCAAGTACAAACATTAACGTTTCCGATGTTACAGGACTACCCGCAAGCCCTTTATGCACAACATTGGATTCATAAATTTGGTTATATGTATCGAGATATCCAATTAATTCGTAGCGTGATGTATATCGCTATGGTATTGGTCATCGGTGTAGCTTGCTTTAATATTATTTCGACCTTGATTATGGCGGTGAAAGATAAACAAGGTGATATTGCGATTATGCGTACTTTAGGGGCAAATAATCGCTTTATTAAACAAATTTTTATTTGGTATGGCTTGCAAGCGGGCATGAAAGGGTGTTTAATTGGCATCTTTTTAGGCATTATTTTGGCGTTAAACTTAACCTCAATCATACAGGGGGTTGAATATTTACTAGGACGGAAACTGCTATCTGATGGGATTTATTTTGTGGATTTCTTACCAAGTGAATTACATTGGCAAGATATTTTGCTCGTATTCTGTTCAGCATTAATTTTGAGTTTACTTGCCAGCTTATATCCTGCAAATCGTGCCGCCAAATTACAACCTGCACAGGTTTTGAGTCATTATTAGATGAATTATTATGAATGATACTGAAAACTAGTTTACTAGTATGTTTGTTGGTGCTAGATTGGCAGTATCAATGATTTTGATAAAATAACCTATTGAAAAATAAGATTAAAAAATGAACCGTTTTATAAGAAGTAAGTGAGCGCAGTATGACAGAATATAAAAATGAAATTTATATCGAAAATTATGACACCAGAATTGATAAAATTGAACAAGTTTTACCGCCTGTGGCGTTATTAGAAAAATTTCCTGCCAGTGATGTGGCAGTAGAAACCGTCAGACAAACACGAAAAAAAGCACATAATATTATTCATCGAAAAGATGACCGTTTATTGGTTGTCATGGGACCTTGTTCCATTCATGATCCTGTTTCTGCGCTGGAGTATGCGAAACGGATTAAAATGATGCGCGAAAAATACCAGGATAGCTTGGAGATTATTATGCGTGTCTATTTTGAAAAACCGCGAACCACGGTAGGGTGGAAAGGCTTGATTAATGATCCTCACCTAAATGGTACCTTTGAGTTGAATGAAGGGTTGCGTCTTGCGCGTAAATTATTATCGGACGTTAATGATTTAGGGGTACCGGCTGCGGGTGAATTTTTGGACATGATTACACCACAATATCTGGCTGATTTCATGAGCTGGGGCGCGATTGGTGCCAGAACCACAGAATCACAAGTGCACCGTGAACTTGCCTCTGGTCTATCTTGTGCAGTTGGCTTTAAAAATGGCACGAATGGTGGGGTCAGAATCGCGTTAGATGCGATTGGGGCAGCAGAAGCACCACATTATTTTCTTTCTGTCACGAAATTTGGTCATTCTGCGATTGTATCTACAAAAGGGAATGAAGACTGCCACATTATTTTACGAGGCGGTGATAAAGGTCCTAATTATGATGCAGAACATATTGCCATGGTTTGTGCAGAGATCGAAAAAACAGGGCGTATTCCACATGTGATGATCGATTTCAGCCATGCTAACAGTTGTAAACAATTTAAAAAACAATTAGAGGTTTGTGACAGTGTTTGCCAGCAAATCGCTATGGGTTCTACTCAAATCTTTGGTGTGATGGTAGAAAGCCATCTTGTTGAAGGGCGACAAGATTTAGTAGATGGAAAAGCGGTCACTTATGGGCAGAGTATCACAGACGCCTGTATTGGGTGGGAAGATAGCGAGAAAGTTTTGGAATCGCTTTCAAAAGCTGTCATCCAACGCCGAAATTTGCAGCAATAAATACAAGTTAAAGCGTCAGTGAATCTGGCGCTTTTTCTTTTCCTCTCAGTCAGATAGCATAATTCTCTTTTATTTTCCCTTTATTTTCCTCTTTAACCTTGTTTTTATCTTCTTAATATGCGGTTAACTATTTTTGCATTTCTTAAAGCAAACGTTTGCCTTTCTAAATAAGCGGATTATAATACAGCGATTTTTATTTTTTGACCAAAAGGAATTAAAAATGAGTTTAGATAACTTTAGTTTGAAACCGGTACCACAACATGAGCGTAAAGGAGGTATTGCGCTGACATTTGTGATGTTAGGTTTGACATTTTTCTCTGCTAGTATGTGGACTGGTGGCACTTTAGGCACCTCACTGCACTATGACGATTTTTGGACCGCTATTTTGATTGGCAACTTAATGCTAGGAGTCTATACCGCTTGTTTAGGTTATATTGGTGCCAAAACGGGGCTAACCACGCATATTCTGGCACGTTATTCTTTTGGGGTAAAAGGCTCATGGTTACCGTCTTTATTGCTTGGTGGAACACAAGTTGGTTGGTTTGGTGTTGGGGTGGCGATGTTCGCTATTCCGGTCAATAAAGTCACAGGAATTGATGTAAATACCTTAATTATTGCATCAGGATTATTAATGACCGTAACGGTGTATTTTGGGATTTCTGCCCTGACAGTATTATCTGCCGTTGCTGTGCCTGCGATTGCTGTTTTAGGTTCTTATTCTGTGTATTTGGCGGTAACAGACGCAGGAGGACTAGATGTACTCAGAAGTATTGTTCCGAAAGAGCAAATGCCTCTCTCTATGGCGATTACTCTAGTAGTGGGTTCTTTTATTAGTGCGGGGAGCTTAACTGCGGATTTTGTCCGCTTTGGGCGTGTACCTAAACAAGCGATTCTTATCAGCATGATCGCGTTCTTCCTAGGTAACTCGTTGATGTTTATTTTTGGTGCCGCTGGGGCGTCAGTAAAAGGCATGGCAGATATTTCTGATGTTATGGTCGCGCAAGGGTTGATCTTACCTGCCATTATTGTATTAGGTTTAAACATTTGGACCACTAACGATAACGCGCTTTATGCGTCAGGCTTAGGTTTTGCCAATATTACCGGGTTAAGTAGCCGTATTTTATCTATGGTGAATGGCGTGATTGGCACATTGTCTGCATTATGGCTATATAATAATTTTGTTGGCTGGCTCACTTTCTTATCTTCAGCAATTCCACCTGTGGGGGGGGTTATTATTGCGGATTACTTGCTACGTCGTAAATCTTATCAAGATTTTGAACAAGCCAAATTCGTGACTATTAATTGGACCGCGATTATTGCTGTCGCGATTGGTGTCGCTTGTGGCAAATATTTACCGGGCATTATTCCTGTCAACGCAGTATTGGGCGGGGCACTGTCTTATCTTCTTCTTAATCCATTCTGTGCAAAAATCTTAGCAACCAAATAGGAGTGCATCATGTTAATTAAAAACGTTCATCTTGCTGATCGAGAAGGGCTTTGGCAAATTTTGATTGAGGATCAAAAAATAGTGCAAATTTGTGCCAATGATGAAGTAATAAACTATGTCGGCGAAATTGTTGATGCAGAAAATGGTATTGCTTATCCACCTTTTGTTGAACCCCATATTCATTTAGACGCGACACAAACGGCAGGACAACCGAATTGGAACCAATCAGGCACCTTGTTTGAAGGCATTGAACGTTGGGCAGAGCGTAAATCCTTATTGAGCCATGAAGATGTGAAAGCCCGTGCATGGAAAACGTTAAAATGGCAAATTGCAAATGGGGTGCAATATGTGCGTACGCATGTGGATGTCTCTGATCCCACATTAACGGCACTGAAAGCGATGCTTGAAGTGAAAAAAGAAGTAGCACCTTGGATTGATTTGCAAATTGTGGCTTTTCCACAAGAAGGGATTTTGTCTTATCCTAATGGTGAAGCATTACTTGATCAAGCGATGGCGATGGGGGCGGATGTAGTAGGAGGCATTCCACATTTTGAATTTACACGTGAGTATGGCGTCGAGTCCATGCATATTGCGTTTAAGATTGCGCGTAAATACGGAAAACAAATTGATATTCATTGTGATGAAATTGATGATGAACAGTCGCGTTTTGTGGAAACCGTTGCTGCTTTAGCCTTGAAATATGAAATGGGGGATAAAGTTACCGCGAGCCATACGACAGCAATGCACTCTTATAATGGTGCTTATGCCTCGCGTTTGTTCCGTTTGTTAAAATTGTCAGGCATTCATTTTGTGGCGAATCCACTGGTGAATATCCATTTGCAAGGGCGTTTTGATACTTATCCAAAACGTCGTGGTATTACCAGAGTGAAAGAAATGCTGAAAAATAACATTAATGTGTGTTTCGGTCATGATGATGTGTTTGATCCTTGGTATCCATTGGGCACAGCCAATATGCTACAAGTATTACATATGGGGTTACATGTTTGTCAATTAATAGGTTATGGGCAAATTAATGAAGGGCTAAAATTAGTGACTGAAAATAGTGCAAAAGCATTAGGTTTAACGGACTATGGTATTCAGGTTGGGCATTCGGCAAACTTGATTATTCTACCTGCAGAAAATGGTTTTGATGCGGTAAGAAGACAAGTACCAACACGTTATTCTATTCGTGCAGGTAAGATTATTGCAGAAACGAAATTAGCAGAAACGCAAATTTATCTTGCAGAGAAAGAGAAGGTCAGTTACAGCTAAATATAGCGTGATGACATATCATCAATAAGACATAAAAGTGCGGTCGAAAATCTTGAAGTTTTCGACCGCACTTATGTTTCTTTGCTAAGGGTTAGTTATCTACTTTAACAATCCAACCTTCAGGGGCTTCAACATCGCCAAATTGGATACCCACTAATTCATTGTAGAGTTTTGTGGTGATTTCACCGACTTCCGTTTCAGAGTAGAACACATGGAAATGCTCACCATATTGAATACCACCAATCGGTGTGATGACGGCGGCAGTACCACAAGCGCCCGCCTCTTTAAATTGATCTAATTGATCAATATATACATCCCCTTCTTCTGTTTCTAACCCTAACCGCGCTTTAGCGAGATAGAGTAACGAGTATTTTGTGATACTTGGCAGGATTGACGGCGAAAGCGGAGTAATAAATTTATTATCTTTTGTGATACCGAAGAAATTCGCCGAACCCACTTCTTCAATTTTAGTGTGTGTGGTCGGATCTAAATAAATACAGTCACCAAAGCCGTTTTGTTTGGCTTCTTTACCAGGATAAAGGCTGGCTGCATAATTTCCCCCCACTTTTGCCGCCCCCGTTCCTTGTGGTGCGGCGCGATCATAATTTGAAACTAAGAAATTGGTCGGTTTTAAGCCACCTTTAAAATAAGCGCCAACAGGGCAGCAGAAAATGGAGAAAATATATTCTGGTGCAGGATTCACACCAATATTATCACCTACACCAATCAAGAAAGGGCGTAAATAGAGTGTAGCGCCAGTACCATAAGGTGCAAGCCATGCTTGATTCGCTTTGACCACTTGTTTACAGGCATCAATAAACATGTCTGTTGGCACTTCAGGCATCAATAAACGGCGACAGCTGCGTTGCATACGTTCTGCATTTTGATCGGGGCGGAACAAGTTAATCGAGCCGTCTTTACAGCGATAAGCTTTGAGTCCTTCAAAGCATTGTTGTCCATAATGAAGTGCGGTTGAACCTTCACTAATATGCAGTACATTATCTTGTGTCAGCTCGCCTTTTGACCATTTTCCGTCTTTCCAATAAGCGATATAGCGATAATCTGTTTTAATATAGCCAAAGCCTAAATTTTTCCAGTCAAGATCTTTTACCATTATTATGTCCTTTTATTGTGTTTGATGATGTTTTTAATCTACACCATTCTTCATGGCTTGCAAGTCTTTATCTGAAAAAAGATCAAGATTAAAGCAAAAACGGAACAGCAAATATTTAATCGGAACACAAGCAATGTGAGCAGGTCTATGTTAGAATCGAACAGATAAAAAAACACCGCTCGATAGAGCGGTGTTTAACCAAAAGGGTCTAAAATAAATATACAGGAAGTGAAAATAAGTAACTTAAGAGAAGTTACTCTGTTTGGTTTCCCAAACAATATGCAAACACAACATCATACTTAAGTCCGAAACTCTTAACCAGTAAGGAATTACCAATCATTAAGTATGCGCGCATTTTAGAGGGAAATAAGAGCGTGGACAATTGATATTTTTTTATATGAAGCATTAGAAAAACTAATGCGAAGAAACACGCTACATTATAGATCAAAAAGTAAACATTGAGAAGAAATATGTATAAACGTTTGCCTCCCTTGAATTCATTGAAAGCATTTGAATCCGCCGCTAGGCATTTAAGTTTCACAAAAGCTGCAGAAGAATTATTTGTGACACAAGCAGCAATCAGCCATCAAATAAAATTATTAGAAGATTTTTTAGGCATAACCTTATTCAAACGTAAAAATCGATCGCTGGAATTAACCGAATTAGGCAAAGCTTACTTCACGGATGTGAATAAAATTTTACGGCGATTGGTAGAAGCAACAGAGAAATTATTAGCCCAGAAAAATGATAAACACTTAACGATTAGTGTCCCGCAGACCTTTGGTATGCAATGGTTAGTACCACATTTAAGTGAGTTTAATCAACGCTATCCGGAGATTGAAGTACGCTTAAAAGGGGTAGATCAGGATGAAGGGGTTTTAAATAAAGATATTGATATTGCTATTTATTATGGACAAGGAAACTGGGATAATCTGCAGGTTGAAAAGTTAGTGGAAGAAAATCTTCTTATTCTCGCTTCACCAAAACTCTTAGCGCACAATCCTATTCACAGCAAAGAAGATTTGAAACATCATACCCTGATTCATATCCATACCCGTGATAATTGGCAGAACATGGCAAATTTTTTACAGTTAGAAGATTTAAATATTCAGCAAGGTCCCTTGTTTAGTCATACTTTTATGGCATTGCAAGCCGCAATTCATGGTCAGGGGTTGGTTTTGGCGAATCGTTTGTTAGCACAACAGGAAATTGCTCATGGTCACTTACAAATTGTGTTACCGACCAATTTACATGATCCTAAATCTTTTTATGTGGTGAATCATTTTGATGTAAATGATGAACGTATCCAAGCATTTCGCGCTTGGATCATTGAAACAATGAAACAAAAATAATGAATAAATTAGCATTATATTGCCGTCCTGGCTTTGAAAAAGAACTTGCCGCTGAAATCAGTGAAAAAGCGGCTGAACTGGGCATATTTGGTTTTGCCAGAGTAGAAGAAAATCAAGGCTATGTGATTTTTGAATGTTACCAAACCGACGATGCCGATCGCCTAGCGCGTGAAATCCCTTTTAATCAACTGATTTTTGCCCGCCAAATGATCGTCGTATCTGACCTTTTAGCTGATCTCCCAGTTCAAGATCGCATTAGTCCGATTATTCAGCAATACCAAGCGATAGCCCATCGAATCAATTTAACATACAGCACCGAATTACTTGTTGAAACAGCCGATACGAATGAGGCAAAATCACTGTCTGCTTTTTGTCGCAAATTTACAGTGCCATTACGCCAAGCCCTAAAAAAACAAGGTTGGTTACAGGGGACTCGACATCATAAACAAGGGCTGACATTACATATTCTGATGTTAGATTCAACTCAATGTTATGTGGGGTATTCTTATAACCATAATCATTCTGAGCATTTTATGGGGATTCCGCGTTTGAAATTTCCGCTAGATGCGCCAAGCCGTTCAACGTTAAAATTAGAAGAAGCCATTCTGACTTTCCTGTCTAGGGAAGAAGAAAAGAAACGCTTGAATGAGCAAATGTATGCTGTGGATTTGGGCGCTTGCCCCGGTGGTTGGACATATCAGCTCGTCAAGCGTGGATTATTTATTTATGCGGTCGATCACGGCAAAATGGCGGCGAGTTTACATGATACCGGTCGTATTGAGCATTGCGCCGAAGATGGCTTTAAATTTCAACCACCGAAACGCAGCAAAATTGATTGGTTAGTCTGTGATATGGTGGAACAACCTAGCCGAATTAGCCAATTAATCCTCAAGTGGTTAGTGAATGGTTGGTGCCATGAAACGATTTTTAATTTGAAATTGCCGATGAAAAAACGCTATCTTGAAGTGAAAAAATGTTTGCAGATGATCGAGGAAAGCTTAGAAAAACAGGGATTCCGTTACCATATTCAAGCGAAACATTTATATCATGATAGAGAAGAAATTACGGTGCATATTGCCGTCCAAGAGTTGGACTAACTGATGGATGAACAACACACCGCCTTGATAAAGTGCGGTGTGTTTTTTTGATTTTTTTATGTAAAAGGTAGGGGAGAGGACACTACTGATTGCCTGTTTTTAAATAGCTTTTTAAGGTTTGTTCAATTTCATAGATCCAATCTAATTCATATTGCGTAAAACCCGCTTGTAAACGTGCATCTGTATTAATGACACCTTTGAAAATCACAATACGATATTTACGCAGTAATTCAGCAAAAGATTGCATCGCATCTAGTTCGCGTTTCTCTGACAGGGCATGATACCAGTGATTACCAATGCCAACATGCCCGATCTCATCACGTAAAATCACATCAAGAATTTCCACTGCTGCAAAATCTTTCCGTTGACGGATTTTATCTTGTAACACTGGCGTAGCATCCAAACCTCGCGCTTCAAGAACACGCGGAACGAGTGCCATACGTTCCCAAATATCATGTGCGGTCGCTTGTGCCATTTCCCATAAACCCGCATGTGCCTCAAAATCACCATACTGATAGCCTAAGCTTTTCAAATGTTGATTGAGCAAACTAAAGTGGGTACTTTCCTCACGCGCCACCCGTAGCCAATCCTTAACAAATGCCATGCCTTGATTCAGTTCTTGTTGTGCACAGCGACCAAAACGCCAAGCAGCATCCAATCCAAGATTAATCGCATTAAATTCAATGTGTGCAATGGCATGTAACGTGGCAGCGTACCCTTCCTCTGTGGCAAAAGCGCGTTTGGGCACGTCTTTCGGCGCAACACAAAGGGGTCTAGTTGGAAAACCAGCGATATCTTGTGTGGCATTGACTTCAGGAAAATCTGATACACAAGAGAATTGCACTTGAGGTAGTAATTCATCATATAAATGATTGACGAGTGCACATTTCTCTTCTGGGCGTGTTTCAGTTAATGCTTCTGTGATGGCATGCCAAAGTGCGGTCATTTTTCACCTCCTTTTTCAGGCGTATAACGAATTAAGCCTTCTTGTTGCGTCGTAGCAATTAAACGACCTTGGCGGTCAAAAATTTGCCCTCGTGCCAAGCCTCGTGCAGCAAAAGCATTATTGCTTTCAATGGCATAGAGCAACCAATCATTTAAATCAAAAGGACGGTGGAACCAAATAGAATGATCAATTGTGGCTACTTTCATCCCAGGTTGTAAAAAGCCTTTTTGGTGGGGATGAAGTGCGGTTAATAAACAATGAAAATCGGAAAAATAAGCCAGTAAACATTGTTGGATTTTGTGATCTTGTGGTGCATGACCATTGGCTTTTACCCAAGCAAATTGTTCTGCGGGTAGTTGGCTGCCATGAAAGGGATTATTGATATATTTGGTGCGGATATCAAAAGGGCGCTCTGCGGTGAATTTGGCACGAATGGCTTCGGGAATATGAGGTGCCAGTTTTTGAATAATCACACTTTCTGCGATCAATTGATCGGGGGATTCTACATCCGGCATTTTACTTTGATGATCAAACCCTTTCTCTGCTTTTTGGAAAGAGGCGGTAATATGGCAAATCGGCTCATTGTGTTGAATCGCTTTGACGCGTAAAGCAGTAAAATTACGTCCTTCGCGCAAGGTTTCCACATCATAAATAATCCCATGTTGACTATCGCCCGGCGAAAGAAAATAAGCATGGCAAGAGTGCAAAACACGATCCGGCGGGGCGACCTGTATTGCCGCGGATAAGGCTTGTGCGACGACTTGACCACCAAATACTTGGCGTAAACCTAAATCTTCACTTTTGCCACGAAAAAGGAAATCATCAAGGCGTTCAAGTTGTAATAAGGCAATTAAATTATTCAGGACATTCGACATATTTTGTTCCTTATGGTGAATAGGGTATAGAATAGGAGAACGGTTTTTGTTTAGAAAACCGCTAAACGTTATAAAATATAAGCAATCCCACGGAAATCGCACATCAATGTTTGCAATATCTCAAATCTTGTTGCATAATACGCGACCTAATCACTGGACGAAAGTACGGTGATTATCCTATGGAAACCTTCTCGGTTCCTCGCAATGGTGTCTGGTTTACCCGGTCAGGTTCGGAAGAAAGCAGCCAAAGTCAGAATTTCTGTGTGCCGAGATCAAGCTGGGAAGGTTTCCACCCAACGCCATCCTTCTCTTCCTTAAATCCGTTCAATCAACTGTCTAAAATAACCTTGTTCTAACTGGCTGAGTTCGCGATAATTGCCTTGTTCAATTAATGTTGCCTCATCAATCATACAAAGCAAATCAAATTGATCAATAAAGGTTAATCGATGGGTGACCATTAAGAGAGTTTTGCCTTGTGCGTGCGCTAAAATCAGGCATAAAATCTGGCGTTCAGTTTCACGATCTAACCCTTCTGTGGGCTCGTCTAATAAAAGAATAGGGGCGTTATTTAATAATACACGTGCCAAACCTAAACGCCGTTGTTCTCCTCCAGAAAGCGGACGACCGCCGTCGCCAAGCCAGCTATCAAGCCCTTCATCTTGAGTAAGCAATTTTTCTAGTCCGACTTGCCGTAATACCGCGATCATTTTTTCATCGTCGATCAGGTTTGCGTTCGCTATTTGCAAATTATTGCGCAAGGTGTCACTAAAGACATGAACACGTTGGGTCAAAAAGCAAATTTGCTCACGTAATGCTTGTTCACTGTAGTGTTGGATAGGTTTGCCTGCAAGTCGTAAGTTGCCTTGTTCTGCATCATAGTTACGTACTAAAAGTTGTAAAAGAGTTGATTTACCACTCCCGGTTTTACCTAAAATCGCGACTTTTTGTCCACTTAAAATCCTTAAATTAAGGCGATTGAGCGCAAGATTGTCGCGTGTAGGATAACGGAACGACAGATTTTCTGCCTCAATTAAAGGTTGTTCTGTTTGTTCAAATTGTTCATTTCCATCAAAGCTCACTAACGCCTTTTGTGCAATGATATCATTGACATTTTCCGCTGAAGCAATCACCTGTCCAATATGCAAAAATGCAGCACCAATAGGCATTAAAATTTCAAAAGAAGCCAGTGCTGAAAAGGTAAACAATGCCATCAGTGCGGCTTTATAGGTTCCATTGCCAAGATCGGCTTCTGCAGCAAACCATAAAGTCGCTGACAAAATAAACCCATTTACCAGTAATAAAATTGCACTGGAAAGCCCTGCTAAATTGGCTTCTTTTTGTTGATACGCTTGCCATGCTTGTTCTGTTTGGTTGAGTTTTTGTTGGTGTTGTGTGCTTGCGTTAAATAACAATAATTCTGCTTGGGCTTGAATAAATTCAACAAATTGCGTGCGATAAGTGGCACGTGAGCTAATTAATTTCTCACCAAACTTTGTGCCTAAATGATAAAAAACAGTAGGGATAATCAATAAAAAACAGAGTAAGGTTAAACCAATAAACAGTGCTAACGGGATATGAATAAAGCTTAATCCGAATGTAATTAAACCGATCACGACAATGGCGCTGATAAAGGGGGCAATTAAACGCAAATATAAGCTATCTAGCGTATCTACATCTGCCACTAAACGATTTAATAAATCACTGTTGCGATAACGGTTAAGTACCGCGGGACTGAGGGGAATAATGCGACGAAAAACTTGTACACGCAATTTGGCTAATACGCGGAAAGTGGCATCATGGGTCACCACTTTTTCAAAATAGCGTGCTACGGTACGTCCAATTGCAAGTCCACGTACACCGGCGGAAGGGTAGAAGAAATTAAATAATGTCCCCACACCAGCAATTGCCGTTGCAGCTAAAAACCAACCGGATAGGGTGAGCAAACCAATACTGGCGGCTAAGCCAGTAATCATTAATAGGACGCCGAGAAATAGCGTCAACTTAGCATGTTTAAAAAGACGTAAAAAAGGGAAGAGTGCACGCATTAATTTACATCCTGTTTTCGTTGGGTCAATAATTCAGCAAAGAACCCTGTATTTTTTAATTGTTCAAAATGCCCTTGTTGAACAATTGCACCTTGTTGCATGACTAAAATCATGTCACATTGTTTTAAATCTTCAATACGATGCGTAATCATCAAAGTGGTTTGTTGCTGACTCATGTGTTGTAAAGCTTGCAAAACGAGATTTTCAGACTGTGCGTCTAAACTAGCAGTCGGTTCATCGAGTAAAAGTAAATGACCTTGACGCAGCAAGGCGCGAGCAATCGCTAAACGTTGCGCTTGTCCCACAGAAACACCAAGCCCGCCATCCTTAATTTCGCTGTTTAGTCCCAGTTTATCTGTGAATTCTTTGGCTTGTGCTAAACACAAAGCCTGATCAATTTGTGCGTCTGTTGCCTCAATATCGCCTAATAAGAGATTTTCTTTGATGCTTCCTTGTAATAACAGCGGGTTTTGTCCTACCCAAGCAATATGTTTACGCCATTGTGTAATATTCATCTCTTTGAGTTCAACACCATTGATTTTTAAACTTCCTTGATAGGCTAGAAAGCCGAGAATTGCGTTGAATAAGGACGTTTTTCCTGCACCACTTTGTCCAACAATAGCAGTGTGGCTTCCTGCGGGTAACAAAAAATTGAGTGCTTGAGTTAATGGCTTTCCTTGTGGCGAGAGAATCACAAGGTTTTCTGCGCAGATTTCCACCGCACTTTCGATATGGGGATTCTGTTGTGCTGTTGATTGTGTCGTTGTGTGATTGGCTTCTAAGAAGTCGACAATCACGTCCGCTGCGCCAATTCCAGCGGCACGATCATGGTAATATGTACCGAGATCACGCAAGGGTTGGTAAAACTCTGGTGCTAAAATTAAACAAAAGAAACCAACAAATAAGGTAAGAGGGGCATCATAGGTACCAAAGTTTAATTCACCTAAATAACTGAATCCAAAATATACCGCCATTAGCGCAATTGAAATGGAAGTAAAAAACTCTAAGACGGCAGAGGAAAGAAATGCCATCTTTAATACGTCCATTGTTGTTTCGCGAAAATCTTCGGTATTTTTTTCGATATGCTGTGTTTGTTCTTCAGTGCGATTAAAGAGACGTAGGGTTTCTAAACCGCGTAAACGGTCTAAAAATTGTCCGCTCAGTTTGGCTAAGGTCGCCATATTTTTCTGACTACTGTCTGCCGCCGCAATCCCGACTAAAATCATAAAAATCGGGATGAGTGGTGCGGTGATCATGAGAACTAAACCTGCCGCCCAGTTTAAGGGAAAAATCGCGATTAAAATGACAACGGGGACAATGGCAGACAGTGCCTGTTGGGGTAAATAGCGCGCATAGTAATTATGGAGGTTTTCCACTTGCTCTAACATAATGGTCGCCCAGCTCCCCGCGGGTTTATTGTTAATGGTGGCGGGACCGACTTGATGGATTTTGTCTAAGATCTTCTGACGCAAAATATTGCGTAAAATTCGACCGCACTTAAAGCCAATTTGTTCACGTACCCATAAAATGATAGCACGTAGAGCAAAGCCAATAACTAAGCCAATAAAAGAAGGGAGTAATTCATGCCTTGCTGTATTGAGCATGATCAAGTGGTGGAGAAGATTCGCTAAAAAGTAGGTATTTATCACTAAGATCACTGAAGATACCGAAGCCAGCATAATATTAAGATTTAATAGTCTTCTGATGGGTTTCTGTTGTGACCAAAGCCATTTTTGTAAATATTTTTGGCGAGATTTTTCCATAACTGTCCGATTATTGATTCCGTAAGCGAAAAAAAATTATTCGCCCAAAGGCGAGATTGGACGAATAATATAAAACAATAAAATGTTATTTTTGGGCATCCAAATAGCGTTCTGCGTCGAGTGCAGCCATGCAACCGGTACCCGCTGAGGTAATCGCTTGGCGGTAGTTATGATCCATCACATCACCCGCAGCAAAGACTCCGTCCACTGAAGTCGCAGTGGCATTACCTTCTAAGCCTGACTTGACCACAATATAGCCATTGTTTAGTTCAAGTTGCTCCGCAAAAATATCCGTATTGGGTGCATGACCAATCGCAATAAAGACACCGTCTAGGCTGAGTTCTTCTGTGGCTTCAGATTGTGTATCTTTCAAGCGAACGCCCGTCACGCCCATATTATCACCCAATACTTCATCTAAAGTGCGGTTAGTATGGAGGATAATTTTGCCTTCTTCGACTTTTTTCATTAAACGGTCAATTAGAATTTTTTCACTGCGGAAAGTGTCACGACGGTGTACTAAATGCACTTCTGAAGCAATATTGGCGAGATAGAGTGCTTCTTCTACTGCGGTATTACCGCCACCGACGACTGCCACTGGTTTATTACGATAGAAAAAGCCATCACAAGTTGCACACGCAGACACACCACGACCTTTATACGCTTCTTCAGAAGGCAAACCTAAATAACGCGCAGATGCCCCTGTCGCGATAATTAAGGCATCACAACTGAAGGTATGGACATCACCGTATAATTTGAATGGGCGAGAGGAAAGATCCACTTTATTGATATGGTCAAAGATAATTTCCGTGTCAAATTTTTCAGCATGTTGTAACATGCGTTGCATTAATTCTGGTCCTGTTGTTTCACCAAAATCCCCCGGCCAATTTTCAATTTCAGTTGTGGTTGTTAATTGTCCACCTTGTTGTAAACCCGTCACTAAAACAGGTTTGAGGTTAGCACGTGCCGCATAAATGGCTGCGGTATAACCGGCAGGTCCCGATCCTAAAATTAAAAGTTGGCTGTGTTTCATTGCATTCATATTGTTATCCTTTACTATCACGAAAATTCTGTTTGTATTATAGACCGTTCAGAGAGGGCAATCTATCACTAATCTTGCCTATTAATATAATAGAGAATAGAGTAAACGACGGTATTTATTGCTAACGGGATCATTTTGTCCGATCGCCGTTAACATGGCTAAAAATTGTTGTTTGATTTCTCCGCCCTCCGCATTGAGATCGCGCTTTAAAAAGTCAAATAGAAGGCTTAGTGCTTCTTCATTGCGATTGGCTTGGTGTAATTGTAAAGCAAGTTTCAAAGCAATTTGGGGAGAGGGATTTTTCGCAAACTCACTCTGCAATTGCTGAATCTCGGGGGTATCTGCCGCTTGAATCAGTAATTCAATTTGGGCTTGTAATCCTTGCCAAAGGTTATCACGATCTTGTAATGGGATTTGATTTAAAATGTCTTGCGCTGGTTCGACTTTCTTCATCGCAATATAGGTTTCAGCATAAAGTAAGGCTATATCACTGTTTTTTTTCGCTGACAGTTCCCAAGCCTCTTTAAGGAGAGGAAGAGCTTGTTCAAAGTTCTCTGCTTCAAGCCATTCAAGCGCTTGCATAAATTTTATTTCGTCTTCTTTCGGTAGAATCAGTGCTAAGCGTTGTTGTAAGGCTTGCTCATCTAAAATACCGGGAAAAGCATCTAGCGCTTGTGCTTCTTTGAATAAATAGGTAGTTGGTAAGGTTTGAATACGGAATTGTGCCGCAACCATTTGTTCTGTTTCACAATTGACTTTCGCAAGGATAAATTGCCCTTGATATTGTTCCGCATAACGTTCTAACAAAGCCATAAACGCCACAGAAGGTTGATGACTTGGTGCGTAAAACGTTAAGACCAACGGGATTTGTTGTGATTGTTGTAAAATTTCAGTGAGGTTTTGTGCATTCACTTCAACGAGATGGGGAGACGTTAGCATTCATCTTTTCCTATCATAAAGCATTTCATCATGGCTAGCATTCTAGCAAAAATTAGTTGAGGAAAATAGCGGTCTTGTTTTGCTTAAAAAACAACCCGCCCCGTAGGGCACGGCTGGTCCTTTTTGAGAAATTACGCTTCTTCGTCTTGATCTTTTTTCAAGATCTCATCTTCATTGAGTTTTAAAAGACGGGCAATCGCATTGCGGTAGGAGATTTCAAGGCTTTCTCGACTAGTGGCAATGACACCTTGATCGATTAAGAAACCGTCATTGACATCATAAACCCAACCATGTAATGAGAGTTTTTTCCCATTTTTCCACGCGGATTTAATGATTGACGAGCGACCTAAGTTATAAACTTGCTCTGCGACGTTAATTTTCGTCAGCATATCAGCCCGTTTTTCAGGCGGTAAATTGCCAAGTAAATGACTATGCTTATACCAAATATCGCGTAAGTGGAGTAACCAGTTATTAATTAAACCTAAATCTTGATCCGCCATTGCGGCTTTAATTCCACCACAGTTTGTATGTCCACAAATAATAATGTGTTCAATATTTAAGACCTCAACGGCATATTGCACAACAGATAAACAGTTTAGATCGGTGTGAATGACTTGATTTGCAACATTACGATGCACAAACAGCTCACCCGGTCCTAAATTCGTTAATTTTTCTGCAGGAACACGGCTATCCGAGCAACCAATCCAAAGATAGCTCGGGGTTTGATGATCAGCCAATTCTTTAAAGTAAGAGGAGTTTTCCTCTTTCATCCGTAATGCCCAGCTATAATTATTGGCAAAAAGTTGTTCAATTTTTTTCATTAGAGTGATTCCTATACCGCAAAAATAAGGGGGCTAGTATAGCTTAGAAATAGACAGTGGGTAAAGAAAGGCAAAAAATTGTATAGATAACTTGTTTTTTATTATTAAACATGCTTATTTTTTATTTAACGTTAAAATAGCTTTTTCCTTTAAGGAAGAGTTTTAAGTTAATTAACTTATTGATTTTACATAGCTATCTCTTCTTTTTGTTGTTATATAGTAAACAAAGTTGTGAGTAGGTGATGCCCTCATTTGATATCAAGTCCGTGTTGGATTTTTTCGTTTTTTCCGTTCAAATCGTTATAGGATTGACCTAACAGTGTGTATAATACCGCCCATATATTCATAAGGATATTGAGATTATGAGTCAATTTTTTTATATTCATCCAGAAAATCCACAAGTACGTTTAATTAATCAAGCAGTGGAGATTTTGCGTGCTGGTGGTGTGATTGTTTATCCGACTGATTCTGGTTATGCACTGGGATGTATGATCGGTGATAAACATGCGATGGATCGCATTGTACAGATCCGCCAATTACCTGAAGGGCATAATTTTACACTTGTCTGCAGTGACTTATCAGAATTATCTACCTATTCATTGGTGAATAATATGGCGTACCGCTTGATTAAAAATAATACGCCAGGTCGTTATACTTTTATTTTAACGGCAACAAAAGAATTACCACGACGTTTAATGACGTCAAAACGTAAAACTATTGGGATTCGTGTACCTGACAATCAAATTGCATTAGCGTTATTAAGCACCTTAGGGGAGCCGATTTTATCTTGTTCCTTGATGTTACCGGGTGAGGAAAATGTTACCCAGTCAGATCCTGAAGAGATTCGAGATCGTTTAGAAAAACAGGTGGATTTGATTATTCATGGTGGTTATCTCGGCGCAGAACCAACAACTGTGGTTGATTTAACAAACGATACCCCGATAATTATCCGCGAAGGGAGTGGGTCTACCGCGCCTTTTGTCTAATATCATGTCGTAAAAAGACGCTTGTGAAAGCGACAAATTAGAGGAAATATGAAGTTTACCAAACCAAATTCTCGTCAAAATAAACCGCACGTTGAGCAAAAAACATCGCGACGTTCTACAAACGCGAATGCTGTGGCGAGTAAAAATGTGAAAAAGGTGACAGAAGCACAACCGAAATCGGTAAAAGCCAGTACCCATAATGTAAAACCCACAGTTAAGAACCCCTTAGTTGAAGGGGAAAAACTACAGAAAGTGTTAGCGCGAGCCGGTCAAGGTTCACGTCGTGAAATAGAAGCGATGATTGCCGAAAATCGTGTCAGTGTTGATGGAAAGATCGCCACTCTAGGTGATCGTATTGATGTACACGCTGGCGTGAAAATCCGTATTGATGGACATCTTATTAATTTACTTCATGCACAAAAAGAAGTGTGTCGTGTACTGATGTATTACAAACCTGAAGGGGAGTTATGTACGCGCCATGATCCTGAAGGAAGACCGACTGTATTTGACCGTTTACCACGTTTAACCGGTTCTCGTTGGATTGCTGTCGGACGCTTGGATATTAATACTTCTGGATTGTTGCTTTTCACGACCGATGGCGAATTAGCGAACCGTTTAATGCATCCAAGTCGAGAAGTAGAGCGTGAATATTCTGTACGTGTTTTCGGGCAAGTTGATGAAGCGATGCTACATCGCTTAAAAAAAGGTGTTCAATTAGAAGACGGTCCTGCCAATTTTAAAGAGATTAAATTTGCTGGTGGTGTGGGCATGAACCAATGGTTCGACGTGACTTTAATGGAAGGACGTAATCGCGAAGTTCGTCGTCTATGGGAGTCCCAAGGTGTACAAGTGAGCAGATTAATTCGTACTCGATATGGCAATATTTCTTTAATGAAATCGTTACCTCGAGGCGGTTGGGAAGAAATGGATTTAACCAATGTGAATTATCTAAGGGAATTAGTTGGGTTACCAGCAGAGGTGGAAACGAAACTTGACATGACAAAACCTCGCCGTAGAGCGAAAACAGGTCAAATTCGTAAGGCTGTGAAGCGTTATGCTGAATTAAATAAACGTTATAAAAAATAAGTTTTTTCTTATACAGCCAGTGCTGTGAGAGGATAACTGAATGAAAATACAACAATTACGTTATATTGTAGAAATTGTTAATCAAAATTTAAATGTAACAGAGGCAGCAAACGCGCTTTTTACTTCTCAACCGGGGATCAGCAAACAAGTCCGTTTATTAGAAGATGAACTCGGTTTAGAAATTTTTGAACGCAATGGGAAGCATATTAAATCCTTAACGCCGGCAGGACAAAAAATCGTAGCGATTGCACGGGAGCTCTTAGTCAAAACACAAAGTATTAGAGCGGTAGCAAATGAATACACTCAACCCAACCATGGCGTTTTGCGTATTGCTACTACCAATACACAAGCACGATATGTGTTACCGCCAGTGATTGAACGTTTTTCAAAGAAGTATCCTGATGTCAGTTTGCATATTCATCAAGGTTCACCAACGCAGATTTATGATGCGTTGTTATCTGGTGAAGTGGATATTGCGATTACCACTGAAGCGCAGTATTTATTTGATGATGTGGTGCTTTTACCTTGTTATATGTGGAATCGTTCGGTACTGATTAAGCATGATCATCCCCTTGCACAATGTAAAAACCTGACCCTTGAAGAACTAGGAAAATATCCTCTTGTGACCTATACCTTTGGTTTTACGGGAGTGTCCGATTTGGATTATGCTTTTAATCGTGCTGGGATTCTACCTAATATCGTTTTTACGGCTACCGATGCGGATGTGATCAAAACCTATGTCCGTTTAGGTTTAGGGGTGGGCATTATGGCGTCTATGGCACATACAAAAGATGATGGTGATTTACTTGCTTTAAATGCAGATCATCTCTTTAATCCAAGTACGGTACAAATTGCATTTAAACACAGCACTTTCTTACGTGCGTACATGTATGATTTTATTCAGTATTTCTCACCGCACTTAACACGTGAATTAGTTGAAAAAGCAGAGCGATTACGTGATAACAATGCAGTGAAAAAACTGTTTGAAGGCATTGAATTAGCGATACGTTAATGCTGAATGCGTTTTATTTTCAGCGCTGAAAACAGATAAAAAATGCCCACCAAATTAGTGGGCATTTTTGTCAGTCGGGATTATTTGGTGACTTTAATTTGTCCTTCACTCGCGGAATACGCTTTAATAGCCCGGTCATACATACTTTCTGCATAAATTGGCGGAATCTGGAAAGTGCCAATATTGACCGCTTTTAATTGATATTTTAAGACTTTCATTTCTTTTTCCGCGTCTAAATAACTGAGTAAGCGATCTTCTCGTAACTCAGTATGTTGTGCTAACCAGCTATCTTCAAAATCATCTTCTGCACCTTGTTGCCAAAGTACTTCAAAGCCTGCCGGATAGAGATCGGTGATGATGACATCACTCACGTAGTCTGTACTTGCTCGGATTTTCACGGTGACATAAATCATATCGCCAATTTTAACCTGACGAATAGGTTTCCCTTCTTTATCCGTATAGCTGCGATCCACTTCTAATCCTTGAGATAAAGCTTGTTGTGCGGCGTTTTGTGGATAGCCAACTTGGCTTAAGGCAAACCATGCGGGTTGTTGGCTATTATTGACAAAACTGATATCCATCTGTGTATCGGCTAAATCTGCAAAACGGAACAGCAGTGTACTTTGACTAATCTCTTTACCTTGGTGTTGAATTTGTAAGTTTGCTAATTCACTTTGGTGTTGCTGTGCATAAGCATCCAATGCGAGCAATACCATCGAAGAAGAGAGGGTGTTATAGCGCTGCTGATTCAGATCTTGCACGATACGTTCCAATACACTGTCTGAAACTTTCGAGAGCTGAGCAGGGAAGTGACGTGCAATCACATACAACATTGTGCTGTCTTTAATCAATGGGTCACTGTATGCATCATATGTCCATTGTGCTGGGTGTGCTGCAACTAATTGATTGATAACAGATTCAATCAACTTATTGGCCTCATTGTCTTGTTTTAGCATGTGATAAGCCGCTGCCAACCATGCAGAAACGGTGTCTTTTTGCCACTCTTCTGCACTAAATTGTTGCTCGAGCTGAGTACGAATCGACAATAAGGCATTAGAGGGTACTTTGGCTAAGCGTGTTAATAAATAAGCAGAGTAAGCGCGTTGACGTAGTGTCGCTAAGCTATCTCCTTCTTGTGGCACACTTTGTTCTTCTAATGCACTTATTGTGTTGTTAAATAAACCATGTTGTCCAAACCAAGCTTTTGGTAAGACGAGATGACGTTCTCTTGCTTCAATTAAGAAATGCGCGACATAAGCTGTGACGAAAAGATTACCTTCTTCAACGTTATTCCAAATACCGTAGTGACCATATTCTGTTTGGCGACTTGGTAACAGCTTGAAGGCTTTTTCTAACGTATCATGCGTACCGGTTGAACCTACATTTTGAGGCGCTTTCCGTGAAAGTGCGGTCAATAATGGTTGATATGCTGGATTTTTGCTAAAGAGGACCATTGGCATCGCGGCACTGATCATTTGTTCAGTGCAGTAATTATCATAATGCGTTAGATAAGTTGATACCCCCTGTGCTAAAGCAAGCGGCGCAGCTGAGAATAAGGCAGACTGCTGACGATGTTGTGGGAAGAGGGTCATAGGTAATGGACTCGTTACAGTTTTTCCTGCCGCGACTTTTTGAATTTGCGTAGCAAATTGTTTTGGCATAATTGGACGAACAGAAAGAGTAACATGACGGACAGCATCGACTTTTTGTTGCTGAGCGTCTTCATAACTCGCTATAAAGCGAATAGTGCTAGAACCCAGTTCTTGCGTAGCTTTAATCACAAAGTCAGCACGGCTTTCTGACATTGGCGCAATATCAATGACTTTTTCAGCTTCGCCAATAAAGCTTAGCTGTGGTTCAAGAGTAGCTTTGAGATTCACTCGTTGCGCTTTATTTGTGTTATTCGCGATGACAACATTTATTTCTGATTCATCGCCCGGCGTTAACGTGAGTGGCACAGTTGGTGAAAGAATCAAATCATTACGAACAAGCGTCTCTGTTGCAACGTGTCCCAAGTGTTTACCGTCATGAGAAAGCGCAATCGCCATGACTTTTAAGTTACCGTTAAATTCCTCTGGAATTTGATAACTGACGGTTTTCTCACCATGGATATCGACAATTCCAGACCAATAAGCGACAGGTTTATCTGTTTTTCGCTTAAATGGGTTCATATTTGCCATTGCCATTTTCATTGCCAGCTCCATGTTCATATCCGCATCCCCACCTGTGCTGAATTCAGGCAGAATAAGATCAAGGATTTGGGCAGTTTGTACTTGTAGTGCATATTTCGGGAAGAAATAGCTTAATGGGTCCGTAAATTGATAGCCTGCTACTTGTAAGATTCCCTCATTTACTGCATAAATAAGGGCTTTACTCGGTTTATCACTGCTTAATTTAAATTCTACCGTTTCGCCGGATTTCACTTTTTTCGGGCTATCTAGCTGCAATTTTAAGCGTCGATTATCTACATTGACTGTAAAAGGCACAACGCCATAACTTAATGGGCTAGTAAAAATATCATCGGAATGAATATCACGTGAGAATTGGACATTAACATACCCAGTACCCTCAAAATTTTCTGGTAATTGGATACGTTGTACAGAACTGTTTGTGGTGGCTTTAAACCATTTATGTGCATAGACACGATCACTTTCAATGGTAATTAAGCCTGTTCCTGCATAAGGGGCATGAATCGCAATTTCGATTTCTTCATGCGGTTTAAATTGTTTTTTATTTAAACGCAATTTGAGCTCGGTATTTTTATCCATTGCCACACTGACATTTTGATTCCCGATCACCGCATAGTGAATACGATTTACCTCTTGATCATGTTCGTTACTTAAAACCAGAACATAATCACCACTCTTACCAGTATTTAAAGTAAAATCAGTACCCGTTGCGTTAATCTGTAGGGTTGTTTGCTCAATTTCATTTTCAATTAACTTAGTCTCATATTTGTAAGCGCCTGATGCTTGTTGTGTCAGGACTGAAACATACTTACGTTCCAGCAATATTGTCGATTTTTAGCTGACCGAGATCGGGATTTTGGAAGTTACCTTGATTTAACGCGATTAAGTGACGTAATTGTTCTTCTTGAATACGTCCAATTTCAAGTTTAACTTTTGTAAAGTTGCGTGTCGCAATAGTCACTTTTCTTTCACCAATAGAAGAAAGAATTGAGCCTTTTCCAACAAATCCAACATATTTTGGATAATCTGGTGCACAGGCAAGATCGCCTAATGCCCCTTTCATTTCATAGCCACCCAAGGCGGTGATTTTATCTAATCGTGCCGTAAAACCACGCCCTAAAGGACGTGGTTTTACGGCACGATTAGATAATATCAATAAATCTCTTATACTGCTGATTGTATATATGACTTTAATATACCTTTTTACCAGACTTATCAATGAGATACTTCAAATAAGGTATATCGTCATGACTTAACATATCAATCAAACCTTCAGATAACCAACCAATAATCTCATTTTCTACATCATAGCCATACTTTTTATTGTAGGTTTTTAAAATTGGTTCACCTTTCGACTCATGTAAATATAAACGTACGGACAAACCTGCTTTTTTATAAGCAATTAAATCCTCTTTACCAACATAATGATATTCCACACAAACACTGCTAGCATTGGAAGCTAACACGGCGGCCAGTTGATCATGATAACGAGCCAATGTCACGACTTGTAATTTCACTTCGGGTAACAACGTTTTGACCCGATTAATTAATACATGATCAAAACCTAATAACAAGACGTTATCTACCGCGTTTGTTTCTTGTAACAGATTCACAAGTACTTCTGCAAAGCGTTGATGGTTACGGCGTTGCTTGGCTTCCACCACCAAGCCTACATCATTTTCAACCGCCCACAATAACACCTCTTTTAATAATGGAATTGGTGTATCGGCAAATTCAGGAGCAAAGCTTACTCCATAATCATATTGTTGTAACTCTGCCAAAGTCATTTGCTCAACATAACCCACACCATTAGACACTCGTTCAATGGAAAAGTCATGGATCACCACAATTTGCTCATCTTTACTCATCGCCACGTCTAATTCAATACTGCGTGTTCCCGCTTCTAACGCCCCAATAAAAGCAGGCATGGTATTTTCTGGATATTTTGTACTATACCCTCGATGGCTATTAGCCAGAATACGATTCTGCTCACTCACATTAAAATTGAAAGCCATTTTTTATTTTCCTCACAAAAGAAATATTGATTTTAATTACTAAACTCAATCTATCACCAACCCACATGTTCAGGCAACAAATTTTGTTTAAATTGCCTAAAAACTTTAGAATAACACTTAAAAAAGTGATCTTCATCACAATCTTAATATTATTATAGTTTAGCAATTAAATTCTAATTGAAGTTAGTAAAGTAACATCATATAGTGTGGTCAAGCTTTAATCATGAATAAGGGAAAATAATTGAGAGGCGGACAATGGCAAAACTTGAAATCAAAAATGTAACCAAAAAATTTGGCGATTTTTATGCAGCAAAATCGATTTCATTCACAGCAGAAGAAGGAGAGTTTGTTACCCTACTTGGTCCTAGCGGTTGTGGTAAAACATCTTTATTGAAATTAATTGCGGGTTTTTATCAGGCGGATGAAGGGGAAGTCTTAATTGGTGGCAAAAATGTGAACTTTGTCCCACCTGAAAAACGCAATACCGCCATGTGTTTCCAATCTTATGCGCTTTTCCCACATCTCAATGTTTCACATAATATTTGTTACGGCTTACAACAGAAAAAAATCGAAAAAGCTGAACAAATCTCACGTTTAAATACGGCGTTAAAACAAATGGATTTAGAAATTCATAAGCTTAAAATGCCAAATCAACTTTCTGGTGGACAACAGCAACGGGTTGCCTTGGCAAGAGCCATGGTGACACGTCCTGATGTCATTTTATTTGATGAGCCGCTTTCTAATCTCGATGCAAAATTAAGAGAAAGTGTCCGCTTTGAAATTAAACAACTTTCCCACCAACGCAATTTAACCAGCATTTATGTCACTCATGACCAAGCAGAAGCACTGGCGATGTCAGACAAAATTATTGTATTAAATAAAGGCAGTATTGAACAAATTGGCACGCCACAACAAATTTATCATCAGCCCATCAATCGCTTTGTCGCCGATTTTATTGGTGTCGCTAATATCACTGAAGCAGAGGTAGAAACATTAGGGGACAACCGCTATAAAGTGCGGTCTATTTTTGGCGAATTTTTTGCACATTCAACAACGCCGCCTGCAGCGAAAAAAATTTATATTTGTTTTCGTCCAGAAAATGCTGAACTCTGCGACGGCAACAGTACATCTGACAATCAATTTACTGTGCAAGTACAACAAACCGCATTTATGGGGAATTTAACAGAAATTCAAGCCACTCTACCGCAACAGCCTGATTATAAAATTCGCTTGCAATTAACAAAATTTCCACACTTACCAGAGAACGGTCAGTTGACTTTCCGTTTGCCAAATACTGCCATTTATTTCTTGGAGGCTGTATGAGTAAGATTAAACACAATTTAACCTCTTGGCTTTTGCTAAGTTCGGGGTTAGGGACTATTTTATTACTCATGGGCTCGACATTTTACATTGTTGTATTGCAAAGCTTTGGGCTACATAATCATTTTGGTGATGATATCGCCTTTACATTTTCTCATTGGCAAACTGTATTATCCGATTCCGTTTTCCAAAAAGCACTTTGGTATTCCATTAAAGTTTCCTTGCTCGGTGCGATTTTGTCCATTATCGTGGCATACCCAATTGCTATGTGGTTACGCAATCCGATGCCTGCGAAAGTCACGATTATCACGATTTTACGTGCACCAATGCTCGTCCCAGGCTTGGTCGCTGCATTTTTGTTTGTCAACGTCATTTCCTATCATGGTATCTTAAATGAAACACTTGTTTTTCTGGGCATTTGGGATAAACCACGTACTTTACAAAACGATGATTTTGGTTGGGGTGTGGTGATCTTACAGATGTGGAAGAACATTCCTTTTGCACTGATTTTAATTGGTGGAGCAGTCAATTCCTTAAAAACAGATCTTCTGGATGCAGCAGCAAACTTGGGGTCAAGTCCTTGGCAGCGTTTCCGCTATGTCGTGTTTCCACTAAGCTTAAGTGCTGTACAGGTGTCCTTTATCTTAATTTTCATTGGTGCTCTAGGTGACTTCGCTTTTTATAGCATTGCAGGACCACGTGATACTTATTCCCTTGCCCGTTTAATGCAAATGACCGCTTATCAATTTGAAGAATGGAATCAAAGTGCGGTAATGGCGATGATGATCATGTTGACCTCCGCATTTTTTACTATCCTGATTTCCCTCATTATTCGTCCTTTAAGCCAGAAAAAAGGAGAGATTAAATGAATCAAGCAGTAAAAACAAAACATGGTAAATTGATTGCTAAAATTTCTTTAGCGTTCTTTATTCTTGCCAATACTATCTGGTTGTTTATTCCTTTTTTAATGGCAGGATTATGGTCATTAGTGGATCTAGAACACCCTTGGAGCTATCCCGATATTTTACCACCTTCCTTATCTTTCGAACGTTGGTTTAATGTCTGGCAAAATACCTCATTACCCGAAGCTATGCTCAATAGCTATACCATTGCACCAACAGTAGCCATGATTGCAATTTTATTAGCGTTCCCAACGGCTTATGCTTTTGGTCGAATGGAATTTCGTGGCAAAAAACTCGCCGAGTTATTAACGCTGATCCCTTTAGTGATTCCCGGCATGATCATCGCTTTATTCTTCAGCCAAATGCTGTTAGCACTAGACATCACAAGTCCGTTTGTTGGTATTGTTATAGGTCATACTGTCATGACTTTGCCTTATGCCATTCGCATTTTATCCGCAGGCTTTTCTTCTGTACCACAAGATTTGATCGATGCAAGCAGAGATTTAGGTGCTTCAAAACTTACCACTTTCAAAGATGTTTACTTACCCATGCTTAAACCAAGCTTTTTAGCTTCAATTATTTTCTGCTTAGTAAAAAGTATCGAGGAATTCGCTATCTCTTTTGTGATTGGATCACCTGATTTTATTACCGTCCCAACGATTTTATATTCTTTCTTGGGCTATTCTTTCATTCGCCCCAATGCGGCAGTGGTTTCTATCATTTTATTAGTGCCAAACATTATTTTAATGATGATTATCGAAAAGCTATTAAAAGGTAATTATTTATCTCAATCCACAGGCAAAGCCTAACTTCATGACTTATTCGACAGGAGAAACATTATGCGTAAAATTTATAAATTTATCGCCATTTCAACCGCACTTTTTGCAGGAAGTGCCATAGCAGAAGATCTTAGCCAAAAGTCATGGCAAGAGATTGAAGCTCAAGCCAAAAAAGAAGGACAAGTCGTCGTCAGTATTTGGTATCTTCAACCTCAACTGCGTACTTTTATGCAAGCATTTGAGCAACAATACGGCATTAAAGTACGTATTCCAGAAGGTACTGCCGACGGTAACATCAATAAATTATTAGCAGAAAAAAATCTCAAAAAAGGCAAAATGGATGTCGTAGCAATTGGTGCTGATGCCTATCCAACGGTTCAAAAAAGTAGTGTCTTGGCTGATTTAAGTTTCCTGCCGAACTTTGCTCAGGGCAATCACGTTTTACAAGGTGTTGAATTTGGTAATGAAGGGTTGGGTTTCTGGGGAAACCAAACAGGCTTTGCTTATGATCCGCAACGTCTTAGCGAAGACAAATTGCCACAAACATGGCAAGAGATAGAAAACTATATTCACAGCCATCCGAAAAAATTTGGCTATGCAGATCCAAACGGTGGCGCATCAGGTAAAGCATTTATTGAACGTGCTTTAATTTACATTAGCGGTGAATATGATTACCAACAGCAAAAAGTCAATGATGGGCAAATGGCAAATTGGCACAAAACATGGGATTGGTTTGTACAAAACAAAGACAAAATGACACGTACATCCTCTAATGCTGACAGCTTAACCCGCTTAAATGATGGTGAGTTAGATCTCGTTTCCGCATGGCAAGATCATTTATTTAGTTTACAAAAACAAGGCGCTATTACCCCTCGCTTAAAATTCTATGTCCCTAAATTTGGTATGCCAGGCGGTGGTAACTTACTTGGTGTTGCAAAAAACAGCCCTCACCCTGCCGCATCATTAGTCTTTGTTAACTGGATTACCTCATCTGAAATTCAGCAAAGACTTAGCCAAGAATTTGGGGTTCGTCCATTAAATCATGAATCAGGTCGAGCAGATGTCCTCTTTTTCCCATCTACTTGGGGTAAATCTGCAATGGCAGTATTTACTAAACAGGTCATTTCAAGATAACATTGTTAAGACTAAACAGCTAATCAAAAGGGTACGTCAGTATCCTTTTCTTTTTACCGAGCATATTATGCACTCAGAAAATCCCTCGTTAAATCTACGTGCTAGCGAACGCCTATTACTGAAGCTTATTCGACAATATTCGCCTTCTCGGGCAGAGCTAAGCCAATTAGCTGGCTTAACGCCAGGTGCGATTACCCAATATTGTCGCAAGTTGCTATTTCTTGGTTTAATCAAAGAAAATGAAAAAGCGGTTAAAAAGCGAGGTCAACCGTCCTTTCACCTCTCGCTAAACCACGCAGCATGTTGCTCAATTGGGATCACTTTCCTCAATGAAGAATTTTATTTATCTATCGTCGATTTTGCGGGCAATAAAATTGCTAATGGTATTTACCCTTACCAATCGAAAACAGATTTAGCCTGTTTATTTAGTCAATTAAAGCAAGCAATTGTACAAATGCTAGATAAAAAGTGTCTAAGCGAAGCCAGAATATTAGGTGTCGGTCTTTCTGTTTCTGGCTATGTACTAGCCGATGAATCCCGCTCTTCACCTTGGTTTCCGCTATTACAAAATCAACCTAATTTGACCGCACTTTTTGAGCAACATTTAGGTTATCCTTGCTGGATCGAAAATAATATTAATACGATTGCTATTGGCGAATACTATACTGGTGAATGGAATCAAATTAATGATATTGTCGTTATTAGTTTAGATTTTGGTATTGGAGCAGGCATTATCTCACAAGGAAAGCTCATCAGAGGAGGGTTTGGTAATGCAGGGGAAATAGGGTTACTTTTCCCTTATGGACAACCTCGCCCAAGTTGGAAAGATTTAACGTCTTATTTAACTGTACATAAACTAGATAAAACACCTTTAAATGATTTAATTGCTAAACAACATCCTATCATGCAAGATTGGCTGAATAATGCAAAGCAGCAAGTACTTTCCTTAACGCTATCGGCTATTGCATGGCTTGATCCTAAAGTAATTGTTATAACAGGGATGCTTCCTATCTATATAATTGAACAAATTATGCACTATATAAAAAATGCGCCTGAGCTTAATATGGGAAGAACTATTGCTGAATTAAAAATTTCACAAGTTAATATCGAAGATATTTCTATTGGAGCCGCAATCTTACCAATTCATAGATTATTACAATACTATTAGAATCAAATGCATTAAGCATAAGAGATAAAAACCCAGCTGTACTTTTCAATTCACTAACAGGCTATATTGCGTATTGCAAGCAATACGCAGAATTTATGCCTATACAATATCAAATATAGTACGAATATAATTTGCCACTGATTCTTGTGCATTCATGCCAATCACTTCGAGATGTGGGCACGCCTCTTTTAATCGAGGATCGGCATTGCCCATTACACAGCCTTTACCAACGCGACTGAGCATTTGCACATCGTTCATCCCATCGCCAAAGGCAAGACAATGTTGTAAATCATAATCCCGATTGGCTAACACTTTTTCAAGTGCACTCGCTTTTGAGACATTTTTATTCATTATTTCTAAACACACCGGCGTGGAATAAGTAATACTGGTGGTATCCGCATAGTTAGCTTGTAAGTGTCGCTCTAAGTCGACAAGATCTTGCGGTTCACGTCCGATAAAAAAGACTTTCTCTGTTTCACGACCATGGTGCTGTGCAAAATCCACCACCTCATACATAAAGCCCGAATCTTGATGATATTTACGCAGTTGTGGCACATCAATATTAATAAACCAGTCATCCCCTTGATACGCACTGACACACACACGTTGGCGATCAAAATCCAAATTCATAATGTCAAAAGCAATTTGTTTAGGTAAATAATCACGCACTAACAAATTGCCTTGTAAATCCTGTGCTCTTGCGCCATTGGACGTAATCATCACCGCCTTTTCAATATTCACTTTTTTTAAAATTGGTAACAAATCCGTGTGGTTACGCCCCGTTGCCAACATAATATCGATCCCTTTAGCAGCAAGCTGTTGTAATGTTTGAATCGTAAAGTCACCGATCATATGGTGAGCATTTAATAAGGTGCCATCTAAATCGGAAACAATGGCACGGAAAGGAAAAAATGACATATACCATCCTACTGTCTAACTGTTTTGCCTATCATACCATAACCTGAGTTGGCATTCTGGAAAAACACATAACGAAAACGTTTTCATATTTTTTAACATTTTGTAAAAAAAAAGTTTGCGCTGAAAAAAAAATATGATATGAATATAAAACACACAACAACATACTCAACGATTTGGAATTGACGTTATGGCATTACGCCCTGTACTTAGCATTATTATTAACCTCGTGGTGATTATTATCACTGCGGGGCGAGCGCGTTAATGTTTGACTGTCAATAAACAAAGAAGATCAAATTTAACCCTCGTCTGATAGCAGATGAGGGTTTTTTTTACTTACCAATTATGCAAGGGTGATAAAGATGAATGGGGCAAGATTAGTAACCGAGAGTTTGAAAACACATGGCGTAACCACCGTTTTTGGCTATCCCGGTGGGGCGATTATGCCAGTTTATGATGCGCTGTATGATGCGGGCATAGAACATTTATTGTGTCGTAATGAGCAGGGCGCAGCAATGGCAGCCATTGGCTATGTGCGTTCAAGTGGCAAAGTTGGCGTGTGTATCGCCACTTCTGGTCCGGGTGCAGCAAACCTGATCACAGGCTTAGGGGATGCCTTAATGGATTCGATTCCGGTTGTTGCGATCACTGGGCAAGTGGCTTCTCCCTTGATCGGTACGGATGCGTTCCAAGAAGCGGATGTGCTCGGTTTATCTCTTGCTTGTACCAAACACAGCTTTTTAGTGCAAAGCATCGAAGAATTGCCAGACGTGATTGCTAAAGCCTTTGAAATTGCTGCCAGTGGGCGTCCGGGTCCAGTTTTGATCGATATTCCAAAAGACATCCAAATTGCCCCAACCGATGTCACGCCGTTCACTTATTCTGTGGCAAAACCCACTGCACTTTCACAAGCGCATTTAACAGATGCACTTACGTTACTCAAACAAGCAAAACGCCCCGTGCTGTATGTCGGGGGCGGTGTAGGTATGGCGCAAGCCGTACCAGCGTTGCGTGAGTTTCTTGCAGTAACACAAATGCCTAGTGTATCCACCCTAAAAGGTTTAGGTTCAGTTCACCCGGATAATCCTTATTATATGGGCATGATTGGTATGCACGGTACCAAAGCCGCAAACTATGCGGTGCAAGAATGTGATTTATTATTGGCATTTGGTGCACGCTTTGATGATCGTGTAACAGGTAAGCTGGATACGTTTGCCCCCCATGCCAAAGTGATCCATGCTGATATTGATATAGCTGAAATCGGGAAATTACGTCGTCCAGATGTGGCATTGTGTGGGGATATTGTTCAGGCTTTCAATGCCCTAAGCGTCCCGTTGAACATTGCTGAGTGGCAAGCACATATCAAACAACTCAAGCAAACACACGATTTTTGTTACTCGACAAACCAAGGGGATACCTTTATTAATCCGTTATGGTTGCTGAATTCATTATCAAAGAAGAAACCACAAAGTGCAGTGATTACCACCGATGTTGGACAGCATCAAATGTGGTCAGCCCAGCATATGCAACATTATGCTCCTGAAAACTACATTACCTCAGCCGGTTACGGCACCATGGGCTTTGGTTTGCCAGCAGCAATTGGCGCGAAAAAAGCCCGTCCTGACGATGAGGTAATCTTAATTTCTGGCGATGGCTCTATCATGATGAATATTCAAGAATTAGGCACCTTCAAACGCGGAAAAACACCGGTGAAAATTGTGTTGTTAGACAATCAACGTTTAGGCATGGTTCGTCAGTGGCAAGAGCTGTTCTTCAACGCCAGATTTAGTAATACAATTTTAGATGACAACCCCGATTTCGTGATGCTTGCCGCTACGTTCGGTATTCAAGGCGAACGCATCACCAAAGGAGAAGAAGTGGAAGGTGCACTCGATCGTTTATTAGCGAGCAAAGAAGCGTATTTCTTACATGTGTGTATTTCAAGTAATGAAAACGTTTGGCCATTGGTACCACCGAATGCCTGCAACCTTGATATGGTTGAACAAATGTAAAGTGCGGTCTGTTTTGAAGAAATTTTAAGGAAAGATTATGCAAACCTATCAATTCACCCTCGACGTTAATCAACGTCCTGAAACCCTAGAACGTATTTTACGTGTGATTCGTCATCGTGGTTTTTATGTCGTCGCGATGAATATGACCGCACAAGGCGAACAAGCCAACATTGATTTTACCGTGAAAAGTGACCGCGCTTTCGCTTTACTGACGAATCAATTAAGTAAAGTGTACGATGTGTTAGCTATTCATCAAGTACGTGCATAAAAATATAAGAGGACGAGCATGAAAACCCTCGGTATTATCGGCGGTATGTCGCCTGAAAGCACAGTGACTTATTACCGCTTAATCAACCAGTTAATTAACCAAGCCAAAAGTGGAAATCACAGCGCACCATTAGTGATGGTTAATGTGGAATTTGAACAAATTGTATGTTTACAGAAACAAGGCGAATGGCATAAGGCGGGGGAAATACTAGCCACTGCGGCAAAAAAATTGACACAAATAGGTGCCGAAGGGATTTTATTAGCCACTAATACTATGCACAAAGTTGCACCACAAATTATTGACGTAATTGATGTGCCTTTTCTCCATATTATTGATGCCACAGCAAAAGCCATTAAAGTAAAAAATTTAACGCAAGTCGCGTTATTAGGCACGCAATTTACAATGCAAGATACACATTTTTTATTAATACTTAGTCAATATTGGTGGAATATTGATTTTGTTCGTGCCTTTTAGGATTTAACGATTTTAGCCCTTTATTTGAGGTCATTGAGCGCATAAAGACGCTTAAAGATAACCATTAACATACAACAGACAAATTGGCTCATTGTTACAGAAAGATGAGCCATCATACCTACTTACTGTACTTGGAGAGATTATGCCTAAATTACGTTCAGCGACCAGTACACAGGGTCGTAATATGGCGGGTGCCCGTGCCTTGTGGCGTGCCACGGGAATGAAAGAAAACGACTTTGGTAAACCGATTATTGCCGTCGTCAACTCCTTTACCCAATTTGTGCCCGGTCATGTGCATTTAAAAGACATGGGGCAACTTGTCGCCCGTGAAATTGAAAAAGCCGGTGGTGTGGCGAAAGAGTTTAATACCATTGCGGTGGATGATGGGATTGCCATGGGGCATGGTGGGATGCTCTATTCTTTGCCAAGCCGTGATTTGATTGCTGATTCAGTGGAATATATGGTCAACGCACACTGCGCCGATGCCATGGTGTGTATTTCTAACTGCGACAAAATCACCCCAGGGATGCTCATGGCGGCGTTACGCTTGAATATTCCTTGTGTGTTTGTCTCGGGCGGACCGATGGAAGCGGGCAAAACTAAACTGTCTGATAAAATCATCAAACTGGATTTAGTAGATGCCATGATCCAAGGTGCCAACCCAAATGTATCAGACGAAGACAGTGCCCAGATCGAACGCTCTGCTTGTCCAACCTGTGGCTCTTGCTCGGGTATGTTTACCGCAAATTCAATGAACTGCTTAACAGAAGCCCTTGGCTTAAGTCTGCCGGGCAACGGATCCTGCCTTGCAACCCACGCAGATCGTAAACAACTGTTCCTTGATGCGGGGAAACAAGTGGTCGAATTGTGCAAACGTTATTATGAACAAGAGGATGACAGCGTCTTACCTCGTTCTATCGCCAACAAAAAGGCCTTTGAAAATGCCATGAGCTTAGATATTGCCATGGGCGGGTCAACCAATACCGTCTTGCATTTATTAGCCGCGGCACAAGAAGCGGAAGTGGATTTCACCATGGCCGATATTGATCGCCTATCACGTCAAGTGCCTTGTTTAAGCAAAGTCGCGCCAAATACACAAAAATACCATATGGAAGATGTACACCGTGCGGGAGGTATTATGGCGATTTTAGGGGAATTAGATCGTGCCAATTTATTACATAACGATACTCGCACAGTACTAGGCATGAGTCTCGCTGAGCAAATTGCCAAATATGACATTGTGCTCACTAAAGACGAAGCCGTACACAAATTCTTCCGTGCAGGCCCTGCGGGGATTCGTACGACCGAAGCTTTTTCACAAGATTGCCGTTGGGATACGGTGGATGATGATCGTGAAAATGGCTGTATTCGTAGTAAAACATTTGCCTATAGCCAAGATGGCGGGCTTGCCATGTTATCAGGCAACTTAGCGATGGACGGTTGTATTGTGAAAACCGCTGGGGTAGATGACAGTATTTTAAAATTCACTGGCGATGCCATTGTGTTTGAAAGCCAAGAAGATGCCGTAGCCGGTATTTTAGGGGGAAAAGTCCAAGCGGGACATGTTGTGGTGATTCGCTACGAAGGACCAAAAGGCGGACCGGGTATGCAAGAAATGCTGTATCCCACCAGTTATTTAAAATCCATGGGCTTAGGTAAAGCCTGTGCCTTATTAACAGACGGGCGTTTCTCTGGCGGGACATCGGGGTTATCTATTGGGCATTGCTCACCAGAAGCCGCCGCGGGTGGATTAATTGGCTTAGTAAAAGACGGCGATAAGATTGAAATTGATATTCCAAATCGCTCCATTCAATTATGTGTCGCGGAAGAAGAACTCGCTCAGCGCCGAGCAGAACAAGACAAACTGGGTTGGCAACCAGTAAACCGCCAACGTGAAGTGCCCTTTGCATTAAAAGTGTATGGTCATTTTGCAACCTCGGCAGATAAAGGCGCGGTGAGAGATAAAACCAAAATTTAAATCTTTAAGTCGGGTGGGTAAGCTTGCCCACTGTTTTCTCATTGATAAATTGATTACGATTTTTTTCTTGCTGAAACAAGAAAATTTAAAAAAATAACGGACAACCTCTATGGTCAATAACCTCCATTCAGCTCACCCAACAGGTGCAGAATACCTCAAAGCCGTGTTGAGTTCTAAAGTCTATGACGTGGCGCAAGTAACTCCGCTTCAAGACATGGCAAAACTGTCTGAACGTTTAGGTAATAAAGTGTTTATAAAACGTGAAGATCGCCAACCCGTACACAGTTTCAAACTGCGTGGTGCGTATGCCATGATTGCTGGCTTAAGTGCCGAACAAAAAGCCTCGGGCGTGATTGCCGCCTCAGCGGGAAACCATGCACAAGGCGTGGCGCTGTCTGCCAAACATCTTGGCTTGCGTGCCTTAATCGTGATGCCACAAAACACCCCAAGTATCAAAGTCGATGCCGTGCGTGGATTTGGTGGTGAAGTGCTATTACATGGCGCCAATTTCGATGAAGCCAAAGCCAAAGCGATTGAGCTGGCGGAAAGCAAAAATATGACGTTCATTCCACCTTTTGATCACCCCGCGGTGATTGCAGGGCAAGGCTCGATTGCCATGGAATTGTTACAACAAAACAGCCAAATCGACCGCATTTTTGTCCCTGTTGGTGGCGGTGGCTTAGCCGCAGGCATTGCTGTATTAATTAAACAATTAATGCCCGAAATCAAAGTAATTGGGGTTGAGTCGAAAGATTCCGCGTGCTTGTATCGTGCTCTCAAAGCAGGTACGCCCATTGATTTAGATCGCGTTGGCTTATTTGCTGACGGGGTCGCAGTGAAACGTATTGGCGATGAGACTTTCCGCGTTTGTCAGCAATATATTGATGATGTAGTGTTAGTAGATGGTGATGAAATCTGCGCTGCGGTCAAAGATATTTTTGAGAATGTGCGCGCCATTGCTGAACCGTCGGGGGCATTATCGCTTGCTGGTTTAAAAAAATACGTGAAAGAGCACAATATTCAAGGTGAAACCTTGGTGAATGTATTATCTGGTGCCAATTTAAATTTCCATACCTTACGTTATGTGTCAGAGCGTTGTGAAATTGGTGAACAGCACGAAGCCCTTTTAGCCGTGACCATTCCTGAACAACCAGGGAGTTTCTTAAAATTCTGCCATATTTTAGGTCATGTCCCTGTTACTGAATTTAAATACCGTTATGCCGACGACAAACAAGCTTGTATTTTCGTGGGGGTACGCATTACAGGGCAAGAAGAAAAACAAACGATCATCAATCAATTACAACAAAATGGTTATGATTTAATTGATTTGTCTAATGATGATATCGCCAAAACGCATGTACGCTATATGATTGGCGGACGTTCAAACAGTCCCTTAAAAGAGCGTTTATACAGTTTTGAATTCCCAGAACAAAAAGGCGCCTTATTAAAATTCCTCGAAACTTTGGGGCAAACACATTGGAATATTTCCGTGTTCCATTATCGTGCGCACGGGGCAGACTATGGTAACGTGCTTGCCGGCTTCCAATTAAATGATGAAGATCTCGACGCCTTTAATCAGCATTTGGAAAAACTGGGTTATGTCTATCAAGACGTGACTGAAAGCCCTGCTTATCGTTATTTCTTAGTGTAAGCCAAGAAAAAAGTGCGGTTATTTTGACCGCACTTTTTAATACTCTTTGCAACCTTTGTTACATGTGTTATTTCACAAACCCACTAAACTCTAATTCGTAGTTATCCCCATCGCGATTATAGGAAATAAAACGTGGGAATTGTTCACCCGCCAATTTTTTGACCACGATATCTTTATCGCCGGTTTTAAATTGATAAGTAATCTGTACGGCTTCTTGCTTATCCACTTTCACTTTTGCTTCGCTTTTCTTCACAAACACATTATGCATGGGATAAAGCTTTTTACCATTGGTGATTTGAAAATTGATCGGTAATTTATCGTAATAACTTAATTGAAATGCCATAGTAAACAAATCAAAGGTCGGCAATGCCAATGCTTTTTTCGTTAAACCATTTTTGACTTTGCCATATTCAATGCTATCGGCTTGAATTTTTGATGTGGCATAAGGCTTGCCATTCCGTATATCTTGATAGTCCACCATATTAAATTGTTTAGCATCTTGCGTGCCGGTAGATAAAAATTGAATATTATACAAAGGCACATTAATCTTCGCATCCACGGCATATTGCGCACTGTCTGCTTTAAAATGTACATAAGCTGGCATTAAATAGTTTGAACTGTATTTAATATTCAAATCCACATTCGCCCAAGCCGTGGGCAAATAACACAACACAGAACATAATAAAACGCTTAAAAATTTCACCGCACTTTCCTTTTAACCTAAAACTATAAAGAGATAGCATAGCCCAAAACGCATTATACATTGTGTAATTTGGTGCTCATGCCGTGTGTTTGACAATAAATTTTTTAATTAATTCAAACATGCCTAATAATAGCCGACATTTCAAAAGAAAGAAAAAAATCACCGCATCTTATCAAAGTAAAGTGCGGTGATGTGTGTGAATGACTTATGAACTAAAACCGATATTCTAATCCTAAATGCAATGTTCTACCCGGTGCGGTATTTAATCCCATATTATTGATATCTAAATAATAGCGATTAAACACATTATCCATGGTCATCGTAAGTTTTAGGTTATTAGACACATTGTAATTGGCATATAAATCTACTAAGGAATAAGGCGCCCACTCAATACTTGATGTGTTAACAAAACGTTCTGCAGAAAGCACTGGTACTAATCGCTTACTGTAGTAACTATAGCGCGCACCAATATCGAGTTTTTGTTCAAACAAACGGGTTCCTAAAGTCGCATGTAAATTTAAACGCGGAGGAACGGCATTATTTAAATTACTACGATATACATAACCTGAATTACATTGCTCTCCTTTGCCTGCTTGTTCTGCTGTTAAACAAAATTTCGTTTTTGTGTAATATGTACCAGCTAATTTTGTGTAAAATTTCCCCATATCATAATACGCTGATAACTCAATCCCTTTAAATTGTGCACTTTGTATATTAATTGTCTGCGTCACCTTATCTTTAGGCGAATAACTCCGCGTCAAATAATCTTTTATCCTATTATTAAAATACGCCAATTTAAAACCAAGAATATTGTCCTTACCACCTAGATTTTCATAAAACAAGTTAATACCCGCCTCCCAATTTTTGGCTCGTTCAGGTCTCAATTGTTCTAGATTATCTGCCGTCGCACTCATGGACCAGCCTTTAGTTGCTTGGAATAAACTTGGCGAACGCAATGCTTCTGCATATTTCGTATAAATTTGTACTCCGTTAATAGGTTCAAATGTGAGCATCACAATTGGCGACATGCCTTTATTTTTCACTGGCGCCTGTTTATGCACAACATCTTTATATTTTTCCACCCAAATATTACCGGGTCCATTTGGATTAGGCACAAGTGCCCCTCCAATATTCACTCTTTCCGTTCTCACAATATAATCATAAATAGTAGATTGAAGATAACGTAGCCCGATGTCGGCTTTTAACCACGAAGTGATTGGATAGTTCGCAGCAACAAAAGCGCTCCATTCTTTACGCTTACCATCTCGAATATAAAGTGGACCAATCGCATCTTCTGGATACCCTTTGGCTCTCACACGTGCTTGAGCATTACGTGGTTGATAAATCCGTTCATAACTATGCGCAAGACCATATTTTAAAGTAAACGGTTTGTCGTTAAGCTGGAAAATGCTAGTATTTTCAATACTTAACCCTTTCTGCTTAGAAACCAGAAAATGGGCATGACGACTGGATAAAGAGTAACCATACTCTTCAATAAATGGGGTAAAATTAGACGAATCACTGTCAGTAAAATATGCATTAACATTCAAATTCACATAAGGTGTCGTTGGGTTATAGCTATAATTTGCATGATAGCTATCGACTTTGACTTCTGTCCCTTCACCTTGCAATGCGCCATACGCTCTGAAATTCAAAATTGAGCTCATAATCTCACCAAAACGGCTATGATAATGGCGATACGCTAAGCCCAAGCGATGAACATCATTGTAGACATTTATTTTAGCGAGATAAGAGGTATTATCTTGTGAGGTATTCAGGGCTTCTTCACCCGGTCGATATAAGGTGCTGCGATTTTCTTTAAATGTTAATGAACCAATTTCAACATCTTCATGAACGCGAGGCTCTTTGACTTCTACTGAATCTTCCTCAAATTTAATGGATTCAATCACTGGGGTTTGTCCATGACGCCCAACAAAATAGTTGCCCTGTTTACGTTTTGCATACGCAAGTACAAGATCAGCATTTTGCCATTTATTAGCAAAAGCCAGGCTATAATTGTATGCATTCAAATCAAAGCCATGAGAAGAATAGCGTGCATTTGGTGCATATGTTTGTGTTTGACATAAACCAGTATCATTAGAAAGACATTTACTAATATACTTAGTTTGATATCCTCCTCTTGTATAATAAGGGGGAGGTGACACGGTGTTAGTCATCGTCCCCAGTTTCAAACGCACGCCCCAATTTTTCCCTTGAGGAATAATATCTTGCCAACGTAAAGTATCTACTCTCACTACCCCTCCCGTCGCGCCTGTTGCGTCCATTTGCAAAGAGGGACCTTTTTCAATCTCGACTTGGCTGATCAAATCGGGATCTAAATAGGTTCGAGTTGAAGAACCTGCATAACCTTGGTAAGAGGGTACCGATTGTAGACCTTTATCTATCCAAACAGGCACACGATTTTCATTCGCAATTCCTCGAATATTAACGGATAAAGCGCCGCTATTACGCTTATTTCCCACAATAACTCCTGGTACACCAGAGAGGAAATCCCCTACCGAGCCACCTCTGAACGTACTGATATCCGATTGCGATAGATAAGAATAAGAACCCGAAGACAGATAAGTTTTGATCAAATTCTCATCGAATTTATTTTTCTCTTCACTCTCATTGACCAAAATCGTTTCTAATTTATTGATTGTTGATTTCTCTAAATTAGCTTGACTGAACGCCCATGTTGGTAAACCCAACATCAAAAAAATCCCAAGGTGAATGGGATAAGGTTGTTGTTTTTGCATAAGTTCTCCATGAAATTACACCTTATTAGATGATAATGAAAATCATTAACAATCTAACCATATCTGAAGAGAAATGCAAGAGGTGAATAAATAACATTCAATTTATTTATAAAAAAACCGCACATGATGTGCGGTTTAGATAAAAATTAGCTCATTGATTACAAAGACACAAAACCCACAGCTTGGTAAACGGCATCTAAGGTGGCTTTGGCACGTTCACGTGCTTTTTGTGCACCTTCACGAGCAATGTCGTTAAGGAGTGCTTCGTTGTTGCGGAAGTGGTGGAAACGTTCTTGTAAGGTGGTGAGAATCGCGGAGACTTCATCCGCCACAGTCCCTTTTAAATGCCCATACATTTTGCCTTCAAACTCCGCTTCTAATTCCGCGATAGATTTACCAGTGACACCAGAAAGAATGTCTAACAAGTTCGATACGCCTGCTTTGTTTTGCACATCATAACGGACTACTGGTGGCTCATCAGAGTCAGTTACCGCACGTTTGATTTTCTTCGCGACAGCTTTCGGATCTTCTAATAAGCCGATCACGTTATTGCGGTTTTCATCTGATTTCGACATTTTCTTTTCAGGCTCAAGCAATGACATCACGCGCGCGCCTGCTTTAGGAATAAAGGGTTCTGGTACCGCAAATAAATCGCCATATAGCGCGTTAAAACGATTAGCAATATCACGAGTAATTTCCAGATGTTGTTTTTGGTCTTCCCCTACAGGCACTTGGTTAGCTTGATATAACAAGATATCTGCCGCCATCAACACGGGGTAAGTAAATAAGCCGACGTTGATATTTTCCGCATGGCGCGCCGATTTATCTTTAAATTGGGTCATGCGCCCCATTTCACCAAAATAGGTGTAACAGTTAAGCACCCAAGCCAGTTGTGTATGTTCTGGCACATGGGATTGGATAAAAATAGTGCTTTTTTCCGGATCAATGCCACAGGCTAAATATAACGCTAACACATCAAGGGTGGCTTTGCGTAAGCTTTCGGGATCTTGACGGACAGTAATGGCGTGTAAATCAACAATACAAAATAAGCATTCATAATCATCTTGCATCTTGACCCATTGGCGTAATGCGCCAAGATAATTGCCAATCGTCAGTTCGCCAGAAGGCTGTACGCCACTTAATACAACAGGTTTACTCATCGTTGTTCCTTATTCTAAAATCGTCAAAATCTGTGCAAAATCATCAAACACCCAATCTGGTTTGGATTCTGCAATGGGAATATTGTAGTTATAGCCGTAGGTTAAGCCAACCACAGCACAACCCGCAGCATGCGCGGCTAAAATATCATTTTTGGAATCCCCCACAAAGAGCACCTGTTTTGGGTATAAACCAAATTTACCACATAAATAATACAGCGGTGCGGGGTGAGGTTTAATCGCGGGCAAAGATTGTCCACCTAAAAGTTCGCTGAATAAGTGATCAATACCAAAGGCTTGCAAAACCGGTTGCACATGTTTGGTTGGCTTATTCGTAACCACTGCTAAAAGATAGCCTTTTTGTTTCAACGTTTCTAAAGTGGATTTAACATTTGGATACAGTACACTCAAGTTGCACAGGTTTTCACCATAATAAAACCCAAAACGTCGCTTAAGCTCTTTAATTTGTTCATCATTCAGGGTTTTCCCCGTTTGAGCCTTCGCCCATGCCAGAGCACGCGCAATTAAAATATCCGCACCGTTACCAATCCAAGTCAGCACCAAGTTTTCTGGTGCTTGGGGTAAATCAAACTCCGCAAAAGCAGAATTTACCGATAGCGCCAAGTCAGGCAAGCTGTTGACTAAGGTGCCATCGAGATCAAAACCAATGAGTTTAAACTGTGTCATTTTTATACCGCACTTTCTATTAAGTTAGTTATTATACTGTCGCCAATTGTTGACGCATTTCATCGATCACTTTTTGGTAATCTGGCTGATCAAAAATCGCCGATCCCGCCACAAACATATCCGCACCCGCTCTTGCGATATCCGCAATATTGCTAACTTTTACGCCACCGTCCACTTCTAAACGAATGTCAAAACCACTTTCGTCAATACGTTGACGGGCTTCGCGTAATTTATCTAAGGTGCTAGGAATAAAAGATTGTCCGCCAAAACCCGGATTGACTGACATAAGTAAAATGACATCCACTTTATCCATTACATAGTCTAAATAGCTTAATGGCGTGGCTGGATTGAAAACTAAGCCTGATTTACAACCACAATCCCGAATCAGTTGTAAAGAACGATCAATATGCTCCGTGGCTTCAGGATGAAAAGTAATATAGTTGGCACCGGCTTTCGCAAAATCAGGAATAAGACGATCCACTGGCTTGACCATTAAATGCACATCAATCGGTGCTGTAATACCATAATGACGTAATGCCTGACAAATGGCAGGACCAAAGGTTAAATTAGGCACATAATGATTATCCATTACATCAAAGTGAATCACATCTGCACCGCACGTTAATACTTGCTCAACATCTTCGCCTAAGCGGGCTAAATCCGCAGATAAGATTGAAGGGGCAATTAAATAGGGTTTCATCATTGACCTCACTGGTAAACAAGTTGTTAAATTAAACACTTGCAAAGAGAAAATATTGCGTTTAGTGTACTACTTTATGTTTGAATTATTAAGGAAATTCTTTATGGAACACCTTTTACAAGGCTTTTTTGTGACGGCGGGGTTGATTATCGCCATTGGGGCACAAAATGCCTTTGTATTAAAACAGGGATTACTTAAACAGAATATTCTGGCTGTAATTTTAACCTGTTTTTTCTGCGGTATTGTATTAATTTCCTTAGGGGTATTGGGATTAGGTTCCCTAATCAGCCAAAGCACTATGGCAACTGTCGCCTTAGCCTTTGTCGGAGGTGGTTTTTTATTGATTTATGGTTTAAAAGCCTTTTTATCTGCTTATCGAGGCAACGCGTCATTACAATTAGCAAAAGCGGATAAACAACCACAAACCACTTTGCATGCGATCATTGCTACCCTATTGATTACGCTGTTAAATCCACATGTCTATTTAGATACTGTGGTCATTATTGGTGGTATTGCCGGCACACTTGCTTTTGACGAGAAGCTGTTTTTTCTGGTTGGTGCCTTGTTAGTATCGGTTCTCTGGTTTTTTAGCTTGGGCTATGGCGCACGCTTATTAAGCCGATTTTTCCAACGACCAGTAACATGGCGAATTTTGGATTTGGTGATTGGGGTAATTATGTGGGCAATCGCAATTAGCTTGATACATTATGGCATCACTTTATTCCCCACAGTGTAAAGATAAAACGCTTCAACTGATTGAATAAAACATTATTCAAGTAAAAAGCGCTTGGTAATAAGTTTAGCTTGAAATAACGATGACTCTGTAAAAATGACTGAAAAATTAACCGCACTTTGTCCTTGTCAATCGGGACAACCCTATCAAGCCTGTTGTCAGCCATATCATCAACAGCAACAATTTCCTGCTAATGCGATGTTATTGATGCGTTCCCGTTATGCCGCGTATGCCTTGAAAAATATTGATTACATTGTGCAAACTACGGTGCCAAATCAACAAGCGTTGTTGCCCATCGCCGCATTACAAGACTGGGCAGACAAGACAACTTGGGTTGGACTCGACATTTTGCAACATGTCTCCCTGTCTAAAACACATAGCCAAGTGGAATTTAAGGCTTTCTTTGCTCAACAAAATCAAACACAAGTGCATCATGAAATCTCTTTATTTGTGAACATTGCACAACGTTGGTATTTTGTCGATCCCACGGTGACATTACCGAATATGAAACAACCTTGTCTGTGTGGCTCAAATAAGAAATTTAAACATTGTTGTGGAGGTTTACTGTGAACAACGTTTTAAAAAACGCTGGACTTTTTTTAAGATTATTTTGGCTTCGTTTTCAACAAAACAAATTAAGCCAAGCAGCTGGCTACTTAACTTACAGCACCATGCTCGCCTTGGTTCCGTTAGTCATGGTCGTCTTTTCAGTCTTCTCCGCCTTTCCGGTTTTTAATGAAGTTACTGATGAATTAAAAGGTTTTATTTTCAATAACTTTGCACCACAAGCCAGTGATATGGTCGGACAATATATTGATGAGTTCGTGAGTAACTCTAAACAAATGAGCGCAGTTGGTGTGATCAGTTTGGTCGTGGTGGCATTAATGCTGATTAACTCCATTGATCGTACGCTCAATTCGATTTGGCATGATACGACTATTCGCCCCCTCGTTTTTTCATTTGCTATTTATTGGCTCATTTTGACTTTAGGTCCATTATTAATTGGGGCAAGTATCGGTGTAAGTTCTTACATTGCTGCCATGTTGAATGAAAATATTTCCTTGCCATTCGGTTTGAAAATATTGAGTTTTGTACCGTTCTTTTTAACTTGGTTAATTTTCACCTTGATTTACACGGTCGTCCCGAATAAAAAAGTCAAAATTATGCACTCTGCCATCGGCGCACTCGTCGCAGCCGTATTCTTCACATTAGGGAAACAAGCTTTCCTTTGGTATGTCACCACCTTCCCGTCCTATCAACTGATTTATGGTGCAATGGCAACCTTACCCATCATGCTATTGTGGATTCAATTAAGCTGGGTCGTCATTTTAATTGGTGCACAATTAGCATCTGTGCTTGCCGATTACACGTTATGTACGCAAGGTAAAATCCGTATTGAAGAGCTTGTCACAGCAGATACACACGAACCCGCGTTACAACAAAAAATGGAAAAAACAGAACAAACACTCAAAACAGAAATAACTCAGCAAAAACAACGATTGGAGAAACAAGGATGATTGCATTAATTCAACGTGTCAGCCAAGCGAAAGTGGACGTGGATAAGCAAACAGTAGGCGAAATTGGGCATGGCTTATTGGTGCTACTGGGTGTGCAAAAAGACGATGACCACGTCAAAGCAGATCGCTTGATTGAGAAAGTGCTAAATTATCGTGTGTTTAGCGATGCAGAAGGCAAAATGAATTTAAATGTGCAACAAGTCAAGGGACAAGTATTAGTCGTTTCACAATTTACCCTAGCAGCTGATACACAAAAAGGGTTGCGTCCAAGTTTTTCGCGTGGCGCAAGCCCTGATATGGCAGAAGCATTATACGACTATGTGGTCAAAAAGTGCGGTGAAAAAATCCCAACTTTCAGTGGGCAATTTGCCGCAGATATGCAAGTCAGCCTAACCAATGATGGTCCTGTCACGTTCTGGTTAGAAATATAAATAAAAAAAACTGCATCGGATATCCGATGCAGTTCTTCACTATTGTGACGTCAAAACGTCAGAGAATTAACGTTTTGACAAATAACGGGTTGGATCAACTGATTTGCCTTTATAGCGAATTTCAAAGTGAAGTTTGACACTATTGGTACCAGAGCTACCCATTTTGGCAATCTGTTGACCCGCACGAACTTCTTGCTGATCTTTGACTAAAATACTTTCATTGTGAGCATAGGCACTTAAATAGTCATCATTGTGTTTAATGATAATTAAGTTGCCATAACCACGTAATGCATTACCCGCATAAACCACTCTGCCTGCGGCGGCGGCATTCACCGCTTGACCACGTGAGCCAGCAATATCAATCCCTTTATTGCCACCGTCTGCGGTTGAAAAGCCTTGTACAATATTGCCTTTGGTTGGCCATTGCCAAGTTACATTCGAAACCATATGTTTACTGCTCGTGCTTGGCACAGGTACAGACGTGCTTTCAACAGGCTTAACCACTGGTTCAGGTTGGACTGGAACAGGGGCGGAACTGACACCTGATTTAATTGGTCCAATGATGGTACCATCCGAACCGTATTGTGTACCATGTGGACCCGGGGTATAGGTTACTTCATTGCTCTTCGGTTGTGAAACAGGTACCGTCACAGGTTGTGTCACTGGTTGTGAAGAGGTGCTTGCCACACGTCCATTCGACACGCGTAAGGTTTGCCCAACACTTAGACGATAAGGTTCAGACATATTGTTTAATGATGCCAATTCTTTGACATCTAAGCCTGAAATATAGGCAATGAGGTACATCGTATCGCCTTTACGCACCGTATAAGTTTCCCCTTTATAAAAACCTTTATCGATCTTGCTATAATCCGGGCGGTTATCCGCTGGATTACGCGGGATCTCAAAATGTTGTGTTGTCGGCTTTGCATTTGTACCTACCTCTCCTACCGCAGTTGAAGGTGACATGGTAGAGGTTGTTGACACTTTATTCGACAGTTTTAACACTTGTCCCGTCGCTAAAGTATAAGGTTCTGATAGACTATTTAACGCAGCGATCTCTTTGATACTTAGACCGGAAATGTAAGAAATCAAATACATACTGTCGCCCTTACGCACCGTATAGCTTTCACCTTGATAAGAGCCTCTGGCAATTTTGCTGTAATCTGGTTCGCCGGTGACCGGTTTACGCGGAATATCGAAAGAAGATGATGTCGGCGGTATTGGTTGATGGCTTACTGGCAAACTTGGTTGCGAGGTAGAAGGAGAATAGACGGACTGATCCATTCCCGCTGGCATGGTATTTTGTTGTTGAATTTGTGGCTCCCATGTGCCACCACTTGATGCATCAACGGGTTGCATCATCCCCGGCGATAAACTGCCATCTGCACTCTCTACCGGCGCAGGCGTATTTGAACTACAGGCAGCCAATACGGCAACACTGATTGGCAACAGTAAAAACGACTTTTTCATTTGCTAGTTTCCTCTTTCTTATCTCTGAATACTTAAATTAATGTTTTATTATTTCAGGTAACCAACTGCCACCCTCAACAGCTCCAGTGCCAGCCACGGCCTCCATGATCCCCGGGCTTAATGCATTTTCATCTTGAATGTTTGTTGTACAAGCACTTAACACTAAAAGCATAGACAACAAGAAAAGTAATTTATTCATTTTTTACTTTACCTATCTTAAAATTAAATACGCGATAACGGCAATCAGCACGACAGACCAACCAATCAATTCAATAGAACGGCGCAACTTATCCGCAAATTTTTCGCCCCCCCATGCAGCAAGTTTTGCTACCAAAATAAAACGTGCTGCACGCGAAATAAATGCCGTCAGCACAAATGGGAGAAACAGCATTTGCATCACACCTGCACAAATGGTGAAAACCTTATAAGGAATCGGCGAAAAACCTGCCACAAAAACCACTAAGATACCCCATTTCTCAAACCATGAAATCGCAGTTTCCCAATGTTGTTGGTAACCAAATTGCTGGACATAATGTTGCACAAAATCAACAACATAATAGCCTAAACCATAACCAATCACACCACCTAATACAGAAGCAACTGCCGTATAAAACGCCAGTTTCAAGGCTCTTTGTGGTTGAGACATTGACATGGGAATCAACATCACATCCGGCGGAATCGGGAAAAAAATCGCCTCAATAAAACCCGTCAACGCTAAAAAAAATGTGGCATAACGATGCTTTGACCAAGCCATCGTTTTATCATACATCGCACCAAAAATTTTCAACGCGCACCTTCCTCATCATAAAGAATAAAAAACGGATTATTATTCACTTTCTAACCAATCTTGTAAAGATTGCAATGAATGATAAGCGGTCATATCTGCTTGAATTGGCGTAATCGCGACATAGCCATTTTTCACTGCATGAAAGTCTGTACCTTCTTGTTCATTTTCCGCTAAGCCCGCCGGTCCAACCCAATAAATCGCCTCACCTCGTGGATCTTGTTGCTTCACCACCTCTGCGGCAGCTGCACGATAACCTAAATGGCACACTTTCACTCCTTTAATCTCTTCATAAGGAATATCTGGGACATTAATATTGAGAATTTCACGCCGTTGTAAAATTTGTCCATGCAATCGAGGAATTAACTCACAAACCACACGCGCCGCGCTCTCATAATGTCGGCGTCCATCAAGAGAAACCGCAATCGCAGGCAGCCCTAAATAACGCCCTTCTAATGCCGCAGCGACGGTGCCTGAATAAATCACATCATCCCCCAAATTCACGCCCGCATTGATCCCCGACACCACCAAATCCACTTGTCCAGATAAAAACCCATTTAACGCTAGATAGACACAGTCGGCGGGGGTGCCATTGAGGCAATAATCCCCATTCGGCAAGCGTAAGGGACGTAATGGTTCAACTAATGTTAAAGAACTGGACGCTGCACTGCGATTACGGTCAGGGGCGACAAGTGTGACATCAGCAAATTTACGTAACTCACGAGCCAGTATTTGAATGCCTTCAGCGTGAATCCCATCGTCGTTGCTGAGAAGAATTCTCATGGTGTTGTCCTTATTCTTTGTTATATGCTTTGAATGCGTTTGTTTAAAGTGCGGTGCTTTTTAGAAACGTTTTACTCCCAATCACACCCTTCTGGCAAACCCGCTTTGCAAGCTTGTTTAAAATACATTTTCGCTCTGTCCCAATCACGTTCGATTCCTTCGCCATTCGCATAGAGTGTACCTAAATTGTAGAGTGCACGCGCATCGCCCAGTAAGGCAGCTTGACTATACCATTTGTAGGCTTGTTTAAAGTCTTGTGCAATGCCGTCGCCTTCACTGTACATCAGCCCTAAATGATACTGTGCATCGGGGTGATTTTGCTCGGCTGACTTTTGATACCATTTCAAAGCTTGTTGCTTGTCTTGTTCAACACCGTCACCATCGTCGTACATTCTCCCCACATTAAATTGAGCGGTCATCTCCCCTTGCTCGGCTCGTGATAGCCAAAGTTTAAACGCAGTAGCATGATCACCGCGTTTATAGGCTTCAACACCTTGTTCAAAAACCGGGTCTTCTTCTCGTTGAGCGAAGACATTCATTGTACTCACAAGCAACATAATACTGAGCAGTGTTTTGATCCATCTTTGCATAGCCATTCCTTTTAAATGCTGGGTTGAAATTAATCTTCTTGCACATTCACCACTTCTCTCACCAAGGCAGTGGCATAACTGCCCGCGGGTAAGTAGAAGGCGAGTTTAAGTCCTTCTGCAACAAATGCCCATTGCAACGCTTGCACTTGCATTAACATTGGGCGACGAGCCGCTTTCATACGTTCTTTCGCCATCAGGGTTAACAAGGCTTGGTGTTGTTCAACCAATTGATTTTCGATGTCAGTGGCAGGAGGATTTTGTTCACCAATTAGCGGTGCCGTGAGTAAAATATCTTGTTGTTCTAAACGGGCTTGTAAGGCATTCAGATCTTCTTTTTCGTCGGCTTGAAACCAACTGTGTGAGCCTTGTAGTTGTAACATATCGCCACGTAGTACTTGTTGCGCAAGCTGTAATGCAATGCGTTCTGATACGACAAGATTGAAGACTTCACTGCGTGCAGCGGAAAGATAAAAACTGCGTTTTTTGCGATCTTTGACGTTAATTTCACCTTGTGCCCAACGTAAGGCTTGCGCCAGGTTATGCCCATCGCGCCCAAAACGCTGCTCGGTAAAATAGTTTGGAAAACCACATTGTTTAATATTGTTTAAACGCACGTTGAGTTCATCGGTCTCTTTTGCACCACGTAGCAAAATCTCAAAATGATTCCCCTCAAGACTTCCCGTACGGATTTTGCGATTATGGCGCGTTACTTCGAGGATATCGACCCCCTCTAACTGGAATGAGCGGAAATCAGGTGTGGGTTGCCCCGGCATGTGTAAGCAGAACCATTGCTCTGTCACGGCTTTGCGATCTTTTAAGCCAGCATAACCCATATTACGTTCAGAAATACCGACGAATTGGGCGAGTTTTTCACCGACAAACAGCGTGTTGCAATCCGTTTTGCGTACTTTTACCGCCACAAATTCCCCATCGCCAGACATTTCATAACCGAGGTTTTCTTTGACAATAAAATCCGCACATTCGGCTTTCAAACGTGCGTATTGCTCTGGACGAGTATGTAAATAAGCTAGTTCCATTAACTTTTCACCACTAACGCCACAGCTTCACAGGCAATGCCTTCACCGCGTCCGGTAAAGCCTAAACGTTCACTGGTGGTCGCTTTCACGTTCACTTGTTCAATATCACAGGCTAAATCTTCGGCAATTGCCGCTCGCATCGCATCAATATGCGGACGCATTTTCGGGGCTTGTGCGATGATAGTGACATCTACATTACCCACTTTGTAACCTTTGGCTTGCACTTGTGCGTAAGCTTCGCGCAATAACCCACGGCTATCTGCGCCTTTGTATTGCATGTCAGTATCTGGGAACAGTTTGCCAATATCACCTAATGCGACCGCACCAAGTAGCGCATCGGTTAAAGCATGTAATGCCACATCACCATCAGAATGAGCAAGTAACCCTTTTTCATAAGGAATTGCCACGCCGCCAATAATGATTGGACCTTCGCCACCAAAGGCGTGTACATCAAAACCATGACCAATTCGTATCATCTTTTTTCCTATTTTGTTCTGCTTAAATAAAATTCTGCTAACGCGAAATCTTCTGGGCGGGTCACTTTAATATTATCGCTTCGCCCTGCCACTAAGTGCGGTCGAAATCCAGCAAATTCCATGGCAGAGGCTTCATCCGTCACCTGTAAACCTTGCGCCAATGCCTGTTCTAAGGCTTGTGCTAAGGTTGCTATGGGAAAAAATTGTGGCGTCTGCGCTAGCCAAAGTTGCGAGCGATCTTCGGTATAATGAATTTGCTGATTGTGTAAAGCACGTTTAATGGTATCGGTGGCGGGAATAGCCAGAATCGCCCCGTTTTGATCTTCCACTTGCACCAATTTATCTAAATCTTGATGTGTTAAACAAGGGCGTGCCGCATCATGCACCATCACCCAAAAATCTTCGCTATTTTGTACCGCACTTTTGACCGCGTTAAGCCCATTGAGCACCGAGTCAGCACGACTGCTGCCCCCTTCGACCAGCTGAATTTTCGGGTGTGTTAATAAAGGGCAAGTGGAAATATAGGGATCGTTTGCTGCCACCGCTAAAATAATTTTTTCAATTAATGGATAACCTAACAGCACAGATAAAGTATGTTCTAAGATCGTTTTGCCATGAATGTGCAGATACTGCTTCGGTTTATCCATTTGCATGCGGCTACCTATGCCCGCCGCAGGCACAACAGCAACAATACGACGTGTAGATTTAGCAATCGGCGTTGTCATTATTTCTGCTCTTTGACAATGTGATAAAAAATTTCATCGGGTTTCACCATATCATGCTGGAATCTGGCACGTTCTTCGATAGCTTCTACCCCTTGTTTTAAATCTTTAATTTCTGCAGCCACCACTTGATTACGTTGTGACAGTTTTTCGTTTTCTTGTTTATGTTGAGCAATTTGCTGTGCGGTTCGTTTGTAATCCAAATAGCCATTCTTGCCAAACCAAAAATCATATTGGAATAGCAATAACACAGCGACTAATAAAAAAATAAATAAACGCATCGTAGTTCTGCCCGTTAATCATAAAGTCTTTAGTTTACCGTGAAATCAGAAAAAATACCGCACTTATCAGGCAAATTAAGGTAAATTTTTCCCCCGTAAAGAAAAGAAAACCCCATCATTCCGCAGAATCATGGGGAGATTTTATCAATGTAAGACTTACATATTCGCTACAATATCTTGAGCAAATTCCGAAGTGGAACGTAATGTGGCACCTTCTAACATTTCAGCAAAATCAAAGGTAACGGTTTTATCAGCAATGGTTTTCGATACTGCTTTGACCACTAAATCCGCCGCTTCCAACCAACCTAAGTGACGTAACATCATTTCACCACTCAAAATCAAAGAACCCGGATTACCTTTATCTTGTCCTGCAATTTTTGGTGCGGTGCCGTGGGTGGCTTCAAAAATCGCAGCTTCTGCACCAATATTCGCCCCCGGTGAAATCCCGATCCCCCCCACCTGCGCGGCTAACGCGTCAGAAATGTAATCCCCGTTTAGGTTTAAAGTCGCAATCACATCGTACTCCGTTGGGTGAAGCAGAATTTCTTGTAAAAACGCATCGGCAATGCTGTCTTTAATGATGATTTCTCTACCTGTTTTTGGATTTTTTAATGTCATCCATGGACCACCATCTAGCAATTCGGCACCAAACTCTTGCGCCACTTGATAACCCCACTCTTTGAATGCGCCTTCGGTAAATTTCATGATGTTCCCTTTGTGCACTAGAGTAAGCGATTTGCGATCATTATCAATCACATATTGTAGTGCTGCACGTACTAAACGTTGGGTACCTTGTTTAGAAACTGGTTTGATACCAATGCCACAATCTTCAGTGAAACGGATTTTTTTCACCCCCATTTCTTGTTGTAAAAACGCAATCACTTTATTCGCTTCGGCAGATCCTGCCACCCATTCTACACCCGCATAAATATCTTCGGAGTTTTCACGGAAAATCACCATGTCCACTAATTCAGGGTGTTTAACAGGACTTGGGGTACCGTCATAATAACGAATTGGACGTAAGCAATTATATAAATCTAAGCCTTGACGCATCGCCACATTCAAGGAACGAATGCCACCACCGACGGGAGTCATTAACGGTCCCTTAATCGCCACATGATAATCACGGATAAATGTCATGGTTTCATCGGGTAACCAAGTATTTTCGCCATAGACCTCATTTGCTTTACCACCGGCATAAATTTCCATCCACGAAATTTTACGTTTTCCGCCATAGGCTTTTTCCACCGCCGCATCAATGACTGTGCGCATCGCGGGCGTAACGTCCACACCAATACCATCGCCTTCAATAAAGGGGATAATCGGATTATCAGGTACAATTAATGCTCCTTTGGCATCCAGTTGAATTTTTTCACCTTGTGGGATAACGACTTTTGATTGCATATCATTTCTTCCTTATTTTCTTGCCTGTGGTAGGATAGTTGTTCGACAGTAATCTACGTGATGACATGAGATTATCCTTACAAAACTATTGGAACTGGCGCAAGTTCGCAAGCATTTATTAAATTTTTGTTAAAAAATTTCTTTATTTTTCGATCTAGATCCCATTTTCAACTGACCACCTTTAATATATGAAACCAAACACCAAATTTAACCAAAAAACGAAACCACGTCCTTCGTCACTACGATCCGTGAATAAAAGAAAAGCAGCAGAAATTAAACCGAAAAAGCGTCCTTTATCCTTTCGTCAGAAAAAAACGGTAAATTTTGCCGAAACCCAAGTCATTTTGTTTAACAAGCCTTATGATGTGTTGACACAATTTAGCGATGAGGAAGGACGTGCCACCTTAAAAGCGTTTATCCCGATTCCCCATGTCTATCCCGCTGGGCGTTTAGATCGCGATAGTGAAGGTTTAGTGTTACTAACCAATAACGGCGAAATCCAACATCGTTTGGCAGAACCCAAATTCAACACAGAAAAAACCTATTTCGCCCAAGTGGAAGGCATTCCGCAAGAAACGGATTTAGCACAACTGCGTCAAGGCGTGGTCTTAAACGATGGTAAAACATTACCCGCCAAAGTGCGCTTAGTGCCTGAGCCAAACTGGTTGTGGCAACGCAATCCACCGATCCGTGAACGCAAGCAGATTCCGACCAGTTGGTTGGAAATTAAAATACATGAAGGGCGTAACCGCCAAGTGCGCCGCATGACGGCACATATTGGCTTTCCTACTTTGCGTTTAATTCGTTATCAAATGGCATTGTTTAATTTAGCCAATCTTGAACAAGGGCAATATCGCCAACTTTCTGAAGTAGAATTGACCGCACTTTATCAACAATTAAAGTTAAAAAAATAATAAGGACAGGCTATGCATAAACCCAACGTCACCCTTGCCTGTGTGGTGCATTGCAAAGGCAAATTTTTATTTGTAGAAGAACTGGAACACGGCAAACTGACCTTAAATCAGCCCGCCGGACATTTAGAAGCAGACGAGAGCTTGCTTGAAGGGGCAAAACGTGAGCTCTTTGAAGAAACGGGTATCCACGCGGATATGCAAAGTTTGATTAAAATCTATCAATGGCACGCCCCTCGTAGTAAAACTGATTTTCTTCGTTTTACCTTTGCCGTCGAACTGGACGATTGGCTCCCAATTCAGCCCCAGGATCCTGACATCACTCGTGGCTTATGGCTGAGCTTAGAGGAATTTTATGACTACATTCAACAAGCGGGGCAATGTGAGCGTAGTCCGTTAGTAATTGAATCCGTGAAAGATTATTTAAAAGGCGAGTTTATTTCTGTACAATTATTGAAGGCTTTTTAATCACTCAAGGATGATCTTAAATGAAATATGCGTTTATTGATTATGAAAATATCCATTCGTTAGATAATATCAATTTAAAAGAGTACGAGAAAATATACTTATTCCTTGGTGCACAGCAGCAGTACATTAGTTTATCTGAGAAGTTTAATGATTTGCTGAATATTAACCTGATTACAATAAAAAATATTGCTAAAAATAACCTTGATTTTCATCTTGCTTATTTCTTGGGGAAAGTGGACCAAGAGGTTGATAAACAAATTGGCTTCGAGGTTATTTCTAAAGATAAAGGTTACCAAGGAATTGGTGATTATATTCAAAACCAAAAGTGTACGAGAAAATGTAAACTTATCTCTATTACCTTGAATAATACAGAAAAAAATGTACCAACAGTAACAGAAAACAAGTCTGAGAAAACTGAGCAAGAGATTGAAAAATATATCAATGAATATCAAACATTCATGTCAAGAACAGCGATTCGAAACCTTCCAACAACAGTCGAAAAACTTTTTAAACATATTTGTTCCCAAACAAGTGTACAAAAACTACCACAAACGACAATCAACGTTATTGTGCCTCAAATCATAGAGCAATTATCAATAAAAAAACTTATCGTTATTAACAAAACAAAGATAGCTTATGGCGCAGCAGGTTCAGAAAAACTTTATACGCAATACGCCGCGTTCTTACTAAAAAGAGAAAAACTGAAAAGACCACAAACATTATCCAGTTTAAAAAATGAAATCGCGTCGAAATTAAATCTTCGGGGAAATACGGCTAAAATAAAAAATAAGCCATCAATGAATAACAATATTCGTCTTTTTCAATCGGAAATATCATACAAAAGTGACATATCGTATCGAATCAATTCGATACGATAAAAAATGCGGTCAAAATTGACCGCACTTTTTCTCTTTTCAGCACAAAATTAGAATTTTGTTAATAACATCGCTTCTAATTTTTCTTGGTCGGCCGCAAATTTACGGATACCGTCAGCCAGTTTTTCAACTGCCATTGCATCACTATTATGCGCCCAATAGAACTCCGCTTCAGTTAATGGTTGAGGTTTCGCTTTCACCTCGCCCGTGTAGCTTAATTTACGCGCAAGTGGTGCACTGTTTTCTTGTAATTCTTTTAACAAGGCTGGCGCAATGGTTAAGCGGTCACAGCCGGCTAATTCAGTAATTTCACCGACATTACGGAAACTTGCGCCCATGACGATCGTGTTATAGCCGTGTTGTTTGTAATAGTTATAGATTTTAGTCACGGAAATCACACCCGGATCTTCTGCCGGCGCATAGTCTTTTTTATCGCTGTTGGCTTTGTACCAGTCAAGAATTCGACCCACGAATGGCGAAATTAAGTAAACCCCGGCTTCCGCACAAGCACGCGCTTGCGCTTCAGAGAATAAAAGGGTTAAGTTACAGTTAATACCTTGTTTTTCTAATTCTTCTGCCGCACGAATCCCTTGCCAAGTTGAAGCAATTTTGATCAAGATACGATCGTTTGAGATACCAGCTTCGTTATAAAGTGCGATTAATTTTTTCGCTTTTTCGATTGTTGCTTGTGTATCATAAGAAAGACGAGCATCCACTTCTGTTGAAATGCGTCCCGGCACAATTTTCAAGATTTCCAAGCCGATGTTAACGGCTAATTTATCTTCTGCATCAATTAATTGTTGTTTTGAACAGTTGCTTTTTGATTTGGCATAAGCAATGGCTTCATCAATTAATGAGGCATATTGTGGCAAGGCAGACGCGCTGAGAATTAAAGATGGGTTCGTTGTTGCATCTTCAGGTTGGTATTTTTTGATAGCTTCAATGTCACCAGTATCAGCAACCACCACCGTCATATTACGTAGAGAATCAAGTTGTGTTGTCATAATTTCCCTCTATTTTGAATTACAATGTCTTCGTTGTGAACTTATATACAATAGCATATCAAAAGGAAAATGGAATGATCTTTTCTTGCGCTGTTGCTAAGCAAACGCTTGCTTGAAAAGACAGAAAAAAGAGAGTGTACTGACAAAGGAGAAACACATGAAAACACGTTGCAGTTGGGTAGGTAATAGCACAATTTATCGTGATTATCACGATCACGAATGGGGCAAACCAGAATATGATAGTCTCAAATTATTTGAAAAAATTTGCCTAGAAGGGCAGCAAGCTGGCTTATCTTGGCTGACAGTCTTAAAAAAACGTGAGAATTACCGCCACGCTTTTCATCAATTTAACCCAGAAAAAATCGCGAAGATGATCACACTTGATGTGGATAAGTTAATGCAAGATCAAGGACTCATTCGTCATCGCAAAAAACTTGAAGCGATTATTACTAACGCCAAAGCGTATTTATCCATGCAAAAGTGCGGTGAGAATTTTAGCGATTTTATTTGGTCGTTTGTCAATCACCAACCCCAGTTCAATGACGTCCCTAACTTAGCAAGCGTTCCCACGAAAACACCAACTTCCATTGCTATGTCTAACGCGTTGAAAAAACGGGGCTTTGTTTTTGTTGGAGAAACCACTTGTTATGCCTTTATGCAGTCGATGGGATTGGTCAATGATCACCTGAATGATTGTTGCTGTAAATAATATGCCTTTCCCCTGATTTTCCAGTATAATCAGGCTAATTTTTGATTATGTATGGTTTATCCGATGAAAAAGAATTCTTACACACGCCTTTCTATCGCTATCTTGAGTACCCTTTATAGTGTCTCCAGTTTAGCTGACTTGAAATCACAATGTTTAGCTGGTGTCCCACATTTTACGGGCGAATTGGTCACGGGTAATCCAAATGACTTGCCTGTTTACATAGAAGCTGATCAGGCAAGATTAAACCAATCTGTTAGTGCCAGCTATAAAGGCAATGTAGAAATTCAACAAGGTAACCGCCAACTCCGTGCCCAACGTGCAGACATCAGTCAACAAAAACAGCCCAATGGATTACAACGTTTAGCGCATGTCCGCGGAGGATTTGAGTATCAAGATCATCAAATCCAGCTAAAAGGTGAAGAAGCGCAAGTGCAGCTCAATACGAAAAACACTGATATCAAAAACGCAGATTACCAACTAGTCGATCGTCAAGGACGAGGCAAAGCAGAATCCATTGCGCTACGCGAAGATTATCGTCTCATGACAAATGCAGTGTTTACATCTTGCTTGCCACAAGATAATGCATGGTCAATTGAAGCGAAAGAAATGCGACAACATATTCAAGAAGAATACGCGGAAATGTGGCATGCACGTTTTAAAGTGCATGGTGTACCGATTTTTTACACCCCTTATTTACAGCTACCGATTGGGGATCGCCGTCGTTCAGGTTTATTATTACCAAATTTTGGGACATCAAATCGTGACGGTTATTTCTATGAGCAACCGTTTTATTGGAATATTGCACCAAACCTTGATGCCACCATGACCCCCAAATATATGTCAAAACGTGGTTGGCAACTTAATGGTGAATTCCGCTATTTAAGCCCAATCGGGGAAGGAAAAATTGCAGGCGAATATTTAAAGCAAGATCGACTAACCGATTACCGCAATCGCGATCGTTCTCGCCACTTATTTTATTGGACACATCATTCCAGTTTCTTACAAAATTGGCGTTTAAATTTGGATTATACCCGTGTTAGCGATCAACGTTATTTTTCAGACTTTGATTCAGCTTATGGCTCAAGCACAGACGGCTATGCGGATCAAAAATTTCGTGTTGCCTATTACCAACCGCATTACAATATTGTGATTTCGGCTAAACAATTCCAAATTTTCAACGAAGTGGATATTGGTCCATACCGCGCTCTGCCGCAAGTCGATTTCAACTATTACCAAAATGCCCTGTTCGATAGCCCTTTGAATTTCAAACTCTTTTCACAAGCGGTTCACTTTGATAATAAAAGTCCATTAATGCCAAAAGCATGGCGTTTTCATGCTGAACCGAGCATCAATTTACCGCTATCGAATCGTTATGGTAGTTTAAACATTGAAACGAAACTCTATGCAACCCACTACCAACAAACGCAAGGGCGTGCGGCAGAAGCAGAACAAGTAGAACGAAAAATCAATCGTGTCTTGCCACAAGTCAAAGTGGACTTACAAACGGTTTTGGCTAGCCAGCAAACGTTTATTGAAGGTTACACACAAACTTTAGAACCTCATGTGCAATATTTATATCGCCCTTACAAAGACCAAAGCAATATTGGTTCAAAATTAAATAATGCCTACTTAGGTTTTGGTTATGACTCTTCTCTCTTACAGCAAGACTATTTCGGCTTATTCCGTGATCGTCGTTACAGTGGATTAGACCGCATCGCCTCCGCCAATCAATTCACGGTAGGTGGTACCACGCGTATTTATGATAAAAAAGGCAATGAACGCTTTAATTTCTCTGCGGGGCAAATTTACTACTTGCAAGACTCGCGCATTGATAACAGTAAAGAAAACAGCACCTATGGGCGCTCCTCCTCTTGGTCACTTGCCTCCAACTGGAAAATCAATGATCAATGGCGTTGGCAAGGCAGCTATCAATATGATACACGCTTAAATAAGTCCTCATTGGGCAACTTTACTCTAGAATATAACCTAACGGGAAATAATATTATTCAATTAAGTTACCGTTATGCAAGTCAACAATATATTGACCAAAACCTCACCTCAGCGGCAAACCGCTACGGACAAGACATACAACAGCTTGGTCTAACTGTGGCATGGGCGCTTACGGATCAATGGGCGGTGGTAGCACGTCATTATCAAGATCTTGCGTTGAGAAAGCCTGTTGAGCAATATTTGGGACTAGAATACAGCACTTGCTGTTGGGCGATTAATGTTGGTGCCCGACGTAGTGTGACCAGCAAAGAAAACCAAACGGCGAATCAAATTTTTTATGACAAAAGTATTGGTATCAATATTGAGCTACGAGGCTTAGGTCGTGATGATCACAAAGGCAATATTGAGAAAATGCTACAACGAGGCAAACTACCGTATTTACAAGCGTTTAGTCTCTATTAATCTCATGAAACTGCCATCTCGTGTCATATGAGATAATATACTGCAAGGACTGATGTTGATAGCCGTTTCAACACAGTCCTTTCTCATTTGTGGTTACTCTTTCCGTTATTTGCGCTGATATAATCCATTTTCAGCAACAATCAAGTCTTGCAATTCCAAGGTTAAAAGCTGTACTAATAAGGTATCAACAGGTAAATTGACTTGTTGGGCTAATACATCAATACTGACGGGCATATAGCCAATTTGGGCATATAATTCCGGATGTTCTGGCGTTATCCGCACAGTATTGATGGTTGATGTGTCTGTTGCTTGTTGAGAAAAGGCGTTCTCCGTACGAGGCAACGCTGGCATGGCACAATGCGAATAAGGCGAGAGATGTTCTAAAATATCCTGAATACTTTCGACTAATATTGCCCCCTGTTTAATCAGTTTATGACAACCTTGGCTAAATACGATGCAGATTTCCTGTGGGAGAACAAGAAAAGTGTTATTTTTGTTCCGTACTAAACCCCGACTCAACACCGCTCATATCCGGTAATTGGTGCGCAATCCCTTTGTGACAGTCAATACAGGTTTTTTCTTCTTTTATAGCAAGTGCATGCATTTTTTCCGCCACTGTTTTTTGCTGACTAAAATCCATATTCTCAAAGTTATGGCAGTTACGGCATTCCTGCGAGTTATTGGCTTTTAATCGTGCCCATTCACGTTCTGCCATATGCAAACGACGGGAGTTAAATTTATCAATGGTATCCGTATAACCCATAAGATGCGCATACACTTCTCGACTGGCTTGGACTTTACGGATCATTTTTGGAATAAATTCGTGCGGTACATGGCAATCAGGACAAGTGGCTTTTACCCCACTGCGATTTAAATAATGCGCCGTATGTAAATATTCTGGATACACATCATTACTGTGACAACTAACACAGAATTCCTCTGTATTGGTTTGCTCTAAGCCATAATTAAACCCAACCCAAGAGACAATACCTGCAATAAAAGCAAGGGTAATCAAGGTACCAACGGCAATACGACTGGGCGAGCGAAACCATTTCCAAAAGCGTTTAATTAAGTTCAACATAGTTCCGTCCTTAACTTATTTACCAAAACCAGCCATCGGTTTAAATTCATTTTGAATAATCGGCTCAACATCAGATTGAGAGACATGGCATTGTAAACAGAAGTAACGACGAGGTGAGGTGCCTCCGACAATGTTACCATCACGATCCATAAAGTGAGTTGGACTGATGCGTGTTGCACCAGTAACACGTGAGGCTTCTGGGCTATGACAAGTTAAACATTGGTTGATATTTTTCGTCACCTGATAGTTTTTCGTCGCGTGTGGCACCATCGGTGGTTGGTTCACATAGTTTAACGGCGCCAAGCCACTTTCTTTTGGTGTATTGTGGAAGGCTGGCGCGATATTTTCAGGTGAATCTTGTAAACTTTTGCCCACTTTGACTTCATTGGCATTGACCGTGAAGGCAAAAAGTGCGGTCAAAATTAGCATTGTTTTTTTCATTTTGATCACTCCCCCGAATGATTAACTGAATGATTAAATCGTGTTGTAAAAATAAATACTTTTTCAGGGCAAACGTCGATACAACGTCCACAGCTGATACAATCTTTTGAAAGCACAAGTAGGCTTTCACTCTTTTTTGCATGTAATGGATCGCGTAACACTTGTGGTTCTGGACAGACGTTATAGCAATCCATGCAATTATCACATTGTTGGCGATGCGCAACTTTGATACGAAAAAGACCTTTCGCACCAATCACACCATAGGCTGCACCTATTGGGCATAAATGCCCACACCAACCATGCTCGACAATAAATAAATCAAATAAAAACACCGCAAGAACAAGCCAAACTGTCGCACCGAAACCGTAAATTAACGCACGACCTAGTGCTGCCACCGGATTGAGCCATTCCCAAAGTAATAACCCGCTCAGCGCACTGCCTAACAAAATCATCACTAAGATCGCATAGCGTAAACTTCGTGGGAGTTTTGCCGATTGACGAATTTCTAATTTACGTCTGAGCCAAGCGGACGCATCTGTCACGATGTTTAACGGGCAAACCCAAGCACAGAAAACGCGACTCCCTAAAATGGCATAAAGCACCACCACAATCAGGGCACCCAACAACGCGGTCATGGTAGGCATAAAACCGGTCGCGAGACTTTCTGCCATAATCAAAGGATCCGTCATCGGGAGCAAATCAAGCAAAAGACTACTACTGTAATTGCCTTTCAAGATCCATACCTCAAAATAAGGTCCGCTTAAAAACATGGCAAGAATAATCAGCTGGGTTAAACGTCGCCAGAACAAAAAGCGATTGGCGTACCACCAGCCTAACTTTTCTCGTGCTTCTTTACCCGCATATTTTGGTGAATTTGCCATTACAAGCTCTCCGGTAACCGAGTCGGGAGAGAAATAATGCCTTCTGGCGCAAGGGAATGTCCGGCTTTTTCTTTCTCTTCCCAACCTAAACGGTAATGTTTACCTAACATGCCTTTCGCTAATGCCATCGGTAACACTTTGATTGCCGCTTCTTCTAGAACGCAAGCTTCTTCACATTTGCCACATCCTGTACAGGCTTCGGAATGCACTGTTGGGATAAAGACGGCGTGCTTACCCGTACGCTCATTACGATGCATCACTAACGTAATCGCTTTATTAATCAGTGGACAGACGCGATAACACACATCACAGCGTAAACCTTGCCAATTCAGACAAGTTTCATGGTCTAACAGAACGGCTAACCCCATACGCGCATCATCGATTTCTGTTGCTTGATTATCCAATGCACCGGTTGGACAGGCTTTTGCACAAGGAATATCCACACACATTTCACAGGGCTTATCGCGCGCAATGAAATACGGTGTACCTGCTTCCATCGGTGAAATCAGTGAGGCAAGATGCAACATCTCATGCGGACAGGCTTGTACACACTGACCACAACGAATGCACGCAGCAGAAAACGCTTTCTCATTCTCAAGGGCAAAAGGTGGGCGTAACGCCACGCCTTCGCGCGCAAGACTTTGCTTTTGTTGCAAACCAAGGAGCAAAGTCACCCCTGCCAACCCGCCTGCAGTGCGCGTAGCCTCTTTAAAAAATCGACGACGTTCAGGATTCACAACTGGTTTTTTCATTCGACTTTCCAACCGCACTTTACTGAAAGCAAAGTGCGGTCGTTCCTCATTAAATTTAACGTGTTACGCTTTTTCCACTTTGACCGCACATTTTTTGAAGTCCGTTTCTTTTGAAATTGGGTCTGTCGCATCTAAAGTGAGATAGTTTGCTAACTGACCTGCATCAAAGAAAGTGGTGTAAACTAAGCCTTGTGGGACTTTATTACGTCCACGGGTATCTAAGTGAGAAATCATTTCGCCACGACGTGAGCTGATCTTCACTTTATCACCATGACGTAAACCACGTTTTTTCGCATCTAATGGGTGCATCCAAACCAAGTTATTTGGGAAGGAGCGATGGAGCTCAGGGACACGGCGTGTCATCGTACCCGTATGCCAATGTTCTAAGACCCGCCCCGTCGTTAACCACAAGTCATATTCCGCATTCGGTGCTTCTGCTGGTGGCTCATAAGGAACGGCAAGAATAATTGCTTTTTTGTCTGGATAGCCATAGAACGCCACCCCTTCACCTTCTTTGACGTAAGGGTCATAACCTTCACGATAACGCCATAAGGTTTCTTTGCCATCCACCACTGGCCAGCGTAAGCCACGTGCTTTATGGTAAGTTTCAAAGTCTGCTAAATCATGACCATGTCCGCGACCAAACACGGCATACTCTTCAAACAAGCCTTTTTGTAAATAGAAGCCAAAGTGTTCTGCTTCATCATTCATGTAACCTGGTTTATCCGTTGGTACTTGGAATTTATCCACTTGACCATTACGGAATAACACTTCATACAAGGTTTTACCTTTATATTCAGGGTTCGCCGCAAGTACTTCCGCTGGCCACATTTCATCGGTAGTGAAATATTTAGAAAACTCCACTAATTGCCACACGTCCGATTTTGACTCACCCGGTGCTTTGACTTGTTGATACCAGAATTGCGTACGGCGTTCTGCGTTACCATAAGCTCCTTCTTTTTCTACCCACATCGCTGTCGGTAAAATTAAGTCAGCAGCAAGAGCAGAAACCGTTGGATAAGGATCAGATACAATCACAAAGTTTTCTTCGTCACGCCAACCCGGGAAACGCTCTTGGTTGATGTTTGGACCGCCTTGCATGTTATTGGTACACATTTGCCATAACACATTCATTTTCTTATCTTTTAACGCACGGTCTTGTGCTACCGCGTGATAACCTACTTGAGTTTGAATCACGCCTTTTGGCAACTTCCACAGTTTCTCGGCTTTTTCAACGTGTTTAGGATTAGTGACCACCAAATCTGCGGGTAAACGGTGTGCAAAGGTGCCGACCTCACGTGCGGTACCACAGGCAGAAGGTTGACCCGTTAGCGAGAACGGTCCACACCCTGGTTTAGAGATTTTGCCGGTTAATAAATGAATGTTATAGATTAAGTGGTTTGCCCACACACCACGTGTATGTTGGTTGAAACCCATGGTCCAGAAAGACACGATATTCAGTTTTGGATCGGCATACATCTTAGCCAGTGCTTCAAGTTGTTCTTTCGGTACCCCTGAAATTTCATGGGCTTTTTCTAAGGTGAATGGTGCAACTAATTTTTTATATTCTTCGAAATCACTGTCGTGCATTTTGCCCGCAGTTTTCACGTTTTTCGCCGCTTTTTCTAATTCGTGGGTTTCACGCAAGCCATAACCGATATCTGTTTCGCCACGCTTGAATTTGGTGTGTTTTTGAATAAAGTCATGATCAATCGCATCATGTTGAATCAGGTAATTGGCAATGTAGTTCATGATCGCCAAATCAGATTGTGGCGTAAAAATGACACCCAAATCAGCTAATTCAAAAGAACGGTGCTCAAAGGTAGATAAGACAGCGACTTTCACATCTGGATGAGATAAACGGCGATCCGAAATACGCGACCACAAAATCGGGTGCATTTCTGCCATATTTGATCCCCACAACACAAATGCATCGGCTTTTTCGATGTCATCATAACACCCCATTGGCTCATCCATACCAAAAGTACGTATAAAGGCAACCGCTGCCGATGCCATACAATGGCGTGCATTCGGGTCAATATTATTTGAACGGAGTCCCGCTTTAAACAATTTGGATTTGGCAATCCCTTCAAAAATGGTAGATTGTCCAGAAGTGAACATGCCTGCCCCATTTGGTCCTTTTTCTTTCAAGGCTTTTTTGAATTTTTCTGCCATGATCGTAAAGGCTTGATCCCAAGACACCGGAGTAAATTCGCCGTGTTTATCAAACTTACCGTTTGTCATCCGTAACATCGGAGAAGTTAAGCGGTCTTTACCGTACATGATTTTTGGTAAGAAATAACCTTTAATACAGTTCAACCCACGGTTCACATCCGCATCAGGATCTCCTTGCGAAGCAACAACGCGTCCATTTTGTGTCCCCACTAACACGCTACAACCCGTACCACAGAAACGGCAAGGCGCTTTATCCCATTTAATAATTTTATCTGGCGACGCTTCCACATTCTTAACTGGAATAGCCAAGCCAGCAACCGCCGCAGCTGCAACCGCAGCATTGGTTTTCATAAAGTCACGACGACTTAAATTCATCTTCATAGCGTTCCCCCACTATATTGAATTATGTGATGTTTTATTCGTTTTCGTCTTGTTGATGGTAAACCAAGGACACGTCAATGACGCCGTCAATATCGCGTGTCGCTTCCATTTGTTGATGTAAAAGATGTTGATCGTGCGATTGCATCACCACAACAAGCTTACCGGTTTCCGCGTCCAATGCAGGAATTTCCGTATACGGTATTGCTAAAAGTGCGGTCTGAATTGCTTCTAATTTTTGGGGATTCCCTTGAATCACAAGCCCACAGACATGCCAATTTTTCGCATTTTCCATTGTGATTTGTTCAGTCATTTATTTTTCTACTTGATGTTGTTGTCCCAATGACAAGGTAATCGCTGACACCGGACAACTGCGTAAACAGGCGCCACAGCCATTACAGTTTTCTAACGCTAATAGGGGTTGTGAAATGCCGCCAAGTTGGTGTTTAAAATAAATCGCACGCATTTCACAACTGTCTTCACAGCTTCGACACTCTACGGCTTTTGATGTTAAACATTGCTTGTTAATTGCAACTTTATGTGTCCAAGCCAGTTCACTGAGTGGTCTAAACACCGGTTGCTGACAAACATCCACGCATTTATGGCAAAAGGTGCATTCACCATGACGAAATTGCACTTCTGGAAAACCACCTTCTCCTTTGATAAGAATTTGTGTTTCACAGACAGCAATACAATCGCCACAGCGATCACAATCTTGGATAAAGCGCTGCTCATCAACACTCCAAGGAGGGCGAATCCCCTGAAAACCTTGGATTTTGACTTTTTCTGACTGTAAAGAAGTTAAAAACTGCCCGCGCAGAAAATGGCGACGAGATACGTTTTCAACAGTCATGCGCGATTCCTTCAATTTGCCTTTCTTTAGATCTGCCATTATGGAGAGAGAGGTCAAAATTCATACTACCCCAATTGAGTATTTAAACAGGAAATCCGCTTTTTTTTGTGCTAGATCAATTTTTATTTATCAGTAAAAAAATAGTGGTTTTTTTGCTACACTAGCTAAGTTATTTCCAAGCTGAAAAGGGACGCCGTGAAAATCAAGCACTCTGTTTCTACTAAAATCGCAAATTACCTCTTTATCATCATGATTTTTGCGGGCGTCATTACGAGTCTCAGCTTGATGATCATGGCTAGCAATAAATCTGATGCCGAATCCATTAACGTGTCCGGTTCATTACGTATGCAAAGCTATCGTTTATTACATGAGCTGGAACATCATCCCGAACTGGTCGAAACCGGTTTACGCCAATATCGCATCAGCTTACATTCCCCCGCCCTACTGGAAATTGATCAATGGTTTGTTCCTGACGAAGTCAAACAGTCCTACCATCAGCTGATCAAGCGCTGGGAACGCATGGAGCGTTATGCGAAACAACGTGAAATCAACGCCTATAAAAACGAAATTGCAGATTATGTGGCACAGGTCGATCAATTTGTCTTTACCCTACAACGCTTTGCGGAGAAGAAGTGGATTATCGCGGTCTTGATCATGTCATTATCCATGCTGTCGATTATTGCGATGGTGGCTTATGTGGTGTGGTATGCGCGTAAAGAAGTCGTTATGCCCCTTAAACAACTCACGCAAGCCAGTATTCAAGTGCAAATGCGCCAATTTAGCCATGTCAAAGTCGATACACAAAAAGAAGATGAATTGGGTAACTTAGCCCGGGCGTTTAGCCAAATGTCGAGTGAACTGGAAAAGCTGTATTCCTCATTAGAAGAGAGTGTGAATGAAAAAACCCAAAAGTTACGTCAAACAAACCGCTCTTTAACTATGCTGTATGAAAGTTCGCAACAGCTTACCACCACGAATGTGGATGAAAGTATCTTGCAGCACGTGTTAAAAAATATCTTTATTAGCGAGCACTTACGTTATATGGCATTAGTGGTCGAAGGGGCTGAGCACTGGAATATTCGTTTTGGACAAAAACAAGCCAATCAAGATTGCCAAGAAGTAACATTACAAATTGAAGACGAAAAACTGGCAGTACTATATTGGCAAGCTGGATTTCCCTGTCCTGACCCACGGACCATGCGCAATATTGCACAAATTTTAAGCCGCACTCTGTATTTTCATAAAACTCAACGTCAACAACAACAATTGCTGTTAATGGAGGAACGCGCCATCATTGCACGGGAATTACACGATTCTTTAGCGCAAGTGTTAGCATTTTTGCAAATTCAGCTAACGTTGCTCAAACATAACATCAATCAAAAAAGTGAAGAAGCAGCTCAACAAAGCATCAATATTATTGCCAGTTTTGAACAAGCCTTGCGTGATGGCTATGTGCAACTGCGCGAATTGTTAGCCACTTTCCGTTTGACCGTACAAGAAGCCAATTTGAAATTAGCGCTCGAGCAAGTGGTTGACTCTTTACGAAATCAAACCGACATTCAAATGTGCGTGCAATGTTCACTGCCCGCACAAAGTTTTAACGCGAAGCAATTAGTCCACATTTTACAGATCGTACGTGAATCGGTCTTAAATGCGATTAAGCATTCAAAAGGCAACAGGATCGAGGTCATCGCTCACATCAATGAAGACGGTGAATATGAGTTTATTGTGCGCGACGATGGGATTGGTATCCCCAGTTTAGAAGAACCAGAAGGGCATTATGGTTTAAATATCATGCACGAACGTACTACACAACTTAATGCACATTTACGCATTGCAAACCGTCCGTCTGGGGGAACTGAAATCAAACTGACATTACATCAAAATAGGAATCTGACATGAAGAAATTATTTTTAGCCTCTTCTTTTGCTGATGTCTTCGATCTTTTTCTTGATTTTGCGGGTAATATCCAAAATAAAAGCATCACGTTTATTCCCACAGCGAGCAAAGTCGAAGAGGTTAAGTTTTATGTTGATGATGCAAGAAGTGCCTTCTTACAACAAGGTGCGTTCATTGATGAACTTGATCTCTCGACAGCAAGCCCTTCCGAAATCACGGATAAATTAGCCAAAAACGAGATGATCTATGTCAGTGGCGGTAATACCTTCTTTTTACTGCGGGAATTAACACGCACAGGGGCAGCACAGCTCATTCAACAACACATTCAAGCTGGCAAAATGTATATCGGCGAATCCGCAGGTGCCATGATTACCGCGCCCAATATCGACTACGTCAAATACATGGATAGCCTAGACCAAGCACCGATGTTACGCGATTTTACAGCACTTAATTTAGTCGATTTTTACGTTGTACCACACTATACCAATTTTCCTTTTGTCGAGGCGGCACAAAAGATCATTGACACTTATTCTACGACATTGCCGTTACAACCCATTGACAATCACCAAGCAATATTGGTCAATAACGAAACAAAAATCATCAGAGGAAACCATAAAGGATAACCTATGCAAAATCTCCAACCCTTTCATACTTTTTCTCTGCCCGTACAAGCACAGAAAATCATTGAAATTACCGATATTGAGCAACTGAAACAACAATGGGCTGCATGTCAGACCAATAAACTACCGGTGTTATTGTTAGGTCAAGGCAGTAATGTCCTTTTCTTACGCGATTTTCAAGGTGTTGTCTTGCTTAATCGCTTAATGGGCATTCAACATACACAAGATGCTGATTTTCATTATTTACATGTCAATGGAGGAGAAAATTGGCATCAATTGGTCGCGTGGTCAATACAGCAAGGCATCTTTGGGCTCGAAAATCTCGCACTGATTCCGGGTTGTGCAGGTTCAGCACCAATCCAAAACATCGGGGCTTATGGTGTGGAATTTAAAGATGTGTGTGACTATGTGGAAGTACTCAACTTACACACGAATGAAATCTTTCGCCTTAGCAATGAACAATGCCAATTTGGTTATCGCGACAGCATTTTTAAACACGCCTATGCCACGGGCTATGTAATCATTGCGGTAGGTTTGACACTCAGCAAAAACTGGATACCCGTTTTAAAATATGGGTCACTGACTAATTTGGAGAAAAGTGCGGTCAATGCCCAGCAAATTTTTGACGAAGTGTGTGCGATACGACGCAGTAAATTACCTGACCCAGCAGAATTCGGCAATGCCGGTAGTTTCTTCAAAAATCCGGTCATTAGTAAAGTGGATTTTGATCACTTACAGCAAGAATATCCTGACATACCGCATTTTCCGCAAGCTGACGGACGTGTCAAATTAGCCGCAGGTTGGCTCATTGATCAATGTGGCTTGAAAGGGTATCAACTGGGTGGTGCAGCAGTCCACCAGCAACAAGCGCTGGTTCTGATCAACCAACAGGATGCAACGAGTAGTGATGTGGTAGAGTTAGCACATCACATTCGCCAAAAAGTTGCTCAACGCTTTGCTGTCTGGTTACAACCAGAAGTTCGCTTTATTGACGAAGACTGTGAAGTGGATAGTGAACAAGCCATTTGTTAAAGGAGCCATCAGATGAATTTCAATACGCTACTAAATACCTTGCCACCAATTGAAGACTTAGTTGGGCTTGCTATCATGGACGGTGAAACACAAATCCATTACATTCCTGCGATTGCGGGCAAATTAGGCTCTTTACGTGTCTATAATGCACTTGCCGAAGCCTTCCACGGCAGACTCGACCGCACCTCTGCGCAACAAGGCATACAATTATTTGCTGAGCATAGCGAAGATGCTAAACAACATCCCGGCAAACACCCAAACATTGATTTACTCTTCCAGATTATCGAGCAGGATCTGCATTACCAATTAGTGCCACAAAAATGATAGAACAAAAATCAAAACCGTTTCCGCTGCCGATAAACTATTTTGGGATAATCCTTGGGTTATCGGCATTAAGCCTCGCTTGGCGTTACGCCCCCCCTCTGTGTGAAGGAGCAACCCTCGTGAGCGAAAGCCTTTTCGCTGTTTCTGCCATGATTTGGCTCGCGTTTATTGGTGCCTACGCTTACAAATGGTTTAAATCACATCAGCAATTGAAAGCCGATTTACAACATCCGCTGTTAGGCAATTTTGTCAGCCTCATTCCCATTACAACGATCTTAATCGGTATTGGGCTTGTGCCTTATAACATGCTATTCGGGATTGTACTCATCAGCCTAGGTATTGCGATACAGTTAGCCTTTGCTGCCTACTATATTCCCGCGATGTGGCGCGGCATTCATCAAGCAGAAATGACACTTCCTGCCATTTATCTCCCGACAGTTGCAACCAATTTTGTCAGTGCCACTGCACTTGGCGTGCTCGGTTACAGCGAATTAGGCATGGTGTTTTTAGGCGCCGGCTTTTTTTCTTGGCTAGTATTAGAGCCGATAGTATTACAACGTTTACGTACATTACAGCCCGTCCCCGAACCGTTGCGCCCCATGATAGGGATCCAACTTGCCCCTGCGTTTGTAGGTTGTTCAGCCTATTTAACTTTAAATGGGGGAAAACTCGACCTGTTCGCGCTAATGTTACTAGGCTACGGTGTGTTACAGCTGCTATTTTTAATCCGCTTATTGCCTTGGATTTTTGTTAACGGCTTTACGCCTGCCATGTGGGCATTCTCCTTTGGTTTAGCCTCCATGGCAAAAGTGGCATTACTCTTTTATCAAAATACTGCCGATAATTTGTTAGCCACGTTAAGCTTAGCGCTGTTTATTTTTGCGAATTTCAGTATTGGTCTGATGTTGTTGAACACGGGCTATTTGGTCTTAAAAGGACGATTTTTCATCAAATAATACACAAGGCGTTTTCAACAAAATAGGAAAACGCCTTTTTTGTTCTGCACTCATTGTACAATCACCTGCACAAAAAAGATGCAATTCATACCAGACAAGTTACAATGGCAAAAGCTTGAAATGATATTCATACCCGCGCGGAGTAATCGCATGTAAACATTGCTCTCGCACTCTCAAAAGGTAACTGACATGCTGATCGTGATTATCAAAAAACTGTTTCTTTTACTCGCCCTTATTCTGTTTAGCCTCGTGATACTTGCCCTAATAAGCTACCAACGATTACCCACATCCGATCGTCCAATCAGTACGCACCCTCCCCTTAATCCCAACGGGCTGTTAGCACGCCATATCTTGCCACAAGTTGCCCAACATCCCAACTTAACGGGATTGTATCCTTTAGGTGATGGGAAAGATGCCTTTCTCGCTCACTTGGCGCTCAGTGAACATGCCGAACATACACTCGACTTACAGTATTATATTTGGCATAACGATGTGTCTGGTCACTTACTCTTACAAAGTCTATATAAAGCCGCAGTCCGCGGAGTAAAAGTCCGTTTATTATTGGACGACAATAATACCAAAGGCATAGACACGATCTTGGCTTCACTCAATGCACACCCTAATATCCAAATCCGCTTATTCAATCCCTTTATGCAGCGTCAATATCGTTGGTTAGGCTTTTTGAGCGACTTTTTTAGGCTCAATCGTCGTATGCACAATAAGTCCTTCACCGCAGATGGCGTCATGAGTATTCTTGGCGGGCGTAATATTGGTGATGAATATTTTGATGTGGGTAACGGTGTATTATTTGCTGATCTTGATGTTGCCGCAACCGGCGCCGTCGTTACACACATTCAGACTGATTTTGATCGCTATTGGAATAGCCCATCAAGTTATCCTTTAGAAAGCATTATCATACGCGATCCTATTACGCCTTTTAATCCGTTGCCTGCATTAGATGATGAAACCCAAACTTATTTAAAACAACTTACTGAACTGCCTTTTGCTAAAAGCTTAAAAGCAGGCACCTTAGCTTTTACATGGGCAGAGGCAGAATTAATCAGCGATGATCCTAAAAAGGCACTAGGCAAATCATTGATTCAAGACAGTGTCTTAGCACATATTGCTCCCACAATGTTAAATGCGAAAAACAACTTAATCATTGTGTCGCCTTATTTTGTACCAACCCATGTTGGTGTGGATTTCTTAAGCCGTATCAGCCAGACTGGCACACAGGTTTCTATTCTAACCAATTCACTGGAAGCAACCGATGTTAGCATTGTGCATTCTGGTTATGCTAAACACCGCAAAACATTGTTACAAAAGCAAATCCAACTGTATGAGCTGAAACCTCATGCAACCATTCAAATGGAATCCTCAGGGCATTTATTAAAAGGAGCCAGTAGCGCCAGTTTACATGCCAAAACATTTACTCTTGATAATCGCTATTTATTTGTTGGTTCCTTTAATATGGATCCGCGCTCTACTATGTTGAATACGGAAATGGGATTACTCATTGACAGCCCTGAATTGGCTCGCTTACTCAGTGATGGGACTGCAACAAAATCAAGCAAATTATGCTTTTTCGGTTAAGTTAAATGAGGCGCAAGCACTGTATTGAGAAACGCAAGAAAACGGACAATGGATTCGCTATGAAAATGAGCCACACACCAGTTGGTTTAAGCGTTTTAGTGTGTGGTGTTTGTCTTGGTTACCTGTTGAACATTTGCTATAACCTCATCTTTCCCAACGGACATCACATCGGCAAAAAAGATAACCATCATTTTTGGAAAAAATGATGAAAAAACACTCCAATTTTGGTTTAAAATACGTACTTTCTTTGAACAAGATCAGAAAATACGTTTTTATTTTTGATTACAATCAGATCGATTTTAATTCTATTTTAAGAGGTCAACTATGAAGTACTTACAAATAATAACAATGGTAAAAAGTAGGCGTTTCCTGTTTTTCTGTGTTTCTATCCTATTTGCTTTGCTGATGACAATCTTACTTTCGGATGCCAGTTTTACGAAAGTGCAAAACTATGTACTTTTCCTGCTTTTCTTTGCGATCAGTTTATGGGTCACTGAAGCCATTCCACCGTTTTCTGTCAGTATCTTAATTGTTGGCTTTTTAGTTTTTGTGATGGGTAAAAGTGAGGCTTATGATGCCATTCAGTACCTACAAACATGGTCTGATAGTGTGATTTGGCTATTTTTAGGGGGATTTTTCCTCGCTGAAGCCATGAAAAAAACCAAACTCGACCTTTTATTATTAAAAGCTGTCTTACCAAAATTTGGCAACAACCCGGTGTATGTACTTTGGGGATTGATGTTAGTCACCGCTATCATGTCCATGCTGATGAGTAATACCGCTACGACCGCCATGATGATCGCGACGATCAGTCCGCTCTTTACTCGTTTAAATGAAAGTTCAAACCTCTCCAAAGCACTCCTCCTTGGTATTCCAGCCGCCGCCTCTGTCGGTGGTATGGGGACAATTATTGGGTCAGCACCCAATGCGATTGCAGTCGGTGCACTGGAGAAATTAGGTCACCCAATTTCCTTCTTAGAATGGATGATGGTAGGTACCCCGTTAGCTTTAATCCTATTGTTCATTTTCTGGCGTGTTTTAGTGAAAAAATATGAGATTAATAAGACTGAAAGTTTAGATTTTAGTTTTTTACAAGAAACGCCTGCGATTCACTCCAACCGTGTCGAATTCTTACATAAAATCATTGTATTAGTGATCTTAGCTGTCACACTTTTCTGCTGGCTGATGTCTAAATGGATTGGCATCCCTGTGGCGGCAGCCTCTGGTATTCCAATCGTGGGATTAACCATTACTGGTGTGCTCAGTGAAAAAGATATTCGCCAATTACCTTGGGATACCTTAATGCTCGTTGCCGGAGGTTTAGCACTTGGTTTAGCCATTGAAGAACAGCGTATTGCCGCACACTTTGTTGAGCAAATTAGTCACATTCAGGTGAGTTTTATCATGTTACTCAGCCTATTTGGTTTCATTACTGTGATTCTGTCTAACTTCATGAGTAACACGGCAGCCACAACGATATTGATCCCAATGGGCGTTTCTTTACTGGCAATGGTTGGAGGTAACGATATTCACCCAATGATTTTACCGTTAGTGATTGGATTAAGCGCATCCTGCGCGTTATTCTTACCAGTATCAACACCACCAAATGCGATCGCATTCAGTACAGGTTTAATTAAACAGTCTGAGTTCCGTTTAGGTGGGGTGATTATTGGTTTCCTGGGTCCAATTCTCAGTATGTTGTGGATTTTAGCCATTTCTCCTCTACTCTAACAAAATTTAACGGTATCCACTTAAAACTCACCGCACATTAACTTTTCTTGTGCGGTGAGCCCTTTCATTCAAAGGCATTAACATGCTTTTTTCGCAGCAAGATGGAACTTTATCCAGAATACCGAGTCCAAGTTCTGCCAACAGGAAAGCTCCATAATCATTGGCGCCAGTTGGATTTTTATGCTATAACTAGTTTGAGATGTTATCTTCATTTTTTAAGAAGGAAAGCAATGAACAAAGGCACACAAACCATGATGTTGGTTCCACAAGGCAGTATCGAAGCTTATATTCGTGCGGCAAATGAATATCCTATGCTTACCGCTGAGGAAGAAAAGGAATTGGCGGAGCGTTTGTATTATCAAGAAGATTTGGAAGCAGCGAAAAAACTGATCCTTTCTCATCTTCGCTTTGTTATTCATGTCGCACGTGGCTATTCAGGCTATGGTCTTCCACAAGCCGATTTAATCCAAGAAGGCAATATTGGCTTAATGAAGGCGGTGAAACGTTTTAACCCAGAAGTAGGGGTACGTTTAGTGTCCTTTGCGGTGCATTGGATCAAAGCAGAAATTCATGAATACGTTCTGCGCAACTGGCGTATTGTGAAAGTAGCAACGACCAAAGCACAACGTAAATTATTCTTTAATCTACGCAAAACAAAACAACGTTTAGGCTGGTTTAACGAAAACGAAGTAGAAATGGTTGCTAATGAACTTGGTGTTTCGCCAGCAGATGTGATGGAAATGGAGTCCCGTATGACGGGTGCCGATGTGGCATTTGATTTGCCAACAGATGACAACGAAGAAACCTATTCACCATCTCTATATTTAGAAGACAAAGGTTCCAACTTCGCGGCGGAACTTGAAAATGAAAATTATGAAGCCCAAGCCACAGAACAATTAAGTGTGGCACTTGAGGGACTGGATGAACGTAGTCTTGATATTATTAAAGCGCGTTGGTTAGATGAAAACAAAGCCACTTTGCAAGATTTAGCCGCCAAATACAATATTTCTGCTGAGCGTGTACGCCAATTAGAAACGAATGCACTGAAAAAACTCAAAAGTGCGGTCAATTTCTAATCCTGTTTTATCAAGTAAAAGCCAAAGTGATCAACTTTGGCTTTTTTGTTTTCATACAAATAGATTATAAAATATCAGTAAGAATGGTATAGTAATCGCTCTCTAATCTCGGCTTATTGGAGCAATTTATGCCTATCAATACATTTTGCAAAATCAGTTTATTCATCTGTGCGTTATTCTGTTCAACAGTAACCCTCGCTAATCCCAATGTTTATGTAGAAGGTCCCTCTATTGAAAATGTGATGCGTGCAAGCTCGTATGTTTCCTATACCTATCGCACAGAAGCAAAACGGCATCAATGGGTGGGAAATGATGACCTATTTTTTATTCGCTTATCGAGTATTGATACGTTTGGCGATCAACGCTCCGCCTTAATTGCAAGCCTCGTCCCACATAGCTATAGTATTGAACGCGTTAGCACAAACTGTAAAACTAAAGACACCATTATCAATACCCGAACCCGTTATGATGTTAACGGCAAAGTATTAGAATCCAATAAAACAAGATACTGATGGTAAATATTATATAGAAACAAGTAATACTGTTGCATTAGGTACTCGAGCATTAGCGACTCAATTAGGAGCTGTAGCAATAGGTCAACAAGCGAAGGCATTTGGAAATCAATCTGTTGCGACAGGTAATGGAGCGAAGGCAAGTGGTTCTGGCTCTGTAGCAACTGGTAGTGGTTCCGTTTCAACTGGAACATCTTCAATTGCAATAGGTGGCACCGTTAATAATACAGATAGTACTAAAGCAATTGCATCCGACAATTTTGCTATTGCTATGGGTAATGGGGCGCATGCAACTAAGTCAGACACTATTGCTGTAGGGCGTAATGCTAAAGCAGCTGGACAAAATACAATTTCTATTGGTTATAATGCTGGCTTCAATAAAAAAGATAAAATATAAAGGAGAAAATAATGCGTAAATCCAATTATATTAATCAAAGTAAGCGCCAATTTCTGCGTACGGGTGCAGCCAGTATTGCAGCTGGGGCAATTGGTACATCTGGCTTTTTCTTACCTAAAACAGCAACTGCCTCATTACCTAAAATCCGTTCTTCAGCAAAAATTGTGATTGCTGGTGCCGGGGCGGCTGATCTTACAATTGCTTCTCAACTCGCTGCGCGGCTTGAACCAAGTGCACAAATTATTTTAATTGACTCAAGAATCGCGCATTATTACCAACCCGGGTTTACGCTCGTGGCCGCTGGCATTAAACCTAAACACTATGTTGTTTCACAAACTGAGGAATATTTACCTGACAATGTGAAATGGATTAAAGCCGCTGTAAATGAATTTGATCCCAATAGCAATCGCCTGACGACATCAACGGGTGAGCACATCACTTACGATTATTTATTTGTTGCAACAGGTCTAAAACTTGATTATGACGCTATTGAAGGCATGGATGTTAACTTGATAGGGCAAAATGGCTTAGGCAGCATTTATCACAGCCCAGACAGTGCTTATAAAACATGGCAATTGCTTGATCAATTTGCCAACAAAGGCGGAGATGCGGTCTTCCTACGCCCTGCAACAGAAATGAAATGTGCAGGTGCACCTTTAAAATATACCTTTATCGTGCGTGATTATTTACTCAGACGCCATACCTTAGACAAATCAAGATTATTTTATAACGCACATAATAAAACCTTATTCAGTGTGCCTATCGTTGATGCAAAAGTCAAAATGCTGTTTGCTGAAAAAATATCCAAGTCAATTACGATCGTAGCCTTACAGCAATTGATCTGAGTAAACGTATTGCGACCTTTAATAGCCCAGAAGGACTTGTAGAAGTCCCTTATGATTTTATTAATGTGGTACCCCCAATGCGAGCACCTGATGCCGTTCGTCAATCAGCACTCGCGTGGCAAGAAGGAAAATGGGCTAACGATGGTTGGGTTGAAGTAGAAAAACATACCTTGCGTCACCGTCGTTATGCCAATGTGTTTGCTGTGGGTGATGTGGCAGGGGTTCCAAAAGGCAAAACGGCTGCCAGTGTCAAATGGCAAGTTCCTGTTGCAGTGGCACATTTACTCGCAGAATTAGAGGGCAAACCTTGTGATGAAATTTACAACGGTTAACCGCCAGCAGAAGAAAATGGGCAAGTCTATTTAAAAGTGCCGATTAATTTATTTAAATCATAATTTACAGGGGAAAGCGCTATGACAATTCAAACCATCTGTGTCAATGATGTATGTGAAAAACTGAAGCAAGGGGCAATTTTAGTTGATATTCGTCAACCTGATGAATATTTAAGAGAAAATATTGAAGGGGCAGAACTACAACCACTTGCACAGCTTGAAAAAGAGGGGTTACAAGGCAATGCTGTGAGTGCAAATGTTATTATTTTTCATTGCCGTTCTGGTCGCCGCACACAGCAAGCCAGTGAATTATTAACCGCGATTTCTGTTGGTAAAGAAGCGTTTATTTTGGAAGGTGGATTAGACGGTTGGAAAGCCAATCATCAACCTACTCGCTTAAATCGTTCTCAACCCTTAGAAATGATGCGTCAAGTCCAAATTGCCGCGGGAAGTTTAACCTTAATTGGTGCGCTTTTAGGTTGGTTAGTTTCACCTGCATTCTATGGTTTATGTGCATTTGTTGGTGCGGGATTATTACTCGCGGGTGCGACGGGATTCTGTGGTATGGCTCGTTTACTTGCTCTCATGCCTTGGAATCGTCAATAACCAACTTGCTGGAAGTAGAAAGCAATATTTTCTACTTCCTTTCTTGTCCTATAATGAAAATGAGCCTTTCTTTTTATGCTGCCTAAATAAGCGATTTAATCAAAAAATAGGCAAATCAACAAAAATGACATATCATACCTGTCTGAATGCGTTTAAGTACATAAGTCAATTTTAGATAACATTTACTATTTAATTGGTTTTTATAAATTTTCTTATTCTTAATTAAATTATTACTTTTTATTTTACATTTTTAATTAAATATAAATAAAAATTTATTTAAAATAAATATCTGTTGGGAAAAAATAATGGAATAAATATTTTCAAAATGTGATGAAGCAACAAAATTTTTAAAATCTTTTTCAAATCAAAATCGATTAATTATTTTATGTTGTATTTTAGATCAAAAACGCAATGTAACTGAAATTACACAACTTACAGGCTTACCACAAGCCTCTGTTTCCAATCAACTTGCTTTATTACGAGAAAATAAACTGATTGATTGTGAAAAACGCCATCGTGAAAGATTATATTATATTGCCGATCCAAGAGTGCTTGAAATTATGCAAATCTTACATAAAAGTTGCGCCAGATTAAATAAAGAGTACGTCGAACCTAATAAAAGTTGGCGGTGAATTGTTAGGTTTTAAATATTTTTAAAAATTTAAAATTCGTTTTAAAGTGGGTTTAAAGGTTTTTAAATTCAGCTTTAAAATGGGGTGGAAATTGCAGGAAGATGAGATAGGGGTGATGCATTTAAGTGAGGTTTTTTTATGGTTGTTTTGGTAAGAGCTAGGAGAAAAGGCGATTTCAGTGGCAGAAATCGCCTTTTTTGTTGGTTTTTGGGGTTATTTTGGTGCGTTTAGGTGAAATCTATCGGTTTGTTGTGTGTGATTATGGGTAGAATTGGCGGAAATGCGCTATTATTTGAGCGTGTTTTTGGGGAACACGGGCATCCTTGCTCTTGAGTTTAAAAATGGCGTAAAAGCACGCGTAGCATGGTTTTGGTTGATGTGACCACAACCATATCGGCAATATACGCCTTTATGCCGCATTTAGCTGATGATTCTCAAGTGGTTGCGCCTCGGTTTATTTTTTCTCTTGTAAGGCTGCCATGGTTTCTGCAGTGGAAATAATGGCTTCCTGCCCTTCTTTGCTGGCTTTGCGAAAGCATTGTAGCAAACGCTGTTCAATTTGGCTTAAGCCTTCATTATTAGGCGTTTTCGCGTTGTTTTTGGGTGTATTTTCCAATTCATCTAAGGCTTTTTGAACAATCGCCATGGCTTGTTCTAGGGTTGGATTTTGCTTTATTTCGGGCTGTGGCGCTACCTGCTGCGGTTTGCCAGCAAAGCCCAGTGCCTGTTGCACAGCTTTGGGCATATCGCCTACGTAATATTCAAACACATTGCCTTTTACGCCTTTCTTTCGGCGTCTTTTCCAATTTTCTCTTTTCGCATTAAGTAACACACCTTGTGGCGTACTAGCTAAACCAGCCACTCCTAGTAGATCTTTCAATAGAACCCACTCTTTCATTTAAACCCCCTTAAAAGAAAGCAACTTTATCTTAAAAATTTTAAAATTTATTTCTTTAATAATCAAAAGGTTAAAGTCAATAGCGGTATTTTAAAAGAAATTTTTAAAAGAAAGCATTTGACTTTCATTTAGCTTTCTTTTAACCTTTAAATGAAAGCTAAGGGTAACACTTTTAGTTTACACCAAAGTTTAACCTAAAGTGGGTTTAATTTAAATGCAAGGAGAGATTTATGCAGAAAAAAGATTGGAGCCGGAAGCGCATTGTGTATGAGCTGCACGAGCGAAATATTACGTTGCATTCGCTTTCGATTAAATCGGGATTAGCCCCTTCCACGTTGAAAAATGCACTGCGTGTGAGCTACCCCAAAGGGGAACGCATTATTGCTGCCGCCATTGGTGTGGCACCACAAGAAATTTGGGCGACACGTTACGCGGAGCGGGAGAACCGCTTATGTGGCTAACAACTCAAGAACTACTTGGATTGCCTTTTATGCCAAAAACAACTCAAGGCATTACTTTTAGGGCAAAACAAGAAAATTGGCAGAGAAGACGTAGAGAAGGTGTGAAAGGCAATGTATTTGAATATCACTTATCTGATCTCCCCGAAGAAACCCAAAAAGCCATCCGCCTAAAATTCGCCATCAAAACTGTGGCGAAAAAGCCGAAACCAGCATTGCCGGCGGGGCGAGATACGTTTGATTTGCGCACATGCAGCCAAAAGCAAATCAGTATTTCGGATGCGCGAATGGCGGTGGCGCGTTATGTGTTGAGCCTTGAAGGCACAGAAAAAGGACAACGGCGCAATTTAATAGAGTTGGTGTGCGATCAGGTGAAATTAGCCACCTTGCCTGAGCCTGTGCTGGATATGGTGCGTCTTGCCAATGCCAAACCGCGCAATGGTTTATCGCTTTCGCCACGCACGCTGTATGACTGGGTGTTGGCGTATGAAAAAGCGGAAACGCCGGAAGAACGCTTGAAAGCCCTTGTACCGAAGGGCTCTGGGGTGAAGAAAAAAGAATGGCACGAGTGGACGTGGATGCACGATTTTCTGCCGTTTTATCAAACCTTCACCGGTGTGACGGTGGCGCACGCATATAAACGCTTTATTGCCGCTTATGACGGCGAAAAACCGAGCCTGTACCAAGTGCGACGCGTAATGAGCAAAGTGCCGGAGATTGTATTACAACGCGGCAGATTAACTGGCGCAGCGTATTCACAAAAAATGCCGGTGAGACGGCGTGATTGGGAAGTGCTTGGGCTGTTTGATGTGTATGTGGGGGACGGACACGGCTTTAAAGCGAAAATTCGCCATCCGGATCATGCACACGGCTTTCAACCGGAAGTGACGGCGATTATTGATGGACGCACCCGTTATTTAGTGGGCTGGAGCTTGGCGAAATCGGAAAGCGTGATTGCGGTGGGTGATGCCTTACGCCACGCCATTGAGCGATGTGGCTTGCCGTTGATTTATTACTCGGATAACGGCAGTGGGGAAAAGAATAAACGGTTGGATTGTGAAGTGACCGGTTTATTCGCCCGATTAGGCATTACGCACAAAACCGGACGACCGGGCAATCCGCAGGGGCGTGGCATTATTGAGCGATTGTGGGAAACCACGCTGATCCCCTTGGCGCGAGAGTATGAAACATCGGTAGTAAAAACAGTGGATAAATCTACCGCACATTTGATTCACCGAAAAATTGAAAGTGCCGTGAATGCCCTTGAAAAAGGCAAAGAACTGACGGCAGAACAACGCCGATTCTATAACAAGATGCCGCGTTGGGAAGATTTTATCGCCGATGTAGAGCGCGTGTTTGAAGAATACAACCGCAACCCACACAGCGAATTGCCGAAAAAGGTGGACGGCACGCATTTTAGTCCATTGGAATATCGGGAATGGATTATGCAGCACGAACAACCGCAACAACGCTGGCTCACCGCGTTTGAATGTGAATTATTATTCCGCCCTGAAGAAATTCGCACGGTGGCTCGCGCTGAAATTGAGTTGTTTACCAACCGTTATTCCAGCACCGACTTGGCAGAATACCATGGTGAGAAAGTGAAAGTGGGCTTTGATATTCACGATCCGTCTTATGTGATTGTGAAAACCTTAGATGGCAGATGGATTTGTCGTGCGGAATTAAACGGCAATAAATCGCCTGCCTTTGCGCAAAGTGTAGTGGAACAAGCGCGAGAGAAAAATATTCAAGCGGCGAATAAACGCCTTGAGAAGAAAATTGAGCGCAATAGCCGCGAGTTGCAGTCGGTGCATACGATTGAAGAAGCACCTGATTTTTCAATACTCGTGTCAAAAGTGAAGCAAAAAATCCCAGCTAAGCCGATTTTCCATAACTTAACGGAGAAAGAAGAATGGGAAGCGGAACAGGCAAAGTTAGTGAATGAATAAGGAGAACAAGATGAAGAATTTTATTGAAAAAGAACGTAAAGCGCGCGCCAAAAGACGATTTAAACGCGCTAAAACGTTGATTAAAAGAGATTGGTCGAAAATAAACGATTTCCCAGTTTGGATTTTAACTCCTAGTGGCGTTGCCCCAAATTTAGCATCTCAATCAACGGCTCTAGATATGAATCAAGGTACGCCTTCATATCCGTCGCTACAAAATCCGGCACGTTTGTGCTTTGCAGCAGAAGACGAAGCTGATCGTGCGAATCGCCCTGAAATTGAAGCAGCGCAAGTTGATCCTGCTCGGCAAGTTGAACAATTAGCGAGCGAATTAAAATCTGTTGTACAGCAAGCCGACCGTTTAGGGCAGAAAGTTGTTTCTGTAAGTCTTCGAGTTGAGTTTGCGACATAAGGTTCTCCTTGGTTTAGGTAGGTTTAAAGCAGAATTATAACGAGGTTAAAAATGAAAAACAAAGAACTGCAACGGTTTATGACCAATAGCGGCATGACACAAAAGCAGATTGCGCAAGCGTTAGCGGTATCAGTGGGGACAATTAGTCTTTATTTGAAAGGACAATACGCAGGCGATGTGCAACGCCTTGATGACAAGGTGGCAGAGTATTTGGCACGCCAAGATCAGAAAATTTTAAATGCGCGTTACAACAAGCAATTTGTGCCAACGTTTCTCGCACGTAAAGGGATGGAAGCGATGGAATATGCGCATACGGAAGGCGAGATGGTAGTGATTTATGGTGCGGCAGGGTTAGGCAAAACCCAGTTGTTAAAAGAATATGTGCGTACGCACCCTTCTGCAATGTTGATTGAAACCGATCCAAGTTATACCACCAAAGTCTTATTACGCAAGATTGCGGAGGCTTGTGGTATGGTTGTGCAAGGCGTAAACAATGACTTTTTCGAGAAGATAGTGGAGCGTTTGGAAAATTCAGAACGGTTATTAGTGATTGACGAAGCGGAGTTGCTTTCTACACGTTCTTTAGAGTTTGTTCGACGATTACAAGATAAAACCAATATTGGCGTGGTGCTTGCTGGTATGCCGCGTTTAATGGTGAATTTGTGCGGTAAAAACAACGAACTGGCACAGTTATATAGCCGTGTAACTCGACCGTTTGATTTAGGCAATGCCCTTCCAGAGAAAGATTTAGCGTTATTAACGGAAACTGCACTCGGCACAGCTGAATTTAATGCGCCTTTTATTAAGTTTAGTAAGGGCAATGCACGTCGATTAAGTAACCTCATTAAAGGTGTGGTGCGATTGGCAGAAATTAATGAGTGTGAAATCACTTATGAAATGGTTGAAGAATACAGCAAAGTATTGATTGGCTAAGGAGACCAAAATGTTACAACCCAATACAACTAAACAATTAAACAAAAACAATGCCGTGATGTTGGCTTATTTAGAACAAGTGGAAAAAGCGGTAAAGCGTCATGGAAGAATGCATACAGTAAGTTACGAAGTTTACTGCGTTATGAG